>Ga0126371_10004278_pt1 | contig 12571 bp, 9 predicted proteins | sample PanSoiMetaPlot_4_FD_110145 | JGI IMG/M metagenome (GOLD analysis project Ga0126371, IMG submission 110145) | Tropical forest soil microbial communities from Panama - MetaG Plot_4 | ecosystem: Environmental > Terrestrial > Soil > Tropical forest > Bulk soil | place: Panama | collected 2016-02-17
ACCCAATTGGCGTTCTTGTAGTGCGAATTGACGCTGATACCGACACCGTGGCGCGCGGGCGATGCGCCGGGATCGCACAGCTTGAGCGTCGGATAGCCGGCCTGCCGATCAAGGCACACGCCGCTCAAATAGAGCAGCGAGTGACCGCCCATGCCGCTGCGGAACTGCACGCCAAACCCGGGCTTCTTCCGGATTTCCGATAACGCGCAAAGCTCGGCGTAATACGGATAGAAGCGCTCGTAAAGCGCATCGTCGGCTGCGGCGGTCGCGCTACCCGCGCGAGCGCCGGCGCAGCTCGCGAGCGCGCTACGGCCGATGCGCATGGCAGTCGCCCCCTACTCCGCCTTTATCACGGTTGTCATGATATTCGCCGGCATATCGTGGCGTCCAGTTCGCGCGATTGCGTTTCAAGGGATGCTGCCATCTTTGATCGTAAACGGCGCGGTATCGAGCACGCGCTGCCAGAGCAAAAGCCACGTGTCCCAGTCGTGCCCGCCATCCGCCGTCACAACCCGTTCCTTGGGAAGTTGTTCGGCAAGCAGAAGATGCCCGCGGGCAAAACGATCGTGACGGCCGTAACCGAGATAAAGCGCCGGGCGCGCCGCGTCTTGGGCAAGAAAACGCCGCAGCCAGTCCAACATTCGTCGTTCCGATGCGGTGGCAGATCCGAGGGCCGCGTGCGAGGCCAAGCCCCCCGCGCCGGCAAGCTCGGCAACCGTACCTTGAGTGCCGAGGAACGGCGCGAGCAGAACCAAGCCCTCGACGTGCGCGGCGTGGGCGCTGGTGTAAAGCAGCGCACCCATGCCACCAAGCGAGATCCCGAGAAACCACAGCCGCTTGTAGCCTTGCGCCAACGCCGGCGCGATGAGACTGCGATGGAGGGCGCCATCGATGTCGCCGTCGAGATAAAGGTCCAGGTCCGGGCGCGCGGCGATGACGTCGACCGATAAGCCCCGCGCATGCACGGCAGCGACCATCCCGCTGTCGGCGAATTCCTTCGCTTCGATGCCGACGCCAGGCAGCATGACGAGCAACACACGATCGCCGCCGCCGCTCGGCGCATTATGGCGAAGACAGGTGATCACGTTCGTCTCTTCGCGCGCGTTCTCGGTTTCTTGGCGCGCCCATGGCGATCGGTTGCGCCATCGCACGTGCGCTAAGTGCCGCCGCAAAGAACAGGCTCAGGAATGTGCCGACGGCGACCGTCACGCCGATGTCATGCAGGACGGGGATGTGCGACAGCGACATCAAGCCATATGCCGACACCGTACACAGATTCGCGAGCACGATCGACGCGACCGACCGGCGTTTCTTCTCTGGATCGTGTTCGACTCGCTCGAAGAAGAGACAGTAATTAGAGCCAACCGCGACGATCAGCAAGAAACCGACGACTTCGAAAATAGAAACCTTGCCGCCATCGACCGTAAGGAGCGCTGCCGTCACGATCACGGATGCCACAAGCGGCGCGGCCACGGCTATGACGCGTCTCGGTGATCGCAACCCGATCAGCAGCAACACCAAAATAGCGAGGCTGCCGAACGACGTTAGCAACACCGCTTCGTGCTGGAACGTTTGTAGGAGCAGATCGGATTCATGATTGAGGTCGACGAACGACACATCGGGCAGCCGTGCGGCGGCAATCGCGGCGGCAACGGCATCGCGACCGGTAACCGCGTGAAGCGGCGCGATCACGGTCCAGTGGTCGCCGCTGCGGACCAGCATTGAATCGAGCCGGAGTTTGAGTGCCGGCGGCAGGCTTGCGGGGGTCAAAAGAGGCGCCGTCTTTGCGGCGGCGACGTCGCGGAAGAAAGGATCGAACGCATCCGGACGAAATGGCAAGCTGGCGCGCGCGTCTTGGAAACGCGCGTGAAGCGTGTCCGTATCCGGCAAGGCCGCCTGCCGGTGCTGCTGCGTCGTATCTGCGGGCAGAATGTTGCTCGGAACATCGAAGCCGCCGATTTGATGCTGGGCTACGAGCTGCCGCAACGTCGCCGCCAGCATTTCGCTTTCTTCAAGCGCCTGTTGCTCATTGCTGGCCGCGAATACCGCGAAGTAGCGGGTGTCCGGTACGCCGAGATCGTGCCGAAGCGTTTGATCGAGCGCCTGGTCGGCAGCCGGAATTGGGCTCAAGTTGGACAAATCCTCATCCCAAAACCCGCCGCGGTGGGATGCGAGCGCGATGGCGCCGGCCAGGACGACAAAGGCGATAACGAGCGGCAACGACTGACGATGGCGGACGAGCGCGAGCAATGGGCGCGCGAGGATGCCCGCGCCCGGTGCAAAGAACGCCGTCGGCGCGAGGTGCGGAAGGATGAACCGGGTGACGCCGGCAGCGACAATCAGACCAACAATCGAGAACAGCCCAAGTTGTGCAAAGCCGGTGAATCCTGAAAATAACATCGCGCTAAAGCCGACGATCGACGTCAACGCACCGAGACACAGCGTGGGCCAAATACGCGCGAGCGTGTCGTCGGCTGAATCGCCGCGCGCGGTTTGGGTAAACAGGTAAATCGCGTAATCGACGGACTCACCGATAAGGGTCACGCCAAATCCGAGGGTTACGCCGTGGACGAATCCGAACCCAAGCGACACCGCCGTGATTGCGGCGAGCGCTCCGCTTGCGACCGGCAAGAGACCAAGCAGAAGGACACGGAGCGATCGATACGCAAATGCCAACAGACTGGCGACGACGATCGTCGCGAGCAGCGACAGTCGCGTGGCATCGCGCTTGGTGATGTCGCGGGTGTGGACCGCGAACACGCTCGGACCGCTTTCCAACAGCTGCGCGGATTGAGCGTCCGGCACGGTGCGGCTGACGTTTTCGAAGCTATCGTCGATCGTCGTTAAGTTGCGCTGTTGTGCATCGATATCGAATCCTGCCGAACGCGTATGAACCAGCAGCAGCGCGCGACTGCTGTCGGGCGAAAACCATACGCCGTCGCGATTGTTACGCGGGCCGTTGGCGCCGGCGAACTGGTGGAGGAGCGCCAATGACTGGCCCGTCGGGTCGCTCGGCAGGCTCAGTTGAACAAACGATCCGAGATCCGTATTGAGCAGTCCGAGATCGTTCGCTAAAGCCGCGTGCAAACCCGCGACCGTGAACCGGTCCGCCGTCACGTCAGCACTCAACAGGTAACGATTACGCCAGACGAAATCCTGCGTGGCGGCAAACGATTTGTCGTCGCCGTTTATCACCTCGACGAAGGCGTCGTTTGAACGCAAACGGGTTGCGAGGGCCTTGCTCAGCGCGGCAAGCGTCTTTGGCGGAGCGCCTTCGATTGCGAGCAGGACAAGGTGCGAGGCGGCGCCATTACTGACCTGTTCGGTGAGGACTCGTTGCGCCACCGGTGCCGATCGCGGCAGGAAGGCGGCCATGTCGGTCCGGAGCGGCGTTCGAATCACGACGCCGATGGCAACGATCACCAGCAACAGCCAGATGCCGAACGCGGCGCGTCTAGCGGACATTGCCGACGTCTTCGACGATGCTCATTTCCGAATGGTCGCCGTCGCTGCTTTCGGTCGCGATTTTTTCGATCCGATCCCCGCTGCCTTGAATTCGGATCCATTTAACAAAGCGCGTCAGGTCGACGTCCTTGGGTTGAAGCAGAAGCTGCCAATCCGCGGCGCCGCCGGAAAGCTGCACCGTATAGTAGCGTTCGAGCGTCGGCAGATCGCCGGCAAGGGTTGCGCGAACCCCTTCGACGAGACCGCCGATCTGCGGGTACTGGGCGATCGAGAACGTATGGGTCTGGTGGTCCGGGCCGCCGGAGAGAGTGATCGTGTCGCCTTCGAGCACAAATGTTTCGGACACCGGCGTCTGCGTAATTTTCTGCATGTGATCGGGCGCGACATAGCCCAGCGTACCTGTGGTCTGCACCGGTGCACTAAGCATGTGCATGGTTTTCCATTCGGTGAACTGTGCCGAAGCCGACTTGACCTGCGCCAGGCTGCGCATCAACTGCGACAAATCTTGATCGTTGGCGGCGGCCAACGCCGTTGCCGGAAACATGGCTGCGGTGCCAACACCGACGCAAAGCGCAATACCGAGCCACATTCCAAACCGGCGCGATGGCATGTTACGTCCAGAAGTCGTAGAAATTGAACCAGTTGAAAGGTGCGGTGCGGCAGTAATGCTCGAGCCGTTCCACGTAACGGCGCATCGTGCTGTCGAGCCATCCCTCGCCGCTCTGCGGCCGTGATTCTGACGGGTCCGCGAGCATTTCGAAGAACACCTCATAGGTTTTACCGCCGCGATAGAGGCCGACCATCATGACAATCGGCCGCTGGAGAAGCATTGCGACCCGAAATGGACCTTGCGGAAACGCCGCTGGCGCGCCGAGAAACGGGTAGCGGACGAGATCTTTGCCGTCAAAATTGCGGTCAGCCAAAAGACCGACGAAATGTCCTTGCCGTAGACGCTCCGCAACAGCGATCAATGAATCGAGCCTGCCGAGGCCGATAACCTCAGTTTCGAGCTGAGGATTGATCGCCGCCAAGGCCGCCCGGATTTTTCGCGCGTTTTCCTCGTACATCAGGAGCGTGACCGGCAGGTTCCGGCGGTGGCTGCGCCCGACGGCTCGCGTCACCTCAAAGCTGCCGAAATGTGCGCCAAACAGCACGCAGCCGTTACCGCGCCGCTCGATTTCGTGCACGATTTCTTCGCCATGCACGCGGATGTCGAATTCGTCGCTTTGTTCGTTCAGAAGAAACACCCGATCGAGTACGCAGGACGCGAACGTCAAATAATGACGAAATACGTCGCCGAGACGCGGTTGGCGGCCAAGAGCGCGCGCGAGATATTGTCGGGAACTCCGTCCTGCCTTGGCCGAGGATGCGAGGAAATAGAGGCAGATCGGATAAAGGAACAACCGCGCCGTCCGCCGCCCGAGCCGCAACGCGATCCAGACGCTCAACTTGATCAACGGCAAAGCACCGCGTTCAGCTCGAACGGTCCATTCCTGTACAAGCGATTCTTCGGTCATGGTGACATTCCAATTTCGAGCGTACCTGCCGCCGCCATCTTGTCACCATCGGCCACGCGGCATTCGAATTTAATCACGCCACCGTCGGTTGACTGCCACCGTAGCTGCACACTTTCGCCGGGCCGCACAGGTCTGAAGAATTTCGCGGTGCGAATCATAACATCGAGCCCGCTATAGGCGGTTTCGGCAATCGCTTTCACGACCTCGTCGAGCAGCAGAGCGCCGGGAACGATCGGATTGGATGGAAAGTGTCCGGCGGCTGTCGGATGATCACTCGCAAAGCGCAGCTCGACTAACTGCCACATCGCTACGTACCCCGGTGGCGGGCAACGAGCCGCAGCAGCGTTTCGCGTGGCAATTTGCCCAATGCATTGCGCGGCAATTCGTCGACGAGCACGAGCGGCCGCGGCAGAAAGGCGGCGTCGATGCGCTCGCGCAATGCGCGCAAAATTGCCTCCGCCCGTAATCCCGGCGCCACGGCCACCGCCATCAGGCGTGCAGTATTCTGACCGTGCGCCTCCGGCATGAAAAAGACGCCATCTTTCACCCCGTCGATGCCAAGAAGCAGGTGATTGAGATGTGCCAATGAGGTGCGTTTGCCGGCGACATCCACCAGATCGGTCGACCGCCCACCGAGCAAAAACGTCGTGGACCCGATCGGCTCGATCGCGTCATGCAATAAGACCGTGCCCTGGACCGACGCGCCACCGGCCCACGCGCCGCGGGCGTCGTGGTTCAGGCTTACACCGTCCAGGCATTGCCATTGCGGGTCGAGCACCGGCCGGCGGGTTGCGAGCTGGCCGGCCTCCGTGCATCCGTAAATTTCGATCAGCGGCGCTCGGAAGCGCGCTTCCGCCTGCTTTGCGAGTTCGACGGAAAGCGGCGCTGTTGCCGACAGAACGAGATCGACGGGTGGCATTCCCTCGGGCTCGGCCACAAGCGCGCGGAGATGCACCGGCGTGGTGACGAGGATGCGCGGCCGCGCCGCCGCCTCGATGGCGTCGTAAATGTCACCAGGAAGGAGCGGTCGCGCGGTATCGACGATCAAGCCATGCTGGAGGCCAAGCAAGATCGTTGATTCCAGGCCATAACTGTGTTGATGCGGTACCGTGCCGATCACGGTCGCACCATGGAGTTGCGACAGCCCGAGGCGATCGCCCGCTGCACGTGCGCTGCGAACGAGCGTGCCCCACGATTTCGGCACCGCCTTCGGACGACCCGTCGATCCCGAGGTGAAAAGAACCAGCGCCGGTTGGCCGCCCGGTATAATCGGTATGTCCGGAATCGCGCCGTCATCGTCGAACCGGTCGGGATAGACGACGCTCGGAAACGGCGGACGCAGCGTGTCGGTCAGAGCATAGAGATCGGGATAATCGGCCGCCAAAGTCTTGAGCACGCCCGGCGCATCGCTCGGCGGCAGCAGGCAGACCTGCTGCCGATACAACGCTGCGGCAAATCCAACCATGAAGCGATACCGGTCCGTACACAGATTGAGGACGTATCTGTGCGCTGGCAAACGGGCCGCAAGCGATGCCATATCGCGCAGGAACCGAGCTCGATCAATTGGCTGTTGCGCGCGAACCGCCACGATGTCGTCGTTGCCGGCGTGGCGCGCGACCGGATAGCTGCCTTCAACGACGACCGGCGTCGTCTGGTCCCGAGCAATGTCGAGCCGATCGCGCGACATCACGGCAAACTCGCCGGCTCCGCGCGTGGCTTTCGGGCTTCGGCGACCATGTCAAAGATTTCCGCCAGAGAATGCCTCGGCGGATTCCGCAGGCAATGAAGGCGGCATAAATATTCGGCCGCATACATCGCCACCACCATCGGAATATCGAGGACGTTGACGAAAAACGACCAGACCACCAGCGGCGCAAACAGAAACAGCGTTATCGATGTCGTAAGCTGAGCGGCGAAGAAACAGCACCATGCGATCGTTACGCGCCGCGTATAGACGGCCAGTTCATCCGGGACCGTGCCGTGCAGTTTGCGCGCCATGGCCGTAATGAGGGGCTCGTGACCCGATCGCAATGTCAGCCCGAACGTCAGGAGCAAACCGCCATAGATCGCCCAATGGGTCAGCGCCGAGGCCGTGACAAATCCGGTTCTGAACAGCGCGCCGAGGCTTAACGGCGACGCAAAATGGAAGTGGCTCGTCTCGACGATCACGACGTGAAACGCGATGGGAACGACCGCCACCGCCGTAATCGCCATGAGTCGGGCACGTGTCGCTGCCGCAACCGCCATCTACGTCTACGCTCCCCGGCTACGCTGGATAAAGTCGTTGAGGCTGCGCAAAGAGCTGAAGATTTGCGCGTTGTTCTTGTCGTCGGCACGCAGTTTAACGCCGAATGTCTGTGATACGGCCAGCGCGATCTCCAGCATGTCGATTGAATCCAATCCGAGGCCCTCGCCGTAAAGCGGCGCCTGCGGGTCGATTTCCTGCGCCGCCACATCGAGATTGAGGGTTTTGACGATCAGACGCGCCAAGTCCGCCTCTTGCGTGCTTTGCTGGTTGATATCGTTCATCACGTGGCGATTTTCACGTTAACGGAGACAAGCCGGGTTAAGTTCAGCGGCGGCGCCTGCCCTATTGACCGGAATTTTTGTTCGGCGTTGACGAGCCCTGGCTTCCATTGAATTTCGCAGTGGCTGCTGCTGTGCCGGCTTTGATGGCTTCCCAAGTCATAATCGCCCCCTGCTTGATCCCCTCGCCTATTTGTGCCGCGCCCTCGCCGACGCGGTCTGCGCCGGACTGGAATTGCTGAGCGACGCCGCTTCCTGTTGGTGCACTTGTTTGTGCCGGCGTATTGGGCGACGCCTGCGCAGCGGCCATGCCCGGGCCGCTCACCATCGATAGGGCAATGGTTATGGTCAAAAACGGTGCTGTCAGACGTCCCACGACTCCCCCGTGTCCCACTTACCTTGTGGGACCCTGTGGGCGATTATCTATAGTTTACCGAAAGACGACAATCGGCATCGTTCGCCTTATCGCGCTTCGGTCACGGCCAAGAGAAGCGCGCGAACGTGGACGCGATGGCCTCCGTCCAATGCAACCACTCCGTAATCGCAGTGCGAAACGGAGCTTCCGCCATGTATGGCAAATATGCCGCGCGCACGAGCCAGAGAAACCGTCAGCTCCTCGCATGTAACGACGTGACGTCGTGCCCAATGCGTGATCGGTTCGTCTTAGTTTAAGCTAAACACACTGCCGTATGTGGCATTCGCCACACCGCGACACCGCGGGTGGATAGAAAACCCGGCGTCCGCGCCGTATCAAGCGCGGCGAAGAGCTCCATCGTGCGGCACTTCTGTATCGCGCATCATCACGCGGCTGATCATCGCCGCAAGCTTGTCGAGATGATACGGCTTATCGAGGGTGACGAAGCCCGGCTCGTTGCGCCGCTGGACCAGCTCGGAATAGCCGGTCGCCAAAATAACCGGCAGATCGGGACGGAGCTGGCGGATGCGCCGCGCGAGCTCGATGCCGGTCATTCCCGGCATGACCTGGTCGGTGATCACGAGGTCGATCTGCGGTTCGGTGCGGAGCGCTTCAAGCGCCGCGATGCACGACGTCGTGAGGATCGCGCTGTGACCGAGATGCTCGAGCATCGACACCGTGCTCTCGGCGACGAGTGAATTGTCGTCGACAACCAGAATGCGATGGGTCCGCGTCGGCGCGGCTTGCGATTTCTCCGTCGCCGATGTTTCGGCGCTGGCCAGAGTGACCTTGTTCGCGATAGGCAGCCAAAGCTCGACCGTCGTGCCGCGCTTCAGCTGGCTGGTGATCCGCGCGGCGCCGCCGGATTGCGCCGCCAGCCCATACACCATCGAAAGGCCGAGGCCGGTGCCCTTGCCGGTTTCCTTGGTTGTGAAGAACGGCTCGGCTGCGCGCGCCAGAGTGGCTTCGTCCATGCCCGTCCCGGTATCGGCAACCGCCAAACAGACATAACGGCCGGCCACGAGGCCCTGCACGCCGCCGGCTTTGACCGTCTCGTTGCGCGCGGCGATGGTCAATTGGCCGCCCTGCGGCATCGCATCGCGCGCGTTGAGCGACAGGTTGAGCACGGCCAGCTCGAATTGATTCGGATCGACGCAGATCGCCGGCAGCGCCTCGGCGAAGTCGAAGCGGATTTCGATGGTCGAGCCGAGCGAACGGCGCAACATGTCGGCCATGCCATCGATGACGCGCGGCAATTCGACCGCCTCGGGCCGCAGTTCCTGTCGGCGGGCGAACGCCAACATCCGTTGCGTCAGGTTGGCGCCGCGCTCGGCGGCCTGAATAGCGCTGTTGACGAAACGCTCCAATTTCGGATCGGCCGGCAGACATTTGCTGCGCAGGATGTCGAGATTGCCCAGGATCGCCATGAGCAGATTGTTGAAATCGTGCGCCAATCCGCCGGTAAGCTGACCAAGGCTTTCGAGCTTCTGCATCTGGTGCACCTGCGCGACCGCCATTTCGCGTTCGCGCGTGCGTTCGTCGACGCGGCGTTCAAGATCTGCGTTCGTCTGTTCGAGTTCGGCGGTGCGTTCGGCAACCCGATGCTCGAGCTCGGCATTGAGCTTCTCGAGCTGTCGCGTCTTGCGATAGAGCTCGATGAAAACCCGGACCTTGGCGCGCAGCAGATCCGACACCACCGGCACCGGCACGTAATCGACGGCGCCGTATTCGTATCCCTTGATGCGGTCGAGATCGGTCAGCGCGATCGCCGAAATGAAGATGATCGCGGTCGATTGATAGCGCGGATGGGCGCGGATCATAGCCGCGAGCTCGTAGCCGTCGAGGTCCGGCATGCAGACGTCGATGAGGATGACCGCGACGTCCTGCTTGAGCAGGAATTGCAGGGCTTCGTTCGCCGAACTCGTCTTGACGAGGGTTTCGCCCAGGTCCGCGAGGATCGCTTCGTAGCTGAGCAGCTTGGCCGGCTGATCGTCGACCAGCAGGATGTTGACCGGTTCGTTGACCATACGCGCCTGTCCTCTCAGCGATGCAGCCACATGCGCAATGCCGAGAGCAATTGCTCGGTATTCACGGGCTTAGCGAGATAATCGGATGCGCCGGCCTCCAAGCACTTCTCGCGGTCGCCTTTCATCGCCTTCGCCGTCAGCGCGATGATCGGCAGGCGATGTGACCGCGGCTTGGTGCGGATGACCTCGATCGTCTGATAGCCGTCCATTTCCGGCATCATGATGTCCATCAGCACGATCGCCACCTCGGGCGTCGATTCAAGGATGTCGATCGCTTCGCGGCCCGTGGTCGCGGCAAGAACGTGCATGCCACGCCTTTCGAGTGCGCTGCTCAGCGCGAAGATGTTGCGTGCATCGTCGTCGACCAGCAGAACGGTCTTGCTGACGAGGTCGTCGTCGGAATTGTGCAGACGCTCGAGCATCCGTTGCTTTTCGGCCGGCAGATCGTCGACCACGCGATGCAGGAACAAGGCGGTCTCGTCGAGCAGCCGTTCCGGCGATTCGACGCCTTTGACGACGACGCTGCGCGCCATCGTGTGAAGCTGCGCATCTTCTTCGGGCGAGAGTTCGCGGCCGGTGAACACCACCACCGGTAGATCGGCGAGGTGCGGATCGCTGCGGAACCGTTCCAGCAGATCGAAGCCGGTCATATCGGGCAGCCGCAGATCGAGCACGACGCAGTCGACCTGCTGGGTGCGCAAGGTGGCCAGGGCCGCCTCGCCGGTTCCGACGGAGATGATGGTGACGTCGTCGTGATCCAGCAATTCGGTGATGGTCATGCGCTCGCCGGCGTCGTCTTCGATGACGAGCAAAGTCTTTTGCCGGGCACGGGAATAATCCTTGATCCGCGTCAGCGCTCGCGTGAGCTCGTCGGGCGTCATCGGCTTATTGAGGAAGGCGAACGCGCCACGGGCCAATCCGTTCTGGCGATCCTCGTCGAGCGTGACGATTTGCACGGGAATATGCCGGGTTTGCGGATTCTGCTTGAGCTGGCTCAGCACGCTCCAACCCAGCATGTCCGGCAAGAAGACATCGAGCGAGATGGCGCTCGGCCGGTATTCGGTCGCGAGCGCCAGCGCGTCGGCGCCGCGGTGCGCGACCAGGACCTTGAAGCCCTGATCGTGCGCCAGATCGAGCAGGATGCGGGCGTAATGCGGATCGTCCTCGATGATCAGCAGGACGGCATCGTCGGCCGCTTCGATCGCCTCGCGGTCGTCGGGGACCGCTTCGATCACCTGAGCGGCCATGCGCGTCGCCGCGATCGCTCGGGCTTCCGCCGCCGCCGAATCGTCGCGTCCGGTGCTGCGCGGCGCGACCGTCGGGCCGACATACTTCGCCGGCAAATAGAGCGTAAACGTGCTGCCGCGGCCCGGTGTGCTGCGAAGTTGGATTTCGCCGCCGAGAAGGTTGGAGAGCTCGCGGCAAATCGCGAGGCCGAGGCCGGTGCCGCCATACTTGCGGTTTGTGCTGGCGTCGGCCTGCTGGAAGGCTTCGAAAATAATCCTCTGCTTTTCCGACGCGATGCCGATGCCGGTGTCGGACACCTCGAACATGACCACGGAGGGCGCGTGCGTGAGCACCGGGTGATCGGCGGTCCAGCCGCCGGCGGCCGGCGACACTTTCAGCTGCACGCCGCCGTGCTCGGTGAATTTGAACGCGTTGCTCAGGAGGTTCTTGAGCACCTGTTGCAGGCGTTTGCTGTCGGTGACGATGCTGCGGCCGAGATGTCCGTCGATCTGGACGTCGAACGACAGGCGGCGGCGTTCGGCCTCGTGACGGAACGCACGCGTCATCGTGTCATGCAGGTTGGTCAGGAAGATCTCTTCGGCTTCGACCGACACCGTGCCAGATTCGATCTTCGACAGGTCGAGAATGTCGCTGATCAGGTTCAACAAGTCGGTGCCGGCTGCGTGGATGGTGCGCGAAAATTCGACCTGTTTCGGCGTCAGATTGGCGTCGGCGTTCTCGGCGAGCTGCTGGCCAAGGATCAGGATGCTGTTCAGCGGCGTGCGCAGCTCGTGCGACATGTTCGCCAGGAACTCGGACTTGTACTTCGACGTCAGCGCCAACTCGCCCGCCTTCTCTTCGATGGCGCGCCGCGCTTGTTCGATTTCCTGGTTCTTGCGTTCGACTTCGACGTTGCGTTCGGCCAGCTGCTGGGCCTTGAGCTCGAGCTGCTCGTTGGTCTGTTGCAATTCGCGCTGACGCGTCTGCAATTCGTTGGCGAGCTGCTGCGACTGCTTGAGCAGTCCTTCGGTCCGCATGCTCGCCTCGATGCTGTTGAGGACGATGCCGATGTTGGCCGTCAGCTGTTCGAGGAACGAAATCTGCAAATTGGTGAACGCACCGATCGCCGACAGTTCGATGACGGCCTTGACCTGGCCCTCGAACAGCACGGGGAGAACGATGATGTTCTTGGGCAACAGCTTCAATCCGCCGAGGTCGATCGTCACGGAGTCCTCGGACAGATCGGCGATCAGTTTGCGCCGTGCATCGGCCGCGCATTGGCCGATCAGGCCCTCGCCCGGCCGCAGACGTTCGGGATGGCCGGTCGGTCCGCTGTCGGCGTAGGCCGACAACAGCATGAGGTGCGGATCGCCGCCTTCGCCAGCATCAACCAG
>Ga0126371_10004279_pt1 | contig 12569 bp, 8 predicted proteins | sample PanSoiMetaPlot_4_FD_110145 | JGI IMG/M metagenome (GOLD analysis project Ga0126371, IMG submission 110145) | Tropical forest soil microbial communities from Panama - MetaG Plot_4 | ecosystem: Environmental > Terrestrial > Soil > Tropical forest > Bulk soil | place: Panama | collected 2016-02-17
CAGAGGTGAGATCGCGCGGAGCGGCGCTGCCATCGGCAGGAATGACAAACAAGTGGCTGCGCTTGCCGTCGTTCCAGTGGGTCCAGTGGCGGTAAAGAAGATGCTCGGCGACGTGGGCCTTCACTTTGTTCTTTTCCTTTTCCTCATCACGCTTTTTGTTGCAGTCGTCGTCCTTGCAGTCGGGATATACGGAAGAAGTAAACGCAATCGTCTTTCCGTCGGGAGACCATTTCACGAGATCCGCGGCGGTCGATAATTTCGTAAGGCGCCGGGCTTCGCCGCCTTCCAGCGGAAGCAAGTACACCTGGGCTTCGCCGCTGCGGGACGACAGAAACGCAATGGTCTGTCCGTCCGGCGACCACACCGGCGAAGAGTCCTGCCCGCTCTGCGTGAGCTGCGTGGGCCCTCCGCTGGAGGTGGAAACTATCCAAATGTTGGTGACGTTGCGGTTCGCATCCATGTCCGGCGTGGCCACGGTGTAGGCGACCCATTTTCCGTCGGGAGAGATTTGCGGTTCGGCGATGCGATGCATTTTGATCAGGTCGTCGAAGGTGATGGGATGCTTAGCGGGTTCCTGCGTAGCGCTTGCGAATCCGCATGCCAACGTCAAGGCGCTCGCGAGAGCGCCCCGCAGAAAAAGGCCTTTCATTTGGGTTCTCCTGAAGTTGCAAAGGTGAAGACGCGTGCAGAGCCCCGGATCATGTCACGTTTCCGGGGCGAATCCAATAGCGTGATTACGTACCCAGAGCCAATTGAGGAAGGCGAGAGTCGCGGTGACGGCGATCACCAGGAACTCTCCGCGGTGCATGCGGGTGACGAGAACGGCGCAAAAAGCAAGCGCGAGCGCGCAAAAGAAGATTCCGCAAGGAAGGCGGAAAGCATCGGCGAGCGGGTGTTTTTTGCGCAGCACCGGCAAAGCGGCGGCGACCGAGCCGTAGACGAAAAGGCGGGCGACACTGGAGAGCAGGGCGTTCCAGCGAAAATCGCCTGCGATGGAGAAAATCAAGAGCAGCGCGGCAAAAATCACGATGGAAACGTGCGGTGTTCGAAAACGCGAATGGACGCTGCCGAAGAAGGCGGGAAAGTCTCCGCGCTCGCCCATGGCAAAAGTGACACGCGGCGTGTGCAGGACGTTGGCGCTGAGATATCCGTACGCTGAAATGAGCGTGCCAGCCGTAACCATGGGTACGGCCCAGTATGGCAAGAAGCGGCGGGCGGAATCCACAACGGGAGCGGCGGAGGCGCCGGCATTCGGAATGGTGTGAATGACCAGGTATTGTACGGCGATGTAGAGAAGCGTGGTTGCGCCGATTGCCACAAAGAGCGCAAAGGGAATGTCTTTGCGGGCGTTGCGTGCTTCGCCGGAGGCGATCAGCGCGGCTTCAAATCCGCCGTAGGAATAGATCATCAGAAGCAGAGCTTCGAACCAGTCCGCGGAAGTGGCGGGAGTCGATGCGGGATGCACGCGAGCCTCCGGATGGAAGGCCAAGGCGATGAGACCGGCGATGACAAACAAGGCCAGCAGGCTGACCTTGGTGACCGTGAAAATGTTGCTGAGCCGATTGCCTCCGCCGACGCCGCGATAATTCACGGCGGCGAGGAATCCGATGAGAAGGACAAGAATAGCCACTCGCGTAAATGGTTTGGTTGCGGCAGGGAAGAATTCAGCTAGATAGGTGATGAAGAGATTGGCTACCGCGGAAACGGCGGCGACGCGCGTGAGCCAGGTCAACCAGCCATTTTGAATAGCAAGAAAGCGTCCGAAGGCAACTCGTGTGTAGAGATATGGCCCCCCGGTTTCCTGGAATTGAGAAGCGACTTCGGCCAGGCACGCGGCGATGACGGCAATGATCGCGAAGGCCAGGAAGAACCCGGCGGGACTAAGCCTGCCGAGACGAGCCGCGATCAGCGCAGGCAAGCCGAAAATGCTGGCGCCCACCATGGTGTTGACCATGAGCGCTGCCAAGCTCCAGCGGCCGATGGTTCGAACGAGTCCGGTTTGAGGCTCCGCCAAGTGCGATCCCGCCTGTCTTTGGATCAAGAAGCTTTTCGCCATTTATACAAAGCTGGGCAAGGCTAACACAAGATTTCCCAGGGGACACTCTCTCGGTCTCTCTCTCGGTCTCTCGGTCTCCAGAGAATTTACAATTCCGCGACGGACGGTTAAAGACCCTTCAGCCACCCACAACGCGGCTTGGGGACGGCGCAGGCCGGCGATGCCGGCGAGTCTGCTACAATCTTTCCCCGGACAAGGCATGCCGACGAGCGGACTTTTCTCCCGAAATCTCAAGAAGGCGTTTCCCCTGGCAATGCGCGGGGAAGGCTGCTGGATTGTGGATGAAAGCGGCCGCCGCTTTCTGGATGCTGCGGGCCAGGCTGCGGTGGTGAGCATCGGCCACGGTGTTGCAGAAATCGGGCAGGCGATGGCGGAACAAGCCGCGCGAATCGCCTTCGCGCACACTTCGCAATTCCACACGGAGCCCGCCGAGAAACTGGCGGCGCGGCTGCTGGCGCTGGCGCCGGCGAAGATTCGCAAGGGCGGGCGCGTTTATTTTACTTCGGGCGGTTCGGAAGCAACGGAAACGGCCATCAAATTGGTGCGCCAGTATCACGTGGAAACGGGCAAGCCGGAGCGCTACCGCGTGGTGTCGCGGCGGCAGAGCTATCACGGGAGCACGCTCGGGGCCATGAGCGTCAGCGGAAACGTGGCGCGGCGCGCGCCATATGCTCCGTTGATTCCCGAGTGGGGACACATCGCTCCGTGCTTCTGTTATCACTGCCCGTTCGGGAAAACGTTTCCGCAATGCGAGATAGCGTGCGCCGAGGATCTCGAGACGTTTGTACGCGAGCATCAGACGGAGACAGCAGCGGCCTTTATTTTCGAGCCGGTGGTTGGCGCAACACTCGGCGCGGCGGTTCCTCCGACAGGTTATGCCCAGCGGATCGCGGAGATCTGTCACAAAAACAGCATCCTGTTGATTGCCGATGAAGTCATGACGGGAATGGGCCGCACGGGCAAACCTTTTGCGGTCGCACACTGGGGCATCGACCCGGACATCATTTTGGTAGGCAAGGGAGTCGCCAGCGGATATGCCCCGCTTGGCGGTGTTCTCGCCTCGGCGCGTGTCGTGGAAGCGATCGGAGCGGGGTCGGGCGCGTTCATGCACGGCTTTACCTATCAGGCGCATCCCGTGTGCACGACGGCGGGCAACGCGGTTCTGGATTATCTGGAAGCCCACGAGCTTTTCGAACGCGTGAGCCCAGCGGGGAAAAATTTGCGCGAGGCGCTCGCTCCGCTGGAAAAACATCCGCACGTCGGCGACATTCGAGGCCTCGGACTGCTGCTCGGAGTGGAATTCCTCAGGAACAAAGCCACGCGCGAACCTTTCTTGAAGTCGGACAATATGGCGGAAAAGGTCCGGCAAGCCGCACTGGCGGAAGGGGTGCTGACGTATCCGATGCAGGGCTGCGTGGATGGGCATCGCGGCGATCATCTCCTGCTCGCGCCGCCGTTCACCATTTCCGAGGAAGAGTGCCGGCTCGTCGCGAACGCGCTGTCCTCGGCACTCAAGAAAGTCTTTCCATCTTGATGCCCCTGGTTTGCCGGTTTGCGGAGAGCTGACCTTTTGACGCGAAAATTCTCATCGACGACGCCTCTCTGTTCCGCCGCGCTGCTGACTCTTTCGGCCATTCTTTTTGCCCAACAGCAGAAAACTCCTTCGGTTGCTGGTTCCACGCCGATTCTAGGTTTCACGCCGACGCGTGCGATGGCGGAGCACAAGCTTGAAACGGAGTTTCAGGAAATTCCCTCGCCGGAGAAGGCGCGAGAGTGGCACCGGACGTTTACGGCGGAGCCCCATCCGGCGGCGTCCGAGCGCAACAACCAGCTTGCGGATTTCATCGCGGACGAATGGCGGAAGCAGGGCTGGGAAGACGTGACGCTGCGGCGTTACGACGTGCTGCATTCGCGCCCACGCAGCGTATTGCTGGAAATGACCGCACCGGTGCGTTACACGGCGTCACTGCGCGAGGGTCCGGTCGATGTGGATCCGGATACGAAAAATTCCGAGGTTTCCGGAGCTTATTTTGGATACGCGGCTTCGGGCGAGGTCACCGCAGAAGTGGTCTACGCGCACAGCGGGAATCCGGAAGACTACGATGTGCTGCGCAAGAACGGCATCAGCGTCAAAGGAAAAATTGTGCTGGTGCGATACTCGAATCCGTATAGCTATCGCGGTTTTAAGGCCCTGACCGCGGAACGCGAAGGCGCGGCGGCGCTGCTGATTTATTCCGATCCCGCGGAAGACGGCTTCGCGCGCGGCAAAGTTTTCCCCGACGGACCGTGGGGACCGGAGAGCCACATTCAGCGCGGAGCCATCACTTACGATTATATTGTGCCGGGCGATCCCACCACGCCGGGATGGGCGTCCGTTCCGGGCGCGCGGCACATCAAGCCGGAACAGGCGCGGTCGCTGCCGAAGATTCCAGCGCTGCCACTTTCGTGGCAGGACGCGAAACCGCTGCTGGAGAACATGAATGGTATGGAAGCGCCTAGGAGCTGGCAGGGCGCGCTGCCAATCAGGTACCGGCTGACGGGCGCGGTGACCGCGCACGTGAAGGTGGACATGGACATGGGCTTCCAGCCGTACACCGTCGTGGAGGCCCGCATTCGCGGAGGCGAGTTGCCGAACGAGTGGGTGCTGCTCGGGAATCACCGCGACGCGTGGGTTTTTGGCGGTGTGGACCCGTCGAGTGGCACGGCTTCCATGATGGAGCTGACGCGCGCCCTGGGCGAGATGAAACAGCGAGGGATTCGGCCACGACGCACGGTGATGGTGTGCAGTTGGGATGGAGAAGAGTATGCGCTGACGGGCTCGACCGAATGGGGCGAGCAGTTCGCCGACGATTTGAAGAAAAAGCTGGTCGCGTACTTAAACGTGGACGAGTCGGTAGCGGGCGCGGCCACGACGGCTGGTCCCGAGGGGCTTAGCTTTACACCTTCGGCAGTCGCTTCGCTGGCGCCGATGCTCGTGGAGGCTTCGAAAGATGTGCGCGCACCCTCGGGAAAGCCGCTCTACGAAGCGTGGCGGGCGACGAGCAAGCGCGATGACAAGGCCAGCGCCCCGCCGCTTGACAGCGGGCTGGTCGAAACGCGCATTGGCAGCGGCTCGGACCATACGGTATTCCTCAATCATCTGGGGCGGCCGGTGATCAACCTCGGATTCAGCGGCGATTACGGTGTCTACCACTCCATGTATGACGATCATTATTGGATGGAGCAAATTGGCGATCCCGCGTTTGCATATCACATTGCACTTACCGACATTTGGGGAATGCTGGTGCTGCGGCTGGCCAATGCGGATGTGCTGCCGTATGACTTTGGGTTCAACGCCATGGCGCTCGATCATTTTCTGACCGGGTTGGAGCTGAGGAGCAAGATTGACACGCACAAACTGAAGCTGAAGAAGCTGCACGAGCGCATCAGCGATTTTCGGAGTGCGGGCAACGAACTGGGCGAGGCCGTGGAGCGAGGGCTCGCCGGCGGTGCGATTCCTGAGGAAAAGATGCGGCGGCTCAATCAGGAGCTCCTGCAAGTGGAATCAAATTGGCTCGATCCCGATGGAATTCCCGGACGGCCGTGGTTCCAGCATTTGGTCTATGCGGCGCGCTACACTTACGCGCACCTGGAGTTTCCCGGGTTGACAGAAGCGGTAGAAAAAGGCGACTGGAAGCTCGCATCGGACCAGGCGGCGGTGATCGAGCGCGCGCTCGAGAAGAATATCGAATTGCTGCGAAAGGCCAAAATCTCTTTGGAGAAAAAGAATTGATGAATCGTTTCCGTACTTTTTGCGCGCCCGCAACTATATTTTGTCTGGTTTGTCCGATCTGTCCAGCGTTTGCGCAGCAGCAAGCGCCTCGGAAGCCTCGGGCTCGCGAGCTTGGCGTGCCGTTTGAAGGAACGCCCGGGCCGCTGAACGCGATCACGGACGTGGCCGGAGTTACCGTGGGGTACAGGACGCTGATATCGGGCGAAGGCAAACTAGAGATTGGGAAGGGGCCGGTGCGAACGGGGGTAACGGCGGTTCTTCCACGCGGAAGCGATTCAATGATGAATCCCGTTTTCGCCGGTTGGTGGTCGCTCAACGGCAACGGGGAGATGACCGGCACGACGTGGGTGGAAGAGTCAGGTTTTCTGGAAGGCCCGGTGATGATCACCAACACGCACAGCGTAGGCGTCGTCCGCGACGCGGTGATCGAGTGGCGCGTCGAGCATGGGCAGCCCGATCCGACGGGGTATTGGTGGTCGCTGCCGGTAGTGGCGGAAACCTGGGATGGCTGGCTGAACGATATCAATGGCTTCCACGTCAAACCCGAGCACGTGTGGCAGGCGATCGACTCGGCGCACGGTGGCGCCGTCGAAGAAGGCAACGTGGGCGGTGGCACGGGAATGATTTGCAATGGGTTCAAGGGCGGCATCGGCACGTCGTCGAGGAGATTGGATAGCAAGCTCGGCAGCTACACCGTCGGCGTGTTAGTGCAGTGCAATTATGGCGCACGAAAGAATCTGCGCATCGCGGGAGTGCCCGTGGGGCTGGAAATTCCCGAGGATGCGGCATACGCGAATACTGCGTCTGCGCAGGAAGATCGCGGCTCGATTATCGTGGTTGTGGCAACGGACGCTCCGCTGGTGGCGCACCAACTGAAGCGATTGGCGCGGCGTGTTTCGCTGGGGCTGGGGCGAAACGGCAGCATCTCCGGAAACGGCTCGGGGGATATCTTCATCGCGTTTTCGACGGCGAACTCCGGCGCGGCTAAGACCGAGGGACTTGTGCAACTGACGATGCTGCCTAACGATCAGATGAATACGCTATTTAGCGCGACGGTGGAGGCGACGGAGGAAGCGATCATCAACGCGATGGTGGCCGCGGAAACGATGACGGGGATCGAGAACCACAAGGTGACTGCGCTGCCGCACGACAAGCTGAGAGCAGTGCTCAAAAAATACAACCGACTTACAAATTGAAGCTACATCACAGGGATCGCCGTTTTGCGCGGGGGGTTGAAGAAGGGAAGAGGAACCACTTTCGCGGAGACCGTGTGGCGCACGGCCTCGACGGTCATTTCCATGCTGAGGGTAGTGCCACGGGCGGAGCTTCCGCGGCTCACGGAGGCAAGCGCGATCATTTTTTTCAGCGTGGGAGACCAGGTGGTGGAGGTGGCTTTGCCGACCTGACGGCCGCCGCGATAGACGGGCACCGCGACACGCGAGGCCGTGCTGGGCACTTGCGGAGCCATTTTCAGCTTGTCGTAAAGGGCTTCCACTTCGTGCCAATCGATTTCCAGTCCAACCAGCGCGCGAGTCGCGCCTTTTCTTGCTTCCTGCGCGAGCGCCTCGCGCCCAACGAAATTTTCCTTTTTTAAATCGACCACCTTGCCGAGCCCGATTTCGAACGGCGAATATCGTTGCGATTCGATGACCGCTTTCTTGCTGGAAATGTAGTCGACTTCGATGAGGATCAGCCCTGCTTCGATACGCGCGATGTCCAGCGCGATCATGCCGGCGGGATGGATGTCAAAGGCCTGGCCTTTGTCGATAAGCGCGTCCCAAACTTTGACGGCGTCGATCCACGGCATCCAAATCTCAAAGCCCAAGTCGCCGGTATAGCCGGTGCGGGAAATGTCCACGGGAACGCCGGCGATGTTTCCGCGTGTGACGCGGAAGTACTTTAGGTTATCGACGGCAGCGTCGGCCACCGCGCGCAGCGCGCGGCCGGACATGGGCCCCTGGAGCGCGAGCGCGGCCAGTCGTTCCGAAATATCTTCAATCTTCACGTCGAGCGCCAGCGCGTTTTGCTGGAACCAGCGCAGGCTGGGATCTGCCGCGGTCCAGCGATACTCGTTTTCGCCGAGGCGCGTGATGGTGCCGTCGTCGATGACTTTTCCTTCCGGATCACACCAGCAGCAATAAATGACGTGATCGATGGCCACTCTGTTGATATCCCGTGCGATGACGCGGTTGACAAACTTCGTGGCGTCGCGGCCGGTGACACGATACTTGAAGAGCGGAGAGATGTCGATGAGCGCGACGGAGTTGCGGATGGCGTTGTATTCGTGCTCATGGGTCATCTCATAAACGCTGACGGTGTAGTAGCCCGACCACTCGCGATAACTCAGGCTTTCGCACAGCGCCAAGGTGCGTTCATGAAAGGCAGTTCCGACCGGCACGATTCCCTCGCTGTAAATGCCGCAGAAATGGTTGCGAGAACGATGAATTATAGAGGCGTGGGAGTTTGGTCGCAAGGCGTACAAGCCAAGCGAACCAAGCGGATGGCGTCTCAAGACCCGAGGGAATGAGCCGCCAACGATTTGCTTGCGGGCAGGTTCTGCAACGCCATGACTCGCTACCATCCTCGAATGAATGGCACCAAGAGGCCTTTTTAGTGAATCCTGTCCCCGCGGAGAGTTATTCGTTCGACCGAGCCAAACACAGGTTCCCCACCAGCTGGTAGTCTCTCGAATCCCGGGAGTTCGAGGTGGCGAGCCGTGCGAGTACTTATTTCCCGGCTGTTTGCCAAAATCAACCGGCCTGCAGTCCATGAACGGCAACCACTCGTCTGCCGGACATCCTAGAGACGAGCAACGCAACCCGAAAGGTCACGAGTCTGTGCCGCGGAGGGTGGCTCATTGCCGGCCCCCGTCGGAATTAGCATTCTTGATTGTTTACGCTTTGAATATCGACTGGGTTTCCAGTATAAAGACAAGGCGCAACCAATTATGTCCGATAAGCCTCCATCGGATCGCTTTAAGGCGGACATGCCGCAAATCCCAGGCGTCTCCTCGCCGGGCACCCAACCGGCTTCCCGCGATTCTTCCCTCAGACTCGGAATCGGGCTCATCGCCGTGCTTCTCGTTGTTTTCCTCGGAGCGCGCTGGGCGCTTCATCCCAGGCACGAACCTAGCCTCGCTGATAAGCCGCAAAGCGAAGTTCCCGCGCCGGCTGCGGACCCAACTACCCTGATGCCGCACGCCACCGAAGCCTCGCCCGGCATCGCCAAGATCGAAGAAATGGCCAAGCCCTGGTCTTCCAAACAGTTTTTTATTCGCAATGAACTGAGCGGCGAAGACACTCCTGCAATGTTGATCCGCCTGCCGACCGGCTCCGCATCGCAGGCCAGCGGCTACTGGGCTTTTTCGGTGAGTTCACCGTATGGAGACTGCCGGCTCGAGTATGTCACCGACGTGACTAAACTAAAAACGGATTACGGCTTCAGCGCTGCGAAACATCCCATGGTTGGCAATCCCTGTAGCGGCACGCTTTTCGATCCGCTCAAGATGACGAATCTTCCGGGAAACTTCTTTGTGCGTGGGGCGATCGTGCAGGGTTCCGACTTGCGCCCGCCTCTTGGCGTCGAGATCCGCGTTCGTGGCAAAGATATCCTCGCCATCCGTACCGAATAACTCTTAATCTTGGTTTGAGCTTAGTTTCGTGTTCGTGTTTGGTATGTTTGTTTCTATCTTGAAGCTTTGCATTCCCTAGTTTCCAGCGGTGCAGCGCCGAACTTCCTCGCCCATCTTTCCCATAAGTATCAGCGCTACCATCTTTTGATCCGCCCACCAGGACCACAACGGATGTTCGAATGTGGCTGGCCGGTTGTGCTCCACAAAGAAGTGGGAGATCCACGCCAGCGCATACGAAACAACGAGCGCCAGCGCAATCCACCACCAGCGCTGTAGCGCCACCGCAGCAACCAGGAGCGCCCACCCACTGAGCGTTCCCGCTAGGTGAATCGCCCGTGTGCCTGTCCGGCTGTGCGCGCGCACGTACTCGGGCCAAAACCTCGCGAAATTGTTCTGTGGCTTCATGGTGCGGAGATTACCACAATCCTGGATTTGAAACCCTTCAGATCCATGTAGCTTTCGCTTGAGCCGGCGGTATCGACTCTTGTGTATACGACACGCCATCTTTGATCTTCACGAGCGGCTGCGTCTGGAGATTCAAGTAACCGAGCGGAGTCTCAGGATTTTTGAGTTCGGGCTTCTCCACATACTTGAATCTAAATTAGATAAAACCTCCAGAAGTATCGAAGCTTGATTGTTCTTCACGTTCAAATTGGCATGTAAGACATAGAAAAATCTGAACGTTAACCCCAGCCGTCAATGGCGCTTGACCTGCACCCATTGGGAGGGCTTCACGCTGAATGATCGCGTTTGGGGCGTGATTTCGGTTCTGAGGATTCAAACCGCCAGAAATTGTGGCGAGTCGATTCGTCATTCAAACGGAGGGAAGCAATGAATAGTGAAGGGAGAACCTTGGCTGGGCCTTGTCGAAACGCAGCCCATCGCCCGAGGGGTGTTGTTCTCGCGCTGCTGGCTATGGCAACAGCGCTGTTTTTTTCTGTGTCCGCGTTTGCCCAGGGAACTACCGGAACGCTTAGGGGCCAGGTTCTGGACCCCGCGGGCGCCTCGGTGGCGAACGCGCAGGTTACCGCGATCAACAAAGACACCGGAGTTTCCACGAAGATTGCTACGACTTCGGCGGGAACGTACAGCTTCCCAAGTATTTTGCCGGGCAAGTACACAGTGACGGTAGAAGCGTCTGGGTTCAAAAAATACATCAAGAACGACGTCGTGGTGCTGGCTGATCAGGATAACGTAGCCGATTCGCTGCTAGAGATCGGCGGGGCGACGGAGACGATTGAAGTCAGCGCCGGAGCAGTGCAAGTGCAGACCACCTCTTCGACACTTAACAACGATTACGATTCCAGCGAGGTAGCGAATCTTCCGACTGCTGGTGGCACTCAGAATGGCAGCCCATTCAACTTGGCGATGTTAGCTCCCAACGTGATCGCTCAGCCGGGTGGTGTTACAGGAGTCGGCGGATCCGTTGGCGGAACTCGCCCGCGGGAAAACAATTTCGTTGTTGACGGTGTGGACGACAACAACTTGGGTGTCACTGGACCCAACTCAACGGTCATTCCGGACGCAATCGGAGAGTTTGTTTTGCTGACGAACCAGTTCAGCGCCGAGTACGGACACTCCTCAGGAGGGCAATTCATCGTTGTGACGAAAACCGGGACAAACAACTGGCATGGTACCGGCGAGTGGTACGGTCAGAACAGGAACTTCAATGCTATGGACAATCTAACAAAAGCGGCTATAGCAGGAAAGACCATCCCCGGCCAGCCGCCTTTCGACAATAACCGATTCGGCGGAACCATGGGCGGACCGATTGTTAAGGACAAGTTTTTTGTCTTCGGGGCCTATGAGTACACGACTCTTCATGGGCAGGGCTCAGCAACGCCGCAGTTAGCGCCTACGGCAACCGGGTTGGCCACGCTCAAATCCATGGCGGCTGATTCCGCAGTCTCGAACATCCTAGCGAATTTCCCCGTAGCGCCAGCGAATGACGCCGGAAGCATTTGCGTGCATTGCCCAGGCGAGGGCACGGCTAGTGCCCAGCCAAACGTTCCGATCGGGAATCTCACAATATTCAGCCCTGTTTTTCAAAGAGAGCACGACGTCCAATTCAACACCGACTACACTCGGGGAAAACATCAGCTCGGCACCCGTTTTACGTTCAACCAGGAAAAGTTCATCAATCCGGTAAATTCCACACAGTCGGTTTTCAACCAGAATCAACTCGTTCGCAACCGCAAAATTGCCATAACGGACGCATGGACAATCAGCAGCAAAGTGGTGAATGACTTGCGCCTGCAGTACTCCTACTTCGGCGAGATTTTTGCAAATCCGTGCACAACCTGTCCGAACGATGTGACCATCGCGGACCTGGGAAGCACAACGATCGGCCCGAGCGACAACCAAAACCAGAAGCAGAACACGTACCAAATCCTGGACAATCTTTCCTGGGCACTGGGAAAACACACGTTCAAGTTCGGAGGGCAGTATACGCATTTTATCTATCCGCAGTTCTTCCTGCCAAGAAGCAATGGCGACTACTGGTACAACACCACTCAGGTTTTCATCGACGACATCAAGCCAGACAATGTGGGCCGAACCCTGCGTGGTGCTGGTACCGGTAGCTTTCTGGGAACCCAAAGTTTGTTTGCCGGATTTGTCCAGGATGATTTCAAGTTCAATCCTCGCCTGACGCTGAATCTGGGTGTTCGATACGAATATTGGACAAACCCCGTGGGCGATGATAGTCAGGCGCTTAATGCTATTTCCAGCGTTCCGGGTGTGATCACATTCCGAAAGCCAAAGACGGACAAGAACAATGTCGGCCCGCGGGTCGGCTTTGCTTACGATCCTCGTGGAAATGGGAAGATGGCAGTTCGCGGGGGATTCGGGGTGTCCTACGGTTGGAAATTCCAGAACTTTGCGTCGATTACCCTGCCTCCTCAGCTACAGAGCGAACTGAATGAACCTTCGGCTTGCACCCTTAGTCCAACACCCTCATGGTGTGCTAGCGGCACGGGCTTTTTGGCGGGGGGCGGCCTGCCGTCGGCCTATATCGCGCCGACGACGCAAGCTGCTGCTCAGAGACTTACAACGAGCTACATCGATGACACGGTTATGCCGAAGATCCTTAACTGGACGCTCTCCGTCGA
>Ga0126371_10004280_pt1 | contig 12566 bp, 8 predicted proteins | sample PanSoiMetaPlot_4_FD_110145 | JGI IMG/M metagenome (GOLD analysis project Ga0126371, IMG submission 110145) | Tropical forest soil microbial communities from Panama - MetaG Plot_4 | ecosystem: Environmental > Terrestrial > Soil > Tropical forest > Bulk soil | place: Panama | collected 2016-02-17
ACCGCGTCGCTTCTACGATCTGGAGCATCGATACCCCGTGAAGCCACCGGATCGGTAGCTACCCCCTCGTTTTCGGAGCAATCTTGAACAGGCGAATCTCGGTCAGACGTTCTTACTCTTCAGGGACTGGCCGACATGAGTTATCCCCGCCGTCTTTGAACCAGTCGGGCGCCAAGTGTGGAGCTGCTGCAATGCCATGGTTGACCCGAAGTGCTCCAACCTACAGTGCTCCAACGTGCCTGCCGCTCCCGTGCCCACCGCCCTCTGACCGCCGGCGAGTGCCAAGTTGCCTAGGGCGAGAAAATCTGTGGATGAAGGACCCAAGCGCGTGCTCGGAATCATCGCCGGAATCCTGGTCGCACGGCACTTGAAAACAACGGAAGACCTCTTTGATACCAAGCCAAGCCCGAGGACAGAGTCCTTGGTCCCCCATAAGCTCTGCCGCGACCTAATGCGCCAAAAGTGAACAGGGGAAGGGGTAGGTGTGAGCAACATCTCCAGATTCGGCTTTCTCGGCGGCAAACGTCACAACCACAGGATCTGACAACAGAGCGGTACCTTCAACCCAACTCTCTTCTCTTACGCCTCATCGGGGTGGCGGCGGAGCCATTTGTCGGGGCGCAGTGTCGGGCTTCCTTCTTTCACGGGAGGCAGCCAGCATTGCGGTTTGCTTAATCATCGTGGTCTTGTCCGCCAGGCGAATCTGCTCATATCCCGTACGCTTAGCGACAATCCGGTAATCGAACGCGATACTAGAATGCCCGCCGTGCAGTTCGCGTACCTCGAAGGACGCTGAGGATTCGTTGGTCACATACAGGCCGTTGCAGTCGCCCTTGGGCGTGAGAAAAACGTAGTACTCGATACTCGTATTGACGGTTTGCGCGTACGTCGCCTCCAGCGATACCGTGGCAACACCGTTCGCAAGCTGGCCCGAGCCGAAATCCTCGAACCAGTTTTCGGGAGCCTCTACTGCATAGAGCGCCACCATCTTCTGGCCGTGCTCCACGGGAACCACGGCGGACTTCGACCCGCTGCAAGTCAGGTCACCATTAGTAAAAATGGTGCAACCTAAGCCCGAAATTCCCAGAGCCTCGAACACAGGAGCGAAAACGGAGCCGGAGACGTTCAGGAACTGAGCAGTTGGAAGGTCTGGAGAGTTGTTTTGACCAAATATGGCAACCGTGTCGTCCGCGGTAGCCAGCATCCCCTCCCCCGTGTTGGCCCCTTGGTTGACGTCGCCCCAAACTCCGACCACCACGTTGTTGAGCAGAGAATTGGCAGTGTTGCTGAAAGTAGGCTCATACCCAAACACACCGACGCCTCTTGACCCATTACTCTGTCCCTGGACGCCTATACCAATATTGGCAGTTGCTTCCCCTACCACGCCGTTAACATCGCCTACTCCGATCATGCCAACGCCATTGCTGAGTGCCGACACTGCCGCCCCGGTCCCAAACTGCGACACGCTCACGATTTCCGAGGTGTTGCTGCCACTGAAGCTTGCGGTCGTGCCGGAAACCAAGCCACTGGCGGTGATGCTGCCGGTCACGGTCTGGTTCCCGGTGCTCACATTGCCGGTGAAATTCGCACTCGCGCCGGACACTGAGCCCGTTGCGCTGAGATTGCCTTTCACCAGTTCGTTGCCGGTCACCGTAGGCAGGGTCTGCCCGGTTGCGAAAGTAATGATGCCCTTGTTGCTGATGGAAAGGCCGGTCTCGGTGGGTGTAGCCGAACCGGAAGCGAACAGCAGGTTGAACTTACCCGAGGGACTCGCAGTGTTGTTTGCCACTGGTTCGGCCTGCCAGCGGAAATGCTGGTTAACCGCTGCGTGGCTACTGCTGCTAAAAGAGGAGGCCAGCGCATCGAGTGGCTGGGAATTGAATCCGTGTGTAGCTGTGGCCGTGCCTGTCGCTGGCAATTGCAGCGTGCCTCGAATGGTGGCACCTCCATTCACATCCAGTTTTGCTGCCGGAGTCGTCGTCCCGATCCCTATGCTGCTGTTCGGAGCTTGAAACACAATTGAGTTGCCAAGGTTCGTGCTGCTAGTCCACAGCGGAAGAAAGTTTGTGGTTCCGGTGCCGCCAATACTCCCCGTGTTCAGGGCGGAAGGCGCGGCAGCTATGATGTCCGTCGTACTGCCCGATGGGGATCTAGATGGTTGTGTTCCAGCCAATGCAAAGGCATTCACCGGCAAGCCGCCGAGGGTTTGCGCGTCTCCTGCCTTGAAGGCGTAGGGCACGCTGACCAGCATCACCCGAGGCTGTTCGGCTTGACCTTCGACCTGCACGGCCAGCCACCGTGCTTCCCCGTTGGAAAACAAGTCCGCTGGCAGACCCTCGCTGATCGTCGTGCCCAGCGTAACTGTGTAATGTCCGTTTTTGTCCGGCGTAACATTCTGGGTCTCCATCCATACCGGAGCCCCACCTTGTTCGTCCTTGTAAAGCATGAACATCACCCCAGTCACCCCGCTCAAGGGTTTCCCGTTGACGTCCCTCAGGACACTGCTGTAGTTGATCAGCCTTGGCACTGCGCTTGAAGTGCCTGGTGCTTCTGGCGTCGTCGCGCTCTGCTGTGCTAAGCCAGTCCACGATGCCAAACACACCCACAGGGTCAAGCTCACCTTGCCTAACAGACCACTTTTCACGACCGTCTCCCCTTTCAGAAGGTTGAGCAAATAAGGCCCGGTTGCAGGACAAGTGATCGCAACGGACCCCAAGAGACTGAACCTACGATTCGGAGCTACTTTGCGCCGAACCGCTGGTTGGGTTCAATGGCATGGGTGTGACATTTGGGTGATATGCATGTGATTTTGCCCGGCGAAGCTTAGCTATCTCTCAGGATTATCGGCAGTTATGCGCCGGGAGGTGGGAACTTCGCCATGCTGGCTTCTCTTCATTTTGCTGGAATGTTAAAATTTCTCGCGCCTTGGACACGATGGCGGTCGTGACCATACTTCCTTCCATTTCCGCCTAACTCAGAGTGCAGGCGTAGCTCCGTGAAAGAAGCTGCCCAGTCTCCGTACTTGGCTCGCTTCGAGTCCTTCGAAGTCAATCTCCGGTCAGGAGAGCTGTGCAAGAACCGAGAGAGAATCAGACTGCCTGAGCAATCCTTCCAAATTCTTGGCATGTTGCTCGAACAAGCAGGCGAGGTAGTCACGCGGCAAGAGATTCAGCAGAGACTCTGGCCGAACGACACGGTGGTTGAGTTCGAGAACAGTATCAACGCTGCCATCAAACGACTCCGGGTCGCGTTGGCCGACTCTGCAGACCAGCCGAAGTATATCGAGACCTTGGCGCGCCGTGGATATCGCTGGAAGATACCGGTCGAATGGAGCGAGCCGTCTTCTGCAGAATCGCATCCCGCTCCACCGGCTGCGTCCTCGGTGGGCTCGTCTGCTTCTCACCTGCTCGGCAAGAGAGTATCTCACTATCGAATATTGGAAATCGTGGGTGGCGGGGGCATGGGCGTGGTCTACAAAGCTGAGGACATTAAGCTCGGCCGCCTTGTTGCACTGAAGTTCTTGCCGGAAGAATTGGCACACGATTCTGGAGCCATGGAACGCTTTGAGCGCGAAGCCCGCGCCGCCTCGACGCTCAACCATCCCAACATCTGTACCATTTACGAGGTCGAAGAGCACGAAGGACAGCCTTTCATCGTGATGGAGCTGCTCGAAGGGCAGACGCTGCGCGAATTAATTTCCACAACAGAGGCTTCCGGACCCGAAAGTGGTCCCACAGAGGGCCTGCCGCTCAAAATACTGCTCAGCATTGCAACACAAGTTCTGGATGGGCTAGACGCAGCGCATCAGAAGGGCATCATCCATCGCGACATCAAGCCGGCTAACGTCTTCGTCTGTGATAGCGGAACAACAAAGATTCTGGACTTTGGATTAGCCAAGCTGGTTCGTGGGCCAACTGAAACAACTGTCACCAGCGCGACACCGCTGCGTGTTTCTAATCAGGAATCGGTCAGTTCGCCAGGCACGTTACTGGGCACCCTGATGTATATGTCACCGGAGCAGGTGCGCGGCGAAGATCTGGACCAGCGGACCGACCTTTTTTCCTTCAGCTCGGTGCTGTATGAGATGGCGACCGCCCTTCCACCCTTTTCAGGTCCTACCGCCAATGAGATCAAAAGCGCGATTTTGAGGGAAACACCCCCAGAGCCCAAGCAACTGAATCCTCGGGTGCCTGCCGCATTAGGACGAATCATTCGCAAAGGCCTCGAAAAAACACGGGAGCAGCGCTATCAGAACGCTTCGGAATTGCGGGCTGATCTGCAGCAGGTAAAACTCGCGACCGAGTCGGGGCGAGTGAGCGCGGGGGTTTTGCCGTCACGGTTCTTGGCAACATTCAGGAAGGCAAAATGGAAGCGGATTTTACTCAGTGCCGCAGTCCTTGTTCTGGCAATCGTGGGTGCGGCAGTTCTCTTCCTAAGGCGAAGATCAGTAACTCTCAGCGAAACCGATTGGGTTCTGGTCTCGGATTTCGTCAATACGACAGGCGATCCCGTCTTTGACGGTTCTCTTAAGCAGGCGACCAGTGTAAAGCTGTCTGAATCTCCTTACTTCAACGTCGTCCTCGACGGCGCTACCAGACAGACCCTGAGTTTAATGGGTCGGTCACCTGACGAGCGTGTGGTCCCTCCTCTCGCCCGCGAGGTCTGCGAGCGACAAGGAGCCAAGGTGGTCGTTGACGGTTCCATAGTGGCTCTCGGGAACGAGTATGTCGTAGACCTGGACGCAACTAACTGTCTCACGGGTACCACCTTTGCACACGAAGAGAGGGAAGTGCAAAACAGGGATCAGGTCCTCAAGACGTTGGGGCAGATAATTCCCCTGATCCGCCGTAGGCTAGGAGAATCGCTGAGCTCGATTCAGAAGTTTGATACGCCGATCGAAGAGGCGACCACGACATCACTCTCTGCCTTAAAAGCTTACACACAGGGAGACGAAAAGCGTTCTCATGGCGAGGATGCAGAGAGCATTCCCTTTTACAAAATGGCGATCGATCTGGATCCCAACTTCGCTATCGCCTATGCGAGGCTGGGTACGATCTACACCAACCTTTCGCAGGTCGATCTGGCCAATGAATATATGCGCAAGGCATTTGAGCGGCGCGAGCATGTCAGCGAACGCGAAAAGTTCTATATCGCAGGCCATTACTACGTCGACGTCACCAATGAATACGATAAAGGAATCAATACCTACAGGCTGTGGGCCGACAGCTACCCACACGATTGGATTCCCTTCAACAACCTCAGCAACGAGTATGCCCGCATTGGACAACCTGAAAAGGCGGTCGAGGCCGGACAGCAAGCTTTGCGTCTAAACCCGAACCATGCGTTCCCCTACACTACTCTTACTTTCGCCTACCTTCGCGCTAATCGCTTCGCCGAAGCCAAGGCCATTGGAGCACGAGCCATCGCAGCTAAGCGAGACGGTCTAGGTGTTCATAACTCGCTTTACCAGATTGCCTTTGTGGAGGACGATGAGCCCGCGATGAACCGCGAAATGGAATGGTTCAAAGGCAAACCCGTCGAGTGCTGGAACCTTAACCACCAAGCCTGGGTGGCAGCAAGTCGGGGTCGGCTTCACGCTGCACGGGAATTGTTCGAAAGGGCCCATACCGCTGCAATGAAGCAGGAGCTCAAGGATTACGCGGTGACCACGGTTAACGATGAAGCCCAGATGGATGCCGAGCTTGGAAACGCCCGGGAGACCCGTGCCGAAGTAGATATTGCGCTTCGATTCATGCCCGAGTCTGCCGAGTCGTATTCCGGTGGCGCTCTGGCGATGGCACGCGTCGGAGACTATCGTCGGGCCGAAGAATTGCTCAGGGAAGCAACAAAGCGGTATCCCCCTCAACATGTTCTTTTCAACAACGTGAATGTACATTCTGTACGGGCGGCAATAGCCCTCGGGAAGAAGGAACCTTCACAAGCGATAGACGAGCTTCGACCCGCCGTCTCGTATGATCTCAGCAGTCCCACGAATGTCCCCGACGGCGCCACGATGTATTATCGCGGTCTTGCTTACTTGGAATTGCATTCTGGAAACGACGCCGCAGCGCAATTCCAAAAACTCCTCGACAACCCTGGCGTGGTTTCGGTAGGGCTCCTTCGCCCCTTGGCGCGCCTCGGATTGGCCCGCGCATACGCCATCAGCGGAGACAAAGATAAGAGTCTCACCCAATACCGGGAGTTCCTAAGACTTTGGAAGGACGCTGACCCCGATCTTAGGATCCTCCGCGAAGCCAAAGCGGAGTATACGAAACTGAGCGAGTCCTCCTTATGAGGAATGGAAATAGCTGCTGAGCTGCACTTGCGGCTCTGACCCGCCACGATCGTCTTGCCCGCCCCGCATCGTCAGCAAGCAAGAAACGGACACGAGCCAGCTTCAAAAGGTAGTCGTATACCGCTTCCAGTTGGTGCGGGAGGGGGTCAACACGGGAAACCGAAAGACCAAAATAAGGGCCGAACTCATAGGCGATGCCGAGGGCATAAGCCTGGATGCCAACCCGGAGCAGTTGTCCGTCGCCATCGTAGCGAAATCCAGCCCGGAGAACATGCAGTGCCTCGATCTGTTCGAGCGTCATGTTGACACGGCGGAATTTCTCGGTCTGGACACCCGATAGCCCGACTTCCCAAAGGCCAGTACCATTGTTGCGAATCGTTTCGACCCGCATCGGCTCGTTGAACAGCGCAAGCGCACCGCTAACGATCTGCCCTGCGGACAGGGGTGGATTATCCGTTTCCGAAGCTGACGTCGAATGAGACATGTGCTGCTCTTTGGTGGAGAAGGTTGATTCTATACCGGCACTTGCATAGGAGGTACTGGCAAGCTGGTCTGTGGCGGAACGGCTTCGTAGTCACGGAGTCGTTGATCGCGGCAATGAGAAGTCACGGACGGGCCGTGTACCTCTTGCTGCTCACTGCCCATCCATTGCCCATAAGCGCCGAATCAGCGCACAATCCCCAAATTGCGTAACGATTTTCCGCCATAACCGCTTGAAAAACCTGGAGGCGACGTCAAACCCGCCAACTCGTAATCCGTAGGTCGCTGGTCCGAGTCCAGCGGCCACTTTTTCACGTCTGTTGTCTCAGTTTAGGAAGGGTGCAGCTCACGAAGCGATCAATGCAGTTATCGGCGAGCTGGGTGACTGCGGTTGTTTGACCCGAGTACTTAATGGTGCGCTCTGTATGGAACGGCATCGAGCAAAACGGTGACACAGTGGTGACACAGAAGAGGGGTGAACTTGGAGTGTTGAGGAATCTCTTGATTTTATTGGCTGCCCCCCAGGGATTCGAACCCCGATATGCTGATCCAGAGTCAGCTGTCCTGCCGTTGAACGAGGGGGCAGCAAGCGTGATGGCTGCGAGTCGTGATGCAGCCGATAGCTTGATTTTATGGGCGTTGCGCACAAGCGTCAACACGACCAACACCCAAAAACCACGCACCCGCAACGTCAAAACCCTTCGCGATAAAATCGGCATGAGAATCTCCTTTACTGAGGCTGTCATGCCATCCCCTATCGGCGCCGTTGCGTTTTCGACTGAGACTTCCAATGTAGCTCGCCAGCTCCTTGAAGCGGACCAGTGTGCCCTGATCGTCGTCGACATTCAGGAGAAGCTCCTGCCACCCATCTTCAACAAAGGGGAGCTGGTGCGTAACTCGCAGTTGCTGGTGAGGCTCGCGGGCATTCTTGAGCTTCCCATACTTGTTAGTACCCAATATCAGAAAGGCTTGGGAAACACGGTTGCTGAAATCGCCTCCCTGCTGGGAGGCACCCAGCCGATTGACAAGCTGCAATTCGGCTGCTTCGGTTGCACCGAGTTCCGCTCCGCGCTGAAGTCGCTACACGGCAATCGCAACACGCTGCTGGTTTGCGGCATGGAAGCACACATCTGCGTAATGCAAACAGTTGTGGGCGCACTCACCGATGGCTACCTCGTACACGTGGCCTCTGATGCCATCGGGTCGCGCGTACGCTGGAACTGGGACATTGGCATCGACCGTATGCGGGCTGCCGGAGCAGTCATCTCCACCACTGAGATGATCATCTACGAACTGCTACGCTCCTCTGGCACTCAGCAGTTCAAGCACATGCTGCCCTATCTGAAGGGATAACCCGCATGGCGTTCTCTCGTAAGCGCTGCCTGCGGTATCCTCGCCCTTCATGATTTCTCTCGCCCGAAAGCTTCGTCTAGCCGACTTCTTCTCGCTGGGGTTCGGCACCATGGTCGGTGTCGGCTGGCTGGTTGTCATGGATGATTGGCTTTCGCGTGGCGGCCCGTTGGGAGTGGTGCTGGCTTTCCTCATCGGCGGCCTGGCGCTGTTGCCGATCGGCATGGTTTATGGGCACCTGGTTAAAGCAATGCCCGATGCTGCCAGCGAGATCGCCTACACCGCAGCCGTCTTTCCGCGCTGGATCAGCTATGCCACCGGTTGGATGATGCTGTTGGCGTACTACATCGTCTGCCCTTGGGAGGCCGTGGCGATCGGCCGCATCGCTGGCTACCTCTTTCCTACCCTCGATCGCATCGAGCTGTACCACGTCGGAGGAAAGCCGGTGTTTCTTCCCCATCTGATCATCGGACTTGCGCTCACCGTATTCATCACATTTCTGAACTACCGAGGCATCCGAGTCAGCGCGACACTGCAGAACTGGACCACCTTCGCCGTTCTGACCCTGACCATCGGCTTCATCAGCGCGGGTATCAGCCATGGTGCGACTGAGAATCTTACTCCGCTATTCAACGGGCCATCAGTGATTTCAGTTGTCCTGGTCCTGCAAGTTGTCCCGTACTTCATGACCGGCTTTGAGTCGATCGGTAAAGCGTCAGAAGAAGCCAGCACAGACTTTCAGCCGCAGCGCTTCATGCTGGCGGTACTGCTCGCCATCATCGTGGGAGCAGCGTTCTACGCCGTCGTCACATTTGCCGTTGCCTACGTCACTCCTTGGCCGAGCTTGATGCATGAGAACTTCGCCACCGCCGTAGCATTTGAGCACGCGCTCGGCTCAGAGTCGATCGTGCGCGTGATCATGGCAACGGCGCTGCTTTCTCTGGTAAAGATCTTCAACGGCAACTTCGTGGCTGCTAGCCGGTTGCTGTTTGGACTCGGACGGCGAGGACTGGCTGATGTCCGGCTGGGTTATGTGCATCCGGTCAATCGCACGCCGTCGACCGCTGTGCTGTGTCTAGGCGTCGCCACAGCACTACTGATGTTCGCTGGCCAGTCTTTATTAGTCCCCGTTACAGAGGTGGGTTCGTTGGCCGCGCCCCTTGGCTGGATGGCCTCGTGCGCCGCGTTTCTTGCAACGCGACCTCCGCCCTTTGCTAAGACAGCGGCAGTCACAGGAATCGTTGTCACGGTCCTTATGATTCTCATCAAGGTGCTGCCTCAGGTACCTGGGCACTTCACCGCCTACGAATGGATTGCGATGGTCTTGTGGGTGGGACTAGGGCTTCTCCTCCACAAAACAGAGAAGCATTAAGGGGCCTCGCAATCGCGACGCCCCTTGGTCTCAGACGATTTTCAGAATGGACCTACTGTGTGCACTCCGTGTCCTCCGTAGTCGGATAATTGGCTATTGCAACTGCACGAGCTGTGGGTAATACCTTACGGCGTGCGGAGAACTCGTCAGCACCGTCTTCTCCGGCAACTCACCCATGTACATCGCGATCTCGTCGCAGGCGTGCAAGCGCGGACAGCGCAGGCAATCCTTGTACATTTTGTCCGGCAGGAGTTCCTTATCGACGATAGTGAAGCCCATTTTGCCGAAGAACTCCGGGATACGCGTGAACAGGCAAACGCAGGTCACACTCTGTCGTTCCGCTTCACTGAGTAGGGCATCGATGAGCAGCCGGCCTGCGCCCTTGCCTTTGGCTCTTTCGCCGATCGTGATGGAGCGCACCTCTGCCAAATGCATTCCATAGAGGTGCAGTGCACCGCAGCCCACCACTTCACCGTTGTCTTCAATCACCACGAAGTCGCGAACATTCTCGCAGATTTCGGCCAAGGATCTCCCTAGCAAGGTTCCGTCACCAACGTGTACCTGAATCAATTGCTCGATCGCCATCGCGTCGGGCAAGGTTGCGTTACGCGCCAACATGGGCAGCTCCTGCATACGTCATAAGTGTTTCCTTCGCTTGTTGCAACGCCGCCCGTACCTGAGAAGGAGCAGTACCACCCGGAACGTCGTGTATGGCCAAGACCTTTCGCAACTGTAATGCCTCGTGAAACGCCTGTTGCGCGACTATGCCGCACGCCGCGTAATCCTCCGGCGAGAGATGCTCCAGTTCGCAACCTTTCTCGACGCACAACTGCACGGCTTTTCCGATCTTCTCGTGCGCTGTGCGGAAGGGCACTCCCATCCGCACGAGGAACGCCGCGCCCGCCAATGCATTCATGAAACCTGTGCGGGCCGCCGCCTCCATGCGTGCGTAGTCAAACGTCACCCGTGCCATGAATCCGGTCGCCACGCGAACTACGCTCAATACCTGCTGCGCCGCCGAGAACACCGGCTGTTGGGTCTCCTGCATGTCCTTGTTGTAGGCCAACGGAAGCCCCTTGGCCGTGACGAATAGCGAGCTCGCCTCGGCGAACACTCGTGCCGCCTTCCCGCGAATCAGTTCCATCGCATCTGGATTCTTCTTCTGCGGCATCGCACTGCTGCCGGTCGAGAACGCTTCTGGCAGCTTCACAAATCCGTACTCGGTAGTCGCGAAGAGAATGAACTCTTCCGCCCATCGGCTCAGGTGCAGGGCGAGCTGCGCCAGCGCCTGCACAAACTCAACGGCGAAATCGCGATCGCTGGTGGCATCAATGCTGTTGGCCGTCGGTTGGTCGAATTCCAGCATCTTCGCCATCTCCGCGCGATCTAGCGGCAGAATCGTTCCCGCCACCGCGCCCGAGCCCAGAGGACACTGATTCAGCCGCTTCCTGCAATCCGCCAACCGCGACAAATCCCGCTGCAGCATCGCCACATATGCCAATAACCAATGGGCTACCAGAACCGGCTCCGCGCGCTGCAAGTGGGTGTAACTCGGCATAGCCGCGTCGCCGGCCTTTTCTGCCTGCTCCACGAACTCGCTCGCCAATTCCACGAGCGACAACGAAATCGAGTCAATCTGCGCCCGCACATACAGCCTCAGGTCAGTCGCAATCTGCTCATTACGACTACGTCCCGTATGCAGTTTCTTGCCGACCTCACCCACGATCTCCACCAGCCTCTTCTCGACGTAGTGGTGAACATCTTCGATCGATGGGTCGTTGTCTTCCGGAATCCCCTCTTCCGCGATCTTCTCCAGTGCCTTCTGTGTGAGCGAAAGCTCCGTGCTCGTCAGCACTCCGGCCTGGGCGAGAACGGCGGCGTGCGCCTGGCTCGCCGCCACCTCGTAAGGCACCAGAATGCGATCGAACGGAAACGACCGCTGCCACTGCTCGAAGTCCGCATTCAGTTCCTGGCTGAAGCGGCCCGACCACATCTTCACTTCACGACCTCAGTCTTCTGATGAATCAGTGCCCGGGTGCGCGCTGGCAGACCCAGAATGCGGATGAATCCTTCCGCGTCCTTCTGGTCGTAGCTCGCGCCCATGGTGAAGCTTGCCACATCCGGGCGATACATCGAGGTCTCCGACTTCCGGCCGACAATCGAGATGTTGCCCTTGTACAGCGCCAACGTGACGGTGCCGTTCACATCGCCCTGCGAGTTGTTTACGAAAGCGTGCAAAGATTCGCGCAGCGGCGTGAACCACAGCCCGAAGTACACCACTTCAGCGTACTTCAGCCCAATGTGCTGCTTGAAGTGCGCCAGCTCACGATCCAGGCACAGTGCCTCCAGCTCGCGATGTGCCGTCAGCAACAGCGTTCCGCCCGGTGTCTCGTAGCACCCGCGCGACTTGATACCGACGAATCGATTCTCGACCAAGTCCACCCGCCCAATGGCATTGCGCGCACCAATCTCGTTCAGTACTTCCACCGTCGCAACCGGATCCAGCACCACGCCATTTACCGCAATCGGCACGCCCTGCTTGAATTCGATCGTCACCTTCTCCACCGCATCGGGCGCGTCCTTAGGGGAGTTCGTCCACGTCCACGTCGTCTCCAGCGGAGCGTTATTCGGATCCTCCAGCTCTCCGCCCTCGTGGCTCACGTGCAGCAGGTTCCGGTCGCGGCTATGGATCTTCTCCCGGCTCTGGGTCACGGGAATCCCATGGGCTTCCGCATACTCCAGACAGTCTTCACGCGATTTCAGTTTCCATTCGCGCCACGGCACAATAACCTTCAGCTCCGGAGCTAGCGCCTGATATGCGTGCTCGAAGCGCACCTGGTCATTACCCTTGCCGGTACAGCCATGCGACACCGCACTCGCGCCTTCCTTCAGCGCGCATTCCACCTGGTACTTGGCAATGATCGGCCGCGCCAGCGACGTCCCCAACAGATACTTATGCTCGTACACCGCACCCGCCTGGATCGCTGGAAACACATAATCGGTCAAGAACTCCTGCCGCAGGTCTTCGACGACCACCTTGCACGCGCCGGTCTTGTACGCCTTCTCAAC
>Ga0126371_10004281_pt1 | contig 12566 bp, 13 predicted proteins | sample PanSoiMetaPlot_4_FD_110145 | JGI IMG/M metagenome (GOLD analysis project Ga0126371, IMG submission 110145) | Tropical forest soil microbial communities from Panama - MetaG Plot_4 | ecosystem: Environmental > Terrestrial > Soil > Tropical forest > Bulk soil | place: Panama | collected 2016-02-17
AAACTGCCTATCGGCCGTGCGCGGGATCGTTGCAGGATAGGGGTCAGAGGAAGCGCATGGCGGACATCCGCGAATACAATCACGAGCGCACCGACGGTCAGCCATCGAACGACTGGCCGGCTTACACCAGCACGATCAAGCGCCATCCGTCGCAGAAACCGGTCGCGCTCAAGCAGACGCTGACCGAAATCACCGGCCCGACCTTCACCAACGGCTGGACGGGACCCGAGCTCGTCGATCTCACCAAGCAGCACAAAGGCGAGCCGATCGGCGAACGCATGATCCTGGCCGGCCGCGTGCTCGACGAGAACGGCAAGCCGGTACCGAACACGCTGGTTGAGATCTGGCAGGCGAACGCCGCCGGTCGTTACGCCCACGCCAACGATACGCATCCGGCGCCGCTCGATGCGAACTTCACCGGCCGCGGCCACATGGTCACCAACGAAAAGGGCGAATATCGCTTCCTGTCGATCATTCCGGGCGCTTATCCGTGGCGTAACACCTACAACGCCTGGCGCGCACAGCACGTCCATTTCTCGGTCTTCGGTCCCGCTTTCGCGACACGCATCGTCACCCAGATGTATTTTCCCGGTGATCCGCTGCTCGAATTCGATCCGATCTACAACAGCGTGCCAGACGACGCCGCGCGTAAGCGGATGATCTCGCGTTACGATCCCAATCTGAGCGAAGCCGAGTGGGCGCTCGGCTATCGCTTCGATATCGTTCTACGCGGCCGGCACGCGACGCCAGCTGGAATGTAGGCAGGCGCATCGCCATGGACGCCAAGCTGATCCCGACCGCGACGCAAACCGCCGGCCCGTTTTTCCATTTCGGTTTGCTGCGGCCGGAATGGGCCGACCTTACTGGCGGCGGTAAGGCCAAAGGCGACAAGATCGTGCTCGAAGGCCGCATCACCGACGGTGACGGTGCGTCGCTGCCCGACGCCATCGTCGAGATCTGGCACGCCAACGCCGCGGGCAAGTACGAACATCCTGACGACACGCAGGACAAGCCGCTCGACCCGCACTTCCGCGGTTTCGGGCGCTCGTTCACCGACAAGGACGGAATTTACCGCTTCACGACGGTGAAGCCGGGCGCGGTGCCCGGCCGCGGCAACGCGTTGCAAGCGCCACACATTGCCATGTCGATCGCGGCGCGCGGCCTGCTCCATCATCTGTTCACGCGGGTCTACTTCGCCGGCGAAAGCCTCAACGCGAGCGATCCGGTGCTGGCTTCGGTCGAGGATGCAGCGCGGCAAAAGACGTTGATCGCCGCGCCCAACGGCAAGACTGCCGGCGCGACGGTGTGGCGGTTCGACGTCGCGCTGCAAGGCAAGAGCGAGACGGTTTTCTTCGATTTCTGACGCAGCCGCGCGGCGGGGGAAGCATGGCGGTCAATCCGGCGGACTCGGCGATCTACGGCAGCCTTTTCGGCAGCGATGCGATGCGCGCGCTGTTTTCCGACACCAATCGCTTGCAGACGATGCTCGATGTCGAAGCAGCGTTGGCGCGGGTCGAGGCGCGCCTGGGCCTCATTCCCAAAAGCGCCGCCGCGGCGATCGCCAAGGCGGCCAAGGCCGGCAATCTTTCGCTCGCCGACATCGCCAAAGGCACGGCGCTGATCGGCGTGCCGGCGGCTGCAGTCGCCAAGGCGCTGGGGCGCGCCGCCGGCGGCGACGCGCCGCGTTACGTGCATTGGGGCGCGACCAGCCAAGACATCGTCGACACCGCGCTGATCCTGCAATTGCGCGCCGCGCTCGACTTGGTCGAGCGCGATCTCAAATCGGTCGGCGACGCGCTGGCGACGCAGGCGCGCAAGCATCGCGGCACCGCCATGGCCGGCCGGACCTATCTTCAGCAGGCGCTGCCGATCACCTTCGGTTACAAGTGCGCCGTCTGGCTGGCGCCTTTGGCTGGGCACCGCCGACGCCTCGCGGAATTGAAACGCCGCCTGCTGGTTGTCCAATTCGGCGGCGCCGTCGGGACTTTGGCGTCGTTGGGCGCGAAGGGGCGTGCCGTGACGGAGGGTCTGGCACGCGAACTAGGCCTCGCCGCGCCGGTATCGCCATGGCACGCCAATCGCGAGACTCTCGCTGAAACCGCCGCTGTGCTCGGTCTCATCTGCGGCAGCTTGGCGAAATTCGCCACCGATCTCATCCTGCTGAGCCAGACCGAAGTGGGCGAAGCCGGCGAGCCGGTCGAGGACGGCCGCGGCGGCTCGAGCACCTTGCCGCAGAAGCGCAATCCAGTGGCGAGCGCTCATATCGTCGCTTGCGCGCGCGGTGTGCATGCGCTGGTGCCGCTGATGTTCCAGGCGCTGGCCGGCGATCACGAACGTTCGACCGGCGCGTGGCAGAGCGAGGCGCTGGCCTTGCCGCAGATTTTCCTGCTGACCTCGGGCGCGTTGCAGCACGCCAAGGACATCGCCAAAGGCCTGCGTGTCGACGCCACGGCGATGCGACGCAATCTCGATGCGACGCACGGCGTGATCGTCGCCGAGGCGGTGATGATGGCGCTGGCCGAGAGCGCCGGTCGCGACACGGCGCACGAACTGGTGCAGCGCGCCAGCCGGGCGGCGCTCACCCGCGGCCAACCGCTCGGCGAAATCTTGGCCAAGGATGCGGCCGTGACCGCGCACCTCGACGCCAAGGCGATCGCCCGGCTGACCGATCCAACGCGTTATCTGGGCGAAGCCAAGGCGGTCGTCGATCGCGTGTTGGCCGCGTGGCGCGCGGCGGCAACAAAATAAAAGGACGGCTCCACGCGGGAGCCGCCCAGTCGAAGAACCCGAAACGAAGAAACGAACGAAACGAACCGGAAGGGTTCGGTTAGGACAGCTTGTGCTTGATCCACGCCGCGGCGCCCGGAATGGCGACGCCGAGGAGGGCGAGGGTCGACGGCTCCGGAACCGGAGAGCCACCGCAACCGTGCATGCAACCACCGCCGCCGCCGTACCACGCGAACGCGGGGGCGGAAACGAGGGCGACGCCGGCAGTCATGATGGCGAAGCGAACGATACGTGACAGGCGGATGGACATTTGAGGCTCCTTTTGTTGGCCGCTTTTTGATGCGGCAGAGCAGAAATACCGCATTTCTAGAAAATCACAAGAAATATCGAATAAAAATCAAGTATTAATTAAATATACATCAAATATAGTAGTTAATAACACTTAGTATTACTTATAATTATCCATCCGATTATAAGGATTCTCGCGGTTTTGACTGCTGTCTGCAGATGGTTATACTTAGTAGAAATTAGGGTTTGCCGAAATAAACCACGAGGAGACAGCGGTATGCCGGCTTATTGGGTGGCGCGTTCGCGGATCGTCGATCCCGTCGAATACAAGAAATACACGGACCGGGTGCCGGCGATTCTCGCCAAGTACGGCGGCAAGGTGCTGGCGCGCGGCGGGCGCCATCAGATCATGGAAGGCCCGCAGAAATTCCACCGCTTCGTGGTCATCGAGTTTCCGACCTTCGAGCAGGGTGTCGCCTGCTTCACGTCGAAGGAATACGACGAGGCCGCCGCCTTCCGTCGCAAAGGCGCGGGCGAGGTCGAAACCATCATGGTCGAAGGCGGCGAAGCCACGCCGCGCTGAGCCTGGCGGCGCGTTCGGCATGGGACCCTGTCGCAAATGCCGGGTGCCGGTGGGAGCGGCAATCTGTTAAAGCCTCGCCCGCCGATGGATGCCGTTCGCGAAGATCGTCCGACCGCGCCCGCGATGAGCGCCGCCCGCCGCCGCACCGTGCTCGGGGCGGCGATGGCCGGCATGTTCATGGCCGCGGTCGAAAGCACCATCGTCGCCACGGCGTTGCCCAGCATCGTCTCCGATTTGGGCGGCTTTCACCTGTTCAGCTGGGTGTTCGCCGTCTATCTGCTCACGCAGGCGGTGACGATTCCAATCTATGGCCGGTTGGCCGATCTGCATGGCCGCAAGCGCGTTTTCGTGGCGGGTACGCTGTTGTTCCTTGTCGGCTCCGGCTTGTGCGGCTTCGCGCGCAACATGATCATGCTGATCGGTTTTCGTGCGTTGCAGGGGCTTGGCGCCGGCGCGATCGTGCCGATCGCGACAACGGTCGTCGGCGACGTCTATCCGGGCGCGGCGCGCACGCGGGCCCAAGGCTACCTATCGGGCGTCTGGGGCATTGCCGCAGTCAGCGGTCCATTGCTGGGCGCGTTCTTGGTCGAGCACGTCACTTGGGCGGCGGTGTTCTGGGTCAATTTGCCGATCGGCGCGGTCTGTCTTGCGCTCTTCGGTTTCGCGTTGCGCGAAAGCCGGAGGCATCAGCAGCGCAGCATCGACTACCTTGGCGCGACGCTCCTGACGATTGGCAGCGGCGCGCTGATGTTGGCGTTGATCCAGTGGGCGCACCTTTCTGACATTCTGCGCGTCGGCCTGCCCAGCGTGGCGGTGCTTGCCCTCGTCGCCTTCGGTTTCAGCGAGCGGCGCAGCGCCGAACCGATGATGCCGCCCGATCTGTGGCGGATACCCGCGGTGGCCGCCTCGAACATTGCCGCCTTCGCCATTGGCGGTTCGCTCATCGGGGTCAACGCCTTCGTGCCGACTTATGTCCAGGGCGTGATGGGCCACAACGCGGTGATCGCTGGCTTCGCGCTGACCGCCATGTCGCTGAGTTGGTCGCTGACGACCATCCTAATGGGACACCTGCCGGTCGCGGCACGCGCCTCTTATCGCGCCTTGGCGGGTTGGGGCGGCGGCGCGCTGGTCGCGGGCAGCGCGATTCTGATTCTGCTCAATCCAGCGCACGGCGCATTGTGGGCGGCGAGCGGCGCTTTGGTCATCGGCATCGGCATGGGCCTGTGCAACACGACCTATATCGTCGCGGCGCAGGACAGCGTTGAATTCCGGCGCCGCGGCACGGCGACGTCGGTCAACGTCTTCCTCCGCATGGTCGGTCAATCGGTCGCCGTCGCGATCTTCGGTGGCATCCTCAACTCGGTACTGGCGGCGCGCATCGGCGCCGGCGAGACGATGGTCGACCGGTTGATGACGCCGACGCTGCGCGCCGCGCTGCCCCCGGCCGAACTCGCGCGGCTCGACAGCGCATTGGCCGCCGGCCTGCATGGCGTGTTCTGGGCGACCGGCGCGTTCTCGCTGCTGGCGCTGCTGTTGGCGTTACGCTTGCCGAAGGGATTGGGTTCGCGCCACGCGCGCGAATAGGTCTACCAGTTGCCGAGCGGCAACGAGAACATCAGCAAAATATTCTCTTCGCCGGGGTTCGTCTTGCTGAACCCGGCGTTGGAGATGTGGTCGAAGGCGATGCCGATGCGCGACGCATCGTTGAAGCGGTAATCGAAGCGCGCGCCGGTTTTGAACTCGAACGTCTCGCCGAGGTTTTTCCCGTGACCGCGGTGGTAGTAGCCGACGGCGGCATTGGGCACCAACACGAAGTGTTGGCCGAAATGCAAATCGAAATAGAAACCGCCATAGCCGAAGGCGGATTTCTTGTTGGTGCCGAAGACGCCGATCATCGGCTTGATAAAATAATAGCCGCGCCCGAAATCGTACTCGGCGCGGCCTTCGACCGCCTTGTTGTTGTGCAGGAAGTCGTACATGCCGCCGCCGAGCGACAGCAGACCCGGCTCCTTGGGGCCGGTGAGGTCGGAAAGCCAGTCGGCGCGAGCCCCTGCGGCTCCGAGGCACGTCGCGAGCAGCAGCGCGCCGAGCGCAGCAATCCATCGTCCCGTCATGCGCGATTTCTCCCCCAACCGGCGCGACCGCGGCATCTTAAAGCCTTGGCGGCAAAGGGCAAGGCTGCCAACCGTCCCCCGCTTACAGGCGGCGCTTCATCCGCTCGGTCGCCGCCACGAGCTCGGCGCGGATACCGGGTTCCATCGCCGAATGGCCGGCGTCGGGCACGACGACGTATTGCGCATCGGGCCAGGCGCGATGCAGCTCGTCGGCGCTGATCACCGGGCACACCATGTCGTAACGGCCCTGGACGATGATCGCCGGCACGTTCCGGATGCGGTCGACGTGGGCGACCAGATCGTTCGCCGGCTTGATCACGTGATGGCGGAAGTAGTGCGCTTCAATTCGCGCCAAGCCCAAGGCCATGCGGTCCTCGCCGAACGCCGCGACGGTGTCCGGACTCGGCAGCAGGGTCGAGCACACGCCTTCATAGGTGCTCCAGGCGCGCGCCGCCGGCATGTGCACCGACGGCGTCGGATCCATCAGCCGCCGCATATAGGCGGCGAGCAGATCGGTGCGCTCGGTCTCCGGAATAAATCCGGAGAAATTGCGCCACGCCTCGGGAAACACCGTGCGCATGCCGTAGAGGAACCAGTCGATCTCGCTTTGCCGACACAGGAAAATGCCGCGCAGCACCAGGCCGCTGCAGCGCTCGGGATGCGCTTCGGCATAAGCCAGCGCCAGGGTCGAGCCCCAGGAGCCGCCGAAGACCACCCAGCGCTCGATGCCGAGATGGACGCGCAGTCGCTCGATGTCGGCGATCAGATGACGCAGCGTGTTGTCCTGGGTCTCGCCCAGTGGCGTCGACCGGCCGGCGCCGCGCTGGTCGAACACGACGATGCGGTAGACCGCCGGATCGAAGAACCGGCGATGCGTCGGCGTCGCGCCGGCGCCCGGGCCGCCGTGCAGAAACACCGCCGGTAGACCGGCCGGATTGCCCGATTGCTCCCAGTACATGGCATGGAGCCCATCCAACGGCAGCAGGCCGCTCTGGTAGGGCTCGATCGGCGGAAACAGGTCCTGGCGGCCGATTCGCGGGTTATCAGGCATAAAGCCAGTGTATGAATCCAGACTGCGAAGGCAAGGCGCGGCAAGCCTTCATTAACCATCTTTCAGCTTAATTTCCGGCCATGGCGCTCACCGCATCCCTGCCGGCGACGAAGAGCCGGTTTGGCGTCTCGCTACCGCTGCTGGTGGCGCTCGCCGCGTTCGTCACCGTGTTGGCGAACGCGTCGGGCCTGCTGGGCGATCCCGACACCTATTGGCACATCGTTGTCGGCCGCTGGATCCTCGCGCATCACGCAGTGCCGCACGCCGATATTTTTTCCTATTCCAAGCCCGGTGCGCCGTGGATCCCGCACGAGTGGCTCGCGGAGACGATCTTCGCGCCGCTTTACGACGGCTGGGGCTGGAACGGCCTGGTGCTGATCACGGCGCTGTCGTTGGCGGTGACGCTCGCGGTTCTGACGCGCGCGTTGCTGTGCTGGCTCGAGCCGGTGCACGCTCTCGCGGCCGTGGCGGCGGCGTGGGGTCTGATCCTCGCGCACCTGCTGGCGCGGCCGCACATCCTGACGCTGCCGATCATGGTGCTGTGGTTTGCCGCGCTGGTTGACGCGCGCGCGCGCGACCGGGCGCCGCCGCTGTGGCTGGCCGCCGTGATGATGCTCTGGGCCAATCTGCAAGGCGGCTACATGTTCGGCCTGGTGTTCGCGGCGTTGTTCGCCGGCGAAGCACTGCTGACGGCGCCCAATCGCGCGGCGCGTCTTGTCGTCGTCAAGCAATGGGGCACGTTCGGCGCGGTGTCGTTGGTGGCGTCGTTGCTCACGCCCAACGGTTTCGCCGGCTGGTGGCTGCCGTTCCACCTGCTGAGCATGAAATTCGCGCTGTCGGTGCTGGTCGAATGGCAAAGCCCGAATTTCCAGACCATCCAGCCGCTCGAGATCTGGCTCGTCGTCGCGCTGGCGTTGGCGCTCGGTTTCGGCGTCAAGCTGCCGCCGGCGCGCATCGCGATGCTGCTGCTCCTGTTGCATATGAACTTGGCGCACCGGCGTCAGGCGGAACTACTCGGCTTGTTGGCACCCCTGCTCGTGGCGCCTTCCGTCGGCGCCTTCATCCGTAACCGGTCGCGGCGGCACCAAGCCGCTGCGCTCGATGGCGTCCTCGCCGATCTGGCGGGCAGCGCGAGCCTGCGCGGCGCAGCCGCCGTCGGCCTGGTTGCTGTGGTGTTGGCGGCGCTCTTCGCGCATACGCCGCTGGTGCGCAAGCCCGACGCCTATACGCCTTCAGCGGCGCTCAATTTCGCCGCCGCCCACGATCTGACCGGGCCCGTGTTCAACGATTATGGCTTCGGCGGCTATCTCATCTTCAGCGGCGTGAAGCCGTTCATCGACGGCCGCACCGATATGTACGGCGACGCCTTCGTCAAACGCTACGTCGAGGCGACGCGCGGCGTCACCGGCGAGTTGCCGGCGATGCTCGACCAATATCACGCGACTTGGACGCTATTCGCCGCCAAAAGTCCGGCGGTGACGCTGATGGATCACTTGGCGGGGTGGAAGCGGGTTTATGCCGACGACACGGCGGTGATCCACGCCCGTGCCGATTCCACGCCCTAGACGCTAGCCGCCGAGTTCAGCCTTCAATTTCTTAGCGCCCTTCGCCAGCGCCGCGAGCTTGGCGTAAGCGACCGTGCGATCGAGCGGCGCCATGCCACAATTCGTGCACGGCTGGAGATTTTCCGGCGCGACATAGGGCAGGGCGGTTTTCAAGACTGACACGATTTCGTCCGGCGTCTCGACGCGGTCGGAGGCGACGTCGATTGCGCCGAGCAGGATCTGCTTGCCCTTGAGCAGGCCCAGAAGGCTCACCGGTACTTTCGAATGGATGCACTCGAGCGAGATCTGACCGATCTTACTCTTGGCAAGCGCCGGGAAGATCGCTTCGTATTGGCGCCATTCGCTGCCGAGGCTCGCCTTCCACTCGATGTTCGCCTTGATGCCATAGCCGTAGCAGATGTGGACGGCGGTCTTGGCTTTGAGCCCCTGCGCCGCGCGTTCGAGCGCCGCCACGCCCCATTCCTGCACCTCGCGCATATAGACGTTGAAGGCGGGCTCGTCGAACTGGATAACGTCGACGCCGATGGCGTCGAGCTCGCGCGCTTCCTCATTGAGCAGTTCGGCGAACCGCATCGCCATCTTCGTCCGGTCGCCGTAGAACTGATCGGCGACGGTGTCGACGATGGTCATCGGCCCCGGCAGGGTGAATTTGAGCTTGTGCCGCGTATGGGCGCGGGCCAGCGTCGCCTCCATGCGGTGCACGCTGCCTTTGCGTTTCAATTCACTGGTCACCGTCGGCACCTCGGCGACATAGCGGTTGTCGCGGATGCCCATCTTTACGCGCTTGCCGAAATCGATGCCGGCGATGTTGGCGAGGAAGCCGTGGACGAAATGCTGCCGTGCCATCTCGCCGTCGGTGACGGTGTCGATGCCGGCGTCTTCCTGTTCTTTGATCGCGAGCACCGTGGCGTCGCGCTTGGCCTGTTCGAGCGCTTCGCCTTCGGCTGCCCACGGTGCCCACAGCATCTTGGGTTGGGCAAGCCAGGCTGGTTTTGGCAGGCTACCGGCGGTTGTGGTTTCGAGCATGATTTTTCTCTCCCGGGCGCAGCCTACAATGTGGTGATGAAGCCGACCATCGCCGCGAGCGTGTCGGCTTCCTGGTCGCGATGCGGCGCATGCATGCAATCCTCGAGCAATAATTTTTCGAAGGGGCCTTTGACACTGCGCGCGACGGCGTTGACCTGCGCCACCGTGCCGTACTGGTCGTCGATGCCTTGGATCGCCAGCACCGGACAGGTCACGCCCGGCAGGCAATCCTCGATGTTCCAGGCGCGGAATTGCGGCGACAGCCAGATATCGTTCCAGCCGCGGAACACGCTGTCGACATCGGCGTGATACGGCGCGAGGCGGCGTTTCAGGTCGGAATCCTCGTAGGCGTGCTTCGCCTCTTCGATGCCGATGATCGAGACCTCTTCGACAAAAACATGCGGCGCCTCGAGAACGAGGCCGCGCACCGGCCACCGGCCGCTGCCCGCGTGGATCAGCGCGATCGAGGCGCCGTCGCTATGGCCGATCAGAACCGGATCGTCGATTGCCAAGGCCGTCCGCAACGCCGGCAGCTCATCGAGCGCCTCGACATGCATGTAGCGCGGATCGCGCGGATCGCCGAACCGGTCGGATTTGCCATAGCCCCAGCGCGAATAGATAACGGCTCGGCAACCCGTGGCGGCCGCCAGCTTGGCGGGAAAATCGCGCCATAACGCAACCGAGCCGAGACCCTCGTGCAGTAGCACCAGCGTTGGCGCGCCGTCGCGTCGCGCGGCGATTTCGGCATATTCGATGCGATGGCGATTGATCTCGACGAACGGCACGTCAGGTTCCGAAATGGTGCGACAACAATCCCGTCATCGACTTTGTCACGTACGCTCGCGTTCGCGCAGCTTGAATCGTTGGATTTTGCCGGTGGCGGTTTTGGGCAGCTCGCCGACGAGCTCGATCCAGCGCGGATATTTATACGGTGCGGGACGCGATTTGACACGGTCCTGGAGAGCCTTGATGGTCGATGGTTGGCGAGGGGCACACGCCCGTCAAGCCCCTCTCGGCGGTTGCCGCGTGCGCCGTTAGCGCCAGCTTACGCCGGTCATCACCATGTCGACGTTCTCGCCGTCGCGCGCCAGCGGCAGCGCCAAGGCTTCGCAATTGAGCACGGTGCGATCGGTGACTTCCTGCTCGTGGCGGGCGGCGACCGGGCAGCGTTCGTCGAGGGTGCGCAGATAGTGATCGAGGATCACAGACTGGTATCGGGCGTCGGGGCTTTCGTCGAGGAACTTACGCGTCATGTCGAAGCCGACATGCGCGGCGACGTTGCTCGCATGCACGCGGAAGAAGAAACGGAGCGGGTGCCGGTGCACCTCGACCAGCGTCAAGTTGCCAAGAATGTAGCCCATCTCCACCGGATCGAAATCGGCGCGTGCCGGAAAGCGCCGGCCGCGACAGCGGCTTCGCCACTCGTCGTGCAGACGATTGAGCGCCGGGTTCGTCAGCGTGCCGACGTCGATATATTCCTGGATCTGCGATTCCACGTCACAGTATAGGTGCCGCGCCGTTAAGCGATCGTTAGGACTGTTCGGTAGAGGGCGGCGTAGGTCTTGGCAACTGCGGCCATCGAGTAATCGCTGGCCGCCTTAGCGCGGGCGTTGCGGCCGAGCCGTTCGGCCAGGGCCTCGTCCGATTCGAGCCGGTGAAGGAGCGTGCGGTACTCGGCCGGCGTATCGAACAGCAGCCCGGTATCGCCGTCGGTGAGCACGAAATCGGTGACGCCTTCGAGGCGGCGCGCGACGATCGGCAAGCCGTACGCCATCGCTTCGGCCAGGACGTTGGGGAAACCTTCGAGCCACGACGCGAAGACGAAGGCGTCGGCCATGCGATAGAACGGCGCCGGATCGTCGCGATAGCCGACGAAGCGCAGACGGTCGCCGATGCCGAGCGCGGCAATCACGACGTCGAGCTCGGCGCGATAGTCGGGTTCGAGCGCGGGGCCGAGCATGACGAGATAGCGCGGCTTGCGGTCGGCGTTCAGCGCCGCCAGGTTTTCGATCAGGAACAACACGTCCTTGCGGCGCGAAATGCTGCCGACGTAAAGCTGCACGAAGGCGTCGCGCGGAATGCCGAGCGCATCGCGTGTCGCGCCGTCGTCGCCGATTCGCTCGGGCACCGCGACGCCTTGCGGCACGATGACGACGTGGCCGGGCGCACCCATGAACGCGGCACTCTCGTCATAGAGCCGCCGGTTGAGCACGACCAGCCGCGTGATCGTCTTGCGCATCGCCCAGGCGGCGAAGCGCCAGAAACTCGGGCGATAGGTCTTGAGGATGTAAGGCGGCGAATCGTCGAGCGTCGCCGAATAGATGAATCGCACGCCGGCCAATCGAGCGATCCAGTTCGAAACGAAGAAGCGGTCGATATGCGTGCGCGCGTGAATGACGTCGTAGCGACGGATATTGCGCAGCAGCCACAGGTAATAGCGCAGCAGCACGGCGGGCGCGGATTCGGTTTCCGACCGGCGCAGATAGATCAGGTTCATGCCGCGGGGGGCGACCGGCGGAATCTCGGCCGGCATTGGCGTGGTGAAGACCAGCACGTCGTGCCCGCCGTCACCCATGGAGAGCTGCGGCCACAACTTTTCGAAGTAGAGACCGTCGCCGGCGAAATTCGGCCGGAAGCGCGGAAAGAGATGAAGCACGCGCACGGCGCTAGTCACGCTCCCGCCAATGACGCGACATGGCGCTCAAAAGTTCCCCGCTCCTTGACGGGTGGCGAGTATGCACTATCGTCCGGCAAAAGCGCACGTTTTGCGCCGCCGGCCGCGGGAGGCAGAATTGATCACCTTCGACACCAGTCCACAGCGCGGCGTCAACCGCCTGCCGGCGGATTACGAATACGTCCGCCTCGCCTGAGGCGAACATGCCCCTGTCTATTGCCATCGTCGGCGCCGGCCCCGCTGGACTTGCGGTCGTCGAGCGCATTGCCCGCAAGGCGCCGCAAGCGCGCCTCGACGTCATCGAAAAGCTGCCGGTGCCCTACGGTCTGGCACGCTATGGCCTGGCGCCGGATCGTCCGCTCGATAAGAAGTTGACGGCCTTGTTCACGCGCGCACTGAAGGCAAAATCCGTCGCCTTCTGGGGCAACGTCGTGCTCGGCCGCGAGTTCGACCTCGCCGATTTGCGCATGCTTTACGACGCCGTCGTCGTCGCGACCGGCGCCGGCGCCGATCGGCCGCTCGGCGTGCCGGGCGATCA
>Ga0126371_10004282_pt1 | contig 12566 bp, 8 predicted proteins | sample PanSoiMetaPlot_4_FD_110145 | JGI IMG/M metagenome (GOLD analysis project Ga0126371, IMG submission 110145) | Tropical forest soil microbial communities from Panama - MetaG Plot_4 | ecosystem: Environmental > Terrestrial > Soil > Tropical forest > Bulk soil | place: Panama | collected 2016-02-17
ATGCTTGGGTCGTAGCTTTAACTAAGATGTCATCACGCTCGTACGGACGGTCCCAACACTCTTCAGCAACACCGAAATCAATTGTCCTTGATGTTGTACCCCCGCCTTCGTAAACATATTTGCCAGGTGCCGGCGACCTGTCGAGGCGCGGATTTCCAGCGACTCACAGCAATCATCAAGCGCATTTCCTTCCATGAGGAGACGCGCCAATCTGCATTCGCTTGTGGTGAAGCCGTAAAGTGGTTGAAGCGTTGAATAAGTCGGTTGTATCGGAAGTTCTGGGTCAAGTATGAACACCACTGCCGCGGGTCTGGCTGCGTTCGGGTGCGATGTCGTTCTGCTGAGTGAGCGGATGATCAGTGTCAGAGGTCTTTTGCCGGACGAACGGGGTACCGCCACCGTTTCGCTGCTCGAAACTGAAGAACTAACTGCCCCTGCTTGAGCAGCTTGTCTTACGAGGGTGTGTAGGGGTGGATCGCATCGAGTCAGAGCACAGAGTACACCTTGCCTAATCTCCAGACCATCACGGGTCGCAATAATCTGCTCTGCTGTGCGATTTGCAAAAAGCAATCGCCCCACACCATTGATGACACCCAAACCAATGTCGATCGAGTCAAGCGCTTCCAAACCACCAGTGAGCATCTCGGAGTTATTGCCCTGTGGATCAAGTTCATATTCATCCAGGCCCTTCTCGGGCTGCAGCTTGCCTTGGCCGGCGCTAATATTGGCAACCAGTCCGAGGCTCTTCAATAGAAGTGATACTAATTGGCCTTGGCGGTGTACGCCCGTCTTGGCAAATAAGTTCGCCAAGTGCATGCGGGCTGTTGATGGACGAATTCGGAGGTGCTCGCAACATTCTTGGAGCGAACTACCGGACATCAGCAGTTGAGCCAGACGGGACTCGGATACGGTTAAGCCGTACACCTGGTGGAACCCTGATTCAATCACTTTAACTGGAAGGTCGGGGTCCAAGACGAAAAGCAGCCCGGCCGGTTCAATCAATTGTGGACGAGATCTTACTCGACTGAGCGGGCAGATTACCAAAGCGAGAGGCCTTTTGCCGGAAGGGCGCTTTACAACAACCGCCACATTGTCTGCGAAAGCGGCGCGCGCTCTAGCCTGCATCGTTGGCTCTTGGAGCACCGTGAGCGGCACCCTGCAACGCGTCTTCTGATAAACGAGCATGCCCCTTGTTGTTACTTCCAGACCGTCATGAGTTCTTAGGATTTGTTTTACGAACTGATTTGCGAATAACAATCGGCCTCGCCCATTGATGATGCCAACTCCAACATTCAACATGTCGAGGGCTTGGAGAACGACCAACACCCAGTCAGAGTACTCGCCGAATTCTTGATACGGACCGTATTTGATTTCAAAACCGTTCCGGTCTGCTTTCTCAATGATTTGTGCCAATGCTCTATCGCGGATTCTGGTCTCATTCACGTGACCACGAACCTCAGCGCTGCACTGTTCCGACTCGGGTTGCAGCCCCACAGTACCCTTTTTCCTAAATGACTCAGACGAAACTGGCATAATGTAAATCGCCGTTTACGATGTTACTTGCCAAGTCACCGCCTATAACGTGAACGGTGAACGACCTATGCGATCCGTGCTTTGGCAACAGTAGATAGCACCAAAGACGGCACCGTGTTGTTGGCGGCTGTATTTGGGGGAGGAACTAAAAAACCCGAACTCTTACCCAATGGTCTGTCGACTCAAGATGCGGGAAGCCTGTGTCTGAATTTGAGAAAACTCAGGTAGACCATGACAGACAGGCCGGACCCGAATCGGTCTATCTCTCGCAAAGCGAACCTAGGATTGTTCCACTGCTTCGTCAATCCAGTTTTTCAGCGTTAACTGCAATTTACATTGGCTGCATGATGTCATGGACTCACGAAAAGTGTTCGAGACGTTCTAATCATTCGATATCGTGAGCATTGCGGAGAAGGAGATGTTGACGCCAAGACCTCGATTATTGGCATCTTTCAAGGGATCCTTTGAATCAGGTCACGAATGGTCTTCAAGGCGATACTGCAAACTAACTTAAGTGAATGTGGATTGGCCGTGCCACGGCGCCAGGGCAGGACGGCTCAGCCGAACTAACGTAGGGCGCGAAAACGTCCCCGCCATTGCTAATCGATCGATTACTGTTGTGGGGCGAAGTGTGCAGCCGTTCGATTATGCCCGGGAGATAACAAAATAGAAATCGTTTGATTAACAAGGAGTAAGTGTTTAAGTTTTTGGACACAAAAGTGCTTTAGAACCGATCTAATAGCGGTGGACGTCAGCAAACTGCCTAGACTGCAACAATGCTTATTTCAGCACCGGAACCACGTCACTAAAAAGCGTAATGCTGCTGTCACTCCGGGGTGATGATGAGATGCGCTCTTAAGAGTGCGATGTTGTGGGGACATAGGTTACTGGGGGCGACCTTAGTTCCACATCCATCGATGTCGGGCCTGACGGTAAACACTTAATTTCTAAATCTCTTTGATACCATCGAACTTGATGGTTGGCCGACTCTTGCTTATGTATTCTTCTTGCCGTCCGTTTACGTAGCTGTGACCATAATCCTTGAGCGCATACGTGGGTCGCCTTCGGAAATCGCGATCTGGCAGCGGGCGCATTGCAGGTCGGCCACGGATTCCGGGAGCGTTACGCGGTTGCAGTTGGGGCAGACGTTGTGCCGGACGTGGTAGCGCTCGTGGCAGTTCGTGCACAGCTTCGGACGCTTCTCGACTGGTAGTGGCTCCGGATTGGGGAGGAGTTTGGTCACGCCCCATATCTCGCGGATCGCGTCTTTCGAACTCAGCACAAAAGTCTCGACGACATAGCCGGGGTTCGGAGGTCCGACCGGCAGGCCGTCCAGAGCGTTCAGGCGCCGAATAATCTCAAACAGCCTGGCTCCGCCGCCGTCGCGAGCGGCTCTGAAGGTTGCCATCACGCGGACAACTTCGGGTTGCTTCGCCTCGCGGTCGGCGTTGAGCCTCAGGTAATTCGCAGCCGTTGTCGGGGCGACTCCATCGCAGAGGATTGCTTGAAGGTACCGGCGCCGCTTGCGGTTCTTGATGGCACGGTACTCCAACAGCTTGTAGAGATCCTGCTTTGGGGTATTCATAAAAAATCCTTATTGCCTGAATTACGATCGCTGCCCTTCGCTCCGCCATCGTATATCCGAAATGGATAGGACTCCGGGTTGGCCGACAGCTGGCAGAGCTGTCTCATTTCTTGGAAAGAATTGCAGCGGCGAGAACGTTTCAGCAACGGTCAAATTGTGTAGCTTTGGGAGGCGCATTCCTGCTGAACCGCCCGACGGAGCGAGCGGAGGCTGTATTTCGTGCCGATCTCGAAGCATATCTCCGAGACCTTCGGTTGTCGTTTGGCCTTTTGAGCACTTGGAGGCGCAGAACACCTCTGGAGTGGAGGAACTGCGAAAAGAGTTCGATGCAGTTTGGGGAAAAATCGGGTGGCCCACCCGAAACATCTCCTTCCCGCCTACGTACTCGCCTGCATGGCTCGGGCAACTGACGATAGCCGTTTAGTTCCATCATGGGCGCGAGGCCACAACTTGCAGTCGCCGCGAGGTGACCGCAATCAGTGCCATTTGGGCGCCCGGAATTTGATGGCCTGCAGCCTTCCGCAACCACATCGTTGCAGCTTCGGTATTGATCGGCACTCCGTCGCCATCGCGATAGCGCAGGCCGAGATTGTATTGAGCCACAGCATTGCCTTCGGCAGCCGCGTTTGATACCCAGAGCGCGGCCGTTTTGCAATCTTGTCGAACACCGTGTCCAATTTCGTAAGCCATCCCCATTAGGAAGGCCGCAGAATCATCCCCGTAAAACGCCCGGCGACGTAGGCCCACGAGCTCGTATTGGCTTAACGCCCGAAGGACATTCTTGGCGTCGTTATCAGTAACCTGCCTGTGGCTCACCTGCGTCGGAGCAGACATGCGGGTTGGCTCGGTTGCCGGGGACTGGCGAGTAGCGACAGCCGCTACGTCATTAGGTTGAGGGATTTCTCGATAAGTTGGATTCTTGTCTGCGATTTGTTCCTTTTCTTCTCGTGCGCGTGTACCGGAACTAGACTCAGCGACTCGGGTGCGGATGTGACGATCTGTCTTCAAAACTAAGCCGATCGTCATCACCACAAGTAATACAGTCGCTGTTCTAAAGACTGCGTGGATGCCGGCCCGCGATTGGAAGCCACGGAAAGTCACGAGCCAGGCTCGTACGACTCTTACGCCGCCGAGTATGCGTGATGCGCAGTTCTTGACGAAAGTGGCTGTGCGACCCCGGTTCGGTCGATCCTCAGCGTCGAGATTTGAGCACTCCACAGGCTCACGTTCTGAGACCGTCTGATTTGCCTTGCGGGCACTCGCGTGATGATCAGACGTGAAGCCGGAAATAGCGGTCGCGTGAGGCGGCCGGGGATCTGCTTCCAACCAGATGGCTTCCACCTGCTCAGTAGCAGGCACCGCTCTATCTGAGGCATTCATCCGCTCTGCCGATTCCGTATTCAAAACCGAAGGAAATGGGTCGTAATCGGAATTGGTTTTGTGGGATCCCGAAATTGAATCAATCCTAGATTCCTCGCTACCCACCATGTGTCGCAGACTTGGAATCATGTGTTCGATCAACTGCAGCACCAATGCAGGTTCCACGGCAGTGTTCTCCGCCGAGCCCGCGGATACAGCCTTGGTCAGTGCCTTCGCTAGTACGTCGGCGAATAAATGAATCTTGGCGGAATCCAACTCGGCAAATGCGTCGAGTCTGCATGAAAATGCGGCCAGCAATCCAGCAACATTGGGCCCTTGGTATAGCGGCTCCACTAGCCAGGACTTGATTCCCACACCAGACGCGACATGTTTGCCCACCTGGGTAAGAGATCCTTTGCTGAGCCGCCATGAGGTCAACAACGTCGAAAACAGAGTAAGGCGCAAACTCTCGTCGTTGGATGCCTGTCCCGCCCCAGCCCCCAAGAACGTCTCATTGTTTGTGAATAGCCATACACCGGTGCCGTCGGCGCGAAGCTCTTTCCAAGCCAGCTTCACGATTCGGTCCATGACGGTGTCCGGGTCAATCGCTTCGCTTTCGGTTTCCTGGATTTGCTCAAGGCGCTGTAGAGTTTCTGGATCGTTCCAGTCACGTGCGCGAACTCTCCGGTTCCGCCTTCCTATCCGGCGGAGCAAAGCGGACAGGGTGTGTGCGAAGGATCCGCGGTTAGGGGAGAACCGTTGGCTCATATCTTCAAGGCGTAGGGGGCCCGCACTCGACTCGACGAACGACCGATGCCCTTTGGCACGGGTATATTAGGATCTCTAACTTAGGCTTAGCAGGTATCGGAAGGACAGTGGCGGGCCTGGCAAGCGGCCACAGCACCTATCCTCTACTTAGACCAGCGTTTTCAACTAGAACCTCCGATGTGTTCTGGAGTGTCGAACAAACTTCTGGCTGTCATGTTCATCAAAGCTGTGGCGTTCGACTTCGGCCATACGCTCGTCGACGAGCAGAAAGATGCGTCCGTCCCGCTACTTTCACGGCCAATTCACCTGATGCCCGACGTGTCGGAAGTATTGCCGCGCATACCGATTCCGATGGCAGTCTGGGCGAACACGCGTACCGCTACAGGAGCGGACATTCGACAGTATCTCGAAAGAGCCGGCATTGGCCCGTTCTTTGTGTGGGTCGTGACATCCGTGGACGCTGGGTTTCGGAAACCTGCATCCCAATTCTTTGATTTCGCTTTACGCAGATGCGAACTTGCACGCGAGGAAGTGTTGTTCGTCGGCAACCAGTTGAACACTGATATTGCCGGTGCCCGAGGATACGGAATGCGAACGGTCTGGCTCTGTGCCGGTACTTATCAGAGCGCCGATGAAACTATGTCTCTCGCGAATGTTCGCCCGAACTACATGATCGATAGTCTGCGACGTCTTCCATCGCTTCTTGCGAATCTCCGCGATGCCGAGTGATGCCTGGTAGTTGGTGAAAACCGCGATTTCACTCATCAACGCGCTTTTTGGCGAAGGAAAAGCGCACACTTATGTAGTCGCCCGTTATCGCCAACTATCATGTAAAAGCTGGACGCGGTTGTTAGATTCAATTGGAAAGGTTCTGCGCTTCGTAAAACTGCAGGATAATTTCTGAGATGATAAGGAGCATCTCATGGCTGCGAAACTGACTTGGGATGACACAGAGAAGATTGGAATGCTTCTTTCAAGAAAGCATCCTGAGCTTTATCCGCTGTCGACCGATTTGGAGGAGGTGCACCGGAGGGTAATGAATCTAGCGGAGTTTCAGGACAATTCGAGTACTTTCGATCAGAAGAAACTGGAGGCGATTCGAACCGCTTGGAACGAGGAGTTTCTTGATCGCACGCAATAGTGCGGAAGTGCGTCCAAAGATTATTACTGATTTCGATTTGGATTTTCAGACGGGGAGGCGGTCGTCACCGTAGGCATGCCAACTCGCCGTAATACATCTAGGAAACCTGCGTCGTCCCGCAAGCTGTCCATGCTCGGATCTAGATGAAGGTAGATTAGCCAGTGAGAGTGTTCTTGATAGCATTTCTCCAAGTACTCAATCGCGCGTTCGCTTTCTCCCAAGCCGATGTGAATTCCGACGAAAAAATATGGCGCGACATATTTTTGCTTCGCCAGTTCTGTAAGGTCATCCAGTATCCGAATTGCTTCCTTTTTCCTCCCGGCTGCGCCCAGTGTGTGTGCAAGTGCCGCGCGCATCAGAGCGCTGCCGCCTGAGAGGTTTACCGCCTTCTCCCCTTCCGTAATGGCCAGCTCATAGCAACCCGTTTTCCTGAGCAAAAGGCCAAGAATCCAATAGGTGATGGGATAGTTGGGGTCCAAATCTACAGTTCGTCGGAGTTGTTCGATGGCTTCGTTGTAACGGCGTGCATGGTAAAGGGACCATCCGACTGCGACATTAATAATGAGCGATAGCGGATCGAGGTCTTGGCTCTTCTTCATCCAGGCCATAGCCTCTCCGTGTCGCCCCAGGGTCATTGTGTACTCGGCGTACCAGTGGTTGGCAGTGGGGTATGAGGGACTTAGGTCGAGGCTGCGTTCAAATTCAGTCCGGGCCTTCTCCCACTGCCAATCGTGAAGCCATAACAGGGCTGCCAAAGACGTGTGGGCTTCGGCGAGTTCCTGGTCGAGTTGTAAGGCGGCCTGCGCAGCTGCTATGCCCTTCGGAAATGCTTCGCTCGGGGGTAGATAGCTATTCCATCCAAGCAACACGTAGCAATCGGCTAAGCCAGCATAGGCCAACGCGTAATCGGCATCTTTCTCGGCTGCCTGTCGAAAGTACTCTATGGCTTTGTAGAAACCCTGTTCGGTCCACTGGTTCCAGTGATGACGACCTTTCATGTAAAGCCGGTATGCCTCCGCGTTTTCGGTATGGTGTTTTGTTAATAGGTTTTTTTCCGCACGGGTCAACTTCAACCGCAATTTCCCGGATATCTCCTTGGAAATTTCATCCTGGATTGCAAAGATGTCCCCAGGCTTCCGATCGTATTGCGCGCCCCAAAGTTGAGAGCCAGTGGCTACATCGACTAATTCGGTGCCGATACGCAACGAGCCACCGCTTTGCATGATTTCCCCGGTGAGGACACTGCGAACATTAAGCTCCCGACCAGCTGCCTGAGGGTCAATATCCCGGGTCTTGAACCTGGAAACAGTACTCTGCGCCATTACCCGCAGTTTCGGAATCGTTGCCAGAATATTAATTAAGCTCGCGGTGATACCGTCACTGAGGTATTCGTACTCAGGATCGCCACTCGCATTTTTGAATGGCAAGATCGCAAGCGAGCCAGTGATCTTGGACACTCGCCGGGGGCGAACGGCGTTTTGTGTAGAGGGAGTCTGGCTCCTCGTACTGGTCGCGAACGCACGACCAGGGGATGGCGTCGGGACCGAATCTCTTTCTTCTGTTTCCTGAACCTTCCTTCCTTCCGCATCGCGCTTTAGCCTTTGCAGGTCAGCCCGCATGTCTGCCGCTTGCTGATAGCGCAGGTTTCGGTCCTTCTCTAAGGCTCTCCGGATCACCTCTTGGAGCGCCGGTGAAATGTCGGGGTTGACTCGCGCGGGAGCCACTGGATCGCGGTTGAGGACGGCTTCCATGATGAGGCCCGATGTGGCCCCTGGAAACGGCACCTTTCCCGTTGCCATCTGGTAAAGAACCACACCAAAAGAGAACAGATCCGTGCGACCGTCCAATTGTTCCGCCTTCACTTGCTCTGGGGACATGTAGGCCGCCGTGCCCACACTTTCCCCCGTGCTGGTAAGGTCTTCTTCGGACTCGATGCTCGAGGCGTCATTTGTCGTGTTTTCAGGCTTGAGAAAGAACTTGGCAACGCCGAAATCCAGAATCTTGGCGTGGCCGCGTGTGGTGACAAAAATATTGGCAGGCTTGATGTCGCGGTGAACGATGCCCTTTGCGTGGGAAGCGTCAAGAGCATCGGCGATCTCGATGCCGAGATCGAGTATGGTTTCTATCTCCAGCGGCTTGCCACGGATCCGTTGGCGTAGTGTCTGGCCCTCCAGCAGTTCCATGGCGATGAAGGTTCGCCCCTGAGCCTCGTCAATCTCGTAGATCGTGCAGATATTCGGATGATTGAACGCAGACGCAGCCTTAGCTTCGCGCTGAAAACGGCTGAGGGCCTGTGGGCCCTTGGCTGCTTTTTCGGGCAGGAACTTAAGCGCCACAAAGCGGCCCAGTTTCGTATCCTCGGCCTTATATACGACACCCATCGCGCCGGCGCCGAGTTCCCCCACGATACGATAGTGCGAGATGGCTTGCCCAATCACACGCGCGAATCTTACTTCTGTGAAAAAGGCAAGTCAACGAACACCCTGGAGGTTGTTAAGGCGCTTCCCAGTCAAGGACGTAAACGTCGCGGGTTCCAGCGTCGCGAAGAAGCAAAGGCGAATCGTCTGGCGCGAGAGCCAATGAACCACCATGTTGGCCAGCAGTCAAGAATTTCTTCAAGTCAGCCACTTGTTCGGATTTGTGGTCAGCAATTCGGATCCGAAGCACGGCATCCCTGCCCCGAGAGTCCAAAACGTAAACGTACTGTGCATCTCTCGACCAGTTCAACCAACTGAAGGACCCCTGGGCGAGTTCGGTCCATTTCTGCCTCTGAATGTCGAATAGCATGAGCCTCATGGAGTCAGTGGAGAATGAAGAAATGTATCGGCCGTTGGGTGACCACCGGGGCGAGTAGAACCCCTGCGAACCCGGCAAATCGGAAACCTTGCGGCTCGCCAGGTCAAGAACGTGAATCGCCGATGCGGCGTCATTTGATTGACCACCGTATACGACTTTGCTGCCATCGGGTGACCAGTTCGGGTCTAGTTGATGAAAACGATCCTCTGGTAAAAGTTGGCTGGGACTTCCTTCCTGGGGTGACACCAAAAACATTCTGGCAGGTTTTCCAGAACTCGACTCGAACTCAAAGAATACAATTTGCCTGCCATCGGGGGACCAACGAGGCAACATGGCATGTGAAGGTGGATAGGTGAGTTGGAGCCGCTCACTTCCATCCACTTTGCTTCGCCACAGAGTGCCCTCGGGATACGAAACATACACAACCCACTGGCCATTCTTCGAGAAGTCAAGATATTCGGCAGAAATCCCCCCGAGAAAGGGTGAGAACTGGCCGGACTTGGTGTCGTAGCGCATCAGTTCGCCACGGTAGGTTTGACCGACGACAAAAAGTTTTCTCCCATCTTTGCTGGGAAGCGGTGACGACAACGACAGAGGGCTGGAAGTCAAAAGAATGGGCTCAAGTTGGGACTGAAGAAAACTTCTTTTTTGAGAAAGAGCCCAGATCTGACCATTGGACTGGAAGATAAAGTAGTTTCCATCGGCACTCCATCTTCCACAACACTCGTCTCGGAAACCGTGCAGGCCCTCAAATAAATGATGCAAGTCAGTTCCAAGTACACTTACTTCCCACACCAATTGCTGGCCCAGGCCTCCCGTGCTTTCCGTTGTGTCGAAACGCAAGTGGCCGCCGTCGGGCGACCATACAATCTGCTTGATGTTTCCCTTCACGGAAACCAACTTCCGAGACTCCGTTCCGTCTGCCTTCGCCAGAGATAAATCGGTCAGGTTCGCGTAAGCCAACATCTTCCCATCGGGAGACCATGCAGCGGTTTGCCCTATCGTATCCGCAAGCCTGCGTGGAGAACCTCCCACAAGAGGCAGACTCCAGAGCGGCCCTTTGGGAGGAGAGCCTCTCCCGTCCACGACGAGGAGTTCCGACCCACCCGGCGAAAGACCGACGGGAACCATGTCAGCAGAGGGCATAATCGAAATGCTCCTCGGCTCCCCGCCCGACATGGACATTTCGGCGATGCCATGAGCGGTGAAGCTTCCGGAGCTTCCTAGGCCCAAGCCTAAATAGAGCCTCGCACCGTCAGTCCCGATGAGCGATTTCTGTTGGCCGTCATGTGTAAGCTGCACGTAATTTGAGACTTTAGGTTCGGGACGAGTCCGCACCCAGAAATAAGCGAATATGAAGGCTCCGAAAATCGCCAACACTGCTCCGACTGCCGCCAGTCGCCGGCCGCGGAGCGCTACGGTTGTTTTCTCATAACCGCCGGTTCCTAGCAGTACCGTCGAATCCAATAGCTCTCCGAGCGCGAAGGCTAGATCGGAGGCGGACTGAAACCGGTGGTCCGCATTTTTCTCCAGACAGCGATTCACGATCCTCTGTAAAGTCACGGGCACAGTAGGCGCAATCTGCGAAATAGATGGGGGTTCTTCGTTCAGCACCGCGCTCATCGTATCCGCCGTAGTCGCCTTCTCGAACGCGCGCCTCCCGATTAACATCTCGTAGAGAACCACGCCGAATGCGAAGATGTCGGAGCGATGGTCAGTAGCTTGTCCGCGCACCTGCTCCGGAGACATGTAGCCCGGGGTTCCCCACACTACTTCGTGCATCGTGATCGTGGCCGCCAAGTTTGGTGCCCCTTCTGAAGACTGTCGCAGCTTGGCCAGACCAAAGTCCAGAATCTTGATCCGTCCATCCCGGGTGGCAAACAAATTCCCAGGCTTGAGGTCGCGGTGGACGATTCCTTTTTCGTGGGCCGCCGACAGGCCGTTCGCGATCTGCACTCCGTAGCCAATCGCCTTGCGCACGGGCAATGGCCCGATATGCAAACTATCCTGGAGCGTTTGGCCTTCGAGCAGTTCTGATACAAGATACGGCGCGCCCTCGTATGTTCCCAGTTCGTAAACCGCAAGAATATTAGGATGATTTAAGGCCGCCGCTGCTCTCGCCTCCCGCTCAAAACGATGCAAGCTGCCCGGTTCCGAGGAAGCGAACTCAGACAGGACTTTGATTGCAACATCGCGGTTCAGGTGTGGGTCGCGTGCCCGATACACTTCGCCCATGGCACCCGCTCCGAGGGGCGAAAGAATCATGTATGGGCCGAGTTTTTGACCAGGAGCTAGCCCCACAGTTGGCCCGGATTATATCGTCAAACGACAAGGAGGCAGGCGAATTTCCCGCGCCTCGTACGTGCCAATCCCTCGTACCATCGCTAGGCTCGATCAGCTAACGTGTCATCGAGTCCCGAAATAGAAGGCGCGTCTCTAGAGGTTTCTTCTCAAGTGCCGAAATCTCACGTCCGTAGGGAGGCTGTTGCACTGACCCAGGCCTGCGGCCCACGTTTGCGCGCTTCTTGCATCAATGGGGCTAAGATGTCGCAGATGGTGTCGTGAGCGTCGAAGCGACCAGGTGTGAAGTGTGTCAACTGGTGACAAATCGCGATTTTATTATTATTAAGTCCAGGACTTTCTCCAACGTTTGCCAGAGGTTGCTTCGGCTGTAAGAGCTATCCACCGATGGCTCGGCGGCCCTCCCCCAAGTCCTCGGGCGTACGTACGATAAATCCACATCGCTCATCACGTTGGCTAGAGCCTCAGTTACTCGGGGTGGCTGTGCGGTCGCGGCTGCCCTGGCCAGTGGCCCTCAGTCTCGACAACCACAGACCAAATGAGGAGTGTTCCCATCACGACCAACGCGCCCAGCATCCCGATATTGCGCGGTATCAACTCGAGCTCCACGGTGAGGATGACATCCGCTGCCACGAGGAACTCCAACCCCCGCAACAGTGAGCGGCCGATCAAGTCCTTATCAGGGCTATTCGGATCCGTAGCTCGTTTCGACAAATCTAGAAGAAAACGCACGGAACCGAATGTGACCGAGCCAACAATGGCAGCAACCGCCAGCAACCTCGATTCCCACTGACCCCACTTCGATCCATGGGCGCATCTCAAATACCTCACGTTAGGTGCCGCTCGGGGATCAATGAGTGAAACGATATTTCTCGCCAACTAATGACCGCTTCTCCGCCGTGAATCTCATGGTCTGACCGCGTTTCGTGCTTGAGAACTCCTTTCCCGATAGGGGTGTTTCCGCGCGGTAGACAATTCTTCCTGCGAACATTGTCCAAAGAACCTTCGCCTCCTTCACTTCCTCAGCGGGAACAGTCATAAGGTCCCGATCCACCAGCACCAGGTCGGCTTGTTTGCCCGGTG
>Ga0126371_10004283_pt1 | contig 12565 bp, 7 predicted proteins | sample PanSoiMetaPlot_4_FD_110145 | JGI IMG/M metagenome (GOLD analysis project Ga0126371, IMG submission 110145) | Tropical forest soil microbial communities from Panama - MetaG Plot_4 | ecosystem: Environmental > Terrestrial > Soil > Tropical forest > Bulk soil | place: Panama | collected 2016-02-17
CACCGAGCAACCGCGGGGCGGAGAATCAACGGCTAGAGTGACGATTGCAGCCGGGCAGCTCGCCGAGCTTAGCGGGAGCACCGCAACCCGAGCCCTGTTTAGATACTTGCTAATACCGATAGCTCAGTCAACAACAAATCGGTTTTTAATCGTCTTCGACAGCTTTTCCAACCGACCCGATCGAAGTTAGACAGCTACCGGGTCAGACCCGCACAATTTTCCCTGGATTTAGAATGCCCTGCGGATCGAGCGCCTTTTTGATGGTGCGCATCACGCCAACCGCTTCGCCGTGCTCGGCGATCAGAAAGTCCATCTTGCCATATCCGACCCCATGCTCGCCGGTGCTTGTTCCTTCCATTGCAAGCGCGCGCGCGACCATACGATCGTTGAGACGACTTGCCTCAGCCACCTCCTCAGGTCGGTCCGGATCGATAATAAAGACGAGATGAAAATTCCCATCACCCACGTGACCGACCAACGCATATGGTATGGGTGATTGCAAAAGGTCCCGCTTGGTCTCGGTGATACATTCGGCAAGTCGCGAAATTGGTACGCAGACATCTGTCGCAAGACCCTTGGAACCGGGCCGGAGCGCCAGCGCCGCGTAATAGGCGTCGTGCCGCGCTTGCCAGAGTTTGGAGCGCTCTTCCGGGGTCGTTGCCCAGCGGAAACCCTCGCCGCCATGTTCGGCCGCGATCGCCTTCACGACTTCGGCCTGCTCTGCCACCCCGGCTGGCGTGCCGTGAAACTCGAAGAAAAGGGTGGGAGCCACTTTATGGTCGAGCTTTGAATACTTGTTGATCGCGGCCATCTGGGCTTCGTCGAGTAACTCGATCCGCGCGACGGGTACGCCGCTCTGGATTGTCAAGATTACCGTGTCGACAGCACGTTCGATGCTAGGGAAAGCGCAAACGGCCGCCGACACCGCTTCTGGAATACCATAGAGCCTGACCGTTACCTCGGTGATGATACCGAGCGTGCCTTCCGACCCCACAAAAAGGCGTGTCAAGTCGTATCCCGCTGCCGACTTGCGAGCACGCCGTGCGGTTCGAATGACACGGCCATCCGCGAGTACCACCGTTAGCGCCAACACATTCTCGCGCATTGTGCCGTATCGCACGGCATTGGTTCCGGAAGCACGCGTCGCGGCCATTCCGCCGAGCGACGCGTCGGCACCCGGATCGATCGGAAAAAACAGGCCGGTATCGCGCAAATGTTCGTTGAGTTGTTTGCGCGTCACGCCCGCCTCGACAGTGGCGTCCAGATCTTCGGCGCTGACCCGTATGATTCGGTTCATTTGGGACAGATCAATGCACACCCCGCCCGCAAGTGCGGCTACATGGCCCTCGAGCGAAGTTCCCGTGCCAAACGCGATGACTGGCATCTTGTGATGGGCGCAAAGCGTGACGATTGCCGAGACTTCCTCGGCGCTCTGCACGAACGCAACCGCGTCTGGGGCGTGAGGCATATGGTAGGATTCGTCTTTCCCGTGCTGAGCACAAACTGCGGCCGAGGTAGAAAGGCGATTTCCCAGAAGCTCACGCAACGAAGTGAGGAGCGACGCATCGGGGGGACTGCGGTGAAGGGGGAGTGCAGACATGGCAGCCGGCGCAAAATCAGGAGCTGAGATATAGAATTTAGAGGTAATCCCGAAGCCGGGTCGCTGCAACGATAATCCTGGGGCGCCACCCGTCAGCAGATCAGAACCCGCATCGGGCGTTTCGCGCGAGCCGGCCGTCGAATCATTTCTGGAAGCAAAGAACCACCAAGCCAGCAATTCGTTGTCGTTTTCCCGAATGCACTGCATCCGTCATTGAGCAACTACCGGCGGAATACTAAGTTTCTTCGGTAGCAGAGGCGGGCTTGGGAGGTCGCTATGGCGCTGGCAGCGGTCAGCCTCGAGGACAAGTACGTCCTCGACAAGGGGCGCGTCTATCTGACCGGGACCCAGGCGCTGGTGCGCTTGCCAATGATGCAGGGCCAGCGCGATGCCGCGGCAGGCCTTAATACTGCCTGCTTTATTTCGGGATACCGCGGTTCGCCTCTGGGCGGGCTCGACCAGAATCTATGGAGCGCGCGGCGGTTTCTCGAACGCAACCAGGTCCGCTTCCAACCGGCCATCAATGAGGAGCTCGGCGCGACGGCGGTCTGGGGGAGCCAGCAGATCGGCCTGTTTCCCGGCGCCAAATACGACGGCGTATTCGCGATGTGGTACGGCAAGGGGCCGGGCGTCGACCGCAGCGGGGATGTCTTCAAACACGGCAATGCTGCCGGCTCGGCGTACCATGGCGGAGTGCTCCTGCTTGCCGGCGACGACCATACCTGCAAATCATCGACGTTGCCGCATCAGTCCGAATACGCCTTCATGGACGCCTGTATCCCGGTGCTGAACCCTTCGGGCGTGCAGGAAATTCTCGATCTCGGCCTCTACGGCTGGTCGATGTCGCGTTATTCGGGTTGCTGGATCGCGTTCAAGACAATCGCCGAAACTGTCGACAGCTCGGCCTCGGTCGAAATCGGTCGCGACCGCATCAGCATCACACTACCCGATGATTTCGAGATGCCTCCCGGCGGCCTCAATATCCGCTGGCCCGATCAACCGCTCGATCAAGAATACCGGCTGCACAAACACAAGCTTTACGCGGCGCTTGCCTTTGCACGTGCGAACCGGCTCGACCGCATCATCATCGACAGCCCGCGGCCGCGTTTCGGCATCGTCACGACCGGGAAATCTTATCTCGATGTGCGCCAGGCGCTCGACGATCTGGGGATCGACGACGCGCTTGCCGCCGAGATCGGCTTCCGTCTCTACAAGGTCGCGATGTCTTGGCCGCTCGAACGCGAGGGCATCCGCCGCTTTGCCGAGGGGCTCGAAGAGATCCTGGTCATCGAGGAAAAGCGCGCCGTCATCGAAAACCAGTTTAAGGAACAGCTCTACAACTGGCGGGAAGATGTTCGGCCGCGCGTGATCGGCAAATTCGACGAGAGCCGCGACTGGATATTGCCGTCGAATGGTGAGCTGACGCCGGCGCAAATCGCGCGTGTCATTGCACAGCGCATCGCCCGCTTTCATACCTCGCCGCGCATTGCCGAGCGCCTTGCGTTCCTCGAAGCAAAGGAACGGCAGCTAGGCGGCAATGTCGTGCCATTTGCGCGTACCCCTTATTTCTGCTCCGGCTGTCCGCACAACACCTCGACGCAGGTGCCGGAAGGCAGCCGCGCGCTCGCCGGCATCGGCTGTCATTACCTCGCCCAGTTCATGGACCGCTCGACCGCGACCTTCACGCAAATGGGCGGCGAGGGGGTCCCGTGGATCGGCCAAGCGCCCTTCACGGAAACCCAGCACATCTTCGCCAATCTCGGCGACGGCACCTACACCCATTCGGGCATCTTGGCAATCCGTGCGGCGGCCGCGGCCAACGTCAACATCACCTATAAGCTGCTGTTTAATGATGCCGTAGCAATGACCGGCGGTCAGCCGATCGATGGCGGCTTGACGGTGCCGGCGCTGACACGCCAGCTTGCTGCCGAGGGCGTGCGGCGCGTCATCGTGGTGACCGACGAACCCGACAAATACACGCCCGGTGCCGATTTTGCACCAGGGGTCGCGGTGCGCCATCGCGACGATCTCGACACGGTCCAGCGCGAGCTGCGCGAAGTCGCCGGCGTCACGGCTATCGTCTACGACCAGACCTGCGCCGCCGAGAAACGTCGCCGCCGCAAGCGCGGCCGCTTCCCCGACCCGGCCAAGAGGGTATTCATCAACGATCTCGTCTGCGAAGGCTGCGGGGATTGTTCGAAAACCTCGAATTGCCTTTCTGTCGTGCCGGTCGAAACCGAGTTCGGTCGCAAGCGCGCCATCGATCAGTCGAGCTGCAACAAGGATTACTCCTGTGTGGAGGGTTTCTGCCCGAGCTTTGTCACGATACACGGCGGCGCGCTGAAGCAGCGCAATGCTGGGGATCTCGGAGAGGAAGCGCTGCCCCGGCTGCCGGAGCCGGCTCACCCAGCCCTAGATGAGCCCTACGGCATTTTGGTCACCGGCGTCGGCGGCACCGGCGTCGTCACGATCGGTGCGCTATTGGGGATGGCGGCACATCTTGAACAAAAAGGCTGCACGGTCCTCGACATGACAGGCCTCGCGCAGAAAGGTGGCGCCGTCTACAGCCACATTCGGATCGCCCGGCGTCCCGACGAGATCCATGCGGTGCGCATCGCGGCGGGGGGCGCGCACCTCCTCCTAGGCTGTGATCTCGTCGTCTCGGCGAGCGCGGACGCCCTGTCGAAGCTGCGACCGGACCATAGCCACGCGATCGTCAACAGTCACGAGATCATCACCGGCGATTTCACGCGCAATCCCGACCTTACTTTCCCTGGTCGAGAGCTGCAGCGCAGCATTGCCGACGCGACGGGATCCGAGAATACCGAATTTCTCGACGCGACCCGCCTCGCGACCGGGCTTTTTGGCGATTCGATCGCGAGCAATCTTTTCATGTTGGGCTACGCGTACCAACGCAAGCTAGTGCCGCTTTCCGCCGAGGCAATCGAGCGGGCAATCGAATTGAACGGCGTTGCCGTTGAATTCAATCAAAGCGCTTTTCGCTGGGGAAGGCGCACGGCGGTCGAGCCGGATCTCGTCGAAGAGCGTGCCAGCCCAGCCACTGCGACACCCGAGAGCCACCGCCTTTCGGAAACCCTCGATCAAGTAATCGAGCGCAGAATTGCGTTTCTGACCGAATACCAAAACGGTGCTTACGCGGCCTGCTACGCGGTCGTGATCAGACGCCTGCGCGAGGCGGAAGCCGAGTTGGTAGCTGGCGAGATGACTCTGACCCAAACGGCAGCGCGCGCTCTTTTCAAGCTGATGGCTTACAAAGACGAATACGAGGTCGCCCGGCTCTATGCAGAGACCGATTTCCTACAGCGCGTCGCTGATCGCTTCGACGGCGCCTACGAGTTGCGGTTCCATCTCGCCCCACCGCTGTTCGCCGAGCGCGATCCGCAAAGTGGGCATCTGCGCAAGCGCACATACGGCCCATGGATGCTCTCGGTCTTCCGTGTTCTCGCAAAGCTTCGCCGCCTGCGGGGCACGCCCTTCGATATCTTCGGCCGCAGTCAGGAACGGCGCACGGAACGGCGGCTTATTGCCGAATATCGGACGCTTCTCGAGGAAATTCTCGCCGCCTTGTCGTCGTCAAATCATGCGACGGCCGTCGAGCTGGCGGCGTTACCCCTCGAAATCCGGGGGTTCGGCCACGTCAAGGAAGCAAGCCTCGCCCATGTCAAGGCGAAAGAGAGCACGCTTCTCACCCGCTTCCGTTCGCCGCTGACGCCCCAGGCATTGGCCGCAGAGTAAAAGCGTCCTATCTCTCAACCTGCTTCGAGCGGCAATGCGACGAAGCGAGTGTTGCCCTCACGTTCGACCCGGACAAGGACGTTTCGATGGCCGCTTTTTTTGGCTGCGGCAATTTTTTGCTGCAGATCTTCAAGTTTGGCCACCGCTTCATGACCAAGGGCGACGACGAGATCGCCAGGGCGCAAACCTTGCACGGCGCCGGGACTGTTTTGCGCGACCTCGGATATCACAACTCCATTCGCGGCCTCAGGCAACGAGTACTGCTTGCGTAGTTCAGGGGTCACCTTGACGAGCTTCAAACCGAGCGCGTCGATGCTTGGAGGCGGTTTCGGCTTTTCCGGTTCGGGCGGCGGCGCTGGACGGTTCGGGTTCGCTGCTGCGATCTTGAGTTCGACCTCTTGCTCCTTACCATCGCGCCACACGCTCAGTTTGACCGGCGTCTCGGGCGGAGTATCGGCAACCAGTCGAGGCAGCTGGCGGCTGCGGTCGATGGGTTTCCCGTCATAAGCAAGGATTACATCTCCTGGCTGCAGCTTTGCTTGTGCCGCAGGGCTTGCTGGATCAATGACTGCGATCATAGCACCGCGACCTTTGTCGAGGCCGACCGCTTCTGCTATTTCATCGGTGACCGGCTGGATGCGCGCTCCGATCCACCCGCGCTCGACCTTGCCCGTAGCTCGCAATTGCTCGATGATCGGGCGGGCGAACGCTGAGGGGATCGCGAAACCGATGCCGATCGATCCTCCCGAAGGCGAGAAAATCGCCGTATTTATGCCGATCACCTCGCCACTCAGGTTGAACATCGGACCGCCGGAATTGCCGCGATTAATCGACGCGTCAGTCTGCAGGTAGTCGTCGTAGGGGCCGGAATGGATATCGCGCGCCGTGGCCGATATGATGCCGGAGGTAACCGTGCCGCCGAGGCCAAAGGGATTGCCAATAGCGAGCACCCAGTCGCCCACTTTCGTCTTGGCGGAGTCACCCCATGTGGCAGCAGGGAGAGGTGCCTTCGGCTCCACCTTGAGCACGGCGAGATCGGTCACCGCATCTCGTCCGACAACTTCGGCCTGCAATGTCGTGTCATCAGACAGAGTGACGGTGATCTGCTCGGCATTGGCGATCACGTGGTTATTTGTGACAATGATCCCGGTTGGATCGATAATGAACCCAGACCCGAGCGATGCGGCTCGCGGCGCTGACCAATTCGGTCCGCCCGGCGCCCCTTTTTCGCCGAAAAAGTCACGGAAGAACTCATCGAGCGGGGATCCTGGCGCAAGCTGTGCTTCAGGCGTACCCTTGGGTCCCGGCGCGGCAGTCGCCTGAGTCGTCGAAATATTCACGACAACCCCATTCAATCGTGCCGCCAGCTGTGAAAACACTTCGGAAAAAGGCGTCTCCGGCGTCTCGGCCAGGCTCGGCGAAACCACCATCAACGACAGCGTCAACAGCAACGCACGAATCGCGACCCGCGGGGCCAAAAAGGCCACGATATCTCTCCTTCACACCGACCCCGGCCATCCTGACCGATTCGGTGGGCTCGATATGAGATGTCGGCAAACTTGGCAAGATGGAATAGCAGCTTGAGCAAATCGCGCCTCGCAACATGTTTGTGGCATCATCTTCGCTTGCGGACTCGCCCCACGAGCGGCCCGCTGACTGTTTGGGCGGTCAAAAGCTTGAGCGGCGGGGATGACCTTGGCAGATGCGACCGCTGCATCGCTCTCGGCTTCGGATCGCGAGCTCAGCGGCTTGACGGGGAAATCAAGCATGCGGCGCCGGCGTAGCGCGAAGATCGTCGCGACCCTCGGACCCGCGAGTTCGTCCGCTGGAAGGATTCGCGCGTTGTTTGAAGCCGGCGTCGATGTTTTCCGGCTGAATTTCAGTCACGGTACGCACGAGGACCACCGACGGCGCTTCGAAGCCATTCGGGCCACCGAACGCGCGATCGGACGGCCAATCGGAATCGTCGCCGATTTGCAAGGACCAAAACTGCGCCTCGGAACTTTCTGCAGCGGCCGGGTTGAGCTCTCCTCCGGCTCACATTTTCGCATCGATCTCGATGGCGAGCCGGGTGACGAAACTCGGGCACCACTCCCGCATCCGGAGATATTCGAAGCGATCCGGCCCGGGACAGAGTTACTCATTGACGACGGCAAGGTGCGGTTGCGGGTCGAGACCTGCGGGACCGGCTTTGCCGATACCTCTTGCCTAGTCGGCGGACTTCTCTCCGATCGTAAGGGCGTCAATGTGCCAAACGCAGTGCTGCCGTTATCGGCGGTTACCGAAAAGGATCGCGCCGATCTCGCTTTCGCCCTTGACCAAGGTACCGACTGGATCGCGTTCTCATTCGTCCAACGCCCCGATGATGTGGCGGAAGGACGCAAGCTGGTCGCGGGCCGCGCCGGGGTAATGGTGAAGCTCGAAAAACCCGCCGCTATCCAGCGGTTGTCGGAAATCATCGAGCTTGCTGATGGGCTGATGGTCGCGCGTGGCGATCTCGGTGTCGAAATGCCGCCGGAGGACGTGCCTAGCGTTCAAAAGCAAATCGTCCATGCTTGCCGGATTGCTGGTAAGCCGGTCATTGTCGCAACGCAAATGCTTGAATCGATGATAACGTCGCCAACACCGACACGCGCCGAAGCCTCGGACGTCGCAACTGCGGTCTACGAGGGTGTCGATGCGGTGATGCTCTCGGCGGAAACCGCAACTGGAAATTATCCGGTCGAAGCGGTGGAGATCATGAATCGCATTGCCTGCCGGGTGCAGGAAGATCCGCTCTACTTCTCGACGTTAGAGGGAACTCGCATCGAGCACGAGCACACCGCTCCAGACGCGATCAGCGCGGCCGCGCGGCAAGTCGCGAGCCTTGTTGGTGCGGCGGCGATTGTCTCTTACACGACGTCGGGCGCGACAGCCTTGCGCGCCGCGCGGGAGCGACCAGAAGCCCCGATCCTCGTATTAACTTCAAACCTCGGTACCGCGCGGCGCTTGGCCGTTTTGTGGGGCGCGCACTGCGTACATACGAGTGACGTCAAGAGTTTTGGGGATATGGTGCAGAAAGCGGTGCGCATCGCCCATCGCGAAGGGATCGCCCAACCAGGCCAACGGGTCGTCATCACTGCCGGCATCCCGTTCGGCACGCCCGGTGCTACTAATGTCTTGAGGATTGCTTGGGTCGATCGCTGACGATATTCAAAATCGTCGTCGCCTAGTCTCAGTCCTCGGTTTTTGTCGGCTCTGCACCAACGTGGTATATCGCCGGTATCACTCTTATGGATCTTTCGGTCGTCATTCCTGTAAAAAACGAAGCGGACAACATCGCGCCGCTGTTCGAAGAAATCCGAGTCGTACTCGATGATATTGCTGATTATGAAGTGTTGTTTGTCGATGATGGTAGCGAAGACGCAACCGCGGCCAAGGTTTTGCAGCTAGCGGGTGATCCACAACGCTGGCGATTATTGTGTCATGCCAAAAGTTATGGGCAAAGCGCAGCGATTCATACCGGAGTTAAAGCGGCACGCGGGCTCTGGATCGCCACCCTCGACGGCGACGGACAGAATGATCCGGCGGATATTCCGAAACTGTTGGACCTGGTCGATGTCAGTTCGCCAAGCTTGCGGCTCTTGGTCGCAGGATACCGCGAAAATAGACAGGATAGTTGGTGGAGACGCTCGGCGTCGCGGATTGCCAATTCGGTGCGCAGCCACCTGCTCGGCGACGGTACGCCCGATACTGGTTGCGGCTTAAAGGTATTCCCGAGATCGCTTTTTCTGGATCTCCCCTCTTTCGACCACATGCACCGCTTTCTTCCCGCGCTAGTGTTGCGGGAGGGCGGTACCGTGCGTTCGGTGCCGATCAATCATCGACCGCGCCGGAGGGGCGTATCGAAATACGGCGTTCTCGACCGCTTGGGCGTGGGAATTATCGATCTCTTCGGTGTCATGTGGCTACAACGCCGCGCGGCGCGTCCGCATCTCCTCGATGAGATGCCTAACGAGGCGAGAGCATCACCGCCCTCGGCCGCTGCATAGGCTTTGCGATGCCAGCAAACAACAGGGGCTGTGCAAGACCGGATTTTCCGGCCGTAGGCCCTCGTCGTGCGGCTCGCCTTCTCGTTCTCGGGGTGCTGGTGGCCGGGGTCGTCGCCGCATGGCACTGGCGGACGGTTCTAGATCCAATCGCAATCGCCGCGGCCCTCGCCCGTTATCCCGCAGCTCCCATAGGATTTCTCGCCATCCACATAGCGGCAAGCCTGCTATTCATACCGCGCACCGCGCTAGCGATTGCGGCAGGGCTGCTATTTGGTAGCCGGTGGGGCATTCTTTGGGCCGAAATCGGTAGTGTGGCTGGCGCTATCGCCGGGTTTCTCGTTGCCCGTTATATCCACTCGGGGCTCATTGATATTCGTCGCATCGCGCAGATAGGCTCAATATTGCGGCGGGTCGAACGCGGCAGCTGGCGCACGGTCGCGTTGCTGCGTCTAATCCCGGTAATGCCGCACAGCCTTGCCAACTATGCGCTCGGTCTCACGCGGATATCGCTGCGGACTTATACGTTCGGTTCGTCGGTCGGCCAATTGCCTATGACAATCGCCTATGTCGATCTGGGCGCCGCGGGAGGGCAACTTGTGCTGGGAGGTGCACGCTGGCTGGAACCGACTTTGATCGGCCTTGCGATGCTCGCGCTTACGCTCGTTATTTCCGCCCGTTTTCGCTGGCGGCTAGATTGATCTGATGAAGGCGCTTTGGCGGCGGGCCGCCTGTAGCCCAGTCAAGCAGCTCGACCGTGTGGATCATCGGCACCTCTGAAAGGCTAGCGAGCTGAGTAATGCAGCCGATGTTACCGGCCGCGACGAAATCCGCCTTGACCACCGCAATGTTCGCCAGCTTGCGGTCGCGCAGCGCAGTCGCGATCGCGGGCTGCAGCATGTTGTAGGTTCCGGCCGAGCCGCAACAAAGATGGCCCTCCGGTACCTCGAGCGGCTCGAACCCCACGGCGGCGAGGAGGGCCTTCGGCCCGGCGTGGATCCCTTGGCCGTGCTGCAGCGAGCACGCCGAATGATAAGCAACGCGCCGGCGGTCGGGTGGAATAGCCGCCAACGGATCACCGAGGCCAAGCGTCGCGATAACTTCGGTCACATCGCGGGCCAGAGAGGCCGCCCACGCCGCTTTATCGGCATAGGCCGGGTCGCTGCGCAGCATAAAGCCGTAGTCCTTCACCGTCGTGCCGCAACCCGATGCATTGATCACGATAGCATCGAGTCCTACGGCGGCGTGCTCGCATTCCCAGGTATCGATGTTGGCGCGGGCGAAGCCGAGTGCTGCCTTCCTCTTTCCGAGATGATGGACGAGTGCCCCGCAACAACCGCTGCCGCTTGGCACCACGACCTCGCAACCAAAGCGGGTCAATAGACGGATGGTCGCCTCATTGATCTCGGGTGCTAACACCCTCTGCGCACAGCCGGTTAGCAGCGCCACCCGCATCCGGCGGAGCCCTCCGGCTGGAAAGACGCCCGGCCGATCGACCGCCGAGCGAGACGGGACAGTGTGCGGTGCAAGTGTGAGCAACGGCAAAAGCCGGTTTGGCAGAAACCGAGCCAAAGGATTGGCCAGGACCGCGCAGCGCAACGCGAGCCGAAACAACCGCGGGTGTGACAGGACAACGCCAAGCAACCATCGCAATACCCGTTCGCCCCATGGCCGACGGAAATTGTCCTCGATCCAATGCCGAGCGTGGTCGACAAGATGCATATAATTGACCCCGGAGGGGCAAGTCGTCATGCAGGCCAAGCAAGAGAGGCAGCGGTCGATATGTTTGACTGTGTCGCAGGTAATTTTATTGCCGGCCAGCATTTCCTTTATCAGGTAGATGCGTCCGCGGGGGCTGTCGAGTTCATCGCCGAGCAAGACGTATGTCGGACAGGTTGCTGTGCAGAACCCGCAATGGGTGCAGGTCCGCAACACCTTTTCAGAGGCGGCAATGCCGGGATCTGTGAGTTGCTCGGCGGTGAAATCGGTCCGCACGCGATCAACACCCTTCGAGGATGCGCCCTGGGTTCAGAATCCGGCGGGGGTCGAAGCCCTCCTTGATGCGGGCGGCGAGAGCTGCGAGCGCGGCGGGCTGCGGCTCGAAGACAGGGATAGCTTGGCGCAGCGAGGGCGGGCCTTTGATCAATGTGGCGTGACCGGTGCCATCTCCGTTCGCGCCGTGGATCGCAGACCGGATCGCTATGGCGCCGCCGTCATCGGCGCTGGCAACCGCGGCCCAGACAAGGCCGCCTCCCCAATCCAGGTACCATCTGGCATCGAGACGATCGGCAAGCGCCTGCCCGAGCTCGGCGCCGCGGCTGGGTGCAACCGAAATGCGCCAGACGGTTCGGCCCGGCAGATCGGCGAGCGGCAGGACATCGCGAACCCCTCGCCAGAAAGCGATTGAAGCCTCATCGTCCAACGTCGCTGTTTCGCGATCCGCGGCGAGCTTCTTAAGTAGCTGCTCGCGCCGGAAAACGACCGAAGGGGCCGGACCTTCGAGGCGGAATGCCACAACACCGGGTGCGCCCGAGAACGGCTGCAGGGTCGCGGTCAATGATGCGGGCAGATAGGCGGCCCCAGATACTTCGTGAGGCGAAGAGAGCGCCCGATTTAGGCAACGGACCGCCGCGGCAGGATCCAGCGCGTACAGCAACAGCGTAGAGGCGGTTTCAGGGCGCGGCAGCACCTTAACTGTCACTTCCTCCAGCGCGGCGAGCGTCCCGTAGGAGCCCGCCATTAGTTTACAAAGATCGTATCCGGTAACGTTCTTTACGACCTTCCCGCCCGCTTTGAAGACCTCTCCGCGGCCGCTGACCCCCCGAAAACCGAGGAAGTGGTCCCGCGCCGCCCCCGCTTTGATCCGCCGAGGTCCCGACAGATTGCACGCGAGCACACCTCCTAGAGTGCGGCGACGAGCTGTTGGCTCTGGCAGGTCTAGCAGCTGCCCGAAATCAGGCGGCTCGAAGGCGAGCATCTGCCCGGCGCCGGCAAGCACCGCCTCGATTTCCTCAAGGGAGGTTGCGGCCGCCGCCGTGAGAACCAGCTCGCTCGGCTGGTAATCGCGGACACCGGAGAGGCGCGACAGGTCGAGAGCACGCGGCAGCTGAAGCGGTCGACCGAGACCGCGCTTGGAGCCCCCCGCAACCAATTCGACCGGTTCCTCTGCGGCGAGCGCCTC
>Ga0126371_10004284_pt1 | contig 12565 bp, 11 predicted proteins | sample PanSoiMetaPlot_4_FD_110145 | JGI IMG/M metagenome (GOLD analysis project Ga0126371, IMG submission 110145) | Tropical forest soil microbial communities from Panama - MetaG Plot_4 | ecosystem: Environmental > Terrestrial > Soil > Tropical forest > Bulk soil | place: Panama | collected 2016-02-17
CAGCACCCGCTCGCTATGGTCGTTTGCGCGACTTCCCGTGGTGATTTAATCTGGTACTAGAACTGAGGTGAATCGTGGTGAAGTCTCTTATCGCCCTAGGATGGCTTCGGGATATAGCTCTGGTGTTGTTGTTCTGTGCAGGAAATCATCTCCGGCATGGCGCTCCGCTCGTTGGCTTTACCGTAATGGCCTGCGCTTTGGTCATTTTCGCCGAACGCTTCGTCTGGTCGTGGCACCTGTGCGACCTTCGCGAGAAGCGCGTCGAGTCTTCCCAATCTTGAGCGCGGCCGAGGTTCGCTTCGACCGCAAATGGGGATCCCAGTCCGGCGAGGCTGGAACCTTGTCGCGCTCGACTGTTGCGCTCAGCGATGGCTGAAAGCGGTTGGCAGATCTCCCATCACCCCACATGCAAGCTAGCTAAACGAAGCTGCCGAGCGAATAGCCAAAAGAGCACGCTCGGCCCAAGTATGCGGCAGCGAGCGCACGCAAATTGCCGCTGAGATCGGGGGCCAGGTGAAACAAGTGCTCTGTGCTTTTGGGCGTCTTGCTGGAACCAAGGAAACAAACCGCACAACGCGAAAGAAAACGAAAGCGCTCAACACCGTCTTGGCCGGCGTGGGCGAGGCTAACCGTCACCTATTTCGACAGGGTCTGCTGCACCGTCTTTACGCGCCAGAAATTCTGCCCCGTTTCGGGCAGCGTGTACACCGGATCGTAATATTCGTACCGCCGGTTTAACGCCTCCGGATCATCCGTTTCAATGCCCGTCCGGTAGTTCTTTGTCCAATAGGAAATGCCCAATTGACGGTCGTACTCCTTGACCTGGTGCACCCAGCGCTTCCCCACAAACGGCACATCGCAAACCAGGCGCGGCGTCGCAAACCCCGGCAGGTAGCCCATGATGTCATGTTGCAACTGTTGCGCCTCATGGATCGCCAGTCGCCAGTGCTCGGCGTTGGGAATCATGTCGCACTGATAAAAGTAGTACGGAATGATTCTTCCGTGATCCAGCAACGCAAAGCACAATTCCAGCAAATCTTTGGGAGAGGTGTTGACACCGCGCAGCAGCACACCCTGATTGCGCACATCGCGATATCCCATATCCAGCAGTGCTTCCACCGCCTTGCGCACCAGTGGCGTCACCTGCCGCGCATTATTTACATGCGTGTGCACCGCAAGGTCCACGCCGCGCTCGCGTGCCTTCTTCGCCAGCCGCTCCAGCCCGGCGAGCACTTCGCTCTGCAAAAAGTGTTGCGGAATCGCAATCAAGCCCTTCGTCGCCAACCGGATGTCGCGAATGTTTGGAATATCGAGGAGCCTCGAAACAAAATCCTCCAGCCCGCTGATGGGCACGTTGGCGATGTCGCCGCCACTCACCACGACGTCACGCACCGAGGGAGTCACCCGCAAATAGTCCAGCATCTGCTGGTAGCGGTCTTTCTGTGGAATCTGGAACTTCAGCTTGACTACCTGCGGCACGTCATTACCCACCAGGTCCATGCGCGTGCAATGTCCGCAATACTGCGGGCAGGTCGAAAGCATCTCCGCCAGCACCTTGGTCGGATAGCGGTGCGTCAGCCCTTCTACCGCCCACATGTCCGCTTCGTGCAGCGAATCGCGGCTCGCCTTCGGATGGCTCGGCCATTCCGGATGCCGGTCGTCAAACGCCGGCAGCATGTAGCGCCGCACTGGGTCGTTCCACAAATCCTTCTCGTCCATGGTGTTCAACATGTGCGGCGGCACCAGGATGGACATCGTCGCGCGTTCCTTGGTGTCGCGCTCCATCGAAGCGAGAAGTGAATCCGGGATCAGATCACCAAGGGCATCCTTCAGTTCCCTCAGGTTTTTCACGGTGTGGCGCCGCTGCCAAAGCGCGGTTTCCCATTCTTGCTTGGTCACGTTCTTATAGCCTGGAAAGCGTCGCCAATCCGGCTCTACGAATTCCCGCTTCAACGGATAGGTGAAGGGCTGCTCTCCGGCTTGTACTCGGCCGGCCGGTTTCCAGGTCGGGCGCGCAGACTTGGCTGCGGGCATGGTGGTTTTCGTCTCGGTCATACGTTATTCCTGTGTTTTGGGGAGCTTTGTGACTTGGAAGTTATAACAACTTCTTCACAAATTCTTTACGTCCCAGGATAACGCACCCTGCGTCTTTCCGCCACCCTTCCGCTCTCGGCACACGGATTCAAGCTAAACTAGGCGTTACCTTGGTCGCCGTGTATAATCCCCCCAATTTCTTTAAGGGAAAGGGCGAAGATGCCTGATATCCCCGCCGCTGCAGGGCCATTACCTGAGCCCCCGGCGAACGAGCCCCGGCTGGAATCGTGGGGCGAAATAGCAGCTTATCTTCGAAGAGACATCCGCACCGTTCAACGATGGGAGCGCCTTTACAGCCTTCCCGTTCGCCGCTTGGTTATTGGCAAACAGGGACAGGTCTACGCTTATCGCTCGGAGCTCGACGCCTGGGTGCGCAAGCGGCAACCGGTTGCCGAGGCCGAAGAAAAGGGCGGTAACGCCGAAACGGAAGAAACTGACGGGAATTCTGCGGCAGCACCCACAGAGGAGCTTGCACAGCACCGATCATCGATCGACAGGACCAGCGCCTCGTGGTGGAAAGTCGGCATTCTCGCCCTGCTTTTCCTCTCAGCGCTCGGCTGGATCAATCCCGTTCACGATTGGTTTCAGCGCAAGTTCGTCGGCTCAACGAAAATCCTTCTTTTTGTTCGCCCTTTCACCAGTCTCCCGCCCGACCCCGACCAGCAACTGTTTGTCAGGGGCTTAAAAGATGAAATGATCATCCAACTTGGAAAAGTGGATCCCGCCGATCTCGGCGTCTTTGCTCCGACCACCTCCGACGAAGAAGGCTCGAAGTCCATCAATGAACTGCGCGCCGGATTGCACGCCGACTATGTGCTGGAAGGCAGCGTTCGTCGCGCCCTCGACCAATTGCGCATAGACGCGGTTCTCATCTCGACGCGCGATGGCAGTCAGGTTTGGTCGAAATCCTACACCGGGGGTGCACAGAACATCCTGAAGCTTCAAGACAATGTGACCGAGGATGTCTCGGCCCAGATTCGGGGAACGTTACCGCCATCAGCAATCCGAAGCGAAACCGTGGATTCCAAAGCCTATGAGGCGTTTCTGGAAGGTCGCGTTCATTGGCTCGACCGCGACCTGCTCCGCAGCAAGGAATCTTACGAGCGCGCTTTGCGCATCAACCCCGACTATTCGCGCGCCCGCGCCGGACTGGCTATGATTTTCCTTCTCTTGGGTCAATCTCCTAACGATGTGTTCCGCCCGTCGGACTCCGCTCCTCTGGCCCGTGAGGCCGCCCAGGCCGCCTTGCGCATTGACCCGGCCAACGCGGATGCCTACTGTGTCCTCGCCAACATCGCGCAAAGCTATGATCACAACATGGCAGAGGCGGAACGCCTTTTCAAAAAAGCACTGGAACTAGATCCGACAAACCTCACGGCTCATGAATGGTACGGCTATTTCCTTGCCGTCAACAACCGTCTCCCGGAAGCTCTCGAGCAAACAAACCGTGCTTTGGCGCTCGATCCTGCCTCTCCGTTGCTGCAGAATGTACAGGGCGAAATCCGTTACTACGAGCGCGACTTCGATGCGGCCATCCGTCAAGAAGTGGCAACGTTGCAGCAGAATCCTGGCTTTGTCTATTCCCGAATTTGGCTGGGTTCCGCTTATCGGGAAAGAAAAATGTATAAGGAAGCGCTCGACGAATTAGCTCTTGCGCGCAAGCAAAGCAATGACAGCCCCGCCCTCATTGCGCTTTACGGTCATGCCTTGGCGAGTTCCGGCGACAAAACCGGGGCACAGAACGTTCTCCTCCAGCTCCAGCAACTCTCCCAGAGGCGCTACGTCCCTGCCCTGTACTTCGCCGCGGTCTATACCGGCCTCGGCGATGCAGACCACAGCTTTGAGTGGCTACAGAAGGCCTATGACGAGCAGAACGATCGGCTGCCCTACCTCGGAGTCGATCCTATCGCTGACTCCCTCCGCGGCGACCCCCGATTCCAGCAATTAATGAAGCGTTGCGGGATTCCGTAGAAAAGAGCTTCCGATCGTCCATTTTCTGACACACTTTCGCTTTTCCCGCGCTTTTCCTCTATCCAGCGCCCCTCTGAGGCAACGACAAACAGCGACATCTCCCCTCTTCGATCCCCTGCCCTGCTTCACCGCTTGAATACCGTCCCTCGAGCCTTCTAGCCTCGCTCCAGTGGCATCCCAAAAGACGAAAAGACCTGGGATGCAGACAGGAGAAGACATGCTGTTCCACGTCGCACGATCTGCAAAAAAAATAGGGGTCCTCGTTCTAGTGCTGTGGGGATTTTGGACACCACTGCTTTCATCCCAGGAAAGACCCGTGATTATCGTCCGCCCATTCGTGACGGCCAACGGTGTCAGCTGGCCTTATGACATCCAGAAAATGACCCAGCAGACTTTGGCCGAGCTGCAAACTAAAGACGGAAAAAAGTACCAAATCTCATCCGAGGCGTCTCCTAGTCAGGCTCGTTTCTACACCTTGAATGGCGAGGTTCTCCAGTGGCATCCCGGGAATCGGGCCGAGCGTTGGGCCATCGGTATGGGCACAGGCCGCGAGAGCGCCCGGATTCGCTTCTGGCTGACCGACACCTCCGGCAAGAAGATCTTCGAGCATGAAGACACTATCCGGGCGGAGTTCTGGGGAAATGAATACGCCGATTCTGTCGGCCAATTGGCGCATCCCTTCGCCGACAAAATCGCAACGCGCTTGGCCCAGGCCAAGCTCGAATAGGACCCGTCGCGCGGTCTCAAGCACCCCTCCGGGGAGCAGGCATCTTCGCTCCCCGTTCCTTTCCAGGGAGAAAAGGTTATGCGCAACGCACTGCCGAATGTGACACCGCTCGGACTGCTGCTCACCGCTATGGCCTCGGTTCTTTTTGCCGAACTCGCCGGCTACGGATTGCATCGTCTCATGCACAGCGGCCGCCTGTTGTGCCTCAGCCGGGCTCACATGATTCATCATTTGTTGCTTTACGGCCCGCGGCAACCTATGCGCACCACCGAATACAAGGACGCTACGAGCGGACGCGCCTCTGTCGGCAATGTTGGACTCGAGTGGTTGGTTCCCTCAGGCCTAATTTTGGCCATCTGCTGGACGGGAATGTCCCTGCTTGGCGTTGAGATTGGCTACCGTTGTCTTGCAGTGGCCGTCCTCATTGCCTGGCCGACCTTTATGTTCAGCTACCTGCACGATCGCATGCACGTCCAGGGATTTTGGATGGAGCGCGTCCCGTTGCTCCGTTCATGGTTCCGCACCGCACGCCGCTTTCACGACATCCACCACCACTCCATAGATCCGAGCGGCAGGATGAACAAGAACTTCGGCATCGGCTTCTATTTCTTTGATCGGCTGTTCCGGACATTCGCGAAGCGTCATTGCCCATTCAACTCGCACGGTTATCGCGCAGCGATCGAGCAGCTAAAACGCGATGCGGATCTGACCGAGGAGTATTCGCAATTCCCTTCACACTTTCATTTCTAAGACCTTCACCCGCAGAAAGAAGGCGCCCGCCGCAACGGGCGCCTCGGTGCACTGCAGGTCTCGGCAGGCGATCGGTTTCTCAGAGCGGCTTCACTTCGATTTTTGCCTTTTTCGCCACTTCCGCCTTCGGCAGCGTTACCTCCAGCATGCCGTTTCTCAGAATGGCCTCCACTTTCTCCGGGATCATCTCGACCGGCAGCTTCACGCTCTCATGCTCCCTACTGAGGAAATCTGCCAACACATTACGGCTCTGTCATAACTGCGGGCTTGAAATCTTTCGCCTTGCTCATCCGTAGGAAGTTTATGAGAGAATTCGCGCAGCGGCTGCGCCGCATTCCGCACTGCTGCTGAATTCCGCCCGGTATACCGTCACATTTGTTTGGTTGCTGGAATTTCGCTTGGAGAGATGCTTTCATTCGTGTGACCCAGGCCATGGTTCGACGACTTCTCATCTCCCTGTTCTGTATCGCTTGCGCGGTACTGTGCGCGGTCTCCATCACAAGCGCCGAAGACCTTAAGCGAATTCGGCCCACCGGCTACGTGACCGATCTCGCCGGTATCCTCCAGCCGCAAACCAAGACCCAGCTCGAAGCTCTGAGCGCTGAGCTTGAGCAAAAAACCGGCGCTCAAATGGCCATCGTCACGATTAAATCTCTCGACGGCAATGACATTGAAACCTACGCCGCCGATCTCTACAAACAGGTCGGCATCGGGCGCAAAAAAACCGACGAAGGTATTCTCCTCCTCGTCGCTCCCAATGACCGGAAGTACCGCGTAGAAGTCGGTTACGGCTCCGAACCGGTCATCAACGACGCGCGCGCTGGCGACGCCGGCCGCGTAATGGTTCCTTACTTCCGGACGGGCGATTACGGCAGCGGCGTTACCGCCGCCGCCTGGCAACTTGCCAAATACATTGCTGACGACAAGGGCGTTACGCTTTCCGGAGCGCCCCAAATCCGACCTGTCCGCCAACCGGACGACCACGGGAGCGGCGCTGCCGTTTGGATTTTACTGGGCATCATTCTATTAATTTTCCTGATGGCCAGGTCCGGTCGTTCCGGCGGCAATATCAATCGCCGGGGTGGTGGCGGTAGCGGCTGGTGGATCGGCCCAATGATCGGCGGCGGTTGGGGCGGAGGATCCCGAGGTGGCGGCGGCTGGGGCGGAGGAGGCGGGGGTTTCGGCGGCTTTGGCGGCGGCATGAGTGGCGGCGGAGGCGCCAGCGGAAGCTGGTAAGGCAAAGTTCTTTGAGGTGGTCAATATGGAAGGCAAACTGACAGAACTCGTCGGCCGGCTGAAAGATGCCGCGGGCAAAAATCTTGAGTCGGTGGTCCTTTACGGATCGGCCGTGCGCGGCGACTATCACCCCGGCTCGTCCGACCTAAATGTTCTCTGCACCCTCGTCTCCATGGAACTCGCCGAACTCCAACTTCTTTCCCCCGTCGTTCAATGGTGGACCCAGGAAATGAAAGAGCCCCCTCCCTTGTTCTTCCTCTCCGAAGAACTTCGCCGGTCTACCGACGTTTTCGCTATCGAAAGCCTGGACATCAAAAAATCCCATCGCGTCCTATTCGGCAAAGATCCCGTCGCTGCCCTGGAAGTCCCCATGAACCTCCACCGCGTCGAAGTCGAACACGAGCTGCGCCTTCTCTTGTTGAAGCTCCGCCAGCACGCCCTCGCCTCCGGTCACAATGAAATGGGCTGCACGGCGATCCTCAGGAAAACCATTTCTTCGGCGAGAACACTTCTTCGCCACACCCTGATCACCCTCGGCGAAGAACCCCCTACCGCCGCCGACGACATCTTTGCTCGGATCGAGCAGCTCACCGGAGCCACCGCCGAGACCTTCATCTCTATCTATGCGCAGCGCGAATCTGGCATCTGGAAAAAAGATCCCTTTGCCCTCTACGACGACTATCTCCACGCCCTGGAAAAAGTGGTCAACACTCTGGATTCGTTCGTGCCAAAAAGAGAGTGGCAGCGGGTCAGTGTCTAGAATCTGCAAATCTAAACCTTCGAGGTGGTTATGAAAGCCGTCATCGTTTTCGTGGTCATTCTGCTCATCCTCGCCTTTGTTCTCGGCGGCGCCTACTTCAACCGCCGCAACCAGATGTCCATCAAGAGAGAAGCCGTCAATGCCGCTTGGGCACAGGTAGACGTCGTCCTCCAGCGCCGCGCCGATCTCATTCCTAATCTTGTTGAAACCGTGAAGGGCTACGCCACGCAGGAGCAAAAAGTCTTTGGGGATATCGCCGCCGCCCGCGCGGCGCTCATCGGCGCTAAAACACCAGCCGACAAGATCGCCGCCAACGGCCAACTCGATTCTGCGCTCAGCCGCTTGCTGGTCGTCGTCGAAAACTATCCACAGTTGAAGTCCAATGAGAACTTCATGCGCTTGCAGGATGAACTTGCCGGGACCGAAAATCGCATTGCCGTCGAACGCCGCCGCTACAACGAAACCGTTCAGGACTACAACACCTACATTGCCCTTTTCCCTAACAGCCTGGTTGCCGGCATGGCCGGTTTCGCCCGGAACGACGCCTACTTCAAAACCGATGAAGGCGCCCGCCAAGCGCCCAAAGTCAACTTCGACTTCAACAAGCCCGCAGCCAATCCCGCACCGGCCCAGAATCCAGCGCCCGCGCATCCCTAGTCCGCACAATCTCTGTCGGGGTCAGAACCCCAATAGCAAAGAGGCGGCTCCCCTTCCCGAGTCGCCTCTTTTCGGGACACGAGTTGCATGCAAGGGCCGGGCCGGTCATTGCGAGACGCCTGCGTTATGGCACCAAGCTATGTTCCTGCTACCAACTACCGACGAGTGACTCCCGATTCTCCTCCCAGAAACTCGCACAACAGCATATGAAAATGATGCACGCCATTCTCCCGCTTCACCGAATAGCGTCCGCGATCGTACGTCGCCGACTGCAACCCGCGCTGCACCGCCTCGCAGATGTGCATGTCCTCTTGTTGTACCGTCTCACTGAGACCGATCGCCTTTTTCGCGCGGCCGCTTGCGGCCTCGGACTGCGCGTCAGAGAAATACCACTCGAAAATCGTTAGCGTCTTGTCTTGCGAGAGCGGCACGATCAGATTCGTTTGAATATTGTCTGGGTAAATATTCAACATCAGATTCGGAAATACCCAAAAATAAAGCGCCTCCGGCAATCGCGATCCAGGCGAATATACACGCTCGGCTGCATCGCCCGGCGTTACCTCCTTCACCGGTCCCAACTGCTGCGAATAATAGCGGAACAGCTCTGTGCGGTATCGCGGATAATCAATTTCTTTCATCAACCCCGGATGCACGATCGGGATGTGATACCCCTCCAGATAATTGTCCACGTAAACTTTCCAGTTACAGTTCACGTGATAGTCTCGCCTCTCGGCCGCTTGCAATCCATCGAATGAAAAGCGAGCCGCCTGTGTGGGGATATCTCCCAGAAACTCCGCAAGCGGTGGCGCACTCGAATCAAAATTGACGAAAATAAACCGCTCCCAGGTTTCGCACCGCAGCGGCACCATCCCCATCGTTGAACGGTCGAAAAATTCCATCCCGCCGACTTCCGGCGTGCCGATCAATCGCCCGTCCAGTGTGTACGTCCAGCCGTGATACCCGCACTGAAACACATTGCGACAGCCGGCCCCCTGCGCTATCGGCCCGGCCCGGTGCCGGCAAACATTACTGAACGCGCGCAGGGTCCCAGTTTGGTCCCGCACAACCACCACCGGCTCCCCTGCCGCCTCCACGGTAAAAAACGAGCCTGGATCGGCGATGGTTTTGGCGACACCATCCGCTTGTCCGCAATTCCGGCTGAGCGTCCCCACCAGCTGCCAGGTCCGCCGGAAAATCCGCTCCTTCTCCAGCGCCAAAATCGCCGGATCAACATAGAACCTCGAGGGCAGCGTCTCTGCAGACTCCACCTTCGGATTCACATCAGCGCGCATGTCAGGAGTGGTCATGATGGATTACGGCGAACCGTGGTCGGAGTTAGGGCCGCCTGCCCCGATCATGGTTTGTTTTTCGGCGAATGCATAGCATGGCGGCTTTGCCCGATGCGTTTGCCAGACGACACATTCTCTGAGTGCAAGAATCCTAGGGGCGGCGTTAGCCAAGCGGGGCGCGCGTCAATCAAAGTTGCCGCAGATTAGCGGCTAAGGGTTGCTCAGAACTTTCTGGTTTCCCGCCGCGACCACCGCTCAATCACAATCTTCGATTCGGTGTAAAACTCCACTGCATCGCGCCCTTGTGCATGCAAAATCCCGAAGAAACTTTCCTTCCACCCGCTGAATGGGAAATAGGCCATGGGCGCGGCCACACCGATGTTGATCCCGATATTCCCGGCCGGCGCATCATAACGGAATTTCCGCGCTGCTGCTCCGCTCGTCGTAAACAGCGACGCCTGGTTCCCGTACGGGCTGTTCCGAATCAATTCAATGGCGTCATCGATCGTATTCGCGTGAATCAAACTCAACACCGGCCCGAAAATCTCCGTCTCCCCCAGTGCACTCGAAGCCGGCACGCCATCAAGCACCGTGGGCTTCAGAAAATTCCCGTGCTCATAGCTGCCAGTCAATTTCGTTCCGCGCCCGTCCACCACCGCCTTCGCGCCATCGGAAACACCCTTGGCAATCAAGCCTTCGATGCGCTGCTTGCTCTGCGGCGAAATTACCGGCCCCATCTGCACGTTGGCGTCTAGCCCGAAACCAACCTTGATCGAATCCGCCGCGTCCACAATGGCGTCCCGAAACGTCTTCTGCGCCTCGCCCACCGTCACTGCCACTGACACGGCCAGGCACCGCTGGCCGGCGCATCCAAACGCCGAATCGCTGATGATCTGTTTCGCCAAATCCATATCCGCGTCCGGCAACACGATCACGTGATTTTTCGCTCCGCCCTGGCACTGCATCCTTTTCCCCGCCGCCGCCGACCGTTCATAGACCCGTTTCGCTACTGGCGTCGACCCCACGAAGCTGATCGCCCGCACCGCCGGGTGGTCGCAAAGAGTTTCGGAAACCTCCCTGCCTCCGTTCACGATATTCATCACGCCTTTCGGCAACCCGGTCTTTTCGATCAATTCCATCGTGCGTCGCATGGTCAAGGGCACGCGCTCGCTCGGCTTCAAAATAAACGTGTTCCCGCAGGCGATAGCGTACGGCAAAAACCAGAACGGAATCATCGCCGGAAAATTGAACGCCACGATCGCCGCTACTACGCCGAGGGGCTGCCGGATCAGTGTTTCATCCACGCCCGGCGTCACGTCCTCAAGGTTGTAACCCTGCATCATCGTCGGAATGCCGCAGGCTACCTCTACGTTCTCGATGGCGCGCCGCCATTCCGCTTTCGCTTCCGCGAACGTCTTCCCGTTTTCCAGTGTGATCAGCCGCGAAAGCTCATCGAGGTGCTCTTCGAGCAGGTTCTTCAACTTGAAAAGATACTGGATGCGCTCGCCCGGCGGCGTCCGGCGCCACGCCGGGAAAGCCGCGGCGGCGGCTTGCACCACAGCGTCCACTTCCGCCTTGGGCGAAAGCGGTGTCCGTCCAATCACCTCGCTGGTCGCGGGATTCACGATGTCGGAATATTGCGACGCTGTGGATCTTTGCCACGCTCCGCCGAAGTAGTTTTGGACTTCGATCACCGGTGATGTTACTGGGGTGCTCATGCGACTTCTCCGTGCCTCCGCCGGCGCAATGGCCGGCGGCAGGGCTTGCTTTATGAACGATGGCGGTCGATCAGACCGGGCTAAGACAACTCAGTGTACCAAAGATTAGGGGGCTCGAGCATTACGAAAAACCCCTACCTAACCGCTTATATGCTCTTTTTTGCTTATCGTTCCAGCGTAGCCAGCGCCTCATAAGCCGCACCAATCAGCGGGGCCGACTCGTTCAGTACCACCGAGACCGGTATGTCGTTGAGCATCTCCGTGAAATGCCACTTGTCGCGGAAAAACCTGAAGAATGCCCCATCCTTAATCTTCGGCAGGATCTTGATGGCGATTCCGCCCGCTACGTACACGCCGCCGAGCGCCAGCACTTTTAGCGCCAGGTTCCCGGCCTCCGCGCCATAAATCTCCGTCCAGAGGTCGAGGGTTTGCTCACAAACCGGGCATTCCCCGGCCAGCCCCGTCTTGGTAATAAACGGAGCAGGGTCGGCGTCCGGATCGTCAAATACCGGGTGCTTCGTTGTGGGCGATAGAAACTCGTGGAGTGTCCGGAAGCCTCGCCCGGAAAGGATCAGCTCCCAACTTACCTGTGGGTACCGGGTGCGCATGAACTTCAGCAACTCGATCTGCTGGTCGGTGTGCGGCGCATAGTCGGAGTGTCCGCCCTCGCTTGGCACTACCCGATAGCGGTTTCCATCCCAAAAAAGAATCGATTCGCCTAAGCCGGTGCCCGCCGCCAACAGAGCTCGTGTGGCACCTGGCAGCGCATGACCTTCATTCAACACCACGAAATCCTCGGGCGAAAGGTGCTCCAGACTGTGCCCCCACGCGCCCAGATCGTTCATCAGTGCGATGGTTTTCACACCCAATTCGCTTGAAAGCGTGTCGGAATCAATGATCCACGGCAGGTTGGTCGCGTGGATGCGGTTGTTAATCACCGGTCCGGCCACGCCGAATCCGGCCGCGCGGACCGGCTGCCCGTTCATGTAGGGCGCCGCTTGCCGGTTGAACTCCTTGATGATCAGGTCAAACTTGGCGAAATCCTTGCTTGCAAAGCGCTGACGGAAGACCACGTCCAGCTTTCCCTCCTTCTCCGAAAAGAGGGCGATATTGCACTTTGTGCCGCCGACGTCTCCCGCAATGATCACCGGTCCTCCACAAATGATGGCATTAAATCGTTTTAAGGGTTATACCATTGTATGCCGTCGCGTTCCAGCAATTGGTCGGATTCTTTCGGTCCCCAGGTGCCTGCCGGGTACATCGGCACGGTCGCCGTCTTCGCCGCGCTCCAGACATCCAAGATCGGTTCGACCAGCCACCATGCTGCTTCGACCGAATCGCCGCGATCAAACAGCGTCGCATC
>Ga0126371_10004285_pt1 | contig 12564 bp, 10 predicted proteins | sample PanSoiMetaPlot_4_FD_110145 | JGI IMG/M metagenome (GOLD analysis project Ga0126371, IMG submission 110145) | Tropical forest soil microbial communities from Panama - MetaG Plot_4 | ecosystem: Environmental > Terrestrial > Soil > Tropical forest > Bulk soil | place: Panama | collected 2016-02-17
AACTAGGTTAATGCGACGCTTAGCGCACAACATTCATTGGTTGAATAACGATAATCGAGATCGGAGGCCGGATGAAAACGTTGGTGCGATGGCTGGTTGCATTCGCCGCAATTCCTAGTGCGCTGATCGCGCAAAGCATTGTAGGAACATGGCAGGGCACATTGAAGGCCGGTAGCCAGGAATTGCGCATCGTGTTGAAGGTTGCGACCACAGACAACGACACGCTGAAAGCGATGTTTTACAGCATCGACCAAGGTGGCGCGTCCTTTCCCGCGAGTTCGCTGGCCATGCAAGCCTCCGTGGTGAAGATGTCGATTCCCGGTATCCCTGGCACTTATGAAGGCAAAGTCGAGGGCGACGGCAAGACGATCACAGGGACCTGGAGCCAAGGACCGAAGCCTCTTCCTCTTACGCTAACTCGCGCCACCGCAGAAACGGCCTGGACCATTCCCGAACAGCAGCGGCCGAAGGCTCTGCCTGCCGACTCGAACCCCGCCTTTGAAGTGGCCACCATCAAGCCGAGCGCGCCGGGCCAGCCGGGATTCGGCATCGGCGTCCGCGGGCGGCGCTTGTCCACCATCAACACGACCGTCGTCGACCTGATCACGTTCGCTTACCAAGTCCAGGTCAAGCAGGTGCTCGGCGTGCCCGCTTCGTTGGAATCCGAAAAATACGATGTGTCCGCGGAGTTCGAGCAGGGCGGCGTACCCAACTTGCCGCAGCTACAAGTGATGCTGCAGAAGCTGCTCGCTGAACGTTTCCAACTCTCATTCCATCGCGACAAGAAGGAGCTTTCTGTGTATGCGCTTAACGTCGCGAAGGGCGGTCAAAAGCTTACGCCCAGCGGGCGCGATCCCAACGGACTACCAGGGGTCGGCTTCCGTGGCCTCGGCAAGCTGTTTGCCAGCAACGCAACTATGGCCGATTTCGCCGGTGTGATGCAAGGAACCGCGCTCGATCGACCGATCGTCGATCAGACTGGCATTCAAGGCCGTTACGATTTTTCGCTCAACTGGACGCCGGACGAATTCCAGTTCGCGCGCTTAAGAAACGCGGGACCGCTGCCTCCCGCATCCGCAAATTCCGAAGAAGCGCCCGATCTTTTCACGGCGATTCAGCAACAACTCGGGCTGAAATTGGAAGTGACTAAGGCACTTGCTGACGTAATTGCTATCGATCGGGTGCAAAAGCCGTCTGAAAACTAGCAACCAAGAATTAATCTCCACGTATTCGGCGAATTCGGCGTCATAAGGCGCAAGGATGTCCGATTGCGCTTCGCGCTCTGTTGCCTTGCTTTCGCTGCCGCCGCGCATGCAGGGGTAGTCAAGGGTGTCGTGATCGAGCACGTCTCTGGATCTCCGCTCGCCAGCACATCGGTCCGGCTGGCAACCGGTTCTTAACTCTAGTGGCAATACGCTCTCGCCGCTCACTACACGGGCCGAACGAAATGGTCAGTTCGTTTTTGCTTCCGTTCCGCCCGGATTGTACTTGCTGATCGCGACGCGCGAATTCTTCTTGCCCGCCGCTTATGGCCAGCGCCGACCGAGCGGGCAAGGCACTCCGATCCAAGTGACGGCGGACTTGCTCCTTTTCGCCGAACTGCAGATGCGCCGTATGGGCGCGATCACCGGCCGGGTTCTGGATAGAGAACAACGTCGGCGCGCCCCGAGTCCCGGTACTCGCCAACCTCGCGCGGCTTCCTTTACGAATCGGCGGGGAAGCTGCGTCCGACGATCGCGGCGTGTATCGCATTTACGGTTTGGAGCCGGGCAGGTATTGGATCCGAACCGCGGCACGCATTCTCGACGACGGGTTTCGAATCCTGCCGACCTTCGGCCCAGAATCGCGCGAAGCCCACGAGTCCCGCGTCATGCCGTGAACGTGTATGAGGAGACTGCTTATGCGGACATACAGCCGCAATTCGGCCGGCTTTTTCATGTTGGCGGAAGAATCGCATGCGACTCTTTGGGAGCAGTGACGGTGAGGCTGTCCTCCGACAGCGGCGTGCGCGCTACCGGCGGAGCCTGTGCTGGCCAGTATGCGTTCGATGGAGTGGCGCCGCGACTGTACGAAGTGTACGCGACCGCCGCGCACGGCGTCTCAGCGGGATTCATCGAACTTACACTCGATCGCGACACGGAATCAGCCTCCGTTTCAGCTAACGGCGCTTCCGCGGGTGGAGCTCATAACGCGCCACCCGAATTCCAGTGCTCGCGAAAACATTCCCGTGAAAGTCAGCGGCCGGCGGCAGGACCTGTCGGAAGTCGAAGTCGAACGCGATATAGAGACGCCAAGAACCATGTCGCTCCTGGCCGCTGGGAACTGAAGGGGGCGCGGGTCCAGGCCAATTCATCGAGTCCATCGTCAATCAGAGTTTCGGCTCGCGTCGTGCCAAGGTCGATCCACACCCCGACTGGTTCGATGTTTTCTTCGAAGCGCGATCTTATGCGCAAGTATGGATCACAGTTTCCGATCGAGCTGGTCGAATGTCTGGCAGAGTGACCGCCGACGGCGCTCCGGTTCTCGAAATCCCGGTCTTTTTCTGGCCCGTAGGCGAATCCACTCGCCGATCGCTCGGAGGCCCGAAACAGTTGTTGTCCAGCACTGCCGGCCGTTTTGAGTTTCCCGATCTTCCGCCGGGCGACTATCGCTTGCTAGCTACGTTCGACATGAGCGAAGTAGACGAAGAGACGCTCGACGGCGCGCGCGCGGTGGCCGTGCACGTCGACCCATCGCAAGCCGCGACCGCGGATCTGTCGCCTTGGATCGCGCGTTGATGGTTTTCGCGGTACGCGCCATGCGTCATTGCCCAGTCGGTGATCTCCGAATATCACCGGCAACTGCGTAACAATCTAGCTATGGCGAATCCACGAGTGATTAACGGCCTGGAAGAGCTACGGGCTCTTCAAGGTCAGGAAATCGGTGTCAGCGACTGGGTGCCGGTTACACAGGAGATGATTGACCGTTTTGCGGACCTCAGCGGCGATCACCAGTGGATTCACGTCGATGTCGCGCGTGCGCAACGTGAAACGCCATTCGGCTCGACCATCGCCCATGGCTTCCTCACGGTTTCACTTCTCACCGAACTGTCGCGGCGAGCCGTTGAAGTGCGCGGCGATTTCAAAATGCGGATCAACTACGGGTTCAACAGACTGCGCTTCGTGTCGCCCGTGCCCGCGGGCGCGAAAATCCGCGGCCGCTTTACGGCGAAACAAGTTACCGAAAATGAAGTCACCTGGTTAGTAACGGTCGAAGTGGAAGGGCGTGAAAAGCCCGCGCTGGTCGCAGAATGGTTAGGACGATTCTATTGAGTTCGAAGGCTGACATCTCGGCCAGCGGCTTGCGCTGCCACATGCACGGCGGAGGGTGTCATCCATTTCGAAAGTGCTTTTGCCGCGCAGGATTCAGAACAGATATGTTCAAATCCTGGAACATCTGCCAGTGCTGGATCCCAACGCTGAAGAGTGAAGTGTTCGCGGTCTGCCGAGCGTAACCACCAATGGTTCGTTTCGCCCTTCATGTTCGAACAATAGTCGCATCGATACGGAGAATGGACTCTCATTCGGTTTTATCCTCCTTGCCCCGATGCAACCGGCTGTCCAAACCGGCACACCGCCACGAATATTAGATCGATTCTAAGGCCAATTGGTTACCGAATTGAGGTAACCGTACTTTAGTACCTGCCAGAACCGCTTTGCTTTCAAAGACTCTGCAGGAAGTACGAGGACTACACAGTGGTGTGAACGACCTCAAGGTTCTCGATCGCATCCGGCTTCGCATCGTCCGAAATGAGCCAATGAACGATGGCGTACGAACATAGTGGAAGAAACGCGAAGACTATACAAACGGGCGCAAACCCGTACCGATCTGTGATGGCCGCAACCGGCTCAGAAATCGCGAACTGCATCAAACCGTAAGCCAGGATCAGACTGCTGATCCCAAACGCCGACCGCGAAGGTCCGTAGATGTCGATCGGTAGCACGTAGTGATTTGTGCTCCAGCTAGCCACCAGAAAGTAGCTGACGCACATTCCCGAAGTGGCGAGAAATGGCGTCGGCAGCAAAGGAATGGCAGCGGTACCGAGCAGCAGAACCGCAGCCATCATGCAGGTGCGTTTATGGGCCGCGACCGGAGTCATGCCGCTGTGGATGAATCGCCACGACAGGCTGCCGCCCACCATGGCGCCAAAGTATCCGCAGATAGGGACGATCCAGGTGTAGTGAGCGGTCTCGGCCGGCGTGAGGTGATGCATGCGTACCAGATATCGCGGCGACCAGTTGGTCCAGAGGCTGTAGACCGTCATTGCCAGGAAATTACCGAGAATCAGCGCCCACAATTTCGGATCCTTGAGCAGATGGAAAGAGTGCTTCGGCACTTTGTGGATGCGTCCTACAGTGGGTGGAATCCAGCGTGACGTCAATAGCCAGATCGGAATCCAGACCAGGCTCAGGATGCCGACCGCATAAAACGTCCAGCGCCAATCGTGGTTGTAGGCGAAATAGACGGCGAACCCGGGCGCGAGTCCCGCGCCCAGACTTAACCCGAGCTGTCCCATCGCCTGTCCCACCGCTTGCTCTTTCGGATAAAGATAGAGGCTGATTGCTTTTCCCACTGCTGTGACGCCGCTGGCCTCTGCTGCTCCGAGCACGATGCGCCAGAAAAGTAGCTGATCGACGCCGTGCGACATTCCCGAGCCGAAACTGGCGATGCCCCATATCGCGACTGATAGAGTTGCGCCGCGGTTCAGGCCGACACGATCGATAAACGATCCGATGAACAAGGCAGTGGCCGCGTAGGCGATCGAGAAATACTGAACCAGGCGGGCGTAGTCGGCTGGCGTGAACGCCAGTTCATGCCGGGATGTCCACACTTCTGCCAGAGTCGCCAGAATCTGCCGGTCAAGGTAATTCAGGACTGCCGAAAGAACGAAAATTGTGAGGGCAATCCATCGAACGGGGACGGTAAAACGCATCTGAGGTCGATTGTAGCAGCGGCGCCTAGAACTTCCGGGCACGTGTTTCACTCCGATCGTAGCGCGCGATTCGCGCGGGCTGAGGAAGTGGCAGCGATGGTCGCATTCGTGTGCAGCCCACTTGCGTCGGCGACCAATGGCACGGTCCAGTCAAGCGTGTAACGCATCAGACCAAGTCGTAGTATTCGCCGTAGTCGATGGGGACGTCAACAAGAAGCGGGGTGCGGCGCGTGAGAGCGCGCTCAACGGCATCGCGCGCGTCCTGGATGTCGCGCGCTTTGTGGCCTGCAATCCCGAAGGCGTGTGCGACGGCCGCGAAATCGGGCGGCGTGAAGTCGACGCCGTAGGGTTCGATCCCGCGGCGTTCTTCGCTGACGCGAATCAGGCTGAGGCTGCGATCGGAGAGAACGACGATCACGATGGGTAAGCCGAGTTCGCGAATGAGCGCGAGATCGTGGACCATCATGAGCATGCCGCCGTCGCCGACCACTGCGAGCACCGGTTTGGCGGGATGGCAGAGCTGAGCGGCGGTCGCAGCCGGAACCCCGAAACCCATTCCCGACAAACCATTCGACATGAAAAATGTTCCAGGCTCGTATGCGCGCCAGAACTGGCCGACCAGGAGTTTGTGCGAGCCGACGTCGCAAGTCACGATGCCGTCGCGCGGGAAAATCGAGCGAAGTTCTTCGATCATGCGTAGCGGGGACTGGCCTTTCCGAGGCTCGCGGCGAATGGCGTTCCGGCGTTGGTCGAAAACCTCGCTCGGCCAGGGTTTCGGTTGCGGCGCGAGTGCTGCGACGAGCGATGCAATCTCGCCAATGGCCTCGACTGGTTTGTAGCGGCCTTCGGCCATCGATGCCGAATCGAGCGAGACAACCTCGACATCGGCGAACCAGGTTTTGTCGCATTCCACTGGATCGAACCCGATCGCGACAATCAGGTCGGCAGTACGAATCGTCTCGACGATGTCGCGGTCGATAGCCATTCCCGATGCGACACCGAGAAAAAGTGGATGATCTTCCGCGACGATGCCTTTGACTTTGGGTGTGACAAGGAACGGAGCCTGTAGATTATCGACGAAGGCGCGGATCGCCGGCGCGTCGGCTGGAGTCACGCCCAGGCCGATCAAGACCAACGGACGCTGTGCGGCGCTCAATCGATCGATCAGTGGCGCAAACGTCCAGTCCTTCCCTGGGCACGGCTCCAACCGCGATGTTTCTTGCGCTTCATACGCCGCGACGGCAAGATCGCTCGGCACCGAAATGTGTACTGGGCCGGGACGAGGCCCGCCAGCAACCAGCATTGCCCGGCGAATTAGTTCTACGGTATCGGACGTGCCCATCGAAAAGGAGGCCTTGGTGATCTGCTCGAACAGTCGATCGAGCGCCAGCCGCTGGTGCGTCATCGTCTCGATCGAGCTTGCGGGAATTTGCGCCGTGATCGCGAGCATCGGCGCGCGGTCGAGGTATGCGCTCGCGACCCCGGTGACCAGATTCGTCGCGCCGGGGCCGAGCGTTGCCGCGCAAACTCCGGGAATGCCGGTGATCTGGCCGACCACCTGCGCCATCCAAGCTGCGCTCGCTTCATGACCGGTCAGCAAAAATCGCATCCCAGCGCGCCGGCAAGCATCGATGAACGCGACGATCTCGCCGCCTGGGAGGCCGAAGACATACTGCACTCCCTGCCTGGCCAACTCGTTGGCCATTACTTCCGCGTGAGTGGACATTCTTTACTCGGCCGTGGCGGAGGACGAAGCCTTCGGCGTGTCGTTGTAGTTCAGGATCGCGTTGGCGAGCATGTTGAACTCACCGAGATTCTGCCAGCGATAGCAGGGGTTGGTGGCGAACATCAGGACTCGGCCGCGGCCCGACGGAACGTCGACGATGGCAGGCCGGTCGCGTGTTTCGGCGACGCCGCGCATCAAGCCGCTCAGCACGGATCGGTCGGTTCCCGAGAACCGCATCAGGATCTCTTTCTTTCGGTCATCAACCGGTACGCGCAGCAGCGGACCATTGGCGTAGCGAACCGGAATCGTCTTGCTTGTGTAGCCGTAGAAAATCGGATTGGCTGGCTGCGTGATTTCAGCTTCGACGATCGGACCCGGGGCGTAGAATTGTGGCGTGGTGCGCTGCGCGTCGATCGTGGGCGTCAAGCCGTAGTCCGCAGGCAGGAAGCTCGCGACGCCGAGCGTGATCAGAACGCCTCCCGCTTTAACAAACTTGTCGAGCTCAACCACGCCTTCAAGACCCATGCCGCCAGTGATGTCGCTCGATTCGCCATACATCCCAAGCGTCGGGAACTCGTTGGATTTCGCGTAGTCGATGGGCGTGCTCTTGGATTCAACATCGAAGACGATGGATTTCGCGCTGCGGCTTTGATTCGGAATCAGGATGACGTCGTACAAAGCGCGCAGATTGCCTTTGCGGATTTGCTCTTTATAAATAAGGTCGTACTTCAGTTCGAAGTGATCGAACGCATAGCGCACCCAGCCAACATCTTGCGTGCTGCCCCACGTGGAAAACATCGCGAGTCGCGGGAGATCGAGGTCATGGCGCGGAACGCTTGGAGGCGCAGAAAGCGCGACTGCTTTGAGACTGAGATTCTGGATCTCCGTCCGAACCCGGTCGCTTGCCGGAATCAGGAACGAACCTGCGGGGATTTCAGTGTCGCCCGATTTGAACGATTGCTCGATGGCTTCGAATTTTACGTCCTTCAGCCGATAGCGCAACGCGACAAGCGAATTCGAGCCGTTGTGGAGGACCGCCAAAAGCGAGCCGTCGCCTTGGATAGTACCTCGGACATTCAAAGTATCGACGAGTTCGACCGGCACGTCCAGGATCGCTTTGTCGGAAATTTCTTTCACCTCGGCGTGGCTCATCAGGCCCATAGTCCAGGCGGCATCATCGTAGGTCCGCAGATTCTGATCCGGATAGACCTGCTTTTCCAGCAGAATCTTCGCGAGTCGACCGTACGGTTGATTGCGCTTCACAATCAAGGAACCGGCCGGATAACTACCCTCCTTGAGCTTCACTTCCGACGTAGCACGCCCCACTTCGATCCCTTGCAACCGCAGAATATTCACGATGAACGCGACGCGCGTCATGTCGGCCTGGATGGCCGGAATCACAAAGCCGAAGGGCGCGTCGTTGAAACCGGATTGAATCGAGTTTCGGCTCTTCTCGTAGAAATTCTGCAGCAGCGTTTTCGCATTCGCCGAAGCAACTTCGAGCGCCGATAGCACTCCGGTCTCCATGTAGTTCGTGTTGTTGCGCATCGACCAGACAACCTCTCTATAAGGAGGCAGCGGACGATACCATTCGCGAGTGGTCTGATTTTCCCCACCCAGTCCGGGACCTGCGCCAGGCTCAGGAGCGACCGTTCGCTTCATCGTGTTCGCGCCGCCGTTGCCGAAGGTCTCATACATACGCAGCATGCCGTTGTGATTCGACGACATGAAACCGAGATAACCGGGCGACCACATGTCGACGTAACCGTGATCCCAGACGCCCGGCATGCCGTAGCTGAACATTTTCGTCATTTCGAAATTCGATAGCCAGGGGAGCTCGGCATACAGGATTGGGTCGAGCGTAGGATTCTGCGGAGCCTGGCCGCTGAAGGTGTAAAGGAACGGCACGGATTCGTGCAAGTCGTGCATGATCGGCGGGTGCCAATCGAGATAGAACTTCAACCAGTTGCGCATCGTGACTTGCGAATAGTTGATGTCGCGATTGTTGTCGTGATAGATGTACTTGCCCCAGTAGGGCGGCCCTGGGACACGATCGGACTCGGTTTCTTCGTTGATTTTGTGGTGGTAATACCAGTCGACGTAGCGATCACGGCCGTCGGGTTCGAACGCGGGTGCGATCATCACGATCATGTTCTTGCGGACCTGATCGAAGACCAGACCTTCTTCGGCGACCAAGCGGTAGGCGAGCTCCATCAGCATTTCAGGCGGACCGGTTTCGGCGCTGTGGAGACCGCCCGAAAAGAAGTAAACGAGCTTGGCTTGCGCGAGGATTTGTTTAGCCTGGTCGTCTGAGAGTCCCCGCGGGTCCGCGAGTTTCGCTAAGTACCCTTTATAAGTGTCGAGATTGCGGATCGTCTCTTCGTCTGCGATCACCACCACCACCTGCTCGCGGCCCTCGTCCGTGCGGCCCACCGGGATGACCTTCACGCGTTTCGTCGCGGATTCAAGAGCGCGGTAATAGCGGTACAGATCGGCCGTGTGGGTCAGCTTTTTCGGCGTGCCGACGTAGTAGCCGAGCACGTCCTTTGGGCTCGGGATGCCGGAGACCTTTGGTAGATGATCCGTGAGCGGGCTCAGGAATTCAGGACGTGTGGTCCATTCCTTAACGGACTTGGCAAAATCGGGGTCCTGAGCCTGCTGCGCAAGCGCGGACGCTGCCGCGGCGGACAGAATAAGCGCCGCGGCCGCCAAAATAACGAGTTGCTTCTTCATGATTACGATTGATCGGGCGCTTTCGCGTTCGCGTTCTTATTGATGAAGCGGTCGAACCAGTAGAGCTGCCAGTTCAAGCTTTCGACTAAGTGCTTAGGTTCGCCGGTGCGCGTTAGGTTGTGGTTTTCCCGCGGGAACACGACGAACTCGCTCGTCACGCCGTAGTGCTGCAGCGCGCGGAACCATTGCTCCCCTTGCTCGATGGGCACGCGGTAGTCGTTGTCGGAGTGCAGCACCAGGATCGGCGTTTTGACGTTGCGTGCGTACTTGAGCGGGCTGGCGCTCCAATATTGATCGAAGTCGTCGAACATCGGCCCATCGAAATCTTCTTCGTGGCCGTAGGCGCCGTCGCGCGTCCCGTCGTCACTAATGAAGTTAGATACGCTGCGCAGAGTAACGGCGGCGATGAACCGGTTCGTATGGCCGACGATCCAGTTGGTCATGAATCCGCCGTAGCTGCCGCCGGTGACGCCCATGTGGTCTTTATCGATCCAGGGATTCTGTTTGAGCGCGGCGTCGACGCCCGCCATGATGTCCTGAAAATCCATGCCGCCCCAGTTGTTCTGGATGCCGCGCTCGAATTTCTGTCCGTAGCCCGTGGATCCGCGCGGATTGCAGAAGAAGACCGCGTAGCCCTTGGCGGCGTAGACCTGAAATTCGTGATACCAGTCGACACCATATTGTCCAGCAGGGCCGCCGTGGACGCTGAGAACTAGAGGATATTTCTTGCCGGATTCCCAGTTGATCGGCTTGACGAGGAAGCCTTCGATATCCCAGCCGTCAGTGCTCTTGTAGTTGAGCCGCTCGACCCTGGCGACCGTGAGTTCGCTCCACAGTTTTTCGTTGACATGCGTGAGTTGCCGCTCGCCGGAGCCGTCGAGCGCCGAGACGTAAACGTCGTCCATGTGTTCGAAATCGTTCGCGAGATACGACATCAAGCCCGACTTCTCGTTGACGTCGAAGCCGTGAGCGGAGCGCTCGCCTTTAGTTACTTGCGTAGTTTTGTGCGCAGCGAGATCGACGCGGAACATTTGTTCCGTGGCGTGATAGCCGGTTTCAAAACGCACTTCGTTTGCGCTGACCCATTTCAGCCCGCCCGGGATGAGATCGAGATCCTGCGTGACGAGCTGTGAGGCCACGCCGCCGGTCGCGGGTGCGACGTAGAGCTTGGCAAATTCGCGGCGCTTGGTCTGTCCAGCGAACAGGATCTGCTTACCGTCAGACGACCAGCGCGGCATGTCGTCTTCAAAAGGATGGTCGGAGATCTTGGTAAGCGGACCGCCCGAGGCCGAAATCACCCAGACGTCGCGATTATGGTCTTCGTCGTATTCGTGACCGGTGCGATTCGAGACGAAGGCGATTCGGGTGGAATCAGGCGACCATTGCGGGTCGAGATCGTTCCAGTCATCGCCGCTAGTGAGTTGCTGATCCTTGCCGGTCGCGACATCGACGATCCAGATGTGGCTCCGCCGGTCGTCGTACCAGCCCGTGTCGTTGAACTTATAAGAGATGTGCTTGTAATGGCGGACGTCGCTCTTGCGCGCGTTGGGCGCGACGTTGTCGCTCGGGCCGGTGCGCGTGAGAACCGCGAAGCGTTTGCCGTCAGGCGACCACTGGTAGGAAGTCACGCCGTTCTTCAGATGGCTGAGCACCTGCGCCTCGCCTCCATTCATCGCGAGCAGACAGATCTGCGCCCGCGCGCCTTCGGACTGGACTCCGGCCGCGGGAGTGGCGGGATTCGCGGCGGCGGGAGTAGAGGCGGGTACGGTTTCGGCGTTGCGATTCGACAGAAACGCAAGAACGGAGCCATCGGGACTCCAGCGCGGTTGCGTCGAGTTGAAATTCTCGGCAGTGACGCGCCGCGGGGGAGTGCGGCCATCGGTTGCGATCACCCAGATCGAGGACGCGCGGCGATTGCGCTGCTGATCGATCACGGTCATCACGTAGGCAACTTGTTTCCCGTCGGGCGAGAGATGCGCGTCGCTGACGAAGTGGAAGGCGAAGTAGTCTTCGGGAGTGACACCGCGGTTGGCGAAGGCGCTTGCGGACGCGATCAAAGCGCAGACAATCGCCGAAAAAACGCGATTTTTCATGGGGGCCATGGCAGGGTTTCAGTTTACCGCAGGCCCAGGTGCTAAGTGTCAAGTGCGGCCGCTGGCGTATGCTATGTTCGGATCATGGCGGCCATACAGCAGGCGGTCCAAGCAGCGGCCGCATTTGCCCAGGAGACGTTGCGCGCAGACCGAACACGTGGATTGCAGCTCGAAGAAGTAGAGTCGGGGAAGTCGAACGGCGATGAGGTATGGTTGATTACGCAGAGCATGGTCGTTCCACCGAGCATGGTCGTTCCACCGAGCATGGTCGTTCCACCGAGCATTTCCATCAATGCAGCTTTTGACGCGTTGTCCGCAAAGCGTGAATACAAGGTTTTCAGCGTTTTGAAGAATAGTGGCGAGGCCGTCTCCATGAGGATTCTGGAATTGGCCGCAACTTGATGCTTGATGCTCGGGCGCTCATCGAGAAACATCGATCAAAGGGTATGTTGGTCGATAGCAGCCTCCTCCTCTTGTATTTGTCAAAATGGCCAAGCTAGAGATCATGCTCGCGCACTTTCCCAAGGCGGTTCCAGAGATTCCGGTTAAAGAGGTCGAGAAGGCAGCCGAGTATTTACGTAAATGTACTCGGGTTCCATTTCGACTGGGGTGACGACCGGGGAGGGATCGGCGGCATCTCGCAAGGGGAGTGCCGTATGTTCCTGACGAATTCAACGTTCCGTCAACACTACGGCTGCGGCGGAACCGTCATGGTATGGCTGAGATAGCGAGGACGAAGTTGACGAACGTACCGCCGTTGGCACGAGGCGGGAGCCAACGTCCTCGCTGAGCCAGAGGATAAACGCCAGCTCGCTCACGCTTACGCGGTCAGAACGGCGGCCGCATATTCCACCTGCCTGTTTTCTTTGTCCGCGTAGAAATCGCCGATCGAAATGTTGTTATACATGCTTGCGCCTAAGTTCGCCGAGGCCACCTGAACGTCGAACGTGCAGTGATACCCCTGCGCGGTGGGTTTAGCCTCGCAGGTTTCTTTCTTGAAGAACCTGATCGTGACTGGATCGCTAACTTTGATTCCCGGC
>Ga0126371_10004286_pt1 | contig 12564 bp, 24 predicted proteins | sample PanSoiMetaPlot_4_FD_110145 | JGI IMG/M metagenome (GOLD analysis project Ga0126371, IMG submission 110145) | Tropical forest soil microbial communities from Panama - MetaG Plot_4 | ecosystem: Environmental > Terrestrial > Soil > Tropical forest > Bulk soil | place: Panama | collected 2016-02-17
CCGCACGCACAAGCGGCTGCTGGACATTCTCGAGCCGACGCAGGACACAGTGGACGCGCTGATGAAGCTGGATTTGCCGGCGGGCGTGGATGTGGAAATCAAGGCGTTTGGAAAGAGTAAGTAAAGTGGAGCAGGCTTTAGCCTTCGCATTGAGCGACCGGGACTGAAGCCCCGGTTGCAGGCTAAAGCCTGCTCCACCAGGAGTTCGAGATGAGTCCAGGAATTCTAGGCAAGAAGATCGGGATGACGCAGGTGTTCCGGCCGGACGGGCAGGTGGTGCCGGTGACGGTGCTGAAGGCCGGCCCGTGCGTGGTCGTGCATCGCAAAACGCCCGCGCGCGACGGATACGACGCGGTGCAGTTGGGCCTGATGGAATTCGTTAAGAAGACCAGCGTCAACAAGCCTCAAGCCGGACATTTGAAGAAGTCCGGGGCGGAAGGCGTGAGGTTCCAACGCGAGTTCCGGCTGGAAAACGGCGCTGACAACTCGGATTTCAAGCCCGGCGACCGCGTGCTGGTGGACCAGTTCAAGCCGAAGGAAAAGGTGGACGTCATCGGCGTCAGCAAGGGCCGCGGCTATGCGGGGCTGGTGAAGCGGCATCATTTCCGCGGCGGCGACGACACCCACGGTTCGATGTTCCACCGGGCTCCGGGATCAATTGGCGCGTCCAGTTTCCCCTCGCGCGTATTTCCTGGCATGCGCATGTCGGGTCACATGGGCGCGGCGCGGGTGACGGTGCGGAACCTGGAAGTCGTGGAAGTCGACGCCGAAGACAACACGTTGCTGGTGAAGGGCGCGGTGCCGGGGCCTAACGGCGGCTACGTCGTGGTGCGGAGGTCGAAGAAGTAGCCATGCCTTCCGTCGATGTGATCGATCTCAACAATCAGAGAGTGGGGACGCTGGACCTCTCCGATGCGGTTTTTTCGGCGCCGGTGAACGAGGCGCTGCTGTATGAGGCGGTGCGGCATCATCTGGCGTCGGTCCGCCGTGGAACGGCGAAAACCAAGACCCGGCACGAAGTTTCCGGCTCGGGAAAGAAACTGTGGCGGCAGAAAGGGACGGGACGGGCGCGCATGGGCTCCATTCGGAGTCCTCTGTGGCGGCACGGCGGAACGGTTCACGGCCCGCAGCCTCGCAGCTACGCTTATCATCTGCCGCGTAAGATGCAGTTGGGCGCGCTGCGCAGCGCGCTTTCGGCCAAGTTGCGCGACGGCGAGTTGCGCGTGATTCGCGAGTTCGTGCTCGATGAACCCAAGACCAAACTCATGCGCAAGGCCCTGGATTCGATCGAGGCCAAGAAGACAGTGCTTTTGGTGGACGCTTCAGACAACCGGAATCTGACGCTTTCCAGCCGCAATCTCGAAGGCGTGAAATTGGTTTCCAGCCGCGAAGTGAATGTTTACGATCTGCTCGGCCACGAACAGGTCCTTCTGAGCGAGGCGGCGGCGCGGAAGCTTTCGGAGGGCCTGTCGTAATGGCGAATCTTTACGAAATCATCAAGAAGCCGATCGTCACTGAAAAAGGCGTGGCGAAGAAGGACGCGGAGCGTACGCTGTGTTTCGAGGTTGCGGCCGACGCCAACAAGACCGAAATCCGCAACGCCGTGCAAACGCTGTTCAAGGTGAAGGTGGCCGCCGTGCGGACTTCGACTACGGCGGGCAAGCTGCGCCGGCGTGGAAAGTTTTCGGGCTATCGCTCGGATTGGAAGAAGGCGTACATCAAGCTGAGGCCCGGGCAAAAAGTCCCGGAGTACGCGGAGATATAAGATGCCTGTAAAGTCATATCGGCCAACGACGCCGACGCGGCGATTCCAGACCGTTGTTTCGCGGGAGGACATCACCAAGCAGCACCCCGAAAAAAGCCTGGTGGTGGGTAAGAAGCGGACGGGCGGGCGCTCCAGCACGGGGAGAATCTCTTCGCGTTTCCGCGGCGGCGGCCATAAGAAGGCTTATCGTGCGATCGATTTCAAGCGCGATAAGCACGGCGTCGCGGCGGTGGTGGCGGCCATCGAATACGATCCCAATCGCAGCGCGCGCATCGCGCTGTTGCATTATGTGGATGGTGAAAAGCGCTATATCCTCGCGCCAGTCGGTTTGCAGCAGGGGCGCAAGGTGATGTCGGGTCCGAATGCGGATATTCTGGCCGGCAATTCGCTGCCGCTCAAAAATATTCCGGCCGGCACGGTAGTGCACAACATCGAGCTGCGTCCGGGCAAGGGCGGGCAGATGGCGCGCTCGGCCGGCGCACAGGCGCAGTTGGTTTCGAAAGAAGGCGATATAGCGCTGCTGAAGCTTCCATCGGGTGAAGTGAGGCGCGTGCCTGTCGATTGCGCGGCTACGATCGGGCAGGTAGGCAACGTGGAGCACGAAAACGTCAGTCTGGGCAAGGCCGGACGTAAGCGCTGGATGGGGAAAAGGCCGCACAATCGCGGCGTCTCGATGAACCCTGTGGATCATCCGCACGGAGGAGGCGAGGGTAAAACCAGCGGCGGAAGGCATCCAGTGACCCCGTGGGGACAGCCGACACGCGGTTTCAAAACCCGCAATAACAAGCGCACCGACAAGTGGATTGTGACGCGGAAAGCGAAAAAACGGTAATGGGACGCTCGCTACATAAAGGGCCGTTCGTCGACGACCACCTGATGAAAAAGGTGGCCGACCTCAACGACAAGAACGAAAAAAAAGTTGTCCGGACGTGGTCGCGGCGGTCGACCATCGTGCCGGAATTCATCGGCCATACCCTGGCCGTGCACAACGGCAAGAAGTTCATTCCGGTCTACATCACCGAGAATATGGTGGGGCACAAGCTGGGTGAGTTTTCGCCCACGCGGATCTTCAAAGGGCACGCGGCCAAGGCGGCGGCCGAGAAAACCGCTAAGCCGGCATAAGGATCGATCATGCAAGCCAAAGCAGAAGCACGATATCTCAGGACGTCGCCGCAGAAGGCGCGGCTGGTGGTGGACCTGATCCGCGGCCAAAAGGCGGGCGAAGCGATCCATATCTTGCGCGGGACCAACAAGCGCATCGCGCCTTCGGTGGAAAAGGTGCTCCGCTCGGCCATCGCCAATGCGGAGAGCCGCCATAGCGACGTGGACGTAGACAAGCTGTTCGTCACAGAGGCCTACGTGAACGAAGGGCCACGCATGAAGCGGGTGCGGCCGGCGCCGATGGGCCGCGCCTACCGCTATCAGCGGCGCATGGCTCACATCGTGGTGAAGGTCGGGGATAGGGAGAAGGAATGATGCTAAGGATTCAGCTTGTGGCGCAGGCTCTTAGCCTGCCGCGTCCCAACTCATCGGGACGCTCGGAGCAAGAGGCATAGCATGGGTCAGAAAGTACATCCGTACGGATTCCGGCTGGGCGTCACCAAGACGTGGCGGTCGCGGTGGTTCGCCAAGCAGGATTACGCCAAGCTTCTGCGCGAAGACCTGGAATTGAAGGAGTCGCTGCGCGGGCGCCTGAAAGCGGCGGGCGTGAGCGCCGTGGAAGTCGACCGGCCAGGCAACAAGCTGCGCATCACCATTCATACCTCGCGTCCCGGCATCATCATCGGGCGCAAAGGCGCGGAGATCGAGAAGCTAAAGCAGGACCTGGCAAAGCGCACCAAACGCGAAGTGTTCATCGACATTCAAGAGGTTCACAAGCCGGAGCTCGACGCGCAGCTTGTGAGCGAATCGATCGCGCTGCAACTGGAAAAGCGCGTCGCCTTCCGCCGGGCGATGAGAAAAGCCGTGGATTCGGCGCTGCGGTTCGGTTGCAAGGGGATCAAGGTGCGAGTCTCGGGGCGGCTCAACGGAGCCGAAATCGCCCGCACAGAATGGTATCTGCAAGGGCAGCTTCCACTGCACACGCTGCGCGCCGACGTGGACTACGGGACCAGCGAAGCCTACACGACCTACGGCGTGATCGGAATCAAGTGCTGGGTCTACAAGGGTGAGATTTTGCCCGGCGGGCAGCGGCGAGGATTAGGCCGCGAACCGGAGCCGCGTCGTGGTCCGGCGCGGGAGCGCAGAGAGCGCCCGCCGCGCGGGCAAGCTCCGCAGGAAGCTCCGGGCGTGGTGCAGGCGCCGCCGCCCCATTTTTCGGGCGAGGGGCGTGGGCCCGCGCCCATCTTGCCGCCTATGGCGCCGCCTCAACAGCCGGCGTGGAAGCCCGAGGCTCAAGAGACAAAGCCCGAGGCCGCCGGGTCGCCCGAAAGCGAGAACAAGGACTAACGCGCCATGTTGATGCCGAAGAAAGTAAAGTATCGCAAGCAGCAGCGCGGACGCATGAAGGGTAAGGCGTGGCGTGGCTCGTCGCTCGCGTTTGGCGACTACGGTTTGAAAGCGCTCGAATGCGGCTGGATCACGGACCGGCAGATCGAAGCCGCGCGCGTGGCCATGACGCGGTCGATCAAGCGCGGGGGCAAGGTGTGGATCCGCCTGTTTCCGGATAAACCGATCACCAAGAAGCCCGCCGAAACCCGCATGGGAAAGGGCAAGGGAGCGCCCGAGCAGTGGGTGGCGGTGATCCGCCCGGGCAAGATTCTCTTTGAGATGGAGGGAGTGGGGCGCGACGTCGCGGAAGAGGCGATGAAGCTGGCGGCCGCCAAGCTCCCCTTGCCGACGAAATTGGTCGCGCGGCTTCAGGCGGAGTAGGAATATGAAAGAAAACGCAGACAGGGCGCGAAGTCTCGACGCGGCGGAGCTGAACAAAGAGTTGCGCGAATCCGAAGAACAGATGTTCCGGCTCAAGTTCCAGATGGGCATGGGGCAGATGGAAGGCTTGAAGAAGCTTCGGACGCTCAAGAAGGAGCGCGCGCGGATGCTCACCGTTCTGCGGGAGCGCGAGCTGGAGAAGAAGGCATGACCCAAGCGGCGGAAAAGAGCCAAGCCCACAAAAACGAAAAGGTCGGCAATGTGGTTTCGGCCAAGATGGCCAAGACGATCGTCGTCGAGGTAACGCGGCGTGTTTCGCATCCGGTGTACAAGCGGATCGTGAGTAAGCGCAAGAAATTTTACGCTCACGACGAGCAACAACAGGCCAAGGTCGGCGATGTGGTGCGCATCGTGGAGTGCCGGCCGTTGAGCAAGCTGAAGCGCTGGCAGTTGAAGGAGATCCTGCGCAAGGCCGTGCAAGTAACTTCGGATTTGAGCTCGATCGGCATCGAGGCCGCGCCGGCGAGGAGAGCGGAGAAGAAAAAGTGATTCCGGTGGAGCAGGCTTTAGCCTGCAACGGAGGCTTTAGCCTCTGCTCGGGTTCGGGTGCTATAAGCGCCGATTGTAGGCTAAAGCCTGCTCCATCTGGCCGAGGAGAACAACTATGATCGGGATGCGGACGATACTCGAAGTCGCCGACAATAGCGGCGCGCGCAAGCTGGCGTGCATTCTCCCGCGCGGCGGCGACCTGGGTCTGCGGGCCGGGCTCGGCGACGTGATTACGGCCAGCGTGAAAGAAGCCGCGCCCGACTCCGCCATCAAAAAGGGCAAAGTGGTGCGATGCGTAATCGTGCGGATGAGGAAGGAAACGCGCCGCCGGGACGGCACCTACATCCGCTTCGACTCGAACGCCGCCGTCCTGATCAACGAAATCGGCGAGCCGGTGGGAACGCGCGTCTTCGGCCCGGTGGCGCGCGAGCTGCGCGATAAGCGATTCATGAAGATCGTTTCGCTCGCGCCGGAGGTTATCTAGCATATGGCGCGGAGCATGAGCAAAATTCCGGCGCGGCATCAGAATAAGCCGCGCGTGAGGCTGAAGGTAAAGATCAAGAAGGACGACACCGTCAAAGTGATCGCCGGACGCGACAAGGGCAAAACCGGACGTGTCCTGCACGTGGACCGGGAAACGGGAAAGGTGCTGGTGGAGGGCGTAAGTCTGGTGAAGCGGCACACGAGGCCGAATCCATCGCGGCAGATCAAGGGCGGCATCGCGGAGCGGGAAAGCCCCATTAGCGTCTCCAACGTCATGATCGTGACCTCGGGTGGCGTCGCGACGCGTATCGGCTACCGTATGGAGGCCGCTGGCGCGGTTTCGCGCCGCGTGCGAGTCGCGCGAAAGGGCGGCGAGATTCTGGATAAGAAGGGATAGGTATGGCGGCGCGGCTGAAGGAACATTATCAGAAAAAGGTCATTCCGGCTCTTACCAAGGAATTCTCCTACAAGAATGTGATGGCGGTGCCGAAGATTGAAAAGATCTCGGTGAATATCGGCTTGGGCGAGGCGACGCAGAATCCGAAGCTGATGGATGGCGCGGTGAACGAAATGGCCTTGATCGCCGGGCAGAAGCCGGTGGTCACCAAGGCGCGCAAGTCCATCGCCGCCTTCAAGCTGCGCGAGAACATGTCCATCGGCTGCGCGGTGACGCTGCGCGGCGACCGCATGTACGAGTTTTTCGACCGCTTGGTGAACGTGGCCCTGCCGCGCGTCCGCGACTTCCGCGGCGTATCCAGCAAGAGCTTCGACGGCCGCGGCAACTACACGCTGGGAATTAAAGACCAACTGATTTTTCCGGAGATCGACTACAACAAAGTCGAGAAAGTCAAAGGAATGAATATTTGCATCACCACCACCGCCAAGACCGACGCCGAGGGTCTGGCGTTGTTGAAGCATCTCGGCATGCCTTTCCGGGCATAAAGAAGGAACACAACGATGGCTACTACCGCCAAGATCGCCCGAGACGAACGGCTGGCGCTCGCCAGAGCCGCGAAGAAGACGAAGCTCGCCTGCCGGCATCGCAACCGCTGCTTCCGGTGCGGGCGGCCGCGCGGGTTTCTGCGGAAATTCAAATTGTGCCGGATCTGCTTCCGGAAGCTGGCGCTCGCCGGCGAGATTCCAGGGGTTATCAAAGCGAGCTGGTGAAGGAGACGAGCTGAAAGAATGACCACATCCGATCCCATCGCCGACATGCTGACGCGCATCCGCAATGCGCTGGCGGCGCGCCATCCCAAGGTGGACGTTCCGGCGTCGCGCTTGAAGACCGACATCGCCAAGATTCTGAAAGACGAAGGCTACATCGCCAACTTCAAGCTCACCGAGGACGGTTCGAAGAAATCCATCCGCATTTATCTTAAATACACGCCTGGCAACATGCCGGTGATTTCGCGCATCGAGCGAGTTTCGCGTCCCGGCTGCCGCGTCTATACCGGCGCGAAGCAAGTGCCGCGCGTGCTGGGCGGACTGGGAATCAATATTTTGACGACGCCGCGTGGAGTAATGACCGGCACGACGGCGCGCAAGGAAGGCGTGGGCGGCGAAGTTTTGTGCCACGTTTGGTAGGTAGGACAAGCTTTAGCTTGGTGGATTGAAACTATGTCACGAGTAGGAAGAAAGCCGATTCCGCTGCCCAAGGGAGTGAAAGTCACCATTGGCGGCGAGCTTTTGGTGGAAGGCCCCAAGGGCAAGCAAACTGTGCCGATTCCCGAGGGCGTCACTCTGCGGCAGCAGGATTCGACGCTCGAGGTGCTTCGCGATGGCGACGACAAGGCGGGGCTGCATGGCCTGACCCGCGCGCTGGCGGCGAATGCGGTGCAGGGCGTCTCGGGCGGCTTCACGCGGGAATTGCAGATCCTCGGCATCGGCTACCGCTGCGAAGTGAAAGGCCGTATCGCCACGTTTGCTCTCGGTTATTCCCATCCGATCGAGTTTTACTTGCCCGATGGAGTCGACCTGAAAGTGGAGAAGCCTGTCGGAAATCCGCCGCTGACGCCGTTGATTCTCACCGGCCCTGACCGCCAGTTACTCGGCCAGGTCGCGGCGAACATGCGCGCGCTGCGCCCACCCGATCCCTACAAGAACAAGGGCATTCGCTACGCCAAAGAAGTCTTGCGGAAGAAGTTGGGCAAGACGGGCGCCTCGGGAGGCACTAAGTAATATGGCGCACGAATCGAAGGACCACAAGCGGCAGCGGATTCACAAGCGGCTGCGCCGCCGCGTGCAGGGAACGCCCGAGCGGCCCAGGCTCGCGGTGTTTCGCAGCCTGAATCATATCTATGCGCAGGTCATCGACGACGACCAAGGCCACACGCTGGTTTCGGCCTCGTCACTCGAAAAGAATGGCGCGAGCGGCGGCAATGTGGCGGGAGCGAAGTCCATCGGAAAACTGGTGGCCGAGCGCGCCAAGGAAAAGGGCATTAAGTCCGTCGTCTTCGACCGCGGCGGCTATCTGTATCACGGGCGCGTGAAAGCTTTAGCCGACGCCGCCCGCGAAGCGGGATTGGAGTTTTGATGGCTGCAAAACGCATCGAAGCAGGAAATCTGAACCTGAAAGAGCAGGTGGTTTCCATCAACCGCGTCACCAAAGTGGTGAAGGGCGGAAAGAATCTGAGCTTTTCGGCGCTCGTCGTCGTAGGCGATCCGGGCGCCAAGATCGTCGGCTACGGGACCGGCAAGGCTAAGGAAGTGCCGGCCGCTATCAAAAAGGGAATCGAAGCGGCCAAAAAGAATCTGCGCAAGGTCCACGTGCTGGCCACCACCATTCAGCATCCGGTGCTGGGGACATTCGGCAGCGGGCGCGTGTTGCTCAAGCCTGCTCCGGAAGGCACCGGCGTGATCGCGGGCGGCCCGGTGCGCGCGGTGATTCAGTCGGTGGGCATTCCCAACGTGCTCACCAAATCGATCGGCTCGCACAATCCGCACAACGTGGTGAAGGCCACCATCGACGCCCTGGAGCAATTGCGCGATAAAGCCGAAATCGCCGACCTGCGCGGCTTGGCCACGGAGAAGGTGGGATAGCCATGGCCGGAACGATTAAAATCAAACTGGTGCGGAGTCCGATCTGCACGCCGGAAAAGCACAAGGTGATTGTGCGCGCGTTGGGGCTTAAGAAAATCAATCAGGTAGTCGAGCGCCCCGACACCCCGGCGTTCCGCGGTATGGTGAAGAAGATCCCGCACCTTTTGGAGTTGGCCGAAGGGGACGTACGGGTGAAGGGGACTCCACGATGAATCTCAGTCAATTGAAGCCGCCCGCCGGGCAGAAACACAAAAAGCAGCGCATCGGTCAGGGCATGGGAAGCGGCCGCGGGAAGTATTCCGGCCGCGGAGCCAAGGGAGCCAAGTCCATCTCGGGCTATTCGCGGATGCGCGGCTTTGAAGGCGGCCAGATGCCTCTGCACCGCCGTCTGCCCAAGCGCGGATTCACCAACATCTTCCGCAAGGAGTATGCGATTTTGAATATCGCCAGGCTCGAAAAACTGGAAGGCGACAGCTTCGAGCCGTCCCAGCTTGTGGAGCTGGGCGCGATCCGCAAACTGAAAGACGGGCTTAAGATTCTCGGAACCGGCGAGCTGACGCGGAAGATCGCCGTCAAGGCGCACGTGTTTTCCGAATCGGCGAAAAAGAAGATTGAGGCCGCCGGAGGAACCGTCGAAGTGATCGCGCAACCGAGCCGCGACCGTGAGGGAGCGGACAAGTAGTTAAGAGGCACTTATGAAGTTCTTAGAAGCCCTAGCGAATGTATTTCGGGTTCCGGATCTGCGCAAGCGGCTGCTGTTCACGCTGGGCCTGCTGGCAGTGTACCGGTTGGGCGCATTCATTCCCACGCCGGGCGTGGACACTGTCCGCCTGAATGAATTCTTCCAGCAGAACTCGGGAACCCTATTCGGCTTCATCGACCTGTTCAGCGGCGGAACGTTCCGCCGGTTCACCATTTTCGCGTTGGGCATCATGCCGTACATCACGGCGTCGATCATTCTTCAATTGCTGACGGTAGTCGTGCCGACGCTCGAAAAACTGCAGAAGGAAGGCGAGCTCGGCCGCCGCAAGATCACGCAATGGACCCGCTACCTCACCGTGATTCTCGCCGGCATGCAGAGCTTCGGCATCGCCACGCTGCTCCAGAACTCGGGGCAGGGCTTCGTCACCAATCCCGGTTTCGGCTTCATCATCTTGACCATGATCAGTCTCACCACCGGCACGGCGTTCATCATGTGGCTGGGCGAGCAAATCACCGAGCGCGGAATCGGCAACGGCATGTCGCTGATCATCTTTACCGGCATTGTGGTCGGCTTGCCGCGCGCGATCGAAGAGATCGTCATGAAGCTTCAGAACGGCGACTGGGGCGTGGCGCACATCATCGTCATTCTGACGATGATGATCGCGGTGGTCGCTTTCATCGTTTTGGTGGAGCGCGGCGAGCGCCGCATCCCGGTCCAATACGCCAAGCGCGTCATCGGCCGGCGCATGATGGGCGGACAGCAAACGCACCTCCCGTTGAAGGTCAACGCCGGCGGCGTCATCCCGGTAATCTTCGCCAGCTCGCTCCTCGCGTTCCCGCAAACCTTCTTGAACATCGATTTCGTGAAGAACTCGGCTTTCCTGTCGAACCTGTTGGGCGCCTTAGGATCCCGCCAGCCGCTGTACTACCTGATGTACGTGGTTCTGATCATTTTCTTCTGTTTCTTTTACGTCTCGATCATTTTCAATCCCAACGAGGCCGCCGACAATATGCGCAAATACGGCGGGTTCATTCCGGGCATCCGGCCGGGCAAAAACACCGCCGAATACATGAACAAGATCCTGACCAAGATCACCGTGGTGGGCGGCCTGTATCTTTCGATCCTGTCGCTGATTCCTCAGATCATGATCGGCGGCATCGCGCTTCAACGGTTGCCGCTGGTGGGCAATTTTATTGACGCTCACTTCCCGCGCTGGCTGTTGGACGGCCTGGGAGTGAACTTTTATTTCGGCGGCACGTCGCTGCTGATTGTTGTGGGCGTGGCGATGGACACCGTCAATCAAATCGAAGCGCAACTGATTATGCGCCATTATGAAGGCTTCACGCCGAGGGCGGGCCGCATCCGGGGCCGCCGCAGCACGTTCTGATTCCGTCCGCGTGGACATGACGGTGGGCGCGCCGCTTCCTCAGAGCGCAAAGACTTGCCTCATTCTTTTCGGACCGCCCGGCTCGGGCAAAGGAACGCAGGCCAAGATCTTGAGCCAGTCGTTAGGGTTGGCGCATATCTCGACCGGGGACATGCTGCGCGCGCACCTCGCCGCCGGGGATGAGTTGGGCAGGGAAGTCAGCTCCATCATGCAGTCCGGCGGGTTGGTTCCCGACGAAACCGTGAACAAAATGGTCGAGCGGCGGATTGAGGCGGCAGACTGCGAAAAAGGATTCATCCTGGATGGATTCCCCAGGACGGTGAATCAGGCCCGGCTGCTTGGAGGGGTGCTGGCTGCGAAACCCATAAGCCCGGTGGTAGTTCATTTGAATGTGGATTATAATGTTGTTATTGGCCGGATTGCCGGACGCCGGCAATGCCCCACTTGCGGCGCGCTGACTAGCGTAAGATCCAACGCTCCCACGGATTCGGAAGTGTGCGATTACGACGGCTCGAAGTTGCAGATCCGCGACGACGACCGTCCCGAAGTGGTGCGCGAGAGATTGCGGGCTTATGACGCGCAAACCGCGCCAGTATTGGATTGTTTGAAACAGTTGGGCTATCCCGTGGTCGAAGTGGATGGCGCCGGCGGATCGCCGCAAGCGATTGCGGGAAAGATTGAGAAGCGAGTGCGGGAAATCACGGATGATCGTGCGTAAAAGTATGGCTGAGCTGGAAAAAATGCGCGCGGCCGGCCTTTTGGTTTGGAAGATTCTGGAAGAGCTGAAGAGCATGGTGGCTGAGGGAGTCTCCACGTACGATTTGGAAGTCACCGCCGCGAAGATGATGGCGCAGGCGGGCGCGCGGCCGGCTTTTAAGGGCTACCAGACCGCCAACGCCGACACCAAGTTTCCCTTTGTGCTCTGCACTTCCGTGAACGACGAAATTGTGCACGGCATGCCATCGCAGAAGAGAGTTTTGAAGACCGGCGACATCGTCTCCATCGACACGGGAGTCCAGTTGAACGGGTATTACGGCGATTCCGCCGTGACCGTCGGCGTGGGCGGGATCTCCGAAGAGGCCCGCCGGCTGATGGACGTCACCCGGGAGTCGCTGGAGTTGGCCATCGACAAGGCCAGGCCGGGCAACCGGCTTTTTGATATTTGCGGCGCCGTGGAGCGCCACGTGACGGCGAGCGGCTTTTCCATTGTCCGCGAGTTCGTGGGTCATGGCATCGGCACTCACATGCACGAGGAGCCGCAGATTCCCAACTACGTGGACCGCCGCGGCGAGAATCCGCGGTTGAAGGAAGGCATGGTGCTCGCCATCGAGCCGATGGTGAACGCCGGAAGTGCGGGTAGCCGCGTGAAGCCTGACAAGTGGACCGCGGTGACGGAAGACGGAAAGTATTCGGCTCATTTCGAGCATACGGTGGCCATCACGGCCAATGGCCCATGGGTATTGACCAGACCGTAAGGAGACTTTTATGAAGGTAAGAGCGTCCGTTAAGAAACTGTGCGATAAATGCAAGCTGGTTCACCGCCGCGGCGTGGTCCGCGTGATCTGCGTGAACCCCAAGCACAAACAGAGACAGGGTTAGGAAGGCGGGCTCAGCCCGCGCGGCGCTTTAGCGCCGCAAAAGGGAGTGAAAAATATGGCGCGTTTGGCAGGCGTGGATCTACCGGCAAAGAAGCGGACCGAGATCGGTCTCACGTACATCTACGGGATCGGCCGCACCCGTAGCAAGTCTTTGTGTCATCGGGCGGGC
>Ga0126371_10004287_pt1 | contig 12564 bp, 9 predicted proteins | sample PanSoiMetaPlot_4_FD_110145 | JGI IMG/M metagenome (GOLD analysis project Ga0126371, IMG submission 110145) | Tropical forest soil microbial communities from Panama - MetaG Plot_4 | ecosystem: Environmental > Terrestrial > Soil > Tropical forest > Bulk soil | place: Panama | collected 2016-02-17
ACACTGTAGCAGCGTATCGAAGGTTCTGCTTCCAAACTGCTTCCGCGGTGATGGGCTGTGGAATCAGCGGCAAGCGGTCAAGGAAGAAACGTGAGTCTGATCAGGAAGTTGAATGGTCGGAGCGGCGAGATTTGAACTCGCGACCCCCAGTCCCCCAGACTGGTGCGCTAACCGGGCTGCGCTACGCTCCGAGATGCGGTGGACTATAAGGAAGGGGCAGGGACCGCGCAACGGGCCGCGCGGAACTTACGACGGGGCCATCCGAGCCGTGCTTGCTGCAAAGACGCAGATGCGCGGGTCAAACCCGCGCATGACGGAGTGCTGCCGCGCCGGCCTCGGCGCCTAACCCGCTCCTGCCACGCAGGCGGGCCGCGCCGACGCCCCCACCTCCGCCGCCCCTCGCATCGCCCGCCCGGCGACCAGCAGCCCCCACACCATGCCCATGATCAGGTAGTAGTGTCGCCAGTGCTGCACGTCGATGATGTAGCTCTCGCCGACCTCGCCGACGAACGCGGTGTAGGCCGCGATGTAGGTCGGCTGCCATGGCGTGCGCACGAACACGTGGCGCAGGCCGATCACCGCCGTCACCAGCACCAGCGCCAGGAACGCGAAGCCGCCGAGCCAGCCGCCAGCCGAGAAGGAATCGAGGAAGGAGTTGTGCGGGTCTTCGGGGAAGTATTTCGCGAACTGCAGCGGACCGATGCCAAGCGGGTGATCGAGCGCGAGGAGGGCGCCGAGAATGTGCCGCCCGAAGCGGCCGAGGTGGCCGGCATCGTAGTTCTGCACCAGGCTGGCGCGCTCCTTGAACAGCGCGCCGACGTTGCCGATCGAGAGCAGCGCCAGCACCAAGAGCGCGATCGCCGCCACGCCGGCGACCGCGAACACGATGATGCGCATGCGGCGACTGACCGACGGGGCGGTGACGTAGAGGAAGAACATCATGATCACGGCGGACGCGGCGAAATGCCCCCAGGCGCCGCGCGAGAAGCTGAAGAACAGGCCGGCCGCGATGATCAGCAGGACCACGCCGTTGAACATCACGGCGCGGAAGCTCCCGAACATGATCCGCTGCACCACGACCAGCCCCGGCAACACCAGGAACGGCCCGAACACGTTGGGGTCCTTGAAGGTCGAGGCGGCACGCAGGGCGCGGATGAACATTTCCGAATTCGGCAGCATGCGGAAATAGGCGGCGACGCCGATGATCGACGTCATCACGGCCGCCAGGATGAAGCCCTGCATGTAGACATGCGTGCGCCGCTCGGTGTCCTCGGCAAGCGCGACCGCGAAGAACAGCGTGGTGAGCGAGAGGAAGCACGAGACCGCGGTCCATTTCGCGGTGTCGGGAAGCTCGATCACCGGCACCAGGGAGGTCGCGAAGCCGACATTGTAGAAGATCAGCATCAGCATCAGCGGCACGTGACCGGCGCGGATACGCACGCCGGTCGCGACGAAGATCAGCGCCGCCAGTATGATCATGAACTCATAGGGCGCCGGCTCGATCAGTACGAAGCCGCTGATCGCGGCGACGAGCCAGAGCGCACCGAGCTGCAGCCGGCGGATGAATGGCGAGGCCACGCGCGGCGCCGCGTACGGCAGGGCGTAGGTGGTGGTGGCGAAGGCCATCAGGACCCGTCCCGCCGCTTGCTCGCGCTACACCCTTTCCCCGCAGGGGAGCAGGGTGATCTCAATAAGCATTCTCGGTCTTCAGCAGCGCGAACGGCGTCCGCAGCAGGATGTACAGGTCGAACAGCAACGACCAGTTCTCGATGTAGTAGAGGTCGTGCTCGACCCGGTTCTGCAGCTTCTCGGGGGTGTTCACCTCGCCACGCCAGCCGTTGATCTGCGCCCAGCCGGTGATGCCCGGCTTGACGCGGTGACGCGCGAAGTAGCCGTCGACCACCTCTTCCCACAGCCTGTTCGCGGTGTTGGCCTCGACCGCATGCGGGCGCGGCCCGACCAGCGAGAGCTCGCCGCGCAGCACGTTGAGGAGCTGCGGCAGCTCGTCGATCGAGGTCTTGCGGATGAAGCGGCCGACGCGGGTGACGCGCGGATCGTTCTTGGTCACCACCTTGCTGGCGTTCGGATCCGCATGCTTGTGATGCAGCGAGCGGAACTTGAAGACCTCGATCACCTCGTTGTTGAAGCCGAGGCGGCGCTGGCGGAAGAACACCGGGCCGGGGCTGTCGAGCTTGATGGCGGCGGCCGTCACCGCCATCACGGGCAGCGTCAGCAGCAGAATGAGCGAGCCGGCGACGAGGTCGAACGCCCATTTGAGCACCATGTTCCAGTCGGCGATCGGCTTGTCGAAGATGTCGAGGACCGGGACGTTGCCGATGTAGGAGTAGGCGCGCGGGCGGAAGCGCAGCTTGCTCATGTGCGCCGCGAGCCGCACGTCGACCGGCAGCACCCACAGCTTGCGCACCATGTGCAGCACGCGCTCTTCCGCCGTGAGCGGGAGCGACACCAGGATCAGGTCGACGCGGGTGCGCCGGGTGAACTCGACGAGATCGTCGACCGTGCCGAGCTTGGGGATGCCGGCCACCACCTCGGGGCTGCGGTCGCCGCCGCGGTCGTCGAACACGCCGCAGATGCGCAGGTCCGAGTCCGCCTCGTGCGCGAGCGCGCGCACCAGGGTCTCGCCCTCGCGCCCGCCGCCCACGATGATGACGCGGCGGATCAGCCGCCCGCTGCGCGCCCAGCGCCGCACCAGCGAGGTCAGCGCCAGCCGGTCGGCGAACAGCGCCGCAAGCCCGATCAGGTACCAGCCGGCCGCCCAGCCGCGCGAGATCGTGTCCTCGAACTTGATGAAGAAGGCGAGCGCAAGCGCGATCAGGAACACCATGGTCCAGGCGGCGGCCAGGCGGCTGAGCTGGTGCACATGCGTGCGGAACGCGGTGGTGGTGTAGATGTCGAACACCTGGAAGGCGGTGATGGCGGCGGTCGCGACCGCGAGGTCGGCGAACGCATAGCGCCACTCGAACCCTTCGACCGGAATGACCTCGTAGCCGTAGACGGCCGCGCCGATCGCGGCGATCAGCACGAACTCGAAGCTGCGCACGATGCCGGCGAGCACGACCGGCGAGATGGCCTGCGACACCGGCTCTGCCGCGATCGCGCGGGCGAGAGGGCTCAGTTCACGTGCACTGGCGCGTCGGCGAGCCGCCGCGACCGCGGAAGCGGCGGCGCTCTGTGCAGTGTCGGCCCGAAACGCGGGGATCTCGCGCGTGATCATCGTTAACCAAGACAACGTCCACCGGCCGTGACGCCAACGCCGGCCGGATCAGCACTAGATGGACATTTACCGGCAAATCGTCTCGAAAGAGTAAATTCATGGTAAACGATGGCGAAAGCCATCGTTGCGAGGCGGCCGCAGGCCGCCGAAGCAATCCCCGCGGCGGAGATTGCCTCGCTTCGCTCGCAATGACACGGCTGGGGGCTGTCCCTAGATCCGCCGCGGCTCTCGGTCGGCGTCTGCCGGCACCGCGGTTTCGCGCGGCGCCACACGCGCCGTCTTCCGCTCGAGGATCGTGCGGTAGAGCTTTTCCACCTGCTCCTGCATCACGTCGATATGGAAGCGCGGCTCGAGCCATTCGCGGCGCGCTCTCGCGTCGTGCGCGGCCTGCGCCGGGTTGGCGAGCATCCGGTCGATCGCCTCCGCCAGCGCGGCGGGGTCGCCCGGCGGCACCAGCTCGTCGGCGCGCGGGCCGAAGATTTCCGGCACGCCGCCGACCCGGGTCGCCACGATCGGCAGGCCGGCCGCGATCGCCTCCAGCACCACGTACGGCATCGACTCGGCGCGCGACGGCACGACCAGCGCGCGGGTCATCGCAAAAGCCTCGCGCGTCGGCTTGGGCAGATGGAACGCGACCTGCCCGCCGATGCCCATTGCGCGGGCGAGCCCGGCCCAAGTCTCCATCTCGGTGGTCTGGCCGATCACGTGCGCCGTGACGATGCGGCCCTTCTCTTTGCGCAACCGCGCGATCGCCTGCAGGAAGACGTCGATGCCCTTGAGGTCGCGGACCATGCCGAGAAAGAGGAGATCGCGTGCGTCCTCGCTGGGCGCCACCGGCACGTACTCGTCGGGACGCAGCCCGTTGCGGATGACCACGGCCTCGCAGCACGGCATGCCGACCTTACCACGATAGGTCTCAGCCTCGTAGGCGCTCACATGGACGATCCCGTCGGTGATGCGCCCGAGCAGCCGCTCGGCCGCGAAGTAGACGCGGCCCTCGAGCGACTTTTCGCTGAAGTGCAGGCTGCCGCCGTGCGGGCTGTAGACGCGCGCGACCGGGCGCCTGCGGCCGAGCCAGGCGCCGATCAGCCGGCCGTACGCGCCGCCCTTCGAGCCGTGGCCGTGCACCACGTCGGGCGCGAACGCGCCGACATGCCGCATGAGGTCGCGGGCGGCGCGCAGGTCGGACGGCGAGATCTGGCGGCGCATGGGAAAGCGTGCCGCGCCCAGGGTGAGGCGCGGGGCGATCGCCGCGATGAGGCCGTCCTCGAAGGCGCCGCCCTCGAGCGAGTTGCAGACGATGCCGACGTCGTGCCCGGCCGCTGCCTCCTCGCTCGCCAGATCGAGGATGTGGCGGAAGATGCCGCCGATCGGGGCGCGCACCAGATGGACGATGCGGAGACGGGGATTTGCCATACGCCCGAACCAGATGGCGGCCCGCCGCGGCAGCACGGCGAACCGGGAGAAATTTTGCGCGAATTGTGCACGGTCGCCCTTAAGGAAGCCCTTCGGCTGCCGCCGAAATCGGCGACATTAACGCGGCGGAAACCATAATCGGGTGTCATGCGGCAGGGCGGTAAACGTTGCGGCGTTTGAGTCGTAGGCGAGTTTGGAGTTGGTGATGTTGTTCAGGCGCAAGTCGGCGAAGGTGGCAGCGGCGACCGTCGAACGGACGGCTCCTACCCGCGAGCCGCAGGCCAAGACCGTCGGTTCGACCGTCAAGCCGGCGGTGGACGCGGACGGCGAGCTCGACGTCCGCTCCCTCGGCCGGGCGCTGTGGCGGCGCAAGCGGGCGATCATCATTCCGACCCTGATCGTCGCCGCGCTGACCGCCGTCGCGGTCGAAGTCATCACCCCGAAATACAAGTCGTCCGCGACCATCCTGTTCGAGGGCCGCGAGAACATTTTCCTGCGGCCGGACGCCGAGAAACAGAATGCCGACCGCGGGCTCGCCGACATCGAGGCGCTCACCAGCCAGGTGCAGCTCGTGCTCTCGCGCGAGCTTGCGCTCGACGTGATCAAGAAGCTCAAGCTCAACGAGCTGCCCGAGTTCGATCCGCTGATCCGCGGCATCCCGCCGTGGAAGTACGCGCTCATCATGGCGGGCGTGGCGCGCAATCCGCTGCGCATGACGCCCGAGGAGCGGGTGCTGGAGGCCTATTACGAGCGGCTCACCGCATATCCGCTCGACCGCTCGCGCGTCATCACGGTCGAGTTCGAGTCGTCCGATCCCAAGATTGCGGCGGGCGTCGCCAACGCGGTGGTCGACGGCTATCTCGAGCGGCAACAGTCGGCGAAGCAGCAACAGACCTCGGCGGCGGCCCAGTGGCTGGACGGCGAGATCACCAAGTTGAGGCCGCGCGTCGCCGAGGCCGACGCCAAGGTCGAGGCCTTCCGCGCCAAGACCAACCTGTTTCTCGGCACCAACAACACGACCTTGTCGGGCCAGCAGCTCGGCGAGTTCAACTCGCAGCTCGGGATCGCGCGGGCCCAGAAGGCGGACGCCGAGACGCGCGCGCGCCTGATCCGCGACATGCTGCGCCGCGGTGACCCGATCGAGGCATCGGACGTGATCAACTCCGACCTGATCAAGCGGCTGTCCGAGCAGCGCGTGACGCTGCGCGCCCAGCTCGCGGAGCAGTCCTCGACCCTGCTCGACGGGCACCCGCGCATCAAGGAGCTCAAGGCGCAGATCGCCGATCTCGACAAGCAGACCGCGGCGGAAGCCGAGAAGCTGGTGCGCTCGCTCGAGAACGACGCGCGGATCGCCGGCGCCCGGGTCGATGCGCTGAGCGCCAATCTCGACCAGCTCAAGCGCCAGGCCGCCACCACCAACGAGGAGGACGTGCAGCTGCGCGCGCTCGAGCGCGAGGCCAAGGCGCAGCGCGACCTGCTCGAGTCTTATCTCGCGAAATATCGCGAGGCGACCGCGCGCGAGACGATCGGCAATGCCCCGCCCGACACGCGCATCATCTCGCATGCGGCGGTGAGCAACACGCCGTACTTCCCGAAGAAGCTGCCGACCATCCTGGTGGCGACGCTCGCGACGCTCGTGATCAGCGCCGGCTTCGTCACCACCGGCGAGCTGATGCGGCATTCGCCGGCCGGCGGCAGCCGCCCGGGTCCGGCCGAGGCGCCGGTGGCCGCCTGGGGGCTCGCGCCGACCCGGCCGAGCGCGGCGCCGACGCATCCGGCGCTCGGCGTGACGTTTGGCGCGATCGACGAGCTCGCGCGCAGCCTGCGGCAGGCGGGCGAGGGCGGACGGCGGCTCGCGGTGTTCGGCGTCTCGCGCGATGTCGGTACCACGCTCAGCGCCGTGACGCTCGCGCGGGCGCTCGGGCGCGAGGCCCGCGTGGCGCTGATCGATCTCGCGATCGGCGCGCCCAACATCGCGGCCATATCGAGCGATCCGCAGGCGCTGGGCATCGCCGACGTGGTGCGCGGCGCGGCCTCGTTCGGCGACGTCATCACGCGCGACAGGCTGTCGCGCGTCCATCTCATCGCGGCTGGCCGGACCGGCGGTGACGGCGCGACGGTCCTAGCATCGCCGCGGCTCGTCATGATGGTGGAGGCGCTGGCGCGCACCTACGATCACGTGATCATCGACGCCGGCACGGCGTTCGAAGCCGCGGTCGAGCGGCTGCACCGGCTTGCCCCGCGCGCCGTGCTGGTCGCGACCGAGCAGACCTCGGCGGCCACCGAGGTCGCCCGCGACCACCTGATCGCGGCCGGCTACGGCGAGATCGCGGTGCTCGACGGCGCCGCCTCGGTGGCGGCCGCAGCGGCGTAGGCGGCGGCGATCAGCGTCGGCCGAACAGCGTCGAGGCGTGAATCGATCATCGCGGCGCGATCCGCCGCGCCGCGCGCACCATGGCCCAGAGCGGTCCGGTGGTCTTGATCCAGCGCTTGACGGCGAGGCCGGCGCGGCACAGGGCAGCGGCGATGTGGCCGCGTTCCGAGAAAGACAGGACGCTGTCGAACAGCGGGTCGGTGGTCTTGCAGAAATAGCGCTTGTAGGACGCATATCCGGCGCCAAGGTCGTAGCTCGCGATGCCACGGTCGGCGCAGGCGCGCATCAGGCGCGAGATCAGGATCAGCCCCGGGCTCCAGCGCGCGTGCTCGGTGAGGGTGTAGGAGTTGAACATCGAGGAGAAGCGCTGCGCGTTGGCGACGCCGCCCATCACGGCGAGGATCTCGCCGCCGCCCTCGATCGCGTGCAGCTCGATCGTCGGCGCGCCCGCCGCCAGGCGCTCGACGCAGGCGGCGCGCAGGAACTCGGCGACGCCGGGCTCCGCAAAGGCGTTGCGCACGCCCTGCGCCTTGAGATGTGCGGCCTTCTGGGTGGCGAAGGCGGCCAGCACGCGCTCCGCCTCCTCGACGGTGGCGGCGCGGAAATAGCGATAGCCGTCGAGCCTGGCGAGCTTCTTCTCCTTGCTCTTGAGCAGGCCGCGCAAGGTAGGCTTGAGCCGCGACTTGATCATGGCGTCGCCGCTCTCGCCTTCGAAGTCGGCCCGGAAGACATCGTCGGGCGAGGCCTGGTGCGGCAGCTGCACCAGCGGGTTGGCGCGGCCGTCCCACAGGACGGGCTGGTTGAGCAGGATGAACAGGTCGATGCCGCGCCGTTGCGCGATGATCGCGAGCGCGCGGTTGAGATCGTCGGCGGTCAACGCCGCCACGATGTCGCGCCGCCACAGGCCCATGTTGAGCTGCGAGTGGCTGCCGCCGAAATAACGGGCGACGGTGAGCAGGCGCCCGGCGCGCACCGCGAAGGGAAGAATGAAGATCGGCTCGTCGCGTTCGTCGCGGGCGACCGCGACCAAGGGACGCGCACCGGCGGGCGCGCCGATATGCCGCTGCCACAGCTCGATCCAGTCGCGCCGGCCGAATGGCGTTGCGACCGCCTCCGCGGCCAGCCGGTCCCAGGCGGGCGCCGCAGCGGCGACCTCGTCGAAGATCTCGATGCGGGCGACCTCGACGCCGGCCGCATCGGCCGCCAGCCGTTCCACATCCGTCGGACGCAACGCAACCTCGACTGACGGCATCAATCGTTACCGGATCGTTAACCGTTAACCAGGCTGCAGCTTCGCAAATAAAAAATAAAAAAGAGTTGGCTATATGGACCTGCTGCCGCCGGGACCATCCGAGGGTTAACGATGCCTGCCGAAGTTGCCGTGCTGATGGCCGCATACAACGCGGACGCGACCCTCCGCGCGGCAGTGGACAGCATCCTGGCCAGCACGGTTCCGTGCGACCTCTACGTCGTCGACGACTGCAGCCGCGTGCCGGTCGAAACGACGATCGGCACACACGCAAACGTCACCATCATCCGGCTGCCGCGCAACCGCGGGCTCGCGTCCGCGCTCAACATCGGCCTGGCGCACATCCTGCCGCTCAACTACAAGTATATCGCGCGCATGGACGCGGACGACGTGTCCTATCCGCATCGGTTCGCGAGCCAGATCGCGTTCCTGGACAAGCATCCGCAATACGCGATGGTGGGCAGCGGCGCGCGCTTCATCGACGACAAGACCGGAGCGCCAGTGATGTTCTACATGCCGCCGCTCGCGCCCGCGACGATCCGGCAGGCGCTGTTCTTCAACAACTGCTTCGTTCACCCGACCTGGCTGTTTCGCGCCGACGCGTTCGCGAGCGCCGGCCCGTATTCGCTCGACTATCCGGCGGCGGAGGACTACGAGTTTTTGCGCCGCATCACGCCGCGGCTGGCGATCGCCAACGTCCCCGAGGTGCTGGTGGATTACCGCATCTCGACCGGCGGCATCTCGGTATCCAAACGCCAGCGCCAGCTGCTCGACCGGCTGAGAATCCAGATCCGGTACATGGAGCCGCTGGAATGGCGCTGCTGGGCCGGCATGGCCAAGACGCTCATGTTGTTTGCGATCCCGCGCCGGCTCCTCGACACGCTCAAGGCCGAATGGCGCAGCTGGCATCCGCAGGAGGCCGTTACCGCCCGTTCGAATTTACCAAGCGGCGCATCCGAAATTGCCAAGCGCCGCCCGTAGGGCGATAGCTATCCGGCGGCATCGCTTTCTCCGAGTACGTCATGAGCGCGAAGCACACGATCCTCCGCCTCGGACTCGAGACGCTTTATTTCAGCGGCGCGCACATGCTGATGCGCCCGTTCGTGGGCGGCCTCGGCGCGATCCTGATGCTGCATCACGTGCGTCCGGCGCGGCGCGACCGTTTTCAGCCCAACAAGCAGCTTGAGGTGACGCCGGAGTTTCTTGCGCGCGTCATCCGTCGGTTGCGCCGCCAGAACATCGATCTCATCTCGCTCGACGAGGTGCACCGCCGGCTGACCGAGAAGGATTTCAGCCGCCGCTTCGCCTGCCTCACCTTCGACGACGGCTATCGCGACAACAAGGAGTGGGCCTATCCGGTCCTCAAGCAGGCGGGCGTCCCGTTCGCTGTCTACGTCGCGACAAGCTTCGCGGACCGGCTCGGAAGATTGTGGTGGCTCGCGCTCGAGCAGGTGGTCGCGCGCAACGCCCGTTTCGCGCTCGAGATGGACGGCCGGGAAACGCACTTCGATTGCGCCGACGTCGGCGCCAAGCTCGAGGCGTTCGACAAGCTCTATTGGTGGCTGCGCCACCTGCCGTCGGAGCAGAGGCTGCTTGCGACCATGGACGACCTTGCGGCGCGCTACGGCGTCGACACGACGGCGTATTGCGCCGAGCTGTGCATGGACTGGCGCGAGCTTGGCGAGCTCGCGCGCGATCCGCTCGTGACCATCGGGGCGCACACCGTCACTCACGCGATGCTGGCCAAGGCGTCGGAGGCGCAGGTGCGCGCCGAGCTCAACATGGGCCGCGCCGTGATCGAGGCGGCGCTCGGCCGCGCGCCCGATCATCTCGCCTATCCGTTCGGCGATCCGAGCACCGCAGGCGCACGCGAGTTCCGCATCGCCGCGGAGCTCGGCTACAAGACCGCGGTGACGACGCGGCCGGGCGTGCTGTTCGCCGAGCACGCCGATCACCTCACCGCGCTGCCGCGCATCTCGCTCAACGGCGGCTACCAGGACATGCGCTACATTCCGGTGCTGATGTCGGGCGCCGCCACCGCGTTGTGGAACGGCTTCAAGCGGGTGGATGCGGCGTAGAGGCGGGCGAGTAGCGAGCAGGAAGCCAACCACTCGCTACTCACTATTGGCTACTCGCTTCCGCGTGACATCCACTTGATCAGCGGCATCGCCGGCACCACCCAGCCGAGACCGGCGATCACATAGTAGAGCGCGGCGACGAGCTGGTTCGTCGAGGCGAGCGCCGGCTGCGCGATCGCCATGGCGAGAAGCGCCCAGACGATGACGAGCGCGAGCAGCGCGATCGTGCCGATCAACTTGCGGATGCGGATGGACATGCGGCGCTTCTAGCAATCCGCGCTTCCGGCCTCCAGAGCGTATTCGGTTCCCGCAGAATCGGCATACGCTCCGGCCACGTCCGCGAATGCGAGTACGATCCGCGTCATTTCGCGGCGTGACCACGCGGCGCGGCTTCGCGCTAGAATTTTGCTCAATGACATCGAATGGTTCGGGGGAGGATGCGCCATGAAGATGCTTCTCGCCACCGTGTTCGCGATTCTGGCTGCCGTCGGCGTTGCGACCGCGCAGGACGCCTATCCGGCGCGGCCAGTCACCCTGGTGGTGCCGTATCCGCCGGGCGGCGTGACCGACACGCTCGCCCGGCTGCTGGCCGAGCGCATGAAACAGACCCTCGGACAGACCATCGTGATCGAGAACGTGCCAGGCGCCGGCGGAAGCATCGGCGTGGGCCGCATCGCGCGCGGGACGCCCGACGGCTACACGATCGTGGTCGGCAGCTCGGAGACGCACGTGCTCAACGCGATGGCGCTGTCGGTGCCCTACGACGTGGTCGCGGATTTCGAACCGGTGGTGCAGCTGCCGGCCTATCCGTTCATGATCGTCAGCACCAACGCGGTGCCGGCGACGACGCTCCAGGAGCTGATCGCGTGGATCAAGGCAAACTCCGGCAAGGTCACGCAGGGGACGGTCGGCTACGGCACCATCCAGCACATGTGCGGCGTCATCATGCAGAAGGCGATCGGCGCGAGCTGGCAGCTCGTGCCCTACCGCGGCGGCACGCCGGCGATGCAGGACCTGCTGTCGGGCCAGTTCAACCTGATGTGCACGGCCTCGGGCAGCTTCCTGCCGCTGGTGCGCGCCAAGCAGATCAGAGCCTATGCGATCACGATGGCGACGCGCGCCGAGTCGGCGCCCGACATTCCGACCGCCGACGAGGCGGGGCTGCCCGGGCTACACCTGCTCACCTGGAATGCGCTGTACGCGCCGAAGGGCACGCCGCGGGCGGTGATCGACAAGCTCAATGGCGCGGCCGTGCAGGCGATGGCAGATCCGGGCTTCAAGAAACGCATGGTCGAGCTCGCGCTGGAGATGCCGCCCGCCGATGAGCGGACGCCGGAGGCGCTCGCCGCCCTGCAGAAGCGCGACATCGAGAAATGGTGGCCGCTGATGCAGGCGGCCGGCATCAAGAAGCAGTGAGGGCCGCGCGATGCGGTCCTTCCCGTCTTCGCAAGACGGATGAAGATTCCACGCTAAGTGGGATTTCGGTGGGCCTGCAAATACAGGCGATTTACAGGGAATCTACAGGGAACCGCGGTTTTCGCTTTTTCGCATGGTGGCCGCCTATCGGTGGCGCAAAATGCAGGCGCCCGGTCGCCGTTGCGGGCGTCCGGGCGCACAAATCCGAGACTGGGATTTCAGCCATCGCCGATTTTGCGCGCAAAGGCAAGCGAGAAAAAAAAGCGCTCCCGTTATCCCCGCGCAGCGCCGCTCGCGGCGCGCGCTTGCGGATTGGTGACGCAATGATTCCCGCAATGGCGAACCAGGCGCGTTGCCGGCCGGGCGCCGCCCCGATATATGGTCGCCGCACAACCGCCATGCGAGAGCCGACCTCCCTCGACGCCACCCGCCGCCGCGCGATCCGCGCCTGGCTGCTCGCCGTCGCGGCGCTGATCTTCGCCATGGTCCTGGTCGGCGGGGCGACGCGGCTCACCGAGTCCGGGCTCTCGATCACCGAGTGGCAGCCGGTCACGGGCACGATCCCGCCGCTGTCCGAGGCGCAGTGGCAGGCCGAGTTCGACAAGTACAAGACGATCCCGCAGTACGAGAAGATGAACCGGGGCATGAGCCTTGCGGAGTTCAAGACCATCTTCTGGTGGGAATGGGCGCATCGCCAGGTCGCCCGGGTGATCGGCGCGGCCTTCCTGCTCCCGTTCCTCTGGTTCCTGTGGCGCGGTTTCGTCGAGCCCGGCCTGCGCCCGCGGCTATGGGCGAT
>Ga0126371_10004288_pt1 | contig 12564 bp, 11 predicted proteins | sample PanSoiMetaPlot_4_FD_110145 | JGI IMG/M metagenome (GOLD analysis project Ga0126371, IMG submission 110145) | Tropical forest soil microbial communities from Panama - MetaG Plot_4 | ecosystem: Environmental > Terrestrial > Soil > Tropical forest > Bulk soil | place: Panama | collected 2016-02-17
CCATCCACGGATCGGATGGAGAAGACACGGCAAAGTTTGAAATCGGATATTTCTTTGCCGGTTACGAGCTGGTCTAGTTGTTCAAACCCCAGCACTCCATATCCAGGGCTAACCGGGGCTAAACCCCTTTGATTTTGCCGTCGATTCACCGGGCTGAAGCCCGGTGCTTCTACCCAACGTCATTCAGGGACCGTTTCCAAACCCAGGTCTCTCGAAGACCATTCGACTGCGCTCAGGGCGGGCTCTGGGGCACCCGGCGCCATCCACGTCCCTTCTTTATGCTTTCAGCAGCCCAAGCCGTGACAGGCTTTCTGCTGTAGCGACGAGCGCATCTTCTTTTGAACGCGGCGCCCAGCCGAGCATGCGGATTGCCTTTTCGCCGGTGCCGTTCTTCACCTTGCCGAGTTCGGGAAGGATCAGCTTTATGGCCGGGTCGCGGAGCGAAGCGAGATGTAACAGCCAGTTGGGAAGTTCGCGGGATGGCACTCGTTTCGCCGACGCACCCATCCGGTCTTTCAGGACCTTTGCCATTTCCCGAATCCACATGAAGTCGCCGGCGACGGCAAGGAAGCGCTCACCTTTGGCAGCGGGATGAGTCATGGCGAGGAGGTGCAGGCCGGCGACATCACGCACGTCGACGACACCAAAGTCGAGTTTGGGGCAGCCGGGCAATGCGCCATCCATAAGGCGCTGGATGAGGATTATGGATGCGGAGTAGTCGGACCCAAGAACCGGGCCGAAGACCCCTACGGGGTTGACGGCGGCAAGCTCCAGGCTGCCGCCTTCCCGGGCGATGAAATCCCATGCTGCGCGCTCGGCCAGAGTTTTGGATTTCGTGTAGGCGGTCAGGTCGTCTCCATTGATATTGGTCCAATCTGTCTCGTCGAACGCTGCGCTTTGTGGCTGGTGGCCATAGCCGATTGCCGCGAATGACGAAGTGAGGACAACGCGCTTCACTCCTGCGTCGCGGGCGGCCCGCAGCACCCGGAGCGCGCCTTCGCGCGCGGGGACTATCAGCTCGTTCTCGTCTTTCGGGACGCTGGGAGGCAGCGGCGAGGCGACGTGCAACACAAAGTCGCATCCGGCGACAGCTTCCGGCCAGCCTGCATCGGAGGTGAGGTCTGCGGCGACGAAGGACAAGCGGTCGTCCGGTTCTGCGCCGCCTTCCTTGAGCATGGCGCGCACGTCGGGCTCGCGCTTGAGGTAACGCACCGTTGTCCGCACGCGATAACCCGCGTTGAGCAATTGCAGGATGCAGTGTGCGCCGATGAATCCCGAACCACCGGTGACGAGTACCAGTTCGTTGCCCATCATTTCTCCGTTTTTGAAATGAGCTTTCTAAGCATTGGATTCAGGTCATGGTGTTATAGAACTTTAATTAATGACCCAATACTGGACGCGGCGGATTAAGCGCCATCTCGGGCTTGCTTTGCTGGCATTTGCAATCGTTTCGCTGACGTATACAGCGACTCCTCCGCCAGATGTGCGGCATCGCGCGAGCATGGCAACGGCCTATGCAGGATTGGCGTTTCTTTGCCTCTCGCTTTGGCTTGGACCCTGGAATGTGATCAGGCGCAGACCGAATCCCGTTAGTTTTGATTTGCGAAGAGATGCCGGGATCTGGGCAGGCATTCTGGCGATCGTGCATACGGCGGTAGGACTGACGGTGCACCTGCGAGGACGCATGTGGATGTATTTCTTCAAGCGGCTGCATCCTCCTGCACTGCAGGATTCCCTGTTTGGATTTGCGAATTATGCCGGGCTGGCAGCGGCTCTCCTGTTCTGCATGCTGCTTGCGCTTTCCAACGATGCATCCCTGCGCTGGTTGCAGAGGCAGAAGTGGAAATCGCTGCAGAGATGGATTTATGCGGCCTTCGTTTTGACGGTGGCGCACGGGATTGCCTATCAACTGATTGAGAAGCGACGCTGGTCCTGGGTTGTTGTTTTTGGGGTGCTGGTGGTGGCCTCAATCGGGCTGCAAATCTCTGGATTCGCGCGTGTTCGGAGCAAGAGGAGCGGGATCATGAACCCGAAAACTCAATAATAAGTAGAGCAAACCATGTTCTGCGTAGCTTTTGGCTTGAAAGCCTCTTTCCTTGAATTTTTCCGGGAACCAACCGTTTTCTCGTGCGTACAGTGTGAGAGGAGAGAACTATGTCTTCCGCATCCCGCCTGCTTTATTCCCTTTCCGCCATGACTGCATGCGCCATTGTCCTAACCGCAACCCAGGGACAGGCGCAGAGCACGGACCACGATTGGGAGAAAACCTATTCGATTGCCGCCAAGCCGTCGCTGACCATCGAGACAGGAGACAGCAACCTGAAAATCCACTCCTGCGGCGACTGCAAGGCCATCAACGTCAAGGTCCACACGGACCGCAAGCTGAGCGATTATCGCCTGGAAGAGAGCCAGTCGGGCGACCACGTCTCCTTTTTGTTTAAGGAAAAGCCGCACATCGGCGTCCATGTCAGCTGGCATAATCGCGGCGAGACCTATGTTGAAGTGGAAACACCCGGCACGCTTGATCTTGACGCCAAAACTTCGGACGGCAACCTGAGCGCCAGCGACCTACAGGGTGATCTTCAGATTCACACCGGCGACGGCAGCGCCGATCTCGATAACCTGCGCGGCACGATTCGGCTCAAGTCGAGCGACGGAAACATGACGCTGCAGAACGCAGCGGGGACGCTGGAGGCGCGCTCCTCAGACGGTCACATGAAAGTGGATGGAAACTTTTCAGCCGTCCAACTGCACACGAGCGATGGCGGACTTGACTTTGCTCTGGCCGACGGAGCCAGACTCACGGCCGCCTCGCGCATCGAAAGCTCTGACGGCACGGTAAACATTCGTGTTCCACACGACTTTGCCGCCGACCTTGACATCTCGGCGAGCGACGGGCACATCGACTGCTCGTTGCCTCTGACGATGGACCACTACGACAGCCGTGAAGGCTCAGGTAATCACATGCACGGTAAGGTCAATGCCGGGAGCGTTCCGCTGACGATTCACACGTCGGACGGCAATGTGACAATTTCTCAGCTGTGAGTACCCGCCTGGAGAAAATCGAGGTGGGATAGCTATTTTCAAACCTGCATCGTGTGCAGATATTGATAATCGGCGGTCAGTTCCTGCATCGGATCGCCGTCGAATTGTTCCTGCTCTACAAAATAGTGCTTAATAGAGGCTTTCTTCGCCGCTTCGAAGATCGGCTTGTAGTCGATTGTTCCTTTTCCCAGGATGGTCGAAGTGCGGTCACCGGCTGGCTTTCCAGCAACCGGCGGCTTCAGGTCCTTGATGTGCAACATGGAGAAGCGTTTCGGGTACTTCGTGAGATAAGTGACCGGGTTATGGCCTGCCGCCGAAACCCAGCCGCAATCCATTTCCAGCGTTACGTAGGTGGGGTCAGTGTCCTTCAGCAGCACATCAAATCCCATGAGTCCGCCGCCCAGATCGTGGAACTCGGTAGTGTGGTTGTGGTAGCCGAACTGGATGCCTTCGGCTTTGAATTTCTTCCCAATCTGATTGAATTGGTCGGCGTTCCAGCGCCAGTCGTCAGCCGTCATTCCGCTCTGAAAGTACTTGCCTGCTCCGCCGGGATAGCTCGCCAGCTTTGACGGATCAGCCACGGAAGGCGTTGAGCAGATCACATAGGACAGGCCCAGTTCTTTCGCGTACTTCAGAGTCCCGTCAACGTCCTTGTGCAGTTCGGGCATGGGATAGTGCGCGCTCACGCAGCGGAGCCCAGCGTTTGCCATTGCAGCCTTTACGTCGCTTGCACTGTGCCCGAAGAAACCGGCGGCCTCTACTTCCCGATATCCGATCGCAGACAGCTTTTTCAAGGTCCCTTCGTAATCGTTCGGCAGAAGATTGCGCACGCTGTAAAGCTGCAAGCCTACAGGCAGGCCGAGCGGGTCGGCGAGTAAGCGGCTGTGATTGAGGCCCCAGGCCGCCGCGGCAGTCGCGCCTGCCTTCAGAAATGTCCTTCTCGTGATTTGATTCACGTGTATCACCCCTTTTTTCCAACGTTTTCCAGCATACAAGGGTTTTTACCCTTAAGAGCGGGTCTACTTGATCCAGATAATTTTGTGATCCGTTTGTGGGCGGGAGAGGGAGGAGGGCAAATGTCGGACGCGTTAAGAAGGCAAAAAAATAGAGCCTGTATCGGAGCATGAAGATACAGGCTCTTCCTGGAAGGGGTGGTTGCTACTACCGTCCGCCCGTGATGGACACTTCGCGTTGTGCGGCGTGTCTTTCACGTACGTCCAGTACCGGTGTGGTCCGCGTGGCGATACGAATCGTGCGCAGTTCGTGCGTGCCATCGGCCGCGTCGTCGAACTTAATCGAGACTGCGGGTGAGTTCGGACCAAAATCTGCAGGGGATGCCGACCACATGACCGACTGACTCGGCTTGAGGTGGTTGGTCAGTGTAATGACGTTCTGGCTCGCATCGAGCCGTACATCATACTGGCCTGCCTGATAGGTTTTGCCATGAGATTCAAAGTTGAAGGGAACGTTGACCGTCACCTTGCTGAGTGCGAAAGCTGCGCTGGTGCTTGCCAGGGCTGCCGCAAAAACGAACATTCTTGTCATCGGTCGCATCGTGTTTCCTCCATACGCAAATCACACTACGGATTTAAGCGAAGACCTGTCGTCAAACTGCCGTCTAGTTCTTGTCAAATTTGAGAAAGAGTTCTTGACGGGTCACAGCGGCATACCTGAGAAACAGCCCTTGTTATCAGGCATTAAGGAAATGAGTGACGGCGGCAGTCACAGTTACGGGCAGAGCATAGCTCGACAGAGCAGAGTGCGCGGGTTCAGCCAGCGCGGCGGCAGTGCAAAGGTAATAACGACATTCGGCATGGCGCTATTTGCACCATATATAGTGCAAAAATGATTTAACTAAGATACCGCAGCGGATCGCATGGCGGAGAGAAAGCCCTTCATAATTTCCCCAAGGCACACTTTAGTAACGTTCATGCCCGGCGCCCCTCCCCAATTCAGGCATTAAAAGTTAACCGGGTGATCTATTATGGTCTGACTCTGCACAGTAAGGGCATTGTCATGGGATTTTACGGGTTTTGGATTTCTAACTGTTCCAGTCTTGTTGCTTCGCTCAACCTATGTGGAGTTATCTGTGGACTGATAGGAGCGTGCGCTGTCGATTTTGCCCTCGTGAAGTGGCGGACCGAACTCTACAGGCCCGAGTTGTCAAACGACGTCGGCAGTGCCCTTGAAGAATTCAAGGGAGAGCGTCGTGGACCTCACATTGAACGCCTTGTGCTTGGACTTTTACGCGCCAGACGCATTTATTTAGACACGAAATTCCTTGCATCGGCCTGGAGTTTCGCTATCACGAGTCTCATGTTCGCTGCCTTGATTTTTGCCGCAGCGATCTTCGACGTGGTTTCATCCCTTTTGATTAAGCATGAAACTCAACTCTCTCTCATGACCGGGTTCCAGTGCATCACAATGTTGCTGGCAACGGCAGCTCTTGTCACTGCCGCAGGCTTTGAGCTTTTCAACATTCAGAGAGGGATTGCTTATCCGAGAGTGCTCAATAGACATTGGTCCAAAATCAAGATGCTTGCCGGGGCACAATGGACGGACGACGTTGAAGAAGCCCTGTACAAAGCCCTTTTGCCATCCCAGGTAAACAAGAGCAAGCAATCAGGCTGCTATTCCTAGAGAGATTGCACCGAGTCCCCTGACTGGATCGAGTATCGATATCTGCCGTTAGATTGCTCCTAACGAGAATTTTCTTAGCCGCTCGGGCTTGCCGCCGGTCGAGAGGCGAGCCAGTCACAGGCCAGGTTCGGGCCTAAGGACTCATCTCATTCAAACCCGTGGACTCTGTCGAATTGCGGTTACGCAATTAACACCCGACCCAAAATTCTTCCTAACCGCAAACCCACAATCCTGTCTAATGCGCTGAATGGGGAATGACGACTACGCGCTCATCCGGAGCGTTCTGGCCGGAGAGAAGGACGCTTATGGCCTGCTTGTCGAACGCCACAGCCAGAGTGTCTTTCGTGTTGCCTTCCGCATTACCGAAAACGAGGCTGATGCGGATGAAGTCGTGCAGGAAACATTCCTTCGAGGTTATCGCAAGCTGGATGGTTTCGATGCCCGGTCCAACTTTCGCACCTGGATTTACCGAATCGCTATGAACTGCGCACTCGATGTATTGAACAAGCAGAAAGCCCAGACGGCAGCGCCGATTGCTGAGGAATATGACAGCGAACAGGCAGCCGTCCAGGTGGTGGATCACACGGCCGGGCCCGACCGGCTCTTGTTGAGTCAGGAGATCGAGGTACGAAGGCAAGCCGCCATGGAAAAGCTCACGCCAACCGAACGCATTGCCTTTGTGATGCGCCACATGGAAGACCGCTCGACAGAGGAAATTGCCAGGGCACTCGGAGTCGCGCCGAATTCCGCCAAGCAGGCTGTTTTTAGGGCAGTACAGAAATTGCGGCAATCGCTTGCGCCGCTCTGGGTGAAGTCATGAAGCACTTAACCGAAGCAGAAATGATCGAGCACTACTACTCTGAAGATTTCTACAGGGCTGAGGCCGAGAGACATCTTCAGGCTTGCAAACAGTGCGCCCAGTCATATGAAGAACTGGGCAAGCTGCTTGGGTGTTTGCGTACCCCTGATATTCCAATCCGAAACTCGGAATATGGAATTCAGGTTTGGCAGTCTATCCAAGGGGCACTGCGGCCTTACGAGCCAAAACGGAAGCGCAGCTTCTTTCACTGGCCTCAGTTTGCTTATGTGGCAGCGTGCATGTTGCTTCTCGCAGGTGCATTTTGGGGTGGAAGAATGTGGGAACATGCCCACACTAAGTCCTTGGTCGCCGACAATCCGCAGCAAACAAAAGAGCGCGTGGTGCTCTTCGTTCTCGACAATCACCTCGACCGGTCAGAGCGCCTCCTCGTTCAACTGAATCATGCCGGTGCCGAGGGAGAAAACGCTGATCTTCCACTTCAGGCAGAAGCTAAACAACTGCTTTCCGACAATCAGCTTTACCGTCAAAGCGCGGCCCGGGCCAACGATCCTCTTCTCAACGCGGCGCTCGATCATCTTGAGCGCGTCCTTCTTGAGGTTGCCAATTCGCCCAATGGGTTGAGTAGTGCGGACATCGCGCGCATTCAGCAGGAAATGAACACGCAGGGTCTGCTTTTCCAGATCCGTGTTCTGCGCACAAAAGTTTCTGAACAAAAAACAAATGCTCAAGCTGTCCGGAAAGGAGCAAATATTTAATGAAAACTGCACAATGGTTTTGGCTGGCCGCGATTTGCGGCATCCTCTCACTCCCGGCTTCATCTGCTTCGGGACTCATCTTTCAGCCTGTGGATAATGATGCGGGGCAGACGAATGCGCACGAAGATCAGCTCTATGCAGACGCTACGCGCGCTATCAATGAGAGCCGCTGGTCCGATGCTGAGTCATTGCTGAACCAGGTGATCGATCAGCATGGCCGTCGCGCCGATGGCGCCATGTATTGGAAGGCCTACGTCGAGAACAAGGAAGGGCGCTCTTCTGAGGCTTTAAAGACTTGCTCCGATCTTCGCCAGGCTTATCCGAACAGCAACTGGCTCAAAGAATGCAGCGCTCTCGAAATCGAGGTCAGGGGTAAGGGCGGGAGCCCAGTGCAACCGCAGGCGGAACAGGACGAAGATCTCAAGCTGCTCGCCTTGAACTCACTCATGCAGAGCGGCGATGTGAATGCTCTGCCCATTCTCCAGCAAATTCTGGAAGGGCAGCAGTCCGAGCGGTTGAAGGAGCGCGCGCTGTTCGTTCTGGCGCAGGACCAGTCCAAACCAGCACAGGACCTCTTTGGGCAGATCGTTCGCGGGGAAAAAGATCCCAATTTACAGCTCAAGGCTGTCCAATTGCTGGCCGTCACCAAGGGGAGCCATAGCGCCGATACCCTAGCGGACATCTACGCCAAATCGAGCAATCAATCCGTCAAGAAAGCCGTCCTGAACTCCTATCTCGTCATGGGCGCGCCTGACAAATTGGTGCAGGTGGCGCAGCATGAACCCGATCCAGAACTCGCGCGTCATGCTGTTTACGAACTCGGCGCAATGGGAGCAGTCACGCAGCTCTCGACCATGTATCAATCAACCAGCAACAAAGACGTGAAGTCCGCGATCATCAATGCCTTTGTTGCCGCGGGCGGCAAAGGCGCCAATGCGCTCAACGCCATCGCCTCGTCTGAGCAGGACCCCGACCTCCGCCGCAAAGCGATCCGCAATATGGGAGTGGCGGGCGGCTCTTCCGCAATTCCAACGCTCTTATCAATCTATTCGAAGAGCACAGATGAAGAATCGAAGAAGGCTGTTCTTGATGCGCTGTTTGTTGCCGGAGATGCGCATGATCTGGTTGCGCTTGCACGCTCAGAGAAAGACCCTTCCGCCAAACGGGATATCGTCGGCAAGCTCGCTGTGATGCACAACAAGGAAGCGGCCGACTACATGATGGAACTTCTCAACAAATAAGGAGCCAGGTTATGAAGAAGCATCTCATTGCAATCGTCATCTGTGCGTCCACGCTTGCTCTTCTGGCGCAGCAACCCAAAGTCAGCAATACGAACTTCACTGTTCAGCCAATAGGAGGAACACTCACCGCAACGGTGGACAAGTTTCGTCACTCAAGTGACCAGCTCTGGCTTGGATATGAAGTGGCGGCTCTTCCACAATCACATTTATCTACATGTTCGAACTGGTCGGATACATCACAGATGGACGATGGGTGTTGCGGTGAATATCGACTGGAAGATAGCGACCACTACAGCATGAACCATAGCAATCAGGCGCAGGCTGAGCAAAATATCTATGTTCTCTTTCGCCTGGATCACGGCCAGATCATCAAGGTCAGGCCGGTGATGGCTGGCTGCCATCTGGATGCAGGTGGTGTTCCGTTCACCTGGTTGACAGGAGTGAAGCCTGAAGACAGCGTTACTTTTCTGTCCGGACTCGCAACGCAATCGTCTGAACCGAATCACTCTCGCGTAGTCGATGGAGCGCTTCTGTCGATCAGTTACCACGAGACACCTGAAGCTACACACGCTCTCAGCCAAATCGCGTCGTCTACCGCTCCGATTCATCTCCGCGAGCAGGCGGCATTCTGGCTAGGAGTGCAACGCGGACACGAGGGCTTCCTGGCGCTGCAAGCTCTGGAGAAGAAAACTACGGACTCAGCTTTACGCGAGAAACTGCCATTTGATTTCTCCCAGAATTCAGATCCCGGAGCAGAAGACGAATTGCTGCGTATGGCCAAGTTCGACCCTGACACAAAAGTTCGTGAACAGTCGTTGTTTTGGCTGGCCCAGAAGGCAGGCAAAAAGGCGACCGCGGCGCTCACCGATGCCATCCAGAACGACCCTGAAACAGACGTCAAGAAAAAGGCAGTCTTTGCATTAAGCCAGTTGCCGAAAGACGAAGCCGTGCCAGAGTTAATTCACGTCGCAGACACTAATTCCAACCTTGCTGTTCGTAGAGAGGCGTTTTTCTGGCTCGGACAATCGCAGGACCCGCGCGCTCTGGCATACCTGGAGCAAGTGCTGAAACGATAAAGACAACTGGTCTCGATCACTCGTTCCGCAGCGCCACTATCGGGTCCACTCCTGCCGCGCGTTGCGCCGGGATGATCGTTGCCAGTAGCCCGGCCAGAGCAAGGAGCAGTGTAGCCAGTGTCAGCATAACGGGATCCCATGGCTTTACGCCGAAGAGCTGATCGGTCATCAGCTTGCCAGCCGCAACTGCTGCTGGAATGCCAATTGCCAGGCCAATGCCTATCTGGGAGAACGCCCCGCGCAGCACCATCTTTACCACTTGTCCGCGGTCTGCGCCGAGCGCCATCCGCACGCCAATCTCGCTCGTTCGCTGTTCCACCGTATAAGCCATTACGCCGTACAGGCCGACCGCTGCCAGAACCAGCCCGAGCACACCGAAGAGGGTGGTCAGCGTCGCAATCATATTTTGCTGCTGAAAGTCCGAGCTGACGACTCTGTCGTATGGGTCAACCCCGTAGAGCACGAGATTTGGATCGACACTCGCGAGGGTCTTGCGTACGCGCTCTTCCATGCCCGGCGGGTTGCCCGGCGCCCAGATCACGATGTTGTACAGGAAGTGCGACCAGATTTCGCCGCTCTGTATGGCGGGGTCGTCAAACTGCACCGTCTGCGCCTCTGGCACCCAGAACATGGGATACACAGGTTTCTTGTACTCATAGGTCATATACCGTATGTCTTTTACGACTCCGACGATTTCGTATGTGGAGGAGTACTTGATTTTGTCGGGTCCGAAATGCTGACCGATCGGATTCTGATCTTTGAAAAACTTCTTTGCAAACGCCTCGTTGATGACCGCTACCTTTCGCGTCGCATCGGTGTCCTGGTCCGTAATGGGCCTGCCAAGCACCATTTTCGCGCCTATGGTCTCGAAGAAGCCCGGCATGACTCGCGACCACCCGGCGCTGGTGTCTTCCTTTGCGCCAGGCTCGGGTCTGCCTTCAATGCGAATGGCGTCGTTCCAGCTGTCGCCTGTCATAGGCGCATAGAGTGCCGCCGCAGTCATCCGCACTCCGGGAATCTGACGCAGGCGGTCATTGATTTCCTTGAACATCGGCTCCATTTGTTCCGGTTTGTAGTTGCTCAGCATTGGATTAATCCATGCAATATACCGGCCCCGCATCTCGAATCCAAAATTCTGGTTCTCAAGGTTGCGCAGGCTCTGACCGAGCAAGGCCGCTGCGGACAAGAGCACCAGCGACATCGCGGCCTGGCCGATCACGAGCGACTTCTGTGTCCACGAGCGCCCGCCGCCTACGGAACGGTTTGCGCCACGCAGTGCTTCCACCGGTTCGGCATGCGACGTCACCCACGCCGGAGCGATCCCGAAAATGACTCCCGTCAACACCGATACGCCCAGCGTGAAGAGCAGCACCGGCCAGGATGGCGATGCGTTGATCGGCACATAGTTGTTTGGTCCGCCGATTTGAAAGGCCAAATGCAAAATCAGCCGTGTTCCGGTATACGCTATGCTGATGCCTATGGCCCCCCCGACCACGGCCAGGAGCACACATTCCACCAGCGCTTTGCGCACCAGGCGCTGACGGGAAGCACCCAGCGCTACGCGAACCGATGTTTGCGCGCGATCCTTCAATCCACGCGCAAGCATCAAGTTCGCCAGATTCCCGCAAGCCACCAGCAGCACGCAGCCTGACGCGATGAGCAGTAGCGTCAGCCCATCCTGATACCAATCCCGCAGGTCCGCGACTCCGGCGCCGCCGGGAGCCAGGTGCAGCGTCTGCTGCTGCCAGAGCTGCTTTTCGCCCGGCTCCATGTCCAAGACGTGGCTCGCCAGCCAGTCATGCAGCTCCACTCTGAGCTTTGCTTCCAGCGTCCTTGGGTTCACGCCCGGGCGGACTCTCCCGATCAGGTCCAGGAAGTTTCCGTTCGGCCGTTTCAACCTGGCCGTCGAGCCATCAATCAGCAACTCCGCCGTCAGCGGCAGCCAGAAATCGGGCATGCCGAATCCGGAAAGCTTCGCTCCGTAGAATCCCGGTGGGGCGACGCCGATGACGGTAAAGGGATGTCCGTTGATTTGATAGCTGGCACCGACCACAGACGGGTCCGACCCGTACTTCTCCCGCCAGATGTGGTAGCTCATGACCGCTACCGGCGGCGCACCTTCCTGATCGTCCTCGTCGGTCATCAGCCGTCCGATCCACGGCTGTACGCCAAAGGTTCTGAAAAAATTCCCGGATACGTATTCGCCGTTGCGTGTGTCTACCTGCGCTTGCGATCCGGCTCTGCGAACACCGAGCGGCGCATTGCCGGCCTGCAACGCGGCCAGGTCTATGAACTCCGGCGTGTGCTCGCGGAAGGTCTTGTATGCTTCCCATGAGAACAGGGAGAAATTATTGTCGTCGCCCTGCGTGTAGCCACCCCAGTTGCAGCAGCGGATTTTATCTCCGATCCGCCACAGTTCTTCCGGTTTCGTCACCGGCAGAGATTTGAGCAGCACCTGCTGCACGAGCGTGAAGATAGCCGTTGTCGCTCCGATCCCGAGCGCCAGCGTGATGACAGCCGTCGCTGTAAACCCCGGTGCCTTCCGCAATTGCCGCAGCGCGTCACGTAAGTCCGCGAGCATTCTTCTTCCCCCGTAATGTTGTTTGTCGCTTTTTAATCTCTCTTGATAAAACGAGCACGTCGCCTGCCGTTTTCCAACCCTAATCCTGTCTCATAATAAAGGACTTAGGCAAGAAGGCCCAGGTCAGCCTGTCCGCAATCAAAATTAGCTGTCCAGAATCGAACACTCTCACCAGATTGGCGGATGTAGTAGAAGAGATAATTGAGCGGCGGATGGCTTAGCGGCAGATCTTCCCGAAGAGGCCACCAAATTGGGGATTACTGCGGCACTGCTCTCTCGCCAAGGGTGCATCTCCGCCAACCGCATTGAAACTCTTGCCGCAGAAGAAAACCCAGACATCTAAAGACAATTTGGAATCGTCTAATGTCCAGCCGTATAACCACCTTTGGGGGAGGTCTACGGCCAG
>Ga0126371_10004289_pt1 | contig 12564 bp, 13 predicted proteins | sample PanSoiMetaPlot_4_FD_110145 | JGI IMG/M metagenome (GOLD analysis project Ga0126371, IMG submission 110145) | Tropical forest soil microbial communities from Panama - MetaG Plot_4 | ecosystem: Environmental > Terrestrial > Soil > Tropical forest > Bulk soil | place: Panama | collected 2016-02-17
CGCCACCCCAACCGGCGCAACTGCGCGAATTCTGTTTCTCGCTGAAAATTGAAGAGTTAGTTCTGGCCCGCGCCTGCGCTGCTGGAAACGAGCGCGCCTGGGAAACGTTCATGGTGCGCTATCGCGAGAAGCTCTACGACATTGGTCTGCATATCACCCGCGAAGACTCGGCCGCCCGCGACCTTTCCGATTCCATGTACGCCGATCTCTACGGAACCAACTCCAAAGACGGCCAGCGTGTTTCCAAGCTCGCCTCCTACACCGGCCGCGGATCGCTGGAGGGTTGGCTCCGCACGGTCATGGCGCAGGAGCATGTGAATCGCTACCGCCGCCAGAAGCGCACGGTCAGCCTCGACGAGGAGACCGAAGAGGGCCAGCAGTTCGCGAGTCCCGATCCCGAGCCGGTTTGCACGGTTGACCCGCGCCTCGAAGCTGCAACCGACGAGGCCCTGGCAAGCTTGCCTGCAGACGAGAGGTTCATTCTCGCCGCATATTACCTGGACGACCGCACGTTGGCAGAGATCGCCCAGATGCTCTCGGTGCACGAGTCGACCATTAGCCGCAAGCTCGACAAGTTAGCTAAGTCCTTGCGAAAGCAGATATTGGCCGGACTGGCCCGCAAAGGGATGAGCCGCCGCCAGGCCGACGAGGCCCTGGACGTCGATGTGCGCGATTTGGGCCTAAATATCCGGGAACGGCTGGCGCAAGAATCTGCAGTTTCGGCGTTCCATAAAAAGAAGGTGGAAGCCCCCGCTGGAGATGGAAGTAGCTGATTTACAGGGAAGATACGGTATCGGTAGTAGAAATAATGGCGGACGTCGCGCAGAACAAGCGCTAAGATCGCAGATTAGTGAAGCATGAGTGAGTTGCCTCAAATCGTACGCGAGCGAATGCGAGCCCCTCAGCCCGAGACGCACCCCGACGCTGACCTGCTCGCTGCATTCGCAGAACAGGCTCTGCCCGATCAGGAGCGGCTGCCGGTGCTCGAGCACCTTTCGGTGTGCGGCACCTGCCGCGACGTCCTGGCGCTCACCGCTGGACCTGCGAAATCCCCGCCCTTTACCGCTAAAGACACCGGCGGCGCGCGGATTGCTCCCTGGTTCACCTGGTCGGTGTGGCGATGGGGAACGGCCGCGGCCTGCGTGGTTGTCGTGGGCACTGCGGTCCTTCTTAATCTCAATGAGAGAGCAGTCTCCCCGAAGCAATCCGAGGCCCCGGCGCAGTTTGCACCGGCATCTCCTGCCGCCGCACCCGCGCCGCAACCTCCGGCCGTCAGCGAACAGCGCGAACAACAGTCCGCCACGCGCACTGATCGGGACGTGGTTACGTTGGACGAACTGAAAAAGCGGTCGGCACCGCGACGTGATGCGTCCCTCGAGAAAGACACCCGAGGTCTGAATTTTGCATACGACCCTTCGTCAGAAACTGCGGGTGGCATGGCAGGAAAACAAATGACTAACGCGTTGCGAGCGACGCAGGCGAAAGGTGCGCTTGTGGCCGGAAACGTCGCGATCGGCGCCGCGCCGGCTCTTTTGCCGCCGCCTCCCGCACCCGCCAAGCCGCTTCAGTCCCCCGGCAACAAAGAAATGCAAAATCTCCCGGTGAATGAGCGCGCGTACGGTCAGTACGCACGTCTATCCTCGGGACCGGTTGCGTCGATCGAAGTGCAGTCGCCATCACAGCAAGCGCAGGCGCAATCACCGCAAGTGCAGGCCCAGTTGGTCGATGCTCCTGCATCAGCAGATTCCGACAAGAAGGTCGAGATCCTCGGTCGTGCCAAGGCGTCGTCGGGATCGACCAGCAGTGCCTTGGCCGTCGCTCCAACCGATCAATTTGACCGAATTGAGGGCGCTGCTTCGGCCCAGGAGTCCGCCGCCAAAGCCAAGCGGCGAGTTTTCTCGCACTCGGAATCTACTCGCTGGAACCTATCCTCCGATGGTCAACTCCAGCGCTCGATCGACTCTGGGAAAACGTGGCAGCCCGTTGCCACGCCACCCGGTGCTGCGTTTCGCGCGCTTTCCTATAATGGTCCGGACATCTGGGTCGGCGGCGCCGCCGGATTGCTATATCACTCGCCCGATGCTGGCACGCGTTGGGAATTAATAAAGCCCTCGGCCAATGGTTCGTCCCTCTCGGCAGACATTGCGGCCATTGCTTTCACCGATCCGCAGCATGGCAAGATCACGACGTCGAATGGAGAAACGTGGACCACTGCCGACGGCGGTCAGAGCTGGAACGAATCGCACTAGCATCACTTCCTGGCAACTGAAAGATCCAACTTGAAACCAACAAGCCTGGTTTTCTTCTGTCTCAGCTTAATTCTCGTGTTTGCTCGTCAATCCCCGGCGCAAGATTCGGGCGAGCCCCTGCGCCCCGAATGGTGTCAACAACTGCCACGGCCCGAATACAAACGTCTTGCACGCGTTGACGTGCATAGTGACTGGTTCGAGGTTTACCGAATTCGCCCTGCCGTTTTCGCGATCTACGAGCCGCACCAGTTCGAAGAAGTCATCTCGTACCTGATCCTCGGCCACGATCGCGCGCTTCTTTTCGACACGGGACTTGGAGTGGCCAGCATGAAGAATGTCGTGACGCAACTTACGACACTCCCTGTAGCCGTGCTGAACTCGCACACGCATTTCGACCACACTGGCGGGAACTTCGAATTCTCGGAAATTCTCAACGAGGACATTGCGTACAGTCGAAAGAATGCTCAGGGCCAATCCAACATCTACTCAAGGGACGCTCTTGCTCCCGCGCGTATTTGCGGAAAATTGCCGACCGGCGTTCGCGCGGATTCGTATGCGATTCGTCCCTGGCAGGCCACGCGGGCGGTTCACGACGGCGAGCACATCGATCTCGGCGGCCGCGAGCTCGAAGTCATCTTTACTCCCGGTCACACGCCCGACTCGTTGAGCCTGCTCGATCGCAAGAATGGACTCCTGTTCACCGGAGACACGTTTTACAAAGGACCCATCTATCTCTTCACGCCCGAAACCGATTTCGCAGCGTTTGCTAGGTCAATCGCCCGCCTAGCCAAGCTGACACCGGATCTGCAGGTACTCTTAGCCAGCCATAACGTCCCCGTGGCACAGCCGCGGGCTCTGACCCGACTCGACGAAGCGGTGAAAAAGGTCGAGTCGGGAGAAGCGACATTCGTGGTAACCAAGGGCCGTCGGGAATACTCATTCGATGGATTTTCCCTTTTGCTATCAGAGAAGTAGATGATGATCAGCGCATCGTGCCGACGATCTACTTCTCATTACTTTGGTTAGACTCCACTGCGTTACCGCACATACCGGCAGAATTACGAAAGTGACATTTACACTCCCGCGCATCCGACGTATTCTCCCCTCGTGGTTTGGCAGTTCTGGGGGAGGGCTGCCGGGGCGTCCTGAGCAATCGGGACGCCTTTTAGTTTTCAACGAACTAGATTTTCAGCGAACTGGGTCGGACATCCGTTAATCGCGATTGCGGATCGAGGCCCCACGTACGGAGATTTTGGGGTGTGGGATGAATGACCGCCGAGACTCAGACCGGCCGCCCGAACTCGAAACCTGAAACCTGAAACTTGAAACTTTGAAGCTTGGAACCTGGCACCTGACCCCCGAACCCCGAATACGAGCACCGAAGACCCCTCCTGCACCCTTCCTCACTGCCCGGCATCTAATACTTTGTTAAAATCACAATTCCGCCTTCGAGGCGGTAGCACTCATACCGGTGCCACGGCCGGCAAGCTCATAGAAACCGGGGCCGGAACGAGGTATCTGGAGGAACTGCAAATGGCAGCAAATGGAATCGTCGAAGTCACCGATGCAAACTTCGACGCGGATGTTTTGAAGTCTGACAAGCCGGTGCTCATCGATTTCTGGGCGACCTGGTGCGGCCCGTGCCGCGCGATCGCTCCCATCGTCGATGAACTCGCGAGCGAATATCAGGGCAAAGTGAAGATTGGCAAGATGGACGTCGATCGCAACTCTGCCACGCCGATGCGTTACGGCGTTCGCGGAATACCTACCTTGCTTGTCTTCAAAGACGGACAGGTCAAGGAACAGATCGTGGGTTACGTGCCGAAGGAGCAGATTCAGAAGGCTCTCGACAAGCACATTGGATAACTGATTCAGTTATCGTAAGCGCGCCCGGCATCGCTGCCGGGCCTTTTCTTTTGCCGCGAACGATTTCAGGCAGGGCTTCGTGCCAGTTGCGTTTTCTTTTCGTGAAGGGCGTCTTTCAGTTTCAAGAAGGGCGGTTCTACCAGCTTGTACGACGCCAGGGCTGCCAGGAATGTCAGGCAAAGGTTGACCGGCAACACGTCCAGGGCGCTGTCGAGAAGGGATTGAGAAACGGCATCTGCCAAAGGTAGAGCCAGTAGCTGAGGGTTCCAAGAAACGCGATCGGTTTCCAATCCAGGAATCGTCCGACGGGACTGCTGGCGTGACTCATGCACCAGTCCAGCGTCAGCATAATCCCCAGATTCATCAGCGGTTGGGCAATCACAAAATTGGTCATCGGATGCTGGTTGGTAAAACGTAGTGCCAGGGCCGCAATCGGGACCACGAAAAACCAGCGCGAATTCATGATCGCCACATACCAGCGCTGCAGCCAGAGCCACCGCCGTTGAATGGCCAGCAAACATCCGAATGCAATCGGATCCGCGATCGTGAAGAACATCTCCCCGATTCGTTCGCGCATCATCGGCAACGCAAACCATGACGCGACCCGCGCGATTGGACTCAACAGAATTGTGCCCAACGCAACTCGCGACCCCCGCCGGATACCCAAAAACACAAGCACCATCGGCCACAGCATGTAAAACTGCTCCTCTACCGCCAGTGACCAAAGATGTCCTACGTACCACGCCCGCGAGAGATGAAAGTTCGTGAGATAGGTTGCGGCAAAGAGCAGATCATACCGGTGGAGTATCTGGTACCGCGCGTTCAAGACTGCGAGGACCAGCAGGTAGGCGTACGCCGCAGGAAAAATTCGGAATACCTGTCGCAGATAAAAGTTTTTCAGAGAGATCGATCCGGTGCGCTCGTCTTCTTTGATCAGCAGCGAGGTAATCAGGTATCCGGAGATTACGAAGAATACGCGCACTCCGAAGTTCCCAAACGATCCCAGCGGGCTGAGGATCGCCGGGTAATAAACCGTCCGACAAGATGATTCAGCAACACAAGGATGATCGAGACGGCGCGTAATCCATCAAGGGTTGGGATGCGCTTGCTTGTCGTCGCCGTCGGCGAAGGCGTTTGCCGAACCGGAATTGAATCAACGGCGATCCGAATGCCATCCGCCATACGTTGAGAACTCCCAGAATTCAGAGACGATTTCCGTCGAAACGGGGACCATCACGATCGCGCTTACTGTTTTGCGGCGGCGGGCGTCCAGAATTCAGGCTCGCCTGCGGCAAACGAATGTGATACGTGTGACATCTCCGGATGCACCACGTACAGGTCGCTCTCCGCCGACACGTAGGCGTCCCGCATAATCTGCTCCCGCTCTTTTTTCGCTTCCTTGGAACCTGACGTTTCGTTCTTATCGACGTCCGTGAGAGATGCCATCGTTTCGATCACCAGGAACGTCGGCACTGCAGTTCCTGAATCCACTTCGTAAACGAACCACGCTGCCTCAGGATGTATGCGGCCGCGTGCTTTATCCGCTTCTGCAAAATCGCTCTCACGACCGGGGCGCACGTTAACGGTCGTGATTCTCCAGTAGTGCGCCTTCGTTAAGTCCACGCGATCCACTCGGCCCAGGTCTTCTCTCAATCTGGCGAAAACTGTTTTTGAACTCTCGATCCGATCCTCAATTTCGTTTTGCAGCTGTACCAACTCTGGATGCGCCGTGTACATTTCGCCCAGAAGCTGCCCGGCCCGGTCGATCTCTTTAAACGAATTCGCTGGATCGAAGAACAAAGCCCCGGGTACTCCCGACACCGATTCCAGTTCGATCCATGCGATCGGAACCGCAAACTCCTCGAACTTCTTGCAGGTCTCAACTTCAAGCCGTTCGCGCTCGCCTGCCTTCCCAGGCAGGAAGTGCTGGTGCACCAGCAACACAACTTTCGAAGGCGCGCCCGCAGATTGCAATGTGGTCGCCGGCGCGGTCTGGCCAGTCGACAGCAGAGTGCTACACACTAGAGCTGCATGCACAGTGACCGCGACCAGCAACCTCATCCTGGCCACCACCTCAGAAGGAAAGAATCAAGGCTACAAACGGGGAGGAAAATCAAATCTTAGCCCAAAAGAGCCGAAGAATTAAGAACACCGTGGGTCTAGTCCCTCAATTGAAAACAGGCGGAGACTCAAACCAACAACCTGGAGACCAGTCGCACACTGCAAAACACGAATGATTCCGCCAACCGTCTAGTACTTTCTCAAAACGCCGATCACCTTGCCCTGAAGCTCAACCGCGGCGGCCGGCACAATGATGGGCTGCATCGTCATATTCGACGGCTGGAGCCGTATGTTGTTTCCTTCCTTGTAGAAGCGCTTCAGCGTAGTCTCGTCGCCATTGACAAGAGCAACCACAAGTTCGCCATTACGCGCGACCTTGGCTTTCTCCACCAGCACGTAGTCGCCATCCATGATGTGTTCGTCTTGCATCGACTCGCCGCGAACCTCGAGCACGAACACTTCTTTCGACCGGACAAAGTCCGCCAGCGAGATCGTGTTCCCATTCTGCTGTTGCAGCGACTCGATCGGCTGCCCCGCGGCAATACGGCCCAGCACCGGAAGCACCAGCCCGGTATTCACCGCCATCGATTGCTTGAGCTTGCCCTTCGGGGCGACCAGATCGATGGAACGGCTGCGATTGTAGTCGCGGGTCAGCAGGCTCTTCTTCTCAAGATTCGATATGTGTTTGTGGACGGTCGCTAATGAACTCAACCCGAGTCCCTCCGCGATCTCTTCAAACGACGGCGAATAGCCTTTCTCCGCCACGAACCGCGAGATGTAGTCGTACACTTCCCGTTGACGACGCGTAATTGCCATAGGCGGGATTGTGAGCGAATAAAAGGCGAATGTCAAGAAAGAAGGTGGGCGTAGGAAATTCGTCTCCTTGCTGACGTGGTTGAGAGGTTGTGGTGAAGAGCGACCCGGCGAGGGATTTTGCCGTTAATTATCCAACTCGATCTTGATGACGTGAAGCTGATTCGTCTTCGAATCCAGCGTTCCGGTGACTTTCACTTTCTGGCCTTCAAATCCGTGCACCAGGTCCGCACGATCAAGCCGATAAACATCCTTGCCCGCCGCCAGGACCAGCGCGCCACCTAGATGCTCGATGCAATACTCCGAACACGTATTCGAGGTTCCACCCATCGTCTTCGACTTCAGCATCTCCTGGTGCGAGCGCGTGAGCGAGTGAACATTCAACGCGCACTGGCTATCCGACACCTCGCCTCTGAAAACTCGGGCATTCTGACCGTAGGCAAATCCTGCCAGGCCCAACACCCAAGCAAAGCACATACAAACAATTCGTTTCATACCTTATCAACTCACTTTCTAGGGTACGACTGTAAATTTCAAATGCATCCCTTCATGATCCTCGCTGCAGATCACCGTACAGACCGCTTCGTACTCCCCGGGTTCCATCGGCGCGGTGAGCACAAATTCCTGCGCACCCGGTTTGAACAGAAGATCCCACCCTTCCACCCGAGTGCGTTCCTTCGCCTTTAGCAACGTAAATCCGTGGATCGATCCATCGCGATTCCATGACTTCGCTTTGCGCGCCGTGACGCGTAACAGGATCTGTTCGCCAGCCTTGACCGTGATCTCAGGCGTTTTCTGCCCCGCAATCCGGTAGCGACTGTCATGATCGGCCGTTAGCTCGATTACCCGCGGCTGCGCCATCGCGGGGACTATCGCGATCATTAAACCTGCAACGGCCAGACCGGCTCGAAAACCGTTCACTCGTCTCATAGGTCGTCTTACTGCGTCGTATAAAAGAGGACCAGCCGCATGTCCTCGCCTGTGATCGTCGCTCGCACGCGCATGTGACGCAGCACTGTGCTCATCGCGCGCGGCGGAAATTTCTGCGGGGCGGCATGGCAGCGCCCGCAGTTTGCCCGGAATCGTTGTTCACCTAAGGCTCGCATCGTATCGGCGTTGGTATTGCTCGCGACCGTCGTGGTGCCCTCTTCCTTCTTGTTTGGCGATCGGGCAGCCAGCAAGCTCGAGGACGCCGCCACTGTGAACGCGAGTGCGAAACTCAAAACGAAAACTCTTCTCATCGCGAATCTCCACGGCCCAGCGGAATCAGGAAGCGGTAAACGATCCCGACCGCCCACTGGTTGAGGTTGCCGGCCGAACTCAGCTGGCGGCCGTAGCTCCCGACTGCCTTTAGTCCATCTTTCAGGAAATAATTCACGCCGAAGTCCGCCTCGCGCGTGTTCGCCGTCGGCAGTCCAAGCGATGCAGCTTCGTCCGGACCAATCGCGCCGTTGAAAAATTGCTGCATGCGTCCGACAACCTCCGTCCGCCGCATGACTCTGTTCCACGCATTTATCTGGCTCAATCGGTACGCGCCTTCGATCCAGTACCCGCTGCCTTGATTCGCCCTCGCAAACTCCGAGTGCACACTCAACGGCAATGCGCGGGTTTGCCATGCGAGATGAAAGCCGAAGGCATTCTTCCGGTCATCCTGCAGGGCCTTCTGCCACGATGCCCCAACCTCCAGCCGCGGCCCCGGAAAGAACATGCCAGCCCGACCCCCGACTTGCCGCTCCGATTCGACACCGTTCACTCCAATGCTGGTCGCAGAAACGTAAGCGGCATAGTTCACGTTCGCGTGCGAGTTCACCGCAAATCCGCCGCGCAGCATCGCGCCGTCACTCGACGCGGTGCCGATCGGCAAGATCAATGGATCGGGTTGCAGCGTTCGAATCCATTCCGGATACAAACGTTCGTTGAAGATTCCGAACGGCGTGAGAAATCGGCCCGCCGTGATCGTTACATACGAATTCGCAATGTAGTCGGCCTGCAGGTAGTCAAGATGCTTGTTGACAGGACCGGCGAACGATCCGCTTGGCGCGCGTTGAAACTCTCCCTCGAATTCCCCGCGTGACTCGATGAGCCACCGGTCACCCACAGGCACCAGGAGCACTGGATTCAGTTGAGTGTCGAGGAGCGTTTGCCCGGCCGTTACGCTGGTGAGAAAACCTGCATTCCCGCTAAGAATCGGAACAGGTCTCTCCGCATCGGCGCTCTGCGAATGCATCCGAGCTGGCGCGAAGATCTGCAACAAAAGCGCGCAGACCAGCCGCAGAAGAATTTTTCTGCGCCAACGGCGACCGCCAACATTTGTAAATACGAAACGCAACCGCATTCCCCACAAACAAACTGGTGGCGATTGTCGGCGAATGAATTATGAAGCGGAACCTAACCGAAGTAATGTCTTGTGTGATTTTGCGGGATATAACGGATCAGACTACTGAAAAGCCGAGAGTTGCGCGAATAGTAAAGTTTTTGTCTCTAGCCTGTCCAGAACTCGGACTTTGAAGATATCTCGGCATACGATGTTTCGCGAGTGTGGATGACGAGCAGTTGGGCCTGTGCGTGCCTTTTAGCATCACCGTTCAAGCCCATGCGTTTATCGCGAAGTAATGAGTTGCTAGTTATTCCGACGTAACGGCCCTCAGGTACCGGTAATAAAAATCTACGCCCGTATAAAACGATTCCATCCCTACGCGCTCATCCCGTCCGTGGGCTCGTATATCGTTTCGATCGATCGCAACACCGCTGATGCCATACGTCGGCAGACCCGCGGCGTTCGTGTAAACCCCATCTGAAGCGCCTGTCGACATGGTGGGAAGTACCGGAGTCCCCGGCCACATCTCGACCACTACTTTTTCGAGAGGCTGAAATACGTCAGGTCGCAACGGTGGAGGCGCGTAGGCGAGCCGTCCTGCGGGATGATCTTCCACTTCACCGATCGCCCCGATGTATTGCACGTTGATCTTCGGATCCGATAGTACCTCGACTAACTTCAAGCGGATGTCCTCAGCGGAACTGCCAGGCGCAATTCGACAATTCACATTCGCGCGTGCCATCTGGGGCAACGCATTGTTTGCGTGGCCTGCGTCGAGGCGCGTTGCGACGCAAGTCGTTCGCATCTTCGAATGATCGGTCGCATCTTTCGACAAGCGTTCGACTGCAGCCGGATCTGGTGGCGTCTTCAGGATCGCCTTCATGTCTTCTGCGCGTTGTCCAGTCTCACTTGCCGCCAGCTTCTCGTAGTACGCCCGCGTAACATTGTTGAGCTGTACCGGAAATTCATAGCGCTCCAAACGCACAAGGCCATTCGCCAAGTGATAAATCGCATTGTCAGGAATGGGAAGCGAACTATGACCGCCCGGATTCGTCACCATCAGCCTGTAGTCGGCATAAAGCTTTTCGGTCGCATCGACCTCCATCATCTGTGGCTTGCCCTGAACCGTCGTAATCCCGCCGCCGTCATGGTTCAACACAAACTCGGCGTCAATCAGTTCGCGATGAGTCTTGAGCAGCCAGTCGACTCCGTTTGACTTGCCTCCTTCTTCATCCGCGGTGAGCGCCAGAATGATGTCGCGATCCGGTTTGTATCCTTCCTTCTTCATGCGGATCAGCGTTGTCACCATGATGGCGTCGCCACTCTTCATGTCCTGCGTGCCGCGCCCGTAAAAGTAGCCGTCCTTCTCCACAAACTGGAATGGATCCGTGGTCCAATCTTTGCGGCGCGCCTCCACCACGTCGAGGTGTCCAATCAACAGAACCGGCTTGTTCTTTCCAGTGCCATGTAGTCGGGCCACCATATTTTTCTTGCGGTCGTTGGGCCCGAGCACCTGAACATCGCTTTCCGGAAACCCGGCGTCACGCAGACGCTTCGCCATCGCTTCCGCCGCGGTTGTCACGTTGCCGACGGAATCTGTCGTATTGATTTCGATCAGTTGTTTGACGATGTCGTGCGAAAGCTGCTTGGTGGAGTCATCAATTTGTGACAACGACACAAGCGGCATGAAGCAGAACAAGACGGCTGCAGAAAACACAACCTTGCGAACGATCAATTGGGGCCCTCCCTGGGAAAAACGGGATCAAAATTAACAGAAGATGCAACTCGAAACAAAACTTCGGATTTTGTGGATTCTTCAAGGTTGGCGGGATATGAGGACCGCCCGGGGAATAATCCAGCTTCCTCATGGTTATCGTCATTGTGAACTATCGTTTCCGTAAAACCGCCAGGAAGGAAAAGAACTCATGATCGAGGGATTGTTTCAGCCGATGCATTTACTGGTCATCTTCGGAATCGCGCTTCTGGTCTTCGGACCAAAAAAGCTACCAGAACTCGGCAAGGGAATCGGCGACGGCATCCGCGGTTTCAAAACCGCGATGAAGCAGATTGACGAGCGCAGCGAAAACGGCAACAAACTCTAGCGTAACCCTATGAGTTCCAACACTGTCATCCTGAGCGCAATGAGTTGAGAAGCGATCGGAATCCAAGGACCTCATGTTCTCTAACATCGCCATCAAACACGCGAGTCTCTTAGGAAAACGAAGGCCTCGCCAAGCTGATAGAAAACTCTGACTACAAATTTCTTACAAAAATCGCCACTTTCCCTCTTGCATAAATTTCAAAGTCATGGCATCTTCAAACATCTTTTCGAAGAAAGGACGCCCATTGCTGGGATTTAAAACACATCTCGCACCTAGGCAATGCCGGCCGCTAGACGGCTTGGGTTGCATGTGGGCGTCGATTAGTAACGTCAGTTACTAGTTCCATTCACAAGCAATCCAAGTAACACCATAACTCCGCTGGGTGGCGCCGGTTGCGGTTCCTTCGACTATCAATCGACTAATACCGCCACCGCATATTCCCCCAGCTTAGCTTCACAGGGCCAGTGGTGATTGGTCACGGATACTTCTCTGGCGAGCAACCCGTTGAACGCTAACGGATTGTGAGGTTCGAATCCTCATGGGGGTGCAAGCCCTGCCGTGACTGCCTGTTCCCTGGCCGGAAATTGAACGAGTGGGCGAGCGCTCTCGCCCGCGAAACGATGAACGGAGCAGGACGGCGAGGCGAAAGCCAACCGATGCTCACGCGGATGTGTGTCTCGTAACGATTCGATGGAGAGACAGGCGTTTCGCCTGTCTGCCATCGACTCAGCCGCCGGTGGTGAAAGAGGAGAGTTACTTCGCACCTAACGACCAAGCAGGGTGGCGAACCCTGCCGAGGCGCTGAGTTCCAGCGACGGGGGCGTAGCCCCGATGCACAAGGTAGCTGGAAAGATCGGCCTCGAACTTTCCTCGCCGCCCCCGGCGAGTGTGTTTCACAGATGTCGAAGGTGGTTTGCGAAACATGGTTTGCGCTACGACAAAGCGTTGTGCAGAAGTGAAGGTTCGTATCAGGGCGCGCCTTCAGGCGCGCCACTGAAGACCATGAAACGTGCGCCTTTATGCGCAGGGGTTGAGCACGAATCGGCCGGTGGTGAAGGACCAGGGTTACTTCGCTTGATACGCGGGTGGTCGCAGGTTCGAATCCTGCCACGGGAATTTGGGCCCGTGTAGCTCAGTGGATAGAGCACCTAATGTC
>Ga0126371_10004291_pt1 | contig 12557 bp, 13 predicted proteins | sample PanSoiMetaPlot_4_FD_110145 | JGI IMG/M metagenome (GOLD analysis project Ga0126371, IMG submission 110145) | Tropical forest soil microbial communities from Panama - MetaG Plot_4 | ecosystem: Environmental > Terrestrial > Soil > Tropical forest > Bulk soil | place: Panama | collected 2016-02-17
ATTAGCACCGAAATCACCAACCAGACAGCCGCAACCGTCCAAAAAAACCGAAGGGGCAGGAAAACCCGAACTGCTGGCGACACCCCCGCCCGCAGGTGCCACACATATAGGGCCGGATATCTCAATCAACGGCAAAAAGTATTCGGGGTTTTCTGATGGTCATTATCACGAGGTTCCTTAAGTTTGCCGCAGTGCTGACCACCATCTTCATCGCGACGTTTCTCGGGGCGTATCTTGGTGCCCGCTGGCCGCACCCACAGCAACTTGCCTACACGCAGCCGTGTCCGCCCCCGGCCCTTCCGGTGCCGTATGGCGCGGTCCTCCTCAGGTGCAATTAAATGCCTCTCCCCGTTCCAGAGGGCGCGACCGTAATCAATCCTGACAAGAGGACAGCTCCTAGTGTCTCCGCTTCGCTCCCCGTTCCAGAGGGTGCGACCGTCATTGGTGGTGCTGGTGGAGATACAAGAGATGCCTCAGCCGCACCCAAGAAAAAAGGTTGGGGCCTCTGGGGCGTAGAGCAAGGTATCGGCCTGGGTTTGAATCTGGCCGGCGAAGCCGCCGGCGGTGCGCTAGGCCTAGTGGGCGGACCCGTAGGAGCCTTCGAGAGCGCAAGCGCAGGCGGTGCTCTCGGTCAGACCGGCTCGGACATCCTTGATCAGTATATCGATCACTACTTCCTGGGCACGCCCGTCGATTGGAATACCCGCAGCCTCATCAAAGACTACGCCTACAACTACGCCACCCAATGGGGAACCGGGAAAGTACTGAAAGCTCTGCCGTGGATCGTAAAGAAGGTCGCGCCCCATCTGCCCAAGGCAAGTCTCTCTGAGGGAATTAAGGACGTCGAGGAACTCGGTAGGCAAGCGGGGGTTGGTCGCGAAGAACAAGCCGCCTTAGCTGCCCCTGGTCAGGCGAGAGCTGAAGAGCAAGCCACACAGGAAGCCTTCTCTGGTCCTGCCGCAACGAAGGCGCGTGAAGAGGCGATCGCTAGGGAAGGTAAATCTCTAGTCGGACCAGATACGCCGACGCCAGAGGTTGGAACTCGCGCAAGCGCAGTCAGTGCGGGACAGCCCGAACTCGAAGGCCACCTCGTCTCCACTCCCACCGAAAGGGCATATGCCCACCAACATGAACTTCAGAGCGTCTACACGGACGTCCGCCACGATGGAATGCAAGCGTGGAAGAAAAAATACAATTACCTGCTCAATCCGCTCGACGCTAAAGCCGTGGTCACTAATGCGGCAGAACACCAGATCCTGCAGGAGGGCGCCTATAGAACGAGCCGGGTCAACCCGAAGATCTTCAATCTTGACACCCAGAAATTGCTGGCAACCGGCAAGGACATGTTCAAGATGCCAATGAACGAAGGAGAGCAAGATCTCGCGTTCGGCGCCGGCAAGGTCAGATACGATACTGGGACACCGGGCGGCGAACAACTGACCCAGTTGGAGGATGGGAGTTGGGTTCCTTCAGCCAACGTCAAAACCACTGCCGGAAAACTCATCCAGTACATGCGCTACGCTGGTCGCGTAGCCCATGCCGCTGGACGGGCAGGCGACGATGCCAGCGCCCAGGCCGCGAGCAACATCGAGAAGTCCGTACGGTTGTCCCTGCTGGATTCCGGAATTCCCGAAAATAAGCTCAGAGACCTCGACTTCCTCGACCGGGACTACCGCGGATTCAAACAAACCTACGATCACCCAACCACCCAGGCGATTATGGGTGCGAGAACCGCGAAGGAGGCCAGCGACAACCTCTTTACTAACACCCTGTTGCTGGAGCGCGCCGGCCGCGATTCCAACGCTGCCCAGCGGCGGGTTCTGCACCGACACCTCACCGACTGGGCGGCGGAAAATCCCGACCGTCTGCTAAAACTCAGTGACGTTGACGCGGAACGCTTCGTTCAGGCTGCGCGCACTTTCGTGCCGAACGACTCGATCTTCGCCAATGCCAAAAGCCTGATGTTCGTCAGGGACGAGATCAACAACCTGAATCCTGAGATCGCCCCGAACGCCTTCAAAGAAATGACGGATGCGGCCGATGAGAGGATCGGTCAGATCAAGCTCAAGGCCCAAATCACATCCCGCGACATAGGCATTAAGGAATTAAAGAACTGGGGGACGATCGGTAAGAAAGTCATCAGAGAAGTGAACGCCGTCAAAGGCGCCAACCTACAGGAGCAAACACTGGCGCAAAAGAACATCATCGATAAGTTCTTCAGCCAGATGAAGGATCCCGCTTTTGTGCGTCAGCAGCTTCATACCGCAGCAGAGGAACAGAAGTTTTGGCAGGCCCCGGTCACCGACCAAATTCGCTATGCCTCAGGCCGCGTAGCCAAAGAAACTCCCCCCGGCACCTGGGTCACGCACATGATAGCCAGAGAAGGTGCAGCTCCCGCGTATGGCGCGACAACTGCCTTGGTGCTGGCAATGACCGGCCACTTTCCTCCGTTCTATGGAATGATGTTCGGCGCTGCGTCCGGCTACACGGCGTATCGGGCGTATCAGCGCAATATCCTCAGAGCGCTGACGAGCGAGTTCAAAGAACCCGTCATGTCAGCACTAGCGCATCACAACTACGGCAGATTGGGCACCCTTCTAGCCAACGCAGCGGAGCGCGATATCACCAAGTCCACCGCAGCAACCCTCGCCGCTAATGCACGGCACAATAAGTTCGGCCAACCGGCTGCGGGCCAGCCTGACGACCCAGCTGCGTATCTAGGAAGCGAGAGTCCCAAGCCCAAGTGGGTGCAATCACCAGACTTAAAGGTCGGCCCGATGGTCAAAGACCTCGAGCGCAAACAAGCAACCAACATGACCACCGATCGCGGCCGCGAAGATTCCGGCCACATCGACAAGATTCAGGAACTCAACAAACAAGTCTCAGCTGGCAAGACTCCCAACATCCAACACGATCTCGCGACCGGCAGGCTCTCCGGCTCGGAAGTCCGCAAGATCCTCGACCAGGGCGGACCCGCCTCGCCCGCAGATCTCTTCAAGGGCATGACCCTCTCCGATGCGATCGACGCCTTCGCTCGAGGCACTTCGGATGAGAAGGCGGTCACCTTAACCGCCCTCGCGCAGAAGATTCAGAACGAGGGCCAGAAACTGCCGCCCGCTCAGCGCCGCGCCATGATGGTTCAGCTCCAGCGCGCCATCGGCCAGGACCAAGGCGAACCTCCCGATCAAATGCAGCAGCAACCCCCGCCGCAACCGCAACAACCGCCGCCGAATCCACTAATGGCCCAACAGCAACCGCAGCTTGGACAGCAACTAGGGCAGATGAATGCCTGACGATCTCCTCCGCGAATTGACCAGCGAAGGGCGCGATACGCCCACCTCCGCCCTCGCCTTCGTGGCCAACGACGATCCCGAAAAGCAGGAACTCTCGAAAAAGGTCATGCGCGACGTCCAAGGCGCCATGGGTGCGGTCAACAAATGGCGTAGCGGCGCCCGTGAAGACTACCGCTACTACTTCGGTCATCAGTGGCCGGACCTCGACCGCATGCGCCTCGAGCAACTCCGCCGACCAGCCCTGACCTTCAACGAGATCGGCAACAAAATCGACGCCATCTCCGGCATGGAGCGCCTTAATCGATCGGATGTTCGTTTCGTCTCCCGCCCGCTCGACAGCGACGTCGCCCACGACGCAGCCGGCGATCTCGCTACAGAGGCCGTCGCGACCGTCGAGGATATGTGCGACGGCGAAATGGAGGATTCCCAGGCCATCAAGGATGCGCTCATCTCAGGCCTCGGTGCGGTCGAGATCTGCATGGATTACGACACCGACGAGGACGGCCAAGTCGAGAAGCGCCAGTTCAACAACATGGAATTTGTCTGGGACACCAAGGCGAGGAAGAACAACCTCGCTGATCGCCAGTGGTGCGCCCGCATCAAGGACTACAGCCGCCGAGACTTCAAGAAACGCTGGCCCGGAAAGCTCGAACTCATCGATCAAGCGGCGGTCTACTATCAGGAAGATGCGATCGAAAAGTACGAGCTGGTCACCCCCTACTACAGCCTGCAGAACGAGCGCGCCAACACCGCCCTCGACACGGTTCCCGTCGCCGGGGTCGCCAACGTCCCGGTCATTCAATATCAGTGGATCGATCACGAGCCGGTCTGGCGCATCGCCGACCCCAACAAACCCGACGCCCTGCTCTCCCTCACCGAAGAGCAGTGGGCGGGAATGAAGAAGAAGGCCTCCCTGGGTGGTAATCCCGCGCCCAAAGCAGTGCGCCAACTGCGCGGAATCTACAAGCAGGTCTACGTCGCCCTCGGCGTGGTGCTCGAAGACCCGATCGTGCTGCCGGGTGACTTCACCTTAAAACCCATCACCGGACAGTGGGATTCGGATAAGAAAGTCTGGTACGGACTGGTCCGCGGCCTTAAAGATCCCCAGTCCACCTTGAACAAGTCCATCTCTTCACTGGTAGTCGAGTACATCACCAACGCGAAGGGCGGCGTGATTTACAAGACCGGAACTTTTGCGGACGCCGTGATGGCGAAGAACCAGTGGGCACAGCCCGACGCCTGGATCGAAGCCAACCGCGATGCCGATCTCTCTCGCGACATCATGCCGCGCCAGCCGACCCAGGTCTCCCCGTTCCCAACCATGCTCTTTCAGGAGAGCCGGGGCTCCCTCACCCGGATCTCGGGCGTCTCTGACGAGATGGCCGGACTCGCCGCTGACGATCAGACCGGACCTACCATCGATCGGCGCCTGCAGGCTGGCCTGGCGATCCTCGGCTGGCTCTGGGACAACATCGCAAGATTTAAAAAAGACATCGCGCACACCGAACTCGAGTTCATTCGGGAGTACTGGAGCCACGGGCAGTATGTGAATGTCGGAGGTGATTTCAACTCCCAATCGATACCCTTACTAAAGTCTGACTTGCCGATCGCGTACAACATGGTGCTCGACCAGAGTGTGCGCTCGAATCCGAACCTCAAGGCCCGTGTCTGGCAAGATCTCATGCAGATCGCTGGCCCTCTACTCAAAGTCCCGGCTGGCCAGCAGATCCTGCTAAAGGGGCTAAAGTACAGCGAATTCCCCACTCAGCTCGTGCAGGAAATCCAGCAGGCGGTGGCCAACCAGCCGGAACCGCCACCGAAAGGCCGACAACCCAAGCAAGACGACCCGCAGCTCGTCCAGGCCAAAGTTCAGAAGATGCAGGCCGAGACCCAGCGCACCATGGCAGAAGCGCGCAAGCTTGACCAAGAGTCACAACTTAATATGGCCGAGTTAGCAGTTGACGCCATAACCAAGCGCGGGCAACATCAGCAGAAAGCGGAGATGCAACGCCACCAGATACTCACTGAGCGGGTGAAAGCTGCTCGCGAGATGCAGCAGCACAACATGCAGATGCAGCAAATGGCGATGGCTCCGGAAATGGGCGGACCCGGATCCTTTAGCCAAGGCTAGGGTATGCCTTAATGGAAGATGCTAAAGGCATAGGGGCCAAGAAACTCCGCTCGGAGATCGAGCGACGCACCCGCGATACCTCGAAACTCATCGAGCTAGAGGCGCAGAAAGTCGCGATCGCTGAGATGGTGCTGGAGCGCCTCGATTCCATTATGGAGTTGTTGCAAACGGCCGGGTTCAAGGTTCAGGTTCAGCGAACCGTTCCCCCCGTTCCCGCAGTGCCGCCGCCGAATACCACGATCGTCCCAGCGAGCCAGTTAGCTGCCCCAGCACCGCAGGCTGCGGTCAAGAATCCCTGCGCGATGTGCGGCCAGGAAGCGGCCTACGACGAGAACATGCCGGACGGTACCAAGAAGTACTACTGTCGCCCACACGGCCAGCAGCGCATGCGAGAGAAGCAGGAAGAAGCGGAAGCGGCGAAGTTGTTTCAAGGGTCGACCGGAACCATGTTTGCCCGCCCGACCAATCCCAACGCGCCGCCCCCGAAGAAAATAATCATTCAGGCGGATCCCAATCCGTCCGGAACTTTCAATCCCAACGGCGCGCCGCCGCCTAATAACGTGCTCGACGACTGACTTCATTGCGACCCGAGACGATTAACCCCATGGAGGCAGCGACGGCTTGATCAGGCTCTGGGCCAACATCGCGAACAAACTCGGCATCTCACAGGAATCCGCCCTGCTGTTGCACGGGTTATTGCGGAATTGGCTGAATCCCCTGGCTCGCCGGAAAGCTGCGCTAATCGTGGATGAGATCGTCGAACGCTTCGACCTCGTAGAGAGCGACTACGAGGCCAGTTACGCTCAGCAACTCCTCGCTCGGGGCATTCTGACCCCGACCGAGGCGGAAGTGTTCGCCGGGAATTACAATGAAGATACCAGTAGCGGAGTCGCGACCGCACACGGGGGGGCGCCCGAAGAAGGTGCCGCCGGAAGTCCAACAGCTCAGCGCCCTCGAGCCGCTGCCGGAAGCACCGCCGCCCGCCGCACTACCACCATCGCCTAAAGAGTTCACTCAGGCCGAGCTCGTCACCTACGACTTTACCGGCTGGGATTATCGCCAGCTCCCGCACGATGTGTGGAAGGCCGCCCGCAACGGAGCCAACTGCATCGTCGCCGGCAAGGTCGAATGCCTCGAGTGCAAACGCATGGTGTGGTCTTGCAACCCCAAGCTCGAAGACCTCTGCGACGTATGCGACTACCTGTTGCGGTACCGCAACGCGGAGCTGAAGATCGCCCGGTCCAAGCGCGAATACCACCGGCCGGTGAATCCGTTCGAGAACGGCAGTAACTCTGCCCCCATACAGATTCCCTGGCCGCTCAACCGCTAGAAAGAGAGAAAGTACCATGCCGGAAGTTTACCCTAAGTCACTGACTCCGGTGGGCGCAGCGCCGAAAGCTCTACCGGATGAGAATCCACCCCAACCTTCCGACTATTGCGACATGGGCGCGACTTGGTGGTGCGATGAGGGCCAAGTCACGATCAAGGATGGTCAGACCGCGGACTTTCCCAGCGATGGTACTTTCTGTGCACCACCCGTGCACGGTCGAGGTATCGTGCGCAACGAGTGCACCCTGAGCTTCGACATAGTCTCCGGCTCAGTGACTACCTTTATCGGGGTCTCGAACCCCTCAGAAAATGCCCGCCCCTGTAAGCCGTTCGTCGGCGCGAGTTATCCGAGTCCAAGCGCAGTGCCGCTCATTGCGGGACAGCGAGTCCATCTCGTGCGGGTCGACATCATTGATGTAGGCGACAACACGGGACCGGCCGATATCCGGAGCTGGACCATGAATCCCGGTGCCGGTGGCGGCTCCGGTCGCGCCGCCTACCCTTCGTTAGCTGGCTGTGTGACCGCAGTTAACGGTGACGCGGTAGTCGCGAATATCCAGATGCAGTCGTTTGCAGTCACTCTCTGAGGCGAACCTTTTGGGTGGTGGAATCGAGGAGGACGGAGATGAACCTCCGCTGTCAGCTAATGATGCTGGGTTCATTGGTATTGCTCGTAGGCCGGGGCATGGCGGAGGCCAGTTGTACGCCGACGTTTACGGCACCGCAGGCGCATGCCACGCTCAGCGGAACCGCCAGCATCGTGGTTAAACCGGTGGACTGTGCGGGTGGCTTCGTGCGGCTGTACTTCGGCCACGCCACGTTCGACGGCAACGGCAACTTTTCGGTGAATACCAAGTCCATTCCGAATGGCGCCTATATGCTCGGGGGGATTTACTGGAGTCCCAACGGGCTGGTCAAGGAAAGCGGGGTCGCAGCGCTGCCCGTCCTCGTGAACAACAGCGGTTCGCCACCGCCCGTGACGAGTAGCTCGGGGCCGGTGGGTAACGTGGCTCCACCGATCGGAAAGAGCTGGGTGGTGAGGGTGCGTGACAATTTCGCGCAGGATACCAGCATCAACACCTCGCTCTGGAACGGTGCGATCGGCGGCGGCAATCCGCTCTGCCACCCGTCAGGCTCCCTCTGCGGTTACTTTTCCTCTCCCGAGGTCGATTGCCTGGGCTTCGCCGGCAATGCGGGCAACGAGTGCGCGCAGGATTATAACAACGAGTCGATCCGCAACGGGGCGTTGGCGGTCATGAGCCGCCAGTCGGCTCCCGGCGATAATAACTACTTCGACAACCAATGGGCGGGCCTGCAGAACTTCGGCAAGTTCTCCCAGACGTTCGGTTACTACGAGTGGGTCGCCAAACTGCCAACCGACAACGCCGGCGAGGGTGACGGCCTCCATACCGACCTCTGGTGTACCGCGAACGATCGTGCGGAGTTGGGTCCGGCGAACGCGGCGAACGTCGAGGTGGACGTAAACGAGCGGGTGTTGGGGCCGAATGATCGCAACTACGGCTGGTTCGGCACCTGGGACGGCGCTACGCAGTCAGAGAGTTTGGCCTACGGTGCAGCAAACGGTGCTGACCTTTCGGCCGCCTATCACACCTACGGCGTGTACTGGCGCAACGACGGGAAAGGCGCGTTCGGGTCGATGCAGCTGTACATGGATGGCCAGCCGCGGGGCATACAGGCGCCGCTCAATAACCCCAACTGGGGAAGTGGACTGTATTGCTTTGCGGGCTGGATGCAGGAGCAAGTGACTGGAGCGTGGGGTGGTGGAGTGAACGTCGATTCGCACACCTCGAATAACGATCCGCTCTTCGTGCAACGCTTCACGGTCTGGCAGGCCCAGTAAGGGAGACGACCATTCAGAATTTCTTAGATAGCGCCGAATACGCGATGTGGAAGCAGCGCTGCAAGAATCATCGACGCATCGCGGCCGAGAACCACTGTTACGACAAGGACATGGTGATGTGGCGGGTGTTCGAGTTCGACTGCGGTCCTGCGTGGAATTTCCGGCTGGTTTTTGAAATCCCGCCCCTTACTCCTCGTCCGATCTGGCACGCCAGCATTTCACACGTCAGGAAGATCGGGGACGAGACTATCTACGACAAGGAAACCGGCCTCCGGATCTTCACCGCACCGCGACCGCAAATGGTGCGAGTGAATGAGTGGACGTCTGAAGAAAAGGATGTAGCGCGCAGTCTTCTCGCCGATGTTCTGGGGCCGCTGTTGGTCGATGAGGATCAGCCGGCGCTCGAGGCAGAACGAATATTCGGGCTACACCACATTCTGGATGCCAACGATGTAGCGATGCGGATCGCGAGGAAACGGCGTGAAGATAACAATGCCGCGTAAACAACGAAAGAGGAGCACGAGGATGCAGGACGAGGTAACCGAGAATCCCCCGGTCGAGGAACCCCCTCAGGAAACGCCGCCCGCCCCGGCCTCTGAGCCTGAATCCCCGCCGCCCGAGGAGCCGGCCGCTCAGATGAATCCCGCGTACTGTGAGCCGGTGCCGGAGGACGGAACGTGTGGCAATTGTGGATGGGAATGGGGCAAGCACGGGCGCCCGCATGAGGTGGCCATCATGGGGGATGTCGCCCCCGTGGTCGAAGCGACCCCGCCACCGCCGGCCGAATTCATCCCGCCGCCCCCGGATCCCAATGCGTGTCCACCGGTTGCCTTCCAAGCTACGTGTCCGAAGTGCGGCTGGAGTGGGCTGAATCCTGAGACCGCAGCGAATCCGCACCCGGTCATCTAATGCTGCCCGTTGGCGGACTCATCTCACTGCTGATCTACCTAGTCATCCTCGGGATCGTGTTTTTTTTGATCGACTGGATCGTCGGCATGATCCCGATCATGGAACCCGTCCGGACGATTGTGCGGGTTTTGCTGGCGCTGGTTCTGCTGCTCGTTCTGCTGCAGGCGCTCGGGGTAGTCGCAGGGCCACTGACCATGCCCCGGTTGGTGAGATGAACCATTTCAATAGCGCCAAGACCCACTGTCCCCACGGGCACCCATATTCCGTAGAGAACACCTATCGGATCAGGCGCAAGACGGGTCAGTTTAATCGGCGTTGCGCGACCTGCGCCCGCACCAAGTCGCGGGTGCAGTACCGGGTGAAGTGTTTGAGGGCGGTCATTGGACGTTAGCCGCAAAACGGTTCTCTTCTGGGATGCCTCGGCGAGCTACACGCACGTTGCGGAGTCGGTGGTCGGCCAGTTTGCGAAGGTACTGTATTTCGTGCCGTGGGAGCGCGGCTTCAGCGTGGCGCGAGATTACATTCCTGGCCTGGGACTTGATGATGTTGAGCGTGTACCTGATTTTTTTGACGCTCTTGATCGCAGCGACCTGGTGGTGTTCTCAGACGTTGGCCAGCCTGGTCTGCAAGAATATCTGAGAAAGAACGGCATGCCGGTGTTCGGTTCGGCCCGCACCGGCGAACTCGAGCGCGATCGCTGGCTGCTGAAGAGCACCCTCAGAAAGGCCGACCTCGATTACAGCGACGGCTATCTGATTCAGGGCTTCGACAAACTCCGCAAGTTGCTCGAAACGCACGACGACCTCTACGTCAAGTTCTCGTTCTTTCGTGGCGACGTCGAAACCTATCACCATCGCACCTACGCGCAGTCCAAGAAGAAACTCGCCGAGTGGCAGTTATCGCTCGGACCCTACGCCGATATAGCCGACTTCATCGTCGAGCCTCCGATTCAGAGCGGCGTATGTGTGGAGGTGGGCGCTGATCCCCCATGGGTGTGTGACGGGCGCTTTCCGGAGCGCCTGCTGTGGGGGTACGAAGACAAGGACGCCGGCTATTGTGGCACAACGCTGGGCTTGCCCCAGCGCATGAGGGGGGTGTGCGATAAACTGGCTGGCGTCCTTGTCAACTACCGCGGCCCGCTTTCGACCGAAACCAAAGAGTGCGACGACGACTCCTCCTACCTAATCGACTTGTCCTGCCGCTTCCCCGAACCGCCCAGCTCGGTCCATTCGTATCTGGCGAGTAACTGGGGCGAGATGATGTACGGAGCGGCGACTGGTGAACCCGTCGAGCCTGAGTATGAAGCGAACTACGCAGTGGAGCTGGTGCTTCGATCCGAAGCTGGCGCGGAACATCCTCTCGCCGTTGATGTGGGTGACACTGAACGAGTCCGCCTGCATGGACACTGCAAGATTAATGGGGTGGACTACGCCGTCTCGCCCTCTGAGATCCGCGAATTCGGCGCGGCCTGCGGCTGGGCTAACAACCTCGCCGACGCCATGCAGCAAGCGCTCGAAGCAGCGGAATCGGTAAAGGGGGATGAAGTGGAATTTGACGCCGCCTCGTTGCGGCGCTTGCTCGATACTATTCAGGCCGGTCGCGACCTCGGCCTCACTTGGGGATCCATGAAGGAATTAAATCATGGCAGCGAAAGCCGCAGCAGTTAGTTCTTCGCTGGAAGATGATGTCGCCCTGACTCAGGAAGAGCAGGCGGCACTACAGGCCGAAGAAACCGAACAACCCGTCGAACAACCAGCGCCGCAAGAAGCCCCGTCGCAGGGACTTGAGCCGATCGAAGGCGGCAAGAAAAAGAGCAGACCCTCAGAAGCAGTTCCGTGGGATCGTTTCGAGGCGGTCGAGACGCGTGCCCGCAACGCGGAGCAGCAACTCGCCCAGGCCAACGAATACCGCGAACGCTGGGCACGGCTCGAGGAGCGCCAGAAGCAGGCGCAGGAAGCCTCCGAAATGGCGCGGCAGGCTGAAGCCATCGCCAAGGCCCAGGGCGAACGTCCCGATCCCACGATCGATCCAGTCGGGGCTCGCGCTTACGACGCTGAACAGCGGGCGATTCGCGCAGAGCAGGGCCTCGGACAGGTCCAGCAGCAACTCCAGTGGTTGAACCAGCAAGGCCAGCAGAACCAAGTAACCAACGATATGCAGAACTGGCTCGCCTTCCAGGTTCCGCAGGGTCGGCAGCGCTATCAGGACTATGACACCCGCGTTGATTACGCCCGTGCGGTCCGCTACGGACTATGGAACAGCACCTTCCAGACCCCTGACGGACGTGAAGTTCAGTTCTTCCCGCCTGAGGTTGCTCGTGAGATTACCGCCCGTGAGGAATTCCTGATTCTGCAACGCTGCAAGGATCTGGGAATCCCGGTGGCGGACGTGGTAGCGCGCTTCTCCGACATGTGGGGCTACCAGGGCTGGCTGCAGCAGGCGCAGGCCGAGTATGCGCGGCAAAACGGTAATGGCAACGGGGCGGTGCAGCAAGCAGCCCCCGCCCAAGTACTCCCCTCGGGTAATCAGCGTCTCCAGCAAATCGAGCGCGGCCAAGCCGTGCGGGGTCTCGGTCGCGTCCAGAGCGGTGAAACCAATCAAGCCAACGCTTGGCAGACCATGAGCAACGCGGAGTTTAAGGCCTTCGTCGGCAACATGAGCGAGGACCAGTACCTGATGATGATCCAGGATCCCCGCATCGGAAAGATGTTTGAAAAGCGCGTCGGTGATATCGACCTGACCGACCTCAATGCATAAGGAGTAAGACGGTGCCGAGTAAGAGCAAAGCTCAGAAAGGATTTATGGGGGCGGAGCTCGCTCGCCTGCGGGCGGGTGAGCCTACGGATACCGGAATGGATGAAGCCCAGTTAACCGACTTTACCAAAGGCCCCGCCAAGGGTTTGCCCGAACACGCCAAGCCCAAGCACAAAAAGCACACGCCGCCCCACAGTGGAGGGCGCACGGCCAAGCCGCGGGGGAGCAAGCCGTATTGACGGACTTTTACCAGAAGAGTATTTGCTCACTATAAGTCGAG
>Ga0126371_10004294_pt1 | contig 12552 bp, 10 predicted proteins | sample PanSoiMetaPlot_4_FD_110145 | JGI IMG/M metagenome (GOLD analysis project Ga0126371, IMG submission 110145) | Tropical forest soil microbial communities from Panama - MetaG Plot_4 | ecosystem: Environmental > Terrestrial > Soil > Tropical forest > Bulk soil | place: Panama | collected 2016-02-17
AGATAGCCCTGATCGAAAGCCGCCGGCGAATAATAGGTCTCGGCCGGCTTTCCCAGCATGATTGTGCTCGCCCGCAGTAGCGCACGAACGACCGGAGAATCTTCGGTCACGAGCGAGGGGTACATGAACGGCCCAAGCCGAATGTCCAGCCCATAACTCTTGCCGCTGATCGGGTCCTTGAATGCTTCGATTCTGCGGGCTGCGCGTTCAATCTCGGCAAACGCCTCGTTCGGGTCTTCGCCCGGCACCAGCCGACGGTCGAGCGTGAATTCGCAGCGCTCCTGCACCGTGTGGGTGGAATCCGGGAAACTGCGGATGTGATTGATCGTAAGGCTCTGACGGCCGAGTTGCGGGTGAGACTTGTCGAGCTTGACCGAGTCCAACAACAGCCGGATGGCTTCGACGGCGCCGGTGATTGCGTTGGTGCCGTCCCACGGACGCGACGAATGGCACGGCGATCCTTTGACGGTCACGAACACGTCGATGCGGCCGCGATTGCCCAGCGTGATCATTAAGCCGGTGCCACCGAGCACCGCCATGTCGGGACGCATGCCGAGATGCTGCACCGTGCTCATGATGGCGTCGTGCTTGCCGGTTTCGCCGGAAAGGCAGCAAGCGAAGATGAGCTGGCCGGTCAACTGCACCCCGCTGGCGATGACGGTCTCCATCGCATGCAGCATGGCGGCGAGATTGGCTTTCTGTTCGCTTGCGCCCTTGCCCATCACGCACTCGCCGGGAAGCCCGTATTTCGCCCCATCGACCACGTCGCCGCTATACGGATTAGGCATCGTCGTCGCCGGCTGGTTCATGGCATTGCCTATCAACATCAGCGACTTGCCGCTCCGCGCTTGACCCCAGGATGCAAGCAGATTGCCCATCGGGTCGTAGCGGATATCAGCAAAGCCCATGCCACAGAGCCGTGGTGCCACCGCGTTGGCGATGAATTGTTTCAGCAGCGGCTCGTTTTCCAGGAGCTCGGTCTGGGGGCTCGGCACCCGTACCAGCTCGATCAAAAACTGCTTGGCGCGCTCCCGCGAAATTCGCGCGTCGATGAGCTTTTTTATCTCCGCTTCCTGCATGGGCCTATCTTGCCATCGGCAGCCAGATGCCGCTGCCTTCCGCGACCGCGCGCTGATAGATGAATTGCGCGAGCGCTACGTCCTGAGAAACGAGCCCGGTGGTATGGATCAGGATCCGCTCGTCGTCATGCTCGCGCCCTTTTTTCTTGCCGGAAACGAGCTCGTCGATTTCGGCATGAAGCCGGTCGCGGGAAAACAGCCCCGACTCGATTGTGTTCTTGAAGTCGCGCTGGAGCATGTTGAACTCCCAGCTGTCGACTACGACCTTGTCCATCTTGGCCCATCCGGCCGGATCGAGTTCGCGCCGTGCGAGCGAGATGAAGGTGCAGCCAGGCTTGAGCCACTCCTCGCGGCTGACGATCTCGGGCGAGGTGGTACCCCCGACGGCTATGTCCGCTCCACGCACGACCTCCTCGACCGTGTCCTTCGGGATGACCGGAATGCCGAGTTGCTCCGACCACTTCTTCGCAAATTCACGGCGGGTCTCGGGCCGCCGCGAGGTGCAGCGGATTTCCTCGAACCGGTACATTGTCAGGAGACAGCGCAGCGTATTCATGCCCATGGTGCCGACGCCCACGAGGCCGAGGATCTTCGGTGCGCGCGGGCCCACCCATTTCAGGGCAATTGTCGCTGCCGCGGCGCTGCGGATCGCATAGCTCCAGTGCTCGTCGACGATGGCGAGCGGCTGCCCGCCCGATGGATTCGACAGCACGATGTAGCGCGTGCAATCGAGGCCGCCGACGGTGTTGCGGACACCGTCATCGTAATAATTATAGACGCGTACGCCGGTGGCGGGCACCTCCTTCAGAAAGACTGATTTAACGTGCCAGTGATTATTGAATCCCTCTGCGACGTCGAGTTTAAAGCTCGGTGGCCGCGACAGAACGACCGAACCATGTGCGTGCATCTGATAGACCTGCTCGCACACCTTCAGCGCGTCGTCGACACTCAAAAGGCGCAGCGTGTCCCGATAGGGGACGAATAGAACGTCTCTTGCTTCTTCTGTCACGCGCCGGCCTCGTTATTCGTCCAACACGAAATCCATGTGGCGGCCTGCCGGCGCGTAGATTTCGAATATCTCGAAAACCTCGCCGCCGCGGTTACTCAGCGAATGTTTCATGCCAGCAGGAATATAGACGACGTCATTCTCTCGAATGACATAGCTTTCGGCCTCGATCGTCAGCGTACCCTCACCCCGTTTGACGATGTAGACGTTATCGGCGTTGCTGTGATGGTGGAGCTTGCCGCGCGGACCGCCGACCGCAAGCCGGTTCAGGTGCACGTCCAGGTTTTCGGTCCCGAGCGAACGATTGATGAGTTTGATCTGCTCGCCACGGCCGGATTCCATTGGATTGACGGGACACTCTGCCAGATTGAAAATCTTGAACAACGCGTTGTCCTCCCCAGCCGGACTTGCTCGGACGCTCCGCTTGCCAATATGCGACGATAATCCGACACTTGCCCGGACTCAACGGGCGCCATGTTGCGCCGCATTGTTGTCGCTGTGCAGTTCCATGGCGCGAATGAGGGGCGGGTGATGCTGGTCAGAATGATCTTTGCCGTATTGCTGCTTGCCTTTGCGGCCGGGAGTGTCGCGGCGCAGAGTGCGGACGCTGCTGCGGGATGGCCGGCACGACCGATCAAATTAATCGTCCCGTTTCCCGCTGGCAGCAGCACCGACGTTATCGGCCGCATTCTTGCGCAATCTCTCGCCGAGCGCCTCGGGCAGCCGGTCGTCATCGAGAACCGCGCCGGCGGCAGCGGTATGCTCGGATCGGAAACCGTGGCGCATGCGCGTCCCGACGGCTACACGCTCGGCATCGCCACCACCAGCACCCATGCGCTCGCTCCGAGCCTGAGTGCCAGTCTGGCCTACAATCCGCTGCACGACTTTGCGCCGGTGTCGATGATCGGCGGCTCGCCGTACGTGATGGTGACATCGCCGCAGCTCGGAACCGCGAGGGTGCAGGAATTCGTTGAGTTGGCCAAAGCAAAACCGGGCAAGTTGACCTTCGGCTCCGCGGGTCCCGGCAGTCTCGCACATCTCGCCGGCGTCCTGTTCGCCAACATGGCCGGGATCGACATCGTTCACGTTCCCTACAAAAGTTCTGGCCAATCGGCGACGGATATCATGTCCGGACGCCTCGACATGCAATTCGCGACCATTCCACCGACCCTGCCGCTCATTCAGAACAAGCAATTACGCGCGTTGGCGACGACCGGCCCAAAACGCACGTCCGCCCTTCCAGATCTGCCGACCGTCGCCGAAAGCGGCTATTCAGGATATGAGGCGGTGCTCTGGATGGCGCTGGTCGCGCCCGCATCGGTGCCGCAGCCGATCGTTGCCAAACTCAACGACGCAATCCGCAAATCACTCGAGGATGCGGACGTCAAAAGAAGCCTGACCATTCAGGGCTTCGAAGCCGAGCCGGACACGCCCGAAGCGCTGCGCGACCGCATTGCCGCTGATATCGGAAAGTGGCGGACGGTCGTTGCGAAAGCCGGCATCCAACCGGAATGACGGCTGCCGAGCCATGACCGATAACGACGAAAACCGCCGGCGCAATCTCGGCTTTTTCTTCGACCACGCGGTGCAACGGCTGCCCGAGAAGGTCGCAATCATCGACCTATTCGGTGGGAAGGAGCGCCATTCGACGTACCGGCAGCTCGACGAGCGCATGGATTACGTTGCGCGCATGCTTGCCCGATTAGGGATCCGATCGGGCGAACGCGTCGCCATGCTGGTCGGTAACCGCGTCGAGTTCATCGAGTTTTTCTTCGGCGCCATGCGAGCGGGCGCTATTCCACTTCTCCTCAACATCCGCCTCGCAGCCGGAATGCTTGAACAGCTCATCGCTGATGCCGCCTGCGCGCTTGTCATTGCTGATCCAGGATGCAATCGCGATGCAGTATCGATCGCCGCCCGGGCGCCGGTGCGCCACCGCATGCTGTTGGATCACAATGAGCCCGGCTTTCTGTCCTTCGAGCAGGAAATAGCCAAGCCCGCCCCGCCCGTCATCCCGCCGTCAATTGGCGACGACATGCAGGCGTTCCAGCCCTACACGTCCGGATCGACAGGCCGGCCGAAGGGCGCAATCATGACCCACCGCGGCATGCTGTGGTACGTCAGCTACAATCAGCGCTATTGGCCATCGCCGGAAAGCGCGCGCGGTCTTGTCGCGCTCCCGCTGTTTCACAAGAATGCCTTGCGTGGCACGGTCAAACCGATGCTCTATGCCGGCGGCTCGTTCGTGCTCATGCCGAACTACGAGCCGCGCGCCTATCTCGATGCGCTGGCGCGCTACAAATGTACCTATTCACGTGGCGTGGCGGCGGTGTTCACGATGCTGCTGCAACACCGCGATCATCTGCAAACGCTCGATCTGAGCAACTTGCGCAGCTTGACGATCGGTTCGGCGGTCGTCACTCCTGAATTGCTCGGCCTGGTGAAAGAGGCGCTGCCGCACATAAAAGTGGAGGAGAGCTACGGCCTGACCGAAGGCGGCAGCCCATTACGGCCGCCTATTGACGGCCGGCCGGTCCCCCGCGGCAGCCCCGGCGTGCCAGCGCCGGAGATCGAGTTGAAGCTGATCGATATAGACGGCAATGAGACGGCGGATGAGGGAGAGCTTGTGATCCGCTGTCCCTATGTGTGTCTGGGCTATTACAACGAGCCGGAGATCACGCAGGCGAAGCTCAATGACGGCTGGCTGCGCACCGGCGATGTGTTCTACAGGGACAACGACGGCTTCTTCTATTTCAAGAGCCGCGTCGACGAAATGTTCAGTTGCGGTGGCGAAAACGTCTATCCGAAGGAAGTGGAGAATCTGCTATTCGCCCATCCGGACGTGGTCAATGCGGTGGTCGCCGCGGTGCCGCACCCCATTAAGGGTCTGGCACCCGCAGCGATGGTCATGCTGCGTGAGGGCGCGATGATCACCGGAGAGGATCTGAAAGCCTGGTGCCTGGAAAAAGGGCCAGCCTATTCGCATCCCCGATCCATCGAGATCGTGGCAGCGTTGCCGCTCAACGGCGCTGGCAAGGTCGATCGCGGCATCGCTCAGGCGATGCTTAGGGCGCAAAATGCATCGAGCCAGCCTGGGCCGCCCACAGGACGTGGCTGAACGTCATCACTTACTATTTCGGTACTATGAGCATTTGTGATGCTCAGCTCCGTCGTCGGCTTCGCACTGCCCAACTGGCACCTTGGCGCCTCTGCAAGTTGATCATGCTTGCTGATTGTGATCTTATTTATTTGCGAAATGGCCCAGGCTGGCAGCAAATTCAACCCTGGTGGGATGCACAATGCACAAGTTCACGCTTCCTCAAGCGGCAATCGATCGTTCCATCGCTAATCGGGGCGTAGCGCATCCGTTCGGCGTTTTGGACCCAGCCAAGACGGCGCTCGTCGTCATCGATATGCAGAACTATTTCGTTGCGCCCGGCGCCCAGGGTGAAATTCCGATGGCGCGAGAAGTCGTCCCATCGATCAACCGATTGGCGCAGGCAATGCGTGCAGCGCAGAGTAACGTCATCTGGGTGCAGAACAGCACCAATGGCACCCGGGAATCCTGGTCGGTCCTGGCCAATCATCTGATGACGCCGGCGCGGGCGGCGCACCGTTGGGCGGCCATGGCGGAGGGCGCCGAAGGCTTCAAGCTTTGGCCTGCATTGGACGCCAAGCCGGAGGATTTTTATATCATCAAGAAGCGATTCAGCGCCTTCATCCAGGGCAGTTCCAACATCGAAGCCTTTTGCAAGGGCCGCGGGATCGACACGTTGCTCGTCGCCGGCACGGCGTCCAACGGCTGCTGCGAGTCGACTGCGCGCGACGCGACGATGCTCAACTTCAAGGTCGCAATGATCAGCGACGCCAGCGCCACCGATACCGACGAACTACACAGCGTGAGTATGCGGTTCTTCTACCAGGTCTACGGCGATGTCCTGACCGTTGACGAGGCGATTGCCGGGTTGGTGGCGGAGGCGCCGGAGCGTTTGCGGTCGGCCTGATCAGGCGGTCAGCATCGAACGCTGTGCTGTCACTGGGTGCTCAACTGCGATCCGTGGAGCATTCCTTTGAGCAGGTAACGCTCCGCGGTCATGACGACCACGTACATCACCAGTGCGAGAATTGACAACACAACGACACCGACCCAAACGAGATTGATGTCCATGATCTGACCAGCGTAGAGGATCATTCGGCCTACACCATAGCGCGATGCGATAAACTCACCGACGATGGCGCCGGCCAGCGCCAGTCCGATATTGACCCGCAGACTGCTGACGATCCAAGGCATGGCCCAGGGCACGACAACCTTGGAAAAGACCTGGAAGCGCGAGGCTCCCAAAGAAAACAGTAGTGTTTCCAGGTCTCTGTCGACGCTCTTCACGCCACCATATGCTGCCAACGCAGCCGGAACGATGGTCAGCGCCACGGCGAGCGCGACCTTCGACTCAAAACCGATCCCGAACAGGATGATCAGGATGGGCGCAAGTGCCAGCTTGGGTATGGCGTTGAACGTGACCAGATATGGCTCGCTGACCCGACCGTAGACCTTCGACCACCAGGTCGAAAGGCCGAGCACCGCGCCCGCGGTCACGCCGACAATGAATCCAACGATCGTCGCCGCCGACGTGTAGCCGATATCGACAAACAGGCTACCCTGCGTGGCCGCGACGTAGGCCGTATTCACGATGGTGAAGGGGCTGGAGAAGTAGTACGGATCGATCACTTTCAGGCGCGTGAGAACCTCCCAGGCGACCACAAGACCCGCGCCGAGAGACCAGCGCCAGATCGCCGAATATCGACGAACACGTCGCTCGGCGGCTTCGTCGTCATCGACGACGTCATCTGCGACCTTGGTTGGTTCGGCGTCATTCACAGCATTGAACTCTGGCGTTCGGCAATGCGCGCCTCCTCATTGAGCAGGTCGAGAAGCTGCCGCTTCAGCCCCATGAATGAGGCGGTGGTAACGACGTCTTGGTCACGCGGCCGCGGCAGGGCGACATCGATGTGTGATTTGATCCGGCCTGGGCGCGCGGTAAAGACGTAGATCTCATCCGACAGGTAAATGGCTTCGTCAATGTCGTGGGTGACGAAGAGGATGGTCTTGCGGAAGTCGCTCCATATCTGAAGCAGCCAGCTCTGCATGAGGAGACGCGTCTGGGCATCGAGCGCGCCAAAAGGCTCGTCGAGCAGTACGACGTCGCGATCGTAGAGCATCGTACGCAACAGGCTGGCGCGCTGCCGCATTCCACCCGAGAGTTCGTGCGGATAGTGCTGTTCGAAGCCGCCGAGGCCGTATCGCGCGATCAGAGGCTGCGCGCGCGCAATCGACTCCCGTCTCGGAACGCCACGGACTTCCGCAGCAAGAATGACGTTGTCGAGGATTGTCCGCCAAGGCAGCAGAAGACCCTTTTGCAGCATGTAGGCGACATAACCCGGTCGTCCGACAATACTCTTGCCGTCCGCCAATACGTCGCCGGTCGTTGGGCGCAGCAGACCGGCGATGATGTTGAAGAGCGTCGATTTACCGCAACCGCTCGGTCCGATCAGGCTGATCAGACGGCCTTCGGGAATGGTCACGGAGACCGGATCGAGCGCGCGGACGGTACGGCCGTCGCGCCTGAAAACCTTTGAAACCGTCTGAACGTTGAGTTTGCCGGCCTCGATCGCACCTCGTGTCTCGATCATCGTCGCTGTCGCACTCCGACGATCTGCTCATGGGTATGGGGCGAGATCGAACCCATGGCCTTGCTTCAATCCCAACACTATGAGGGCGGCCTGCCAGCCTCCGGAAGCGGCAGCAGCTCATCGTCATTTTAACGCTTGCGATTCAAGTCGTCCAATCTCGGATGGGCATGGAAGGAAAATGCGCTGCATGGCTGGAGCGAAGAATGCTCCCCGTGAGCAACGTGGGATAGCAGATTCACTTCCGCTCTCTACGAAATAGTGCGGAGGAGCGATCGCCGGCCGCATGGTCTCGTGTTGGACAGTGTTGCATACGATCAATATAGTGCGACGTCTCGATTGATGGGGATCAGCCATGACTTCGAATATGCAATCGTCATGCAGGCTCACGCGGCGCGCTGCGATCACAAGCGCTCTCGCGCTTGGTGTTGGCGCCAGCGCGCGCCCGGCCTTTGCTCAGACCCTGAAAACATTGGTCCTCGCCGAACCCGTTCACAATCTGGGTTACGCACCGGTCTACATCGCGATCGATCAGGGGTTCTTCAAGAAGCGTGGGCTCGACGTGTCGGTGCTGCAAGCCGCGAACGGCTCGCACGTCACCGCCCTGGTAAGCGGTCAGGTGTGGGGCAATATCGGCGGACCGGAATCCGATGCGATGGCAAACGTCGGCAAGGCCGACCCGCTGAAAACAATCTGCAATCTGGTCAATCGTGCGAACCTGTACATGGTGGCGCGGAAGGGCCTTGCGCCCAAGTCGAAGTCGAACGCCGACCTGGCAGCGTTCTTCAAAGGCAAGAAATTTGCGCTCGCGCGGCACGGCGGAACGCCGGACCTGTGCGGCAGATGGCTCATGGTGACCGTCGGCCTCGATCCGGACAAGGACACCCAGATCATCAACCAGGCCGATATGGCTTCGGTGGTGCCGATGATGAAGAATGGGGCGGTCGACGTGGCCATCACGCAGGAGCCATTCATCACCACCGGCATCGAGCAAGGTTTGTGGGACAAGCCATTCTACTCATATCCAGACCTCGGTGACTTTCCCTATTCGGTGGTCAGCGTTCGCCAGTCGACGATCACCAGCGAACCGCAGGTCGTCCAGGCCTTCGTCGATGCCGTGCTGGAGGCGCTTGCGCTTGCCCAGAACGATCGCCCTGCGATCGAGGCCATGACGAAAAAAGAATTTCCGACGCTGGCTGCAGCGGGCGTGAAGGCGACACTCGACGCGATCTACGCCGATCACATCTGGAGCACCGACGGCATCGTCGCCGAAAAAGGCTACTTGCTGGACATGGAGGTCGTGGCCAAGACCGGCGCCTTTACCAAATCGGTTCCGTACAAAGATGTTGTCGACATGCAATTCGTCGAGAAGGCCGTGAAGAAGTAAGATGGCGAACCAGCGGCCGACCCTGAACTCCTTCCATACCGCGGCTCCGAATTTTGAAAGCGGCAAGGACACGCCGCGTGCATTCCTCGAACGCTGCCTCGGTGCAATCGCAGCGTTCGAACCGGAGGTCGGCGCCTTCGTTCATCTCGAGCGTGAGAATGCCAGGGCAGTAGCCGACCGCTCCTCTGAGCGCTGGCGACAAGGCCGAAAGCTGTCTCAGATCGACGGCATGCCGGTCGGCATCAAGGACATCATCGAAACATCCGACATGCCAACGCAGATGGGGTCGCCGCTTTACGCCGGCTGGCGCTCCGGCCGCGATGGCGCGAGCGTAGCCGCGCTGCGCGAAGCGGGGGCGATCATACTCGGCAAAACGACCACGACTGAGTTCGCCACGCGCCATCCATTCCACACGACCCGCAACCCCTGGGACACAAGCCGCACGCCAGGCGGATCGAGCAGCGGCTCCGCGGCCGCCGTCGCCTGCGGCATGGTGCCGGCGGCGCTCGGCACACAGGGGCTGTCATCCATTGTGCGCCCGGCCAGCTATTGCGGCTGCATCGGCTTCAAGCCGAGCGTGGGTGCGATCAACCGGGGCGGCAGCCTCGATACCGTGGATCACAGCGTGCACGGCGCATTGGGTGCCAGCGTCGGCGATGTATGGATCGTGCTGCGCGAGATCGCCGATCGGGTCGGAGGCGATCCGGGCTTTACCGGACTGAGGGGGCCGTCGCGGCCGCCGTCTGCACGAAAGCCGACGCGGCTCGCCGTGCTCGAAACCCAAGGATGGGTGCAGGCCGCGCCGGACGCGAAGTCCGCGTTCGCCAAAGCGGTCGATCGTATCGGCACCGCCGGCGTAGTCATCTTACGTGGCGCCGACTGCGCCCCGGTTGCCCAGGTTGAAAGCGCGATCGCGAATGCGATGGCGATGGTGACGGCGATCAACGCCTGGGACATGCGCTGGCCGTTGAACGCCTATCGCAATCGCGATCCCGGCAAGATGAGCAAAGCACTGCTTGCGCAGCTCGAGATCGCCGAAGCCATGACGCTCGAGGATTATCGCGCATGCCTTGCCCAACGCGTGCAGATGCGCGCGGTTCACGCCGAGCTGGCGCAGCATTGCGACGCGGCAATCACCCTCGCCGCTACGGGCCCGGCGCCATCCGGCCTCGCCAGCACCGGGAATGGCGTATTCGGTGTACCCGGTTCGCTGCTCGGCGTGCCTGCGATTTCGCTGCCTGTGCTCGAGGCCGAGCAGCTGCCGCTCGGCTTGCAGGCGATTGGCTTTGCTGACGGCGACAGTCCCCTGTTGGCCACCGCCGCCTGGCTGATGGAACACCTCAAGCCTTGATCAGGCAATTCACTGCTGCACGAAAATTTCCGTGCCGAAGATGCGCCCGCCGGGATTGGGCTTGTACGCGACGTTGCGGCTTTCGCCGTACAGCATGCGGTGGGTCCACATGAAGCAGGCAGGCGCCGCCTCCTCGATCTTCTTGAAAGCGACGTTGAGTGCTTTGCGCCGCTGCGCGGGATCGAAGGTCACACGCTCGGTTTGAAGCGCCTTATCGATCTCGGGATCTGAGATCCCGATCCGCGGCGACCCGCCGGTTTGGAAGTACTGCTGCAGCGCCACCGACGGGTCGACCACCGTGCCGCGGCCCATGTAATAAAACGGCACCTTACCCCTCTGCACGTCGGACCAGAGTGTCGCCCATTCGGGCGTACGCAGCCGCGCGTTGATGCCGACCGCATTGAGCATCGGTACCATCGCCTGCGTCACCTCCTTATCGTCGATGTAGCGACCGACCGGCGTGTAGAGGTCCACTGGTTCGCCATTGTATCCCGACTCCTTCACCAGCTCCCTGGCCTTTGCCGGATCGTAGGGAATGAGCAGATGCTGCTTGGCGAAAGCGGCATCGTAACCGTACTGCCCGGGACCGATCGGCCCATCGAGCCGGTCCGCCTCACCGCCGAGCACATTCTTGATGATCGCGTCGCGATCGATGGCGTAACACACGGCCTGGCGCAGCTTGGCATTATCCCAAAGTTTGAATTTCGGGCTCATCGCCAGGAACATCAGCTCAATCGAGCCAGTGTGAACGAGTCTGGCGTCCTTGGCTTCGCTGACGCGTGAAGCGAGCTGCGGCGGAATGAACTGCGCGATCTGGATCTCGTTGTTCAACAGCGCAGTCACGCGCTGCTCAGGCTCCCGCATAATAGTGAAGATGATCGTGTCGGGATTGTTCGGCCCCGCCGCGGGATTTGTCGAGTCTTTTTCCAGAACGATGCGCTGGCCGATATCGAGTGCTTTGAGTTTATACGGCCCCCAGCCCCACAGATACTTGCGATCGGCTTCACGAGCCCCGTATTTGTCGTAGAGGTCCTTCGAGGTGATGATGAATCGGTCGAACAGAAATTCAAGAAGAGGCGCGGTAGGCTGCTTGGTAATGACTTTCACGGTGTAGGGATCGACCGCGATCATCTCCTTGACCGGCGAGACGTTCGACTTCTGCATGCTCTGCGGGTCGGAATTTATGCGCGTGAAAGAGTGCACCACGTCTGCGGAGGTAAATTCCTTGCCGTCGTTCTGGCGTTTGACGCCGCGCCGCAGATGAAAGATCCAGATGTTGGGATCCGACTTGTCGACTTCCCAGCTCTCGGCAAGGCGCCCGACGTATTCGCCCTTGTCGTAATCCCAGATGCCGAGGCAACCCAGCACCTCGCACCAGATTCCATAGGCGAGGCCGACACTGTCGCCATAAGGGTTGTAACTGGCGATCGTCTCGGTCACGCCGATAGTGACCTGGCTTGCCGCCGACGCCGCGCTGCCATTGAACGCCGCTGCAGCGACAATTGCCGCTTGCGCGATCCACGCCAAATTCCGTCTCGTGCTTGACAATCTGCGCATCGCTTCACTCCTCGATGGCCGAAGCGGCTCGGATTAGTCCACGCCAGCTCACAGGCTTCGCCCGCGGCGCGATCCGGGCCGTTAGCCCTATTCCGCCTTCATGCCGGTCTGCTTGATGACATTGGACCAAATCTGGCTTCCGGCGGCAATGCGCGCCATGGTTTCAGCGGGCGTCGAACCGACGATCCAGATATCCTGTTTGCTGAAACGATCCCTGAATTCCGGCGTGTCGATCCCGCGGCGGACATCGCCCTGCAGAAGCTTGACGATGTCGTCCGGCGTGCCGCCCGGCGCCATCAGCACAAAATCGGTGGTCACTTCGAAGCCGGGGTAGCCGGATTCCGCTATTGTCGCAATTTCCGGGGCGAGCGGCGATCGCTGTGCGGTCGAGACCGCCAGCACCCGCAGCTTGCCGGCTTTCGCCAGCGGCAGCAGGCCCGCGGTCGAACCAAATGACACCTTCACCTGACCGGCGATCAGGTCCGCA
>Ga0126371_10004295_pt1 | contig 12551 bp, 11 predicted proteins | sample PanSoiMetaPlot_4_FD_110145 | JGI IMG/M metagenome (GOLD analysis project Ga0126371, IMG submission 110145) | Tropical forest soil microbial communities from Panama - MetaG Plot_4 | ecosystem: Environmental > Terrestrial > Soil > Tropical forest > Bulk soil | place: Panama | collected 2016-02-17
AAATTCCGCGACCATCAGCGAAGTGCGGTAGTGAACTACACGCGCGCCTATTCTCCACTTTTGAGTTCCACTACGACGCTGGGCTACACCCGCAGCACGCCGATCTTTCCAACCGTGAATCACACGGACGTCGCCCTGGCTTTCGGCGATGGCCTCTACAACGGCTTCAACTCCGCCGACGGATCCATCTTCGGCTCCTACGGCAACGTGTACCAACTCCGGCACGACATGAGCTACGTGTATCGCTCGCATCTAATGAAGTGGGGCCTGGACATTCGCGTGAATCGCGACTCCACCGTTTTCGGCACCAATCCCAACGGGGAGTATGTCTTCGGCGGCGGCCCGGCGTACTCGCCCGTGTTTATTCCTTCCGCCAGCGGCCAGCACGATATCTTTCCGGGACAACAGCTGCCCGATTCCCTTCTGGGCCTGCTGACCGCCACCCCTTTCGAATACACCATCAGCGCGCCTTACCGGCTCACGCCGACGGGCGACAAGTTCGACGAGGCCGCGGTACATCGCGAAGCTTACAACTTCTATTTTCAAGACACCTGGAAGATCAACACGCGGCTGAGCCTGAATTACGGCCTGCGTTACGAAATCAACAGTCGCATCAAGGAAGGCCTGAACCGCACTTCGGTGGCTACTCCCGTCGGACCGGACGGAAACCCCACCGAGTTTCTGGCTCCCGGCGCCACCCAGCAATTTCTGTACAACCCACAGCCGATCTATTCGCTGGATAAGAACGGTTGGGGCCCGCGCCTGGCCGTGGACTATGCGTTGACAAAGCACACCACGGTACACGCGGGCGGCGCCATCACCACGCTGTTGCCGAATCTGTGGCAGGTGAATTTCGTCACCGGCGGATTTCCCTTCGTGGTGCAGCCGCTGGTAACCGCGCTTCCCGTCACTCCGGTTCCCTTCTCGGCCAGCGTCACGCCCTTACCAGTGCCAGAGCCTTATACCACCTCCGGGCAGTTGCTCTTCGCCAACGGAAGCACTTCCTCCGTTGCTGCGAACACACCCATCGACGTTCCCAGATTCCAAAAGGACCTGGAAGCGCTGATACCTGGAGACCAGGCGCAATTGCTGAGTGTCAGCGTAATCTCGCGCAACTTCAGGAACGGCTACATCGGCACATACACGGCTGGAGTGGAGCATGACTTCGGAGGGGTGCATTGGAGCACCAGCTATGTGGGAACCGCCGGGATCCACCTGCCGCGCGTCTTTGCGCCGAACGGCTACCAGGGGGCGGGCCCGGCCTTCGCGCGATTCACGCAGTTCGACGCTTCGGGAAATGCCGTCGGCGGATACGGGCCCGAGTACGTGATGGTCAGCGATTCGCATTCGACGTATCACTCGCTGCAGACCAGCGTCAGCGGCAGCTCGGCGCGCCTGGGCTTGCACTTCGCCACCAGCTATACGTTTTCCAAGTCCATCGACGACACCAGCACCGTGCTGGGAGGCATCCCCGCGAATGCCGGAGCCATTCTGCAGACCCTGGCGCAGAATCCGCTCGACGAGCGCGCGGACAAGAGCGTCTCGACCTTCGACATCCGGCATGTATTTTCGGTGAGCGCGATTCAGTCGCTGCCGTTTGACCGCCTGGGCTTTCTGCAGTCGGTGAGCAAATATGTGACCGCTGGTTGGCAGTTGCTGAACATCACCACCTTCACCAGCGGACCGCCGTTTACCGTGTATTCCGGAGAGCAGCAAACCGACGCCGGGGCGGGCAGCGCGGATCGCCCGGACCTGCTGACCATGCCGGATTTTTCCACCAGCCGCACGCATCGCGAAGACTACTTCGGCCGGGGTTTCGAGCCTGCAGGCAGCAACAGCGCGATGGTAAACAACAACAGCTCGTTCTTTTTTGTTCCCGTTGGTGTGCCCAGCGGTACCGGGCCCAATCAAGGACGTTTCGGCACGCTCGCGCGCGACACGTTTCGCGCGCCGGCCTATCAGAACTGGGATTTCGCAATTATCAAAGACACGCCCTTCGGAAAGCGCGGCAAAAGCGACCTGGGCATCCTGGAATTTCGCGCCGAATTCTTCAATCTGTTTAACATCGTCAATTTTGGCCTGCCGTCCAACATTGTGCGCGGCAGCGGATTCGGCGTCATCAGCCACACCTCCGGCAACTCGCGGCAAATCCAGTTTTCGCTGAAACTGGCTTTCTAGCTGGGCCCTTTCGCGTCCAGGTCTAAACCTTGGGCTTCGCTCAATCGCGTGCTATCCCTTTTGCACCCGGGCGCGTCTAAGGCCGGTGTAGGCAATCCTCCGCAAGGTGTAGTAGAGTGCACGGACATTGTAGGAGGCTTATGGACAAGCCCCGGCTTTCAAAAGCGGAAACGCGCATCTTGGAACAATTCTGGAGACTGGGAACGTGCTCGGTGCGCGAAATTCTCGATAGCCTGCCCGAGGAGGAGCGCGTTGCATACACAACGGTCCAGACGCTCGTCTACCGCCTGGAGGAAAAAGGCGCCGTTCGCAAGGTCAAGAAGGTCGGCAACGCGCAGCTCTTCGAACCTGCCATCAGCCGGAGCCAGTTTCGCAGCGGGCTCGCGCGCGACCTCCTGGAGCTGTTCGGAGGCTCGCCCCGGCTGCTCGTCTCCAACCTGCTCGAGAGCGGCACCCTGACGCTGAAAGACCTGAAAGCCCTGCAAAACGACGCGCCCCGGAACAAAAACTCCCGCACCCGTGGAGGGAAATAGGATGCATTTGATTCCCACGCGCGTCATGTATTACTTCGGCGTGCATCTGTTGTTTGCCTCGATCGTTTGTCTTCTGACCCGGCTTCTGACGGCGATTCCGCGCGGCCGGACAACGACCAAGTATTGGATTTGGGTAGCGGCTACGCTCAATTTCATGGTTCCTTTGGGCGCGGTCGTTGACAGGTTTGGGAAAGCTCGTCTCGCATGGGCCACGCCGTTGCCGATGATCGGAGAGCCGGCCTTTCAGATCACGCAGGGGCCGAACGCCGGCTTGCTGTTCGGGATTTGGCTGCTCGGCGCAAGCTTGATGGCCCTCCGGCTGATTTTGCGTTTGCGCGCAGACCGCCGCAATGCCCACGGGTTTGCGGATGAACAAACTCCGACGCCAAGAACGTTTGTTGCCGCCGGCGTGCCCGTCCGGTTCACCGAAGGGCATGGAGGGCCGGCCGTGGATGGCGTTCTCTATCCTCACATTTCCTTGCCGAAAGGGACTACGCGAATCCTGAGCACAGAGGAACTCGTCGCCGTTCTGATGCATGAGGTGACCCACGCGAAACGCCGCGACAACCTGATTCGCCTGGTCTACGAAATCGGGCTTTGTCTGTTATGGTTTCATCCCCTCGTCTGGCTCGCCGGGTCGCGCCTTTCGCTCTATCGGGAGCTCTCCTGCGATGAGTCCGTCATCCAGAATGCGCGGGGCCTGCATCTGCTTTCCGCTCTGAAAAAGCTCGCCGTTCCAGAACGCGGCTTTTTGCTGCAAGCGACCGCTTCTTCTTTCCTGACCCATCGTCTGGCCGTATTAAGGGCCCGGCCCGAGCGGCAAAGCGGCCTGGCAAGTGCGCTTCTCGCTTTGTCGTTCGGCGCACTGCTAGTCGGTGGCATCCTGGAAACCATTGCGCATACCGCGTGCTGTTTTATTTCAAAAAGATGATTCCCTCAAGGTACACAGTTATGCCCAACTGCCTCTCTGTTTCCCTTACACCCGTTCGATGGCTCGCTCTCTGTTCCCTGGCAATGCTGTCCTCATACATTGCTCGCGCCCAACCTCTCTCCCCACAAGTTCGCAAGTACGTCAGCGTAAGCACCCCGAAGGTCATCCTGGAGCACGTCGAACTCATCGACGGAACCGGAGCCGAGGTGGTAGCCGATCGCAACATCTCGATCGAGGGCGGCAAAATCATCGCCATTTCCCCCGGCGCCGATCTGCCGCCGGCCGACGGAACGACGATCCTCAACCTGCGCGGCTATTCCGTGATGCCGGGTATCGTCGGCATGCACGAGCACCTGTTCTATACCCCCTTCCCTAACATCGCTGCCGATGGAAGTTTTGAGCGGCCCACCCTTTTCCATGAGATGAGCTATTCAGCGCCACGCTTGTATCTGGCCAACGGCGTCACCACGGCGCGCACCGCAGGCAGTGTCGACGGCTTCACGGACGTACGACTCAAAGAATCCATCGAGAAGGGCTTGTTAGTTGGGCCACATCTGGACGTAACGGGTCCCTATCTCGAAGGGGCTGGCGACAATCCGAACCTCCAGATGCACAAGCTCACTGGTCCTCAGGACGCGCGCGAAACCGTGGCTTACTGGGCGGATCGCGGCGTGACCTCCTTCAAAGCCTACGCGCACATCACCCGCGACGAATTAAAGGCCGCCGTTGAGGAAGCGCACAAACGCGGGCTGAAAGTCACTGGCCATTTGTGCTCCGTCACCTATGCCGAGGCCGCCGAGATCGGAATCGACGACCTCGAACATGGCTTCCGCGCTAACACTGAACTGGATCCAGATAAGAAACCGGACACCTGCAGCGCGAGCGGCGGCGATTACACGCTGGACCACATGGCTCCGGGCAGTCCGGAAGTAAAGCGCCTCTTTGAGACGCTTATCAGCCGCCATGTTGCCATCACTTCCACGCTGGCCGGTCCGGCAACAAGCGTGCCCTCGGATGCGACAAACGATGCGCGTCCACTACTCCGGCCGGCTGTGCTGGAAGCCATGTCTCCCCAGGCGCGCGAAACTTATCTCTACAACCGGAATCGTGCTAGACCAGCTCAGAGCAACGCGGCACAACGCCTCCGCAGAGACATGGACCTGCAGCGTGCATTCGTCACAGCGGGCGGCCTGCTGATCGCGGGACCCGATCCCACCGGACTCGGCGGCAATCTTCCCGGCTTTGGCGATCATCGCCAGATTGAGTTGCTGGTCGAGGCCGGCTTCACGCCGGTGGAAGCCATTCGCATCGCAACATTGAATGGTGCGATTTATCTTGGCCGCCAGGATCAGATCGGTTCGCTTGCCGTCGGGAAGAATGCCGACCTCGTGCTGATCAAGGGCGATCCTGCCGCACACATCACCGATATCGAAAACGTCGAAACCGTATTCAAAGATGGCGTTGCGTACGACACCAAAAAGCTGCTCGATTCGGTAAAGGGCCACTATGGAGACTATTAAAACAATAGTTGCAGGCAAACGAGGTCGGCGAATTCTCAAGTCGTTTGCACTACTCACTGCTTCGCTCCTTATGCTCTTTGCGCCCTGGCCGCTCGTCGCGCAATCACCCGTGGCGGTTAGACTGGTAAAGGCCGGCCGTTTGCTCGATGTTCACACGGGGAATGTGCTCTCACCCGCCGCCGTGCTCATCGAAAACGGCAAGATCAAGGAAGTTGGACCGCCTTCGCAAGTGCAGCCGCACGTACCCGCTGGCGCCAAAACCGTCGATCTGGGCAGTGCGACCTTATTGCCGGGGCTGATTGACAGCCACACCCATTTGCTTCTCGATGTGGTTATACCTCCAGAAGCGGAGAGCTCGCGCCGTTGGAATGGCAACTTTGTTCCGGATTTGCTGTTGGCCATCGCCGAGTCACCCAGTAAACGCGTCTTGTTCGGGGCGCAAATGGCGCGCGAAGACCTGGAGAGCGGTTTTACCACCGTTCGCATCCTGGGCCACTCCGGTATTGATGGAGACACCGAACTCCGCGACGCGATCAACGCCGGCCGTGTTCCGGGCCCGAGGATTCTGGCCTGCGGGCGCAAACTCATCACACGCGGTTCTTACGTTCAGAGTCTCAATCCCGCCCTTGCCGATGCCATCCTCGAACAGGAGTTCTTGTTGATCGATGGGGCCGACCGCGCACGGGAGGCAGTCCGGCGGAATGAGTTTCAGAACGTCGATGTAATCAAGGTCGCCGCGGATGAAAATCTGACGCTCGCTGAGTTGGCGGCGGTTGTCGAAGAGGCGCACCGTGAGCACTTGAAAGTTGCCGTGCATGCGATTGACAAGACCAGCATTCAGACGGCGATCGATGCGGGGGTGGATTCAATCGAGCACGGCAACGAAGTCACCGACGAACAGCTCAGGCAGATGCGCGATAAGGGAATTTTTCTTGATCTGACACCAACTTCTTATGGCGGCTTCTTTACAAAAATCCGGGAGGGAACCATCGTGATGTCTCCGGAGAATCAGGCCGAGAGAATTAAGGCCGATGAGCAGGGGCGGCAACGCTACGACAAGCTGGTTCAACGAGTTTTGAAGTCCGGCGTGAAGTTCGCTGCCGGATCGGATATGTGCTGGTTCTACCCTGGAAAGACGCGCGGGCAAGCCTCGGCATCCAGATTTCCCAAGTTGCACGAGGCCGGAATGCCCACGATTGATGTTCTTCGTGCAATCACAACCAATGCTGCGGAAATGCTGGGTTGGCAGGATCGTATCGGCGCCATCGAACCCGGAAAGTTCGCCGATCTCGTCGCCGTCTCGGGCGATCCTCTCGCAGACATCACCGAACTCGAGCGTGTGCGATTCGTCATGAAGGACGGGCAGGTAATCCGCAACGACCTTGCAGCGCACTAATTAGAAGACTGCCAAACCCAGAAAAATTGTCGAGGCCAATTTCATGAAAAGCCGGATGCCACCCCTCTTGGCCATACTCTTGTTGGCTGTTTCCACGAGCGCGACTCGCGCGCAGCAACCGCCTAGTCAACGCATCGTTGATTTGAAAGCATCCGACGGCACCCTTCTCAAGGCCACCTACTTTCCGGCGGTCAAACCTGGTCCGGGTGTCCTGCTGCTGCACCAGGTAAACCGCGACCGCAAGAGCTGGGACGGCGTAGCGGCGCAACTCGCCGCGGTGGGGGTCCACACCCTGACCCTCGACATGCGCGGTTTTGGCGAAAGCGGTGGCGCGTCGTTTGGTAAGTTGTCGTCAGCCGAGCAGGACAAAATATGGAAGGGGTTCCCGGAAGATATCGAAGTCGCGTATCAATACCTGACTTCGCAGCCCGGCGTTCAACGCGAGGTCATCGGTTTGGGCGGTGCCGGGCTGCTCGGAGTCGATAATTCCGTCAAACTCGCTCACCGGCATCCAGACCAGGTGAAATCTCTGGCGCTGCTTTCCGGCGAAACCTTTCTGCCGGAATTGCGATTCCTCCGCGAGGCCTCGCAGATCCCCGGCCTGTTCGTTATTTCTGACGAAGACGAATATCCGCCCACTGTGGAAGCGATGGAATTGCTTTACGCAAACTCCACCAACCCCGGAAAAAAACTTGTTCATTACTCCGCTTCGCACGAGGCACCTTGGCTTTGGTACGAGCCCTTTGATATCGGCAAAGTTCCGGCGAACGGCGGCCACGGTACCGACCTCTTTCAGAAACACCCGGAGCTTCCCGGCATCATCGTGGATTGGTTTGTCACCACGCTGATCAAGACACCGGGGCACGCGCCGGCGGACTCGATTGCCGTCATGCCCATCCTCCGGCAGATCGAAATGCCCGGAGGAGTCGCCGAGGTCACCAGGCAATTGCAGGAAGTGCGCCAAAAAGATCCCGCGGCGCAATTGTTTCCTGAAATTACCGTTGACATTATCGGCGCGGATCATTTGCGAGTGGGTGAGGCAAAAGCCGCGCTCGAGGTTTTTCAGCTCCTCGTCCTGGCTTACCCAGACTCTTGCGATGCGCGGATCGACCTCGCCGATGCGTACTTGGCGCTCGGCCAGAAAGACCTGGCGCGCCAGCACGCCGAAAAGGCTCTGGCTCTGCTCGATTCGCAAGCCACACCGGCTTCCTCGTGGTCCGATACAGGGCAGCGGCGGGGCGAAATCCGCAAAAGCATTCTGCGCACCCTCAAACAGCTCAACGAACAGAAGTAGGTCTTGGTGCGCCGGTCTCTGGCTGTGAGACTCCACTTGTAGGGCTTGGAAAAACAAAAAACACACTACCAGCGTTACCATCCCATTCCGCTGGAAGGTCTGCCATGCGGATCCAGGCTCCTAAAAACCTTCCGACTCTCGGACAAATAGCAGAAAGTTCCGAGTCTTCTGTCATCGCAACCGGGAAAGCACGCTTTTCAGTTCAGCCTGATTGACACGCCAGTCGGTTTCGGAGTCGGTGCCGCTAGAAAAGCGAGGAGATCCCCGCGTCGATGGCTATGTGCGTTGCCGCTTCTCTGTCAATCGAATAACTCTGCCCTGTGCGGTGGGAAAAATGCAAGAAACGGCTGATGTGATAGTCCTCGTCGAGGACTGTAAAGAGGCGCGAGGTTTCTTCCGCGGAAAGTTCGAAAGCGGAAAGCGCCACGGGCTCGCCGAAAGATTTGGCGAGCGAAGCGTAGCGGTCCACCACTTCCCTGAGCGTCAGCATTCCCGCGAGTGTATCGCGCGCGGCGCGTCGGGGAAAGGGAGCGAATTGGCTCGGCACGCAGCTTCCGGTAAGATGCTGTGCGTACCTACAACGCATCGGAGGAAGAGCTTATGAGCATCGCGGTCGGACAAACGGCACCGGATTTCACGCTGCAGGACCAGAACAAAAAAGAAGTGAAGCTTTCCGATTTCGCCGGAAAGAAACGCGTGGTGCTGGTGTTTTATCCGCTGGACTGGAGCCCCACCTGCACGAACGAGCACGCCTGCTTTGTCAACGACATGCGCAATTTCGACACGCTCGACGCAGAAGTGCTGGGTGTTAGCGTGGACAGCGTGTGGTCGCACAAGGCCTACGCGGAAAAAATGGGCATCCAGTATTCCCTGCTGGCCGATTTTCATCCCAAAGGCGGGATGAGCGAAAAGTATGGCATGTACATGGCCGACAAAGGGATCACCGGCCGCTCCATCTTCATCGTCGACAAAGGCGGCAAAGTGGCCTGGAAGAAAGATTACGATATCCCCGTCGTTCCCGACATCAAGGAAGTAGCCGCAGCCCTGGGCAACGTGAAGTAAAGGAAGTAAAGGATTGGAAACACCTGGCCGGTCCTTCGACCGGCCATTTTTTTCGTGGCTTCTTTGCTTGGTTACTTCTTTACTTCATTCTTCGGAGGCTCGGAGGCTTGGGGTTGTGCCGGAGAGGACTCAATCGCTCCGGAAAATGAGCGCACCAAAATGACTAGTTGCCAGCGCTGCTCTTCGGTCAGTTTGTTGCGAAACGACGGCATGGGCTTGCGGCCCTGCGTGATCTGGTAAAAAATTTCCCCGTCGGTCAGCTTGTTCATGTGTGCCGCGTCGGTCAGATTGCTGGGCGCTGGATCGTACATCCTGGCGTCGGAGCCGTCGCCCTTGCCAGAATCGCCGTGGCAGTTGGCGCACTTTTCGTTGTAGATGGGTTTCGCCGCGTTGTAATTGCCATCATTGACGGTAAGAGGATTCTTGCGCAGCTTTTCCTCGGCCGGGATTTGCCACGGAGTCCTGTGCAACGCCGCAAGCCCGATGGAAAGAAAGATCAGCCCGATCGCCACACCGAACAGGATCTTCTGAAGGAGGCGGGATTTCTTGGGTCGTTCGTTCACCGGTGTCCCCAAGAGGAGTTTCGCACAGGCACGTAACTCGGGAAAAGAGGAGCGGCGCCTCAGCGCCCTCTGTGTTCTTCCTCTGCGATCTCTGTCATAAGGCTTTTTCTTCTTTGCTCAGGCACCGCGAAAAATCAGGAACAGCAGCTCCCCGTTAAAGAAAAGAATAGCCGCAGCGACGGCCCACGCGACGACCATGGTGGCACGCGAGTTCACAAACTCGCCCATCTTCGCCCGCTCGCTGGTGAACTGCACCAGCGGAATCACCGCGAATGGCAGCTGAAAACTCAGAATCACCTGGCTGAGAATCAGCAACGCGGTCAGCTTCCCTTCCCCCGCGACGCCGATGACCAGGATCGCGGGAATAATGGCGATCGCGCGGGTGATTAGGCGGCGGATCCATGGCTTCAGGCGAATATCAATGAAGCCTTCCATCACAATCTGCCCGGCCAGGGTTCCCGTCAGCGTGGAATTCTGTCCGGACGCCAGCAGCGCGCAGGCAAACAGCGTGCTTGCCAGCCCGGCGCCCAGTACAGGACTCAACAGCTTATAGGCTTCCGTGATATCGGCCACTTCATCGAGCCCGCGCCTGTGAAATGCCGCGGCGCCAAGCACGAGAATCGCGGCATTGATAAACAAAGCAAAGAAGAGCGCGATCGTCGAATCAATCACCGCGTAGCGCAGCGCCTCCCGCTTTTCGCTATTACTCTGCCCGAACGCGCGCGTCTGCACGATGCTCGAGTGCAAATATAAATTGTGCGGCATCACCGTGGCTCCCAGGATGCCGATGGCGATGTACAACATTTCCTTGTTGCGCAGGATTTCCGCGCGCGGCAGGAAGCCGTGCGCCGCCTCCAGCCACAGGGGCCGCGCAAAGAAAATTTCATAGGCGAAACAAAGCGCGACGCTGGCGATCAGCGTGACCACGAAGGCCTCGATCAGGCGAAAGCCGCGGCCCTGCAGCGCCAGCACTAGCAGTACGTCGAGCGCTGTCAACACCACGCCCAGCAGCAGCGGAATGTGGAAAAGCAGATTCAGCGCCACAGCGGAACCCAGGACTTCGGCCAGGTCGCACGCGGCGATGGCTAGTTCGCACGCCACCCACAGAAACATCGACATGCGCCGCGAGTAGTGGTCACGGCAGGCCTGGGCAAGGTCGCGGCCCGTGGCGATGCCCAGCTTCGCCGAAAGCGCTTGCAGAAACATCGCCAGCAGATTGCTGAGCAGTACGACGCTCAGGAGCGCATAGCCGAATTTCGACCCGCCGCCGATATCCGTGGCCCAATTGCCGGGGTCCATGTAGCCGACGGCAATCAGGTACCCGGGCCCCGCAAAGGCCAAGATTTTGCGAATCCACGAAGCGTTGTGCGAAATGGGGATCGAACGGTACGCCTCCGGCAGGGACGGCAACGTAAGGGCACGCCGCCAGGGGGAGGCCTCCCCTTGTGCGGCAGGTACGGCCGGCGCCGTTGAAAATCGCTTGGAAAAGATATCCGCCATAGCGCTTGTTAACTATAGTTAACTTCTCTTATAAAGTAGAATTAACTCCTGTCCCGTGTCAATAGGACTTTTCCCGAAAGGTACTTGGTTTCTCCGTTCCCTCTGCGACGCCTATGCTGACTCTGCGGTAAGGCCTTCTTCGGCGCCGCCCGATAAGTGATGCAAGGGCGGCTGTGGTACTTTGGGAGGGGAATTTTTGGAGACCAACATGGACGAGAAGCAGGCAGTGCCGCCGGGTCAAGTGCAAATCAAGGCGGACGAAAAAGAACTTCAGGGGCTCTACAGCAACCTGGTGATGATCCAGCATCACCCCGAGGAATTCACGCTAAACTTCGTATACATCTTCCCCAATGGCACCCAGGGCAAGCTCCTCAGTAGCGTAATCGTGAGCCCCGGCCACGCCAAGCGTATCTGGCGCGCGCTCGGAGAAAATATTTCGCGCTTTGAATCGCAATACGGCTCGATCAAGGAAGGCCCCGAAGGCGGGCCCATGCCGGGCGCGAACATCGGCTTCGTGCAGTAAGCGAAGGCGCGGAGAGAACCAGTGCGATTTCAGGCCGCCAGCGACCAGGCGCTGCTGGTTTATCTGGGAGAAGAAATCGGTGCCCCGGCACACGATCGCGTCGTGCAGTTGCTGCGCCTCCTGCAAAGTGAGCCCCTGCCTTGGGTCCGCAACATTCAGCCGGCTTATTGCTCCCTGATGATCACGTTTGATGCGGTGGCCGTCGACCACGCCGAAGTTCAGGCCCGCCTCACCGAATACGAAAAGCGCGCGGAGAAGCTCCCCGTCGAGCGCGCCCGACTCGTAGAGGTGCCGGTCTGTTATGGCGGCGAGTTCGGGCCGGATCTCGAAGATGTGGCAGCGAAACAAAAGTTATCCGCCGCTAAAATGATTCAACTCCACTGTTCGCGCACCTACCATGCGTATTTTCTCGGTTTCGCACCGGGCTTCGCGTACCTGGGAAATCTCGCCAAGGAACTTGTGGCGCCACGGCTCGAAACTCCTCGCAAAGCCGTGCCCGCGGGAAGCGTAGGCATCGCGGGGCATCAGACCGCGATATATCCGTTCGCCACACCTGGCGGCTGGCGCCTGATTGGCCGGACGCCACTGCAAATTTTCCAGAAAGACCGCGAGCCGATGAACTGGATTGCCATCGGCGATCAAGTCCGTTTCCGTCCCATTTCCCGCGAACAATTCTTGTGGCAGGGGCGCGCATGAATTCCCTCCTGGTGGAATCCCCGGGATTCCAAACGACCGTGCAGGATCTGGGGCGCGAGGGTTATGGAACGTTGGGCGTATCCCCTTCAGGAGCGGCCGACCCTGTGGCGCTGCGCATCGGGAACCTTCTGGTCGAAAATCGGCCCGCAACGCCCGCGCTGGAGATGACCCTCACCGGCGGAACATTTGCGTTTCCCGAAGGAGCCGTCGTCTGCCTGGCCGGCGCCGATTTCGGCGCACAAGTGAACGGCAGGCCACTGACCCCGTGGAAACCTTGGGCGATCTTGCCGGGGCAGCAATTGTCGCTGGGACCCGCGAAGGATTTTGCGCGCTGTTATTTGTGCATTGCCGGGGG
>Ga0126371_10004296_pt1 | contig 12551 bp, 11 predicted proteins | sample PanSoiMetaPlot_4_FD_110145 | JGI IMG/M metagenome (GOLD analysis project Ga0126371, IMG submission 110145) | Tropical forest soil microbial communities from Panama - MetaG Plot_4 | ecosystem: Environmental > Terrestrial > Soil > Tropical forest > Bulk soil | place: Panama | collected 2016-02-17
AACCTATGCAGCGATCATTTCCACGATCGTCGAACGCGAGTACGTCACCAAGGATCAAGGCCGATTCACGCCCACGCTGCTCGGCGAGAAAGTCACCGAACTTCTCGTCAAGAGCTTTGAAGACATTTTTGACGTCGGGTTCACCGCGCGCCTCGAAGACGAACTCGACGAAATTGAAGAGGGCAAGCTCCCGTGGCGCAAATCTGTCAAAGGCTTCTGGAAAAGTTTCGAGGACGACCTGGAAAAAGCCGAAGGCGAAATGGAGTCCTACAAGGCCGGCATTCCGACGGACGAGGTTTGTCCGAAATGCGGACAGGGCAAGCTGCTCGAACGAATCAGCCGGCACGGATTTTTCCTCGGCTGCGACCGCTACCCCGATTGCGACTACATTCGCGACATCGCCGACGCCAGCGAAGAAGTGGAAGGCTCCAACACCGTCGAGTATTGCCACAATTGCGGACGCGAAATGGTTATCAAGCGCGGGCGCTTCGGCGCTTTCCTCGCCTGTTCTGGTTATCCCGATTGCAAAACCACACGCCGTTTGGCTGCTGGAACGCGCAAGGCGCGCCAGCCGGACGAACCGCTGGAGGAAAAGTGCCCGCAATGCGGCGAACAGCTTCTCAAGCGCCATGGCCGCTTTGGAGAATTCATCGGCTGCTCGAAATACCCGAAGTGCAAGTACACGCGCCCGATTACGTTGGGAATCAAATGCCCCAAATGCGGCGAAGGCGAATTTGTGCGCCGCGGCACGGCCAAGGGGCGCGGACGCGGCAGAATTTTCTACGGATGCAGCCGCTACCCGGATTGTGATTTCACCACACCGCATGAACCGGTTGCCGAGCCGTGCCCGAAGTGCGCCGCGCCGTTCACTGTTCTCAAGCGTAACAAGCATGGCGTGATGCGCGCATGCCTCACCGAAAATTGCGATTGGGAGCTTCCGCTTCCATCCGAGTCCGCGTCTCCTGCGCCGATCGGCGAGCCCGTAGAGGCGGGCGTGAAGAGCTAACGTCTTACGAACGCAATGACCACGAAAGAAGCGATTGCGAAGTACCTGCACTATCTCCAGTACGTTCGCAATGCCTCCCCACGGACCATTGAAAACTACAAAATCGATCTGGAGCAGTTTCTCGCCTACGTGACCCCGCCCGGGGAAGAGCCATTAGGGCTCGCTGCCGTCAACCATCTTGTGATTCGCGAATTTGTGAATCACCTCTACGATCGTGGCCTGGAGAAGAGCTCTATCGCCAGAAAACTCGCGGCCCTGCGCTCTTTTTTCAAGTTTTGTGTGCGCGAAAACATCCTTAAGCAGAATCCAGCCGCTTTGGTCGCGCGTCCAAAGCTGCCTAAGCGCGTGCCGCACATTTCCACTCCCGAAGAAATGAATAATCTTCTTGACCGTATAACTCCGGACAGTATCCGCCAGGCCAAGTCCGCCAGAAGGAAACCGAGGAAGGACTCAGCCGCTGCGGAGGACCGCGCCATTCGCGACCGCGCGATTTTTGAGATCTTGTATGGTTCCGGCCTTCGCGTCAGCGAATTAACCGGCTTGAACATGTCTAGCTTTGATGAAACCGAGCAGATGATTCACGTCTATGGCAAACGGCGCAAAGAGCGGCTCGTCCCCTACGGAGCGAAAGCTCGCGCTGCTCTCGAGAATTATTGGCCTGCGCGCCAGAGAATGCTCGATCGCGCCAGAAAACGCGGAGTGAAGGCCGTTTTTGTAAATCTCCATGGCGAACGGCTGACGAGGCGCACGGTTCTAAGTATCGTTCGTAACTACACTCGCATGCTTACACCGCACATGGATCTTCATCCGCATTCGCTGCGTCATGCTTTTGCCTCTCATCTTCTTGCCGACGGCGCCGACCTTCGCGCCATTCAGGAACTCCTCGGCCACGCTTCACTCTCTACCACCCAGCGGTACACCCACACCAGCATCGACAAGCTCATGCAGATTTACGACAAAGCTCATCCGCATGCGTGATTTCAGCTAAGATCAAATTCTCGTTTGGCGGAAACTTACGCGCTCGCTGTGCGTCTCAGTTAACGTGATTTTCGGCAGCGAAAATTGCGCAGAGGCCGCGACGGGATGCATCGAGTGAATTTCTTGAAAATTCCACGAATGATGCTGCGGGCGCTCACCGTCGTCGCAGTTTCGCTCGCTTGCTGCGTCGTGACCTTTGCCCAGACGGACGAAATCCAGGTTTACGACGGCTCCATTGCTGCCCCCGGAGTGATGAATCTCACTTGGCACAATAACTTTACTCCTGATGGCCAGAAGGCCGCAGCGTTTCCCGGCGGCCTCATTCCCGATAAATCCTTCAATGGCGTTACTGAATGGGCCTGGGGCATTACTCCTTGGTTCGAAGCCGGCCTGTATCTGCCGCTTTACAGCATTTCCAAGGGTCGCGGCGCGACCATCAACGGAGGCAAACTTCGCGTTCTTTTCGCCGTTCCGCACGCCGCAGATCGCACTTTTTTTTACGCTGCCAATTTCGAATTCAGCTACAACGCCAAACACTGGGATACCCGCCGTTTCACCTCCGAAATCCGCCCGATTATCGGTGTGCATCTGCATCCCTGGGACATCATCTTCAATCCCATTCTGGATAACTCCTACGTTGGTGGTTTCAAGAGCCTCGATTTCGCGCCGTGCGCTCGGATCGCATACAATTTCAATCCCAAGTGGACTTTGGCCACCGAGGAATACTCTGACGTTGGCCGCCTGCGGGATATCTTGCCCACCGATCAGGAGACGCACGAAGTCTGGGGCGTTTTCGACCATCCCACAAAATGGGCGGACATCGAAGGAGGCATCGGCTTCGGCGTCACCAGCGCGTCTGACAGAATCACGCTTAAACTAATGCTCTCCCGCGACCTGTACACGCCGCATAAACATTAGCGATCCCTGCGAAGCGGCCGCCCGCGAATAGTAAAATCTTTTAACTTCGGTTTACTCGGACGAGATTTGACGCTGGCGAAAAGAGCCGCTAGCATCAATCGTGTTTTACGCTTCGATTCTCGCGTGAACGCCAATCCGCATGTCCAAGCACGTCATTATCGGCACCGCCGGTCACATTGACCACGGCAAATCGGCCCTCGTCGAAGCGCTCACCGGCACGCATCCCGACCGCCTCGAAGAGGAAAAGCGCCGCGGAATCACCATTGACCTCGGCTACGCATTTCTGGAGCTCGATGGCGTGCAATTTGGCTTCGTGGACGCTCCCGGGCATGAGAAGTTCGTTCGCAATATGCTCGCCGGCGCGGGCGGAATTGACATCGTTCTTCTGGTCATCGGCGCTGACGAATCCATTAAGCCGCAGACGCGCGAGCATTTCGAGATATGCCGTCTGCTCGGAGTCGAGCGCGGAATCGTGGCCATAACCAAGAGTGATTTGGTGGACGCCGACGTCCTCGGCCTGGTCAAGTTGGAGATCGAGGAATTTGTTCGCGGCTCTTTCCTCCAAGGCGCCGCAATAGTTCCGGTGAGCGCTCGAACCGGCGCCGGTCTCGATGAATTGAAGCGCGAAATGCTACGCGCCGCAGCGTCCGCTTCGGAACGCGACGCGACGCATTATGCCCGCTTGCCAATCGACCGCGCGTTTTCCATGCAAGGATTTGGAACCGTCGTGACTGGCACGCTGATTTCAGGGACACTGCGGCCCAGCGAAGAAATCGAGCTCCTACCCTCGGGAAAAACTTCGCGCGTTCGCGGATTGCATTGCGGCGGCCGCGCGGTCAAGCAAGCCGCAGCAGGCCAGCGCACGGCGGTGAATCTCCCTGACGTAAACGTCGCGGAAGTCGAGCGTGGAATGGTGCTTGCCACCAAAGGAGTGTTCCGCGCAACCAGCCGTCTGGATGCGCGCATCTCGCTGCTTGCGTCCGCTCGCCCGCTGAAATCGCGAACCCGTGTGCACTTCCACTGCGGCTCAGCCGAACATGTAGCGCTCGTTAATCTTCTGGATGTCGATTCGCTCGCGCCAAGTGCCGCCGCATTTGCGCAGATTCACCTGGACGCTCCAATTCTCGCGATTCCCGGCGATCGCTTTATCATTCGACAGTTTTCGCCCGTGGTGACGATTGGCGGAGGACTTGTTCTCGACGCGCTCGCGCCGCGCCATAAGAAAAAAGACGCTGCGGCGATGCAGTTGCTTCGCGTTCTGGAAAATGGTAACCGGGAAGAAAAACTCGCGGCGTTCATTGCGCAAAATCCAGAAGGCATCGAGTTGGCTCGCCTCGTAGCGAGGACGGGCTGGCTGGAATCCGTCGTGCGTGCAACAGCCCGTGCGCTCGTCAATACGAAGACCATAAGGATTGTTTCCGAGCAGCCATGGGTCGCCGTTTCATCAGACGCAATGTCGCTGCTAATGGCGAGCGTGGAGCACGAAATTGACGCCTTTCACAAGCAGAATCCGCTCGTCGCCGGAATCGCCAAGCAGGACTTGCGCGGACGTGCCGGTTCGCGCCTACATCCCGAAGCATTTCACGCCGCTCTTGACGAGCTTATGCGTAGCGGCAAGCTTGCTGTTTCCGGCGACATTGTTCACCGCGCCAACCGTGGTGTCTCGCTCACAGCTGAGGAATCCCGCGCGAAAGAGCAGATCGCCCGCGAATTCGAGCGCGCTGGTTTAGCCGCGCCTTCAATGGACGAGGTTTTGAAGCGCGCTCCCGTGGATTTGGCGCGCGCCAAAAGACTGGTGCAATTGCTTATACGCGAAAACGTCCTCGTGAAAGTAACGGAGGAGCTTCTATTTCATCGCAGCGCGCTCGAAAACCTGCGGCCGCTCCTCTCAGAATACAAGCGTGCAAGCGGCGAACGACTTCCCATTGCCGCGTTCAAGGAACTCGCTGGCGTGACCCGCAAACATGCCATTCCGCTGCTCGAATACACCGATCGAATTCACTTGACGCGGCGCGCTGGCGATGAGCGTGTTATACTGTAGCCATACTATCTGCCGCCGGTAAATGGTAGTGCGCGACAGCCGCCATCTTTCCGGCAAGGAGATTTTTATGGAACTGAGCCCGATGCATCTGCTGCTCATCCTGATTATCGTCGTGGTGTTGTTCGGAGGCCGCAGGATCCCCGAACTGATGCGTGGCCTCGGCCAGGGCGTCAACGAATTTCGTAAGGGTATGCGCGAAGAGCCACCTGCGCCTCCCGCTTCGACGCCGACCAACGCGCCTCCCGCTGAAACGAAAAAGTAGCCGTGTCTCGCCACATCCGGTCCACGGAGAAGCTATTCACCGTAACCGCTCTCTTCAGTTTACTCATGCGGCGTTTCACTTCTGCGTAGAATCTCGTAAAGACGCGCCAGCGGCAGCCCCATCACATTGAAATAGCAGCCTTCGATGCGCGGAATGAATCTCCCTCCAAGCCCCTGAATCGCGTATCCGCCGGCTTTGTCGAAAGGCTCGCCTGTAGCGATATAATCCTTGATCTCTCTCTCCGATAAATTTGCGAATTGCACGCGCGTCTCTTCGACAATTATGTGCTCCGGGGGCGCTACCCCGCCGAACTCCACAACAGCCAGCCCTGTAAACACGTGATGCCACTTTCCGCTCAGGGCACGCAACATTCTGCGCACATCCACGGCGGATTCCGGCTTGCCCAGAATTTCGTCTTCCAGCGCGACCGTCGTATCCGCAGCCACAATGATCCCGGAATTCTGATGCAAGCTTGTGAGGCGCGCAGTGACCGCATCCACCTTTGCCCTGGCAAGTCGTTCGACGTAAACAGGCGCGCCTTCGCCCGCCCGCACAGTTTCGTCTACATCTGCCGGAACTACGCTGAATTCGAATCCTGCATTGCGCAGAATCTCCGCCCGTCGCGGCGATGCAGACGCCAGAATGATTTTGGATTGAATAGGCAAAGGGGGTTTCTAAATTCTAAATGACCACCGATTCCTGATACTCGCCGAAAGCGTGGCGCAGCGCATCCGAAATTTCGCCCACAGTCGCATACGCTTCCACGGCGGCGAGAATTGCGGGCATCAAATTTTCGCTCGATTTCGCGCGGCGCTCGATTTCACTCAAAGCAGCCTGCGCCTTTGGCCCGTCCCGGCGCGCTCGCAATGCCCGGAGCCGCACGATTTGCGAATACTCCACCTCCGTATCGATTCGCAGCGTAGGTATGGGATCGCCTTTCTCTTCCGTGAAACGGTTCACGCCAACGACCACCGTTTCGCCCCGCTCTATGGATTGCTGGTATTCGTACGCCGCCTGCTGAATTTCCGCCTGCACGAATCCCGTCTCGATGGCCCGCAGCATTCCACCCAGAGAATCAATCTTCGCGATGTACTCCATCGCGCCACGCTCAATTTCATTCGTGAGATTTTCAATGGCGTACGAGCCGCCAACTGGATCGATCGTATTCGTCACGCCTGTTTCGGACGCGATAATCTGCTGTGTCCGCAACGCCAGCAGCGCGGATCGCTCAGTCGGCAGCGCCAGCGCCTCATCGAGGCTATTGGTGTGCAACGACTGGCATCCGCCGAGCACCGCCGCGACCGCCTGTAACGCCACGCGCGCCAGATTGTTCTCCGGCTGCTGCGCAGTAAGCGTCGAACCGCCCGTTTGTGCGTGAAAGCGAAGCAGCATCGATCGCGCATCCCGCGCATGAAAGCGTTCACGCATGAGCCGCGCCCAGAGCCGTCGCGCCGCACGGAACTTCGCAATTTCGTCGAGCAGCCCGTTATGCGAATTTAAGAAAAATGAAATCTGCGGTGCAATCTCATCCACATTAAGGCCCGCGCTCACCGCTGCCTGGACATAAGCAATGGCATTCGCCAGCGTGAATGCCACTTCCTGCACCGCCGTCGAGCCTGCTTCCCGAATGTGATATCCCGAAATCGAAATCGCATTCCAGTTGGGAATCTCCGCGCGGCACCACGCAAAGATATCCGTCACGATACGCATCGCCGGACGAATCGGGTAAATGTACGTCCCGCGCGCGATATATTCCTTCAAAATATCGTTTTGCACCGTGCCGGAGAGCCGCCGCAAATTCGCATTTTGTTTTTTCGCGACGGCCACATACAGCGCCAGCAAAATCGCCGCCGTGGAATTGATGGTCATCGAAGTGGACACGCGATCCAGCGGAATTCCCGCGAACAGCGTCTCCATATCTTCGAGCGAATCGATGGCCACGCCGACTTTTCCAACTTCGCCTACCGCCAGCTCGTGGTCCGAATCCATCCCGATTTGCGTTGGCAAATCGAACGCTACCGAAAGTCCCGTTTGCCCCTGCGCCAGCAAGTAGCGATAACGCTGATTCGATTCCACCGCCGTGCCGAAGCCCGCGTACTGCCGCATCGTCCACAGCCGGCCGCGGTACATCGTCGGATAAATTCCGCGCGTGAACGGAAAACTCCCGGGAAATCCAATGTCGCGTTCCGGCTCGAATCTGTCGAGATGTTCCGGCCCAATCACAGGTTCTGTGGCAATTGTGCCCGACGCGGCGCCCGCTGGCTTGCCATTTTCGGTTTTTGCAGAATCCTTGATCATGATCAGAAAGACCTACGCACCCGCCCGATCAAACTGCGCGCCAGTTTTCACCTCACGCGCCGCGCGCTTCGGAACGATAAAAATGCGAAGTAGCCCATGATCACCGCGTAAGCGAGCGCGAATCCGGCGATCCATTTTCCTCCGGGCGCGCGGAACTGTTTCCACCACGCCGCGCCACCATATATGGCAAACAGCGCAAAAAGCGTTCCGGTCGCTTCGTGAAAAAGCTGGCGCGCCAGCTTCCAAAACGCGCGGAACATCGTCGTCCCCGCTCGCCACGCTGCGCCAATCCAGTCCGGCCCGCTCTGCACGCTCATAGACGCATTCTATTACATTCATAAGCCAGTTGCGCCCCGCGCACACCCTCTTGTATCTTCCCCATGCGCGGCCTAAAATATATTTAGGAATCAGGAGGCAGACCTTGCGGCTCGACGACCACCTCAAAGCTTTACTCCGCGAATTAGGGCACGCAATCAACGACTCGGTGGCCGATTCGGAAAGGATTGCCGAAGCGATTAACAACGTTCGCGCTGCCGGTTACGACATTGTTCTGAAGCTCGACGCCACCATCGGCCTCGCCCAGCGCCAGGCAACGCAGGATGAGCGCATGACCACCCAGGACCGTCGCTTCCTTGAATCTCTGCACATTCGCGTCGATGAAGACATCCTCGAAGAGCAGAACGCCAACAGCACAAAAGTGGAAATCACCCCTCAGGATATAAAGTTCCTAAAATCCCTAAAGATTTCCCTCGAAAATGAAAAAACTTAGGCTTGCGATTTTAACTGCTTTCGTCGCAATCTTGGCAGCGCTCTCCGCGGCTTCTGTTCGCGCTCAAGTGACTACCAGCAAAGCCGTCACTCTCAAAGCCAAAACCGTCAAACCTGAGAAGGTCAAGCTCGACACATTCAAGGGCGAAGTCGTGCGCATGGACACTGTCTCCATCATTGTGCGCGACCCCAAAAATTCTTACATCGTTCGCACCTTCACGTTTTCGCCAGACCTCACAAAAAAATTGCAGCCGCTGATTGACCGCGGCGGCTATCAGCCCGGCGACAAAATCACCGTTTCGTTCGCGGAAGGCTCAACGGTCGCGCAGTCCATTAAAGGAAAACCTTCCAAAGCGTTCTGAGCCGCATCGCGCGGCTGAATTCAGGAAATTTATGATTCGTCCCGCAGCTGTCGCCGGGCAATTCTATCCGGCGGATCCTTCCAGGCTTCGCAGTGCCATCGTCAATTTGATTCCTCGGATGCTTGAAAAATCCCGCGCTTTGGCTTTGATGGTTCCTCACGCAGGATATATTTATTCTGGACGCGTTGCTGGCTCGGTCTATGCCTCGTTGCAACTTCCGGCGAAATTTCTGCTCTTGGGCCCGCGCCATTTTCCGCACGGCGAACGGTTCGCCATTCTTTCCGAGGGAGCCTGGGAAACTCCGCTCGGCCGCGCTCCCATCGACACCGCCCTCGCTTCGGAAATTAAAGACGCTTTTCCGTCGCTCCGCGAAGATACAGTCGCTCACGCGCGCGAGCATTCTCTCGAAGTGCAGCTTCCTTTTCTCCAATGCCTCGTCCCGAATTTCACTTTTGTGCCCATCGTGTTCGGAGCCGATCGTTTTGATGCTCTCGAATCCTTTGGCCGCGCGCTCGCGCAAGTCCTGAGCAAGCTCGGCGAAGAGATCATGCTGCTCGTCAGTTCCGACATGAATCACTACGAGAGCGACGCCATCACCCGCATTAAAGATCGCAAAGCTATTGATGCCATCCTCGCGCTCGATGCGCGCCGCCTTTACAACACGGTTCGTCTTGAAAACATTTCCATGTGCGGATACGCGCCTGCTGTAGCCATGCTCGCCGCCGTGCGCGAATTGCGCGCCAAGGACGCAAAGCTCATCTCCTATGCAACTTCAGCCGACGTGAGCGGCGACTTCGACCGAGCCGTAGGTTACGCAGGAATCATCGTGCAGTGAGATTCGGTTTGTCGCCATGCTGAGTCACGGAACGCCAAAAACGAGGTCGGAGTGTTTTGTCGCGGCATGGCTTTTTGCCCTGAGTGCCCCTGCGAAGGGCAGCCATGTCGTAGCGCGTGCACAATAGAGCGGCTTTAGCCGCTGAGGTATGCATGTTTCGCAGTATCCGCTGTGAAGCTTGTTCGTCCTCAGTGCGGTCTGCCTGAGCTCGCCGGAGCGCTCGCGTGCGGAGCCGTGGCCGGAGCAGACGCGCTTCCCCGGAAACTGCTCGAACTCGCGCCAGAGTATCCCGCATTCCCGCCTCGACTCATGCCCGCGTTCGCAACTGTCCGTCCGCCGCCTGCGCTCATTCGCCCGAGCGACATCGGCGCCGGTCTGTGCGGCATCGAAGGTGCCGTCGGCATCGCATTCACCGCCCGCAAATTTTCACGCATCGGCACGGATGCCGCGCGCGAATTCAAAGGCATCGCCGCCATGCCCGCCCGCGCCGGCATCGTTCCGCTTCTCGCGCCCAAGGACGCGCGCAGACTCGCCGCGGTCGGCGCAAACATCTTTCCAGTTGCATTGACTTCAACGCCGCCTCGAACGCCTATCCTCGATTCGAACATCGTTGAGGCCTTTCCATTCTCCAGCGGCTCGCTCGCCGAAAACGCGGCGTGCTTTCCATCCGCTGTGGAAGCAAACAGCCGCACGTCGCCTCCGCTGCCGAGTCGGTTCGTGGTCAGCACCAGCCGCGGAGGAGTAGGCATTTTCACGTTCGGTGCCGTGCCTTTCTTCACCGGCGTCCTCGAACCCGCTCCGCCCGCGCCAAACGCGAAACCGTTCGCCGCGCCTCCGAAACCCATTCCGTTGAACCCCGGGCACCCGCTGGCCATTTGCTCAAACATCAGTTGAGACGGATCGCCAAATCCCGCTCCCGACGCGGGCCACCAGCCCACTTGATTTCCCGCCGAATACCAGTTCACGGGCGCCGGATCCCACGCGTCGAATCCCGATGGAAACCACGTCCATCCATTCGACAGCAAATAATTCCAGCTCCCGAAGTGATACGGCATCCAACCCCACGGCTCGGTGCTCACCCACGTCCAGCCAAACCCCGGCATGAAATCCCATCCGCCGTTCATAAACGGCATCCAGCAACTTCCCATTCTCATCGGCTGCCAGCCATAGCCGTATCCCTGAAAATAATTCCAAGAGCCGTACTGCGAAAGATCCGCCATTCCGTAGCTGAACGGCGCATTCACATACGAAGCCGATTGCGCCGCTTCTGTTTGCGTCTGCTCCGCGCGTGACACAACAAATTTGTCCCAGCTGTCCGGCTTCGGATTCGCGCGCAGCGCCAAATCCTGCGGCAATTCGCTTTTCGATTTCGCGCGCAGCGCCAGCGTCTTTCCTTTCGGCACTTTCTGCGTGCCTGCCGCCGACGTCACCTCAGCTTGTCCGCCCAGCACGCTCACCGAGGCTCCATCGTGAAACGCGTCAATCCGAAACAGCGCATTCTTCCGCGTTGTGACGGTTTCATCCGCTGTAGCAAGCGAAAACGAATCGCCGCGTCGCAGTTCGGTCAGCACGCTCATCGTCCCTTGTCCCAGCGTGAGTTTCGTGATGCGTCCGCCATCGGCCAGCGCCAGCTCCGTGAATTGCACTAGCGTATTCGGCGCAATCCACGCCGTCGTGCCGTCCTCGAATTGCACTTCCGCGAATCCGTCGTTGGTCCCGATCGCCATGCCCTGCATCACCGGCATGTTGACGCTCGCCGCTTCCCACGCCGTATGGCTCGGACGCGACACCTGCACGTCTCCCGTCACCACGCTCAAACGCACAATCCGCGCGTAACTTACATCCGACGCGCGCGCCGCTCGCGGCAAATTCACCACCGCAAAAATCGTCAGAATGGCCAAACTCGGAAGAGCAAAACGGGAAAGGAAAGAACGTCGCATCGGACCTACCTCCCGGGACGGTGCGCAATGGAGGGTCACTCCGTCCCCGCGCCGGCATCGGCGCTCAATCGACTCACTAATCCATATCCTCCGCCTCGCCCCTCCCCCCGTCAAGCAAATTCCCCGCACTTTCTATTTAACCGTCTTCGAACACAGAAACGAGACAAATTCAATCCACTAGTACGTTAGAGCATGAGCCGGAGAAACTGACGTGAAGTTCAGTTCTTGGTTTCGGTTTGGCGGATTTGCTCGGCGATGGCGCGGGCGCGCTGGCGCGACATATCAATCAATTCGGAATTGGAAGCAATGTCATCGAGCGCGGGAAGCAGCGCGGCGGGCTCAGGAATCAATTTGCGCCGGACATCATTTTGCACGCGCAAAATCACGTCGTTCACGCCCAAATGATCGTAGCGCACCACGCGCTGCATGTCGCTCAAGTCCAGTTCCTGCCGCTCGAGTCCGTCGAAAATCGCTTGCAGTTGCTGCGCGTCTGGATTGTTCGTGAAGTTGAACGTCACCTGATTTTCCGTGGCGCCGTTTTTGTAATCAAAAGTTTTCGTTCCTAGATTCGCGATGCGCCGGCGCACATCCAGATCCGCTCCGTGAAAATCGTGCAGGCCACTCGCCAGCGAAAACATTTTTTGCGCCAGCGCCACCTCAATTTGCAGCGGCTGCGGACTCGGCGCATCATCGAGCTGGCGAATATCCCACGTGCCTTTGCCTTCTTGATCCACGGCGATCTGTATGTATTCGGGATAACTGGATTTGAAAACTTGCGTGAAGGTCAGAGTGGGTCCGCTATCGCTCGCGTTCGCATTCGCCGCCGTTTTACGGGATTTCTGCGCGTTCGCGCGCGGCGACAAAACAAAAGCCGCAAGGAGAGCAAAGACGCACGGCAAAAGAGCGGATTGGGTTCCAGGACGTCCCACAAATCACCTTGCTATAAGGATGCGCGAATTCGAAAAATGGCTGCGCGCTTTTTCCCGCGTGCTTTTTACGGCGGCAGCCTGCGGAACCGTGCTCGCCGCGAACCGTTGCGCCGCGCGCGCCGTGTGCGCATGGCATAGAGCCACGGCCAGCGCGTCGGCGGCATCCGGCGGCTCCGGCTCTTCGCACAATCCCAGTTGCGCCTTGATCATCTGC
>Ga0126371_10004298_pt1 | contig 12549 bp, 6 predicted proteins | sample PanSoiMetaPlot_4_FD_110145 | JGI IMG/M metagenome (GOLD analysis project Ga0126371, IMG submission 110145) | Tropical forest soil microbial communities from Panama - MetaG Plot_4 | ecosystem: Environmental > Terrestrial > Soil > Tropical forest > Bulk soil | place: Panama | collected 2016-02-17
CAGGCCGCGCGGCGGTTCCCGGTGGTCATCGACCCGACCATCGCGATCGCCCCCGACCCGGCAGGCGCGCAGAACACGATGATCATTTCTGACCCGGGAGCCAGCGCGTCGAACTTCTCCTCCAGCTGGCGGCTGTCGGTCGGCACCGATGCCGGGGGCGCGGTCCGTTCCCTGCTGAGCTTCCCGCTGACCGCTGTCCCGCCCGGCACCCAGCTGGCCAGCGCGGACCTGGAGCTGTACTACGACCAGGTCTTCGGCCCGGGCACGGCGAAGGAGACCATCGAGGCGCACCAGGCCACCGCCACCTGGCAGGCGTCCACCGCCACCTGGAACACCGCGAACAACAACGTCGGGCAGCTCGGCAGCAACCAGGTCACCGTGACCAGCTCGGACCCGGCCCATACGGCAGCCAGCGGCGCCTGGCCCGCCGCGGCCGACCCCGGCGCGGCCAGCGGCAGTTACCGCTACGACCAGGACACCACCCCCGGCGACACCTTCACCTGGGTGCCGCCGCTGACCGAGCCCGGGAACTACCAGGTCGAGGCGCACTATGTGGCTAGCCCGGCGGCTGCGGCCGCCGCGCCCTACACGGTCAGCTACGCCGGCGGGTCGCAGGCCTACACCGTGAACCAGCAGTCCGGTTCCGGCGGGGTGTGGACGACGCTGGGCACCGGGCCATTCCAGGCCGGCACCGCGGGGAGCATCGTGCTCGGCGACGGGCCCGCATCGGCCTCGACCAAGGTGGAGGCCGACGCCGTGCGGCTGACCCTGCCCGGCTCGACGGTGTATGACCCGGCGCTGAACACCTGGAACGTGTTCCCGGTCCGCAACATCGTGCAGTCCTGGCTCGACGGCTCCGCCCCCAACTACGGCTTCGTCGTCAAGGCCGCCGACGAGTCCACACTCAACGTGGGCGGGCCCCGGTATGAAGCCTCCATCGCCGGAGCGTACAACGGCGACACCGCCACCTACCCGCAGCTGGTGCTCACCTACGGCCCCCAGGGCGTGGCGGTCACCCCGCCCACGGTGATCCACTCCACCGGGGCCGAGCTGTCCTGGCCCGCCTACACCGACCCGACCCCGGCGGCCGGCAACGTCGGCGCCGACCCCAACCCCGGCGATGACCTGGCCGGCTACCAGATCTACCGCAGCGTGTCCCAGTCGTTCGCCCCCTCAGCCGCCACCCTGGTCGCCTCGGTACCCGCCGGGGCCACCAGCTTCACCGACACCACCGCCACCCCGACACCCCCCGGGGCCGGGGCGGCCCCCAGCGTGTACTCCTACATGGTCGCGGTCAAGACCGCGGACGGGACGCTGATCCCGGGCCCGGCGCAGCGGGTGGCGCTGCCCACCGCCGGGTCCACCACGGTGATCATCCCCGCCTCCGGCGCCACCACCCTGTCCAGCGCCCAGCCCGGCACCAACCTGCAGCAGTTCACCGGGCAGCCCTACCTCGGCGCCGGCGACAACTCCGGCACCTACGGCGTCACCCGCACGGCCGTGGCTTTCCCGGCGCTCGCGGCCGCCGGGATCCCGGCCGATGCCACCATCACCAGTGCGCAGCTGAAGCTGTGGGGCTGGTACAACTACAACACCGGCGGCGGCCCGGCCAGCTATGAGGCGCACGCCCTGACCCAGGGCTTCGACCCGGCCACCGCCACCTGGAACCAGGCCGCCACCGGCACCGCGTGGAGCATCCCCGGCGGCGGCTACGACCCCGCCGTGGCCGGCACCGCCTCCGCGCTGGGCGCCGACCCCGCCCGGGATAGCTGGCCGGTCACCCCTGCCGTCCAGGGCTGGGTCACCACCCCCGCCAGCCAGCACGGCCTGCTGGTCAAGCTGTCCGCGGAAACCCCCAGCAGCCCGCAGGAACGCGAACTGTTCCTGAACACCGGCGCAGCCGAGCCGAAGCTCGCACCCCAGCTCGCGGTCACCTACACCGAGCCCATCCCGCAAGACACCTACTACGCGCCGTCGCTGCCCGACCCGCTGGCCGCCTCCTCGACGTACACGGTGCCGGTCACGCTGACCAACACCACCAACAGCACGTGGACGGCCGCCGACTGGGTGCTGTCCTACCACTGGCTGCTGCCCGACGGGACCGAGGTATCGGATGCCGCCAACCAGGCGCAGACCGCCCTGCCCGCGGACATGCCACCCGGCTCGGTCGCTACCATTCCCGCCACCCTGAAGACTCCGGAGTTCACCGGCACCGGTGGCAGCCGCACCGGCTACACGCTGGCCTGGGACCTGTACAACAAGACCACCGGCACCTGGCTGTCGACCGGAGCTGCCCCCGCCACCGTCCTTGCCGCCGCCGCCACACCCGGCCCGCGCTCCTGGCGTAGCACCGCTGGACCGGCGCCCGCCCGCGGGCGGGCGCCGCGCGGCGGCGCCGCGGTGCTGGTGTCCGCGGGCGGCGTGCCGCCGCTCGGCCAGCCCGCCTCGGTCGACCAGCCCACCTCCAACCTGCTGGGGCTGGAGAAGTTCTACCAGTACACCGGGGTCAACACCGGCGCCGGGTCGTCGGTGCTGAACAACCTGGCCAACGGCAACGCGGTCTGGTCCTACAACGCGTTCTCCAACCCGTCGCGCGGGTTCGCGACCTTCGTGCGGATGGCCTATAACTCGCTGGACACCTCCGACTCGTCGATGGGGTTCGGCTGGTCGCTGGAGGCATCCACGGTGATGCGGCTGGGCACGCCGCTGGACTTCCACCCCCGGCCCCATCCCACCCAGATCACGCTCACCGACGGCGACGGCACCAGCCACACCTTCACCCTGGCCAGCGACGGGGTGACCTGGCAGACCCCGCCTGGGCTGAACATGTTCCTGCAGCAGCTCGCCGACTGCTCCCCCAACGGCAAGGACCCCAACCCCCGCGCCTGGGTGATGACCCGCCCCGACCGCACCCAGTTCTTCTTCGACTGCCAGGGCTTCCAAACCGCGGTGGTCGACGGCAACGGCAACGAGGCCGACTTCACCTACGCCCAGCGCGACTCCAACAACAAGCCGGTCAAATTCCTAACCGCCATCACCGACCCGGCCGGGCGCCAGACCCTGACCATCAGCTATTACGCCAAGGGCGACAGCTACAGCTTCATCGACGACACCGGAGCGGTGCAGTCGGCGACTAACCTGACCAACCCGTTCATCATCGACCAGGTCAAGTCGATCACCGACATCTCCGGCCGCACGATTACCTTCCTGTACGACACCAAGGGCTTGATGTCCCGCATGACCGACGGCGACGGCAGCCCGCTGGCCAAGGTGTTCAAGTTCGGCTACGACCCCACCCAGGGCAACAAGAACGTCAAGCTGGTCTCGGTCACCGACCCCCGCGGCAACACCACCGCCCTGGCCTATAACCTCCCCAAGGCCGGCGACAACCCCGCCTTCCACTGGCGGCTCAAGACCATCACCGACCGCCGCGGCGGCACCACCGCCTTCGCCTACACCACCCCGGACACCAGCGGCAACACCACCACCCAGGTCACCGACCAGAACGGCCACACCAGCAGCTACGTACTCGACCCCACCGGCCGGCCGGCGCAGTCCACCAACGCGCTCGGCCAGGTCACCAAGCTGGCCTACGACGGCGACAACAACGTCACCAGCCTCACCGAAGACAACGGCGCCACCACCACCTGGACCTACGACCAGAACACCGGCTACCCGCTGACCATGACCGACGCCCTGGCCAACAAGAACGGCACCGCGCCCACCACCTACACCTACCAGACCGGGCTGAGCGGCCACATCGCCAACCTGACCAGTAAGCTAACCCCGCAGCAGCGGCTGTGGACCTTCGCCTACGACACCAACGGGAACCTGCTGTCCGTCACCGACCCCGACGGCAACGCCAGCGGCGCCGCCGCAGGATCGTTCACCACTCGCTACACCTACGACCCGACCGGGCAGTTGCAGACCGCCACCGATGCCAACGCCAACACGACCACCTACTCCAACTACGACCCGAACGGCTTCCCGCAGACCATCACCGACGCGCTGCAGAACCCCATGAAATTCGCCTACGACGTGCGCGGCAACGTCACCTCCGTTACGGACCCGCTCGGTCATTCCACCACGCAGGCCTACGACGTGTTCGGCCGCCCGGGCCAGAACGTGGTACCCAAGGACCAGACGAACGGTGTGTTCATCACCACCCTGACGCCGGTGTACGACGGCAACGACAACGTCACCAAGGCCACCGCACCCAACGCGGCGATCACCACGTACACCTACGACGCGAACGACGAGAAGATCGCGCTGTTCGCTCCCCAGGACACCCCCACTTCACCGCAGCGGGAAACCACCTACAGCTATGACCCGGCCGGCAACCTCACCTCGATGACCGAGCCGGACGGCAACCAGCCCACCCCCGCGTCGAGCTTCACCACCACCTACGCCTACGACGCGATCAACGAGCAGATCTCGTCGACCGACCCCAACGGGGGGGTAACGACGACCGGCTTCGACGATGTCGGTAATCGCACCAGCGTGACCGATCCACTTGGCCACAAGACCAGTTTCGCCTTCGACCTGGACCACCGGCAGACCTCGGCCACCAACCCGGCCGGGTTCACCACCAGCAAGGCCTACGACCTGGACGGCCTGGTGATTTCCTCGACGGATCAGAACGGCAGCACCACCCTGTTCACGCTGGACCCGCGCGGGAGAATCACCCAGATGATGGTGCCGCACGACACCTCCGGCGCCAGCATCGTCTACGACACAACCCAGTACGTGTACGACCAGGTGGGCAACCGCACCGAGGTCATCACCCCGCGCGGTGTGGCTTCCGGCCTGGCCGGTGCCTTCACCCAGCAGACGCAGTACGACGCGGACAACCGGGTCAAGGCGCAGCTGTCCGCCTTCGACCCGAACGACCCCGTCTACCACACCCCCGCAGAGACCGACTACAGCTACGACGCGGCCGGGCGGCTCACCTCGGTGAGCGCGCCGCCGTCCGGCAGCCAGACGATCCGCAACGTTACCTCCTATACGCATTTCGACAACGGCTGGGCCAAGTCATCCACCGACCCGTGGGGCATCACCACCAGCTACGACTACAACGACCTCGGCGAGCAGACTACGCGCACCATCGCCGCGGTCGGCGAAACAGCCTGCCCGCCCAACAGCACCACCTCAGATTGCCGGACGCTGACCTCGACCTACTTCCCGGACGGGAAACTCCAATCGCGAGCCGATAACGGAGTGCCGACCGGGCTGGCCACGCAGCTGGTCGATGATTCCGACTTCAACAACACCACCGCGGCCGGCGCCTGGACCGCAGCCAGCGCTGGGACCGGATTCGTCGGCCCCGGGTACCAGACCCACGCCCCCGGCAGCGGCACCGACACCTTCACCTGGAACCTGAACATCCCGCAAGACGGCACCTACACCGTCTTCGTGAAATACCCGGCCGTGTCCGGAGCCGCCACCAACGCCTCGTTCAAGGTGTCCTTCAATGGCGGATCCTCGACGGTCACAGTGGACCAGACCCAAAACGCCGGCACCTGGGTGAGCCTGGGTAAGTTCGCCTTCACCCAGAACGGAACCGGGCAGAACGTCAGCCTCTCAGAAAACCCCGGGGGCACCGTCGTGGCGGACGCCGTCAAGATCGTGCGCGACAACTCCGGCGACACCAACACCGCCAAGCACACCTTCGGCTACACCTACGACCCCAACGGTAACCTGACCGACATCACTGACAGCAGCCCCGGCGCGGCCATCACCGACTACCAGGCCAGCTACGACGGGCTGGACCGGGTCACCCAGGTCGCCGAACTGGCGTCTGGGGTGACCAAGCACACCACAACCTTTGGTTACGACGCCGATAGCAACCTCACCAGCCGCGGCCACGACGGCGCAACATCCAGCTACACCTACGACCAGCGGAACCTGCTCAGCAAGGAAACCGACGCGCAGTCCGCCACCGACCCCTCCCCGCAGGTGACCACCTTCACCTTCAACCCGATCGGGCAGCTGGCCAGCGAGGTAAAGCCCAACGGCAACATTCTCACGAATCAGTACTTCGCCGACTGGGCGTTGCAGCACTCCAAGGAGGTCAAGTCCGACAAGACCACCGTCGTTGCCGAGCACACCTACACCTACGACCCCAACGGGAACAAAACTCAGGACATCGAGACGCTGATGTCCGCCGACCCTAACGGGACCGGCCTTAACCACACCCTGGCCTACACCTACGACCCGCGTGACCGGGTCGCGCAGGTCACCAAGGACGGCACGGTCACCGAGTCCTACACCCACGACGCCAACGACAACGTCACCGCCCAGACGGTCAACGGCACAAGCACCACGTACAACTACGACCGTAACCGGTTGCTGACCGCACTCACTGGCGGGGCGACCTCCGGCTACAACTACGACCCGTTCGGACGGCTCGACACCGTCACCTCGGGCGGGCAAGTCCTGCAGCGCAACACCTACGACGGGTTCGACCACGTCATCGAGCACCAGCAGCTCAACTCCAGCGGCTCGCTGGACACCACCGACTACACCTACGACCCGCTCAGCCGTAAAACGTCGCAAACTACGGGGGTGGGCTCCAGCTCGCCGCAGACCACCAGCTACACCTTCATCGGCCTGTCCAATAACTTGATCAGCGAGCTGCAAAACGGTACCCAAACCAAGTCCTACACTTACACCCCCGGCGGGACGCGGCTGTCACAGACCACTACCGACACCAGCACCGGCAGCCAGGCCCTCAGCTACTACACCTACAACGACCACTCGGACGTCGAAGCGGTCACTGGCAGCGACGGGAACACCAAATCCACCTACGGCTATACCGCCTACGGAAACAACGACACTAGCCAGTTCACCGGCAAGGATAAGAACAACACTAAACCCGGCAGCACCACACAGCCGTTCAGCGCCTACCGGTACAACGCGACGCGCTGGGACTCCTCCTCCGGCCAGTACGACATGGGGTTCCGCAACTACGACCCAGCGCTGAACCAGTTCCTGTCCCGCGACATGTACAACGGCGCGTTCGCGGATATGGCACTCGACACCGACCCGTTCACCGGCAACCGGTACACCTTCGGCGCCGGAAACCCGGTTTCCAACATCGAGCTCACCGGGCATATGTTCTGCAGCCCCGGCGATACCGACTCCAACTGCGACGCCTACCGCGGCGCGCCGAGCCCAAACCCCAGCCCCAGTGCGAGCCCCAGCCCCACTACGAGCCCTAGCCCCAGTGCGAGCCCCAGCGGTGGCGGCGGTGGCAGCAATTCCAACGGCGGCTGGAACTGGCCGCAATCTTGCGGGTTCTTCCAGGGAGTCTGCCAAGTCGCTAGTCAGGCGGGCAACCCAGGTCAGGCTTTCGACACGGCGAAGCAACTGCTGTTTGGAACCACCAATGTTGATTTTACACCCCGTTCCCTTGGTGTCGGCATTGGCGGCACGGCCGAAACCATGCCGGCCGACAAGTCGCTGCCAGCCGCCGCTGCCACCGGATCCGTTGATTTGTACTACCCGCTAATGCCAGGTAATGGTGCGCAGTCGGGTGCCACGGTCACTGGTGGCGCCTTTGCGCACAGCGACAAGCCGCTCCACGTGGGCCAGATACAGACCGGTCCGGCGACCGGTACCGCCCCGGGTCCATCGGGTTTTGTGGGCGTGTTCGGCCTGTTCGCCGGAGGTGGACTGCACTTTAATATCACCAATGCCAAACAGCCGGAGGACCTCGGCAAGAACTTCACGATCTTCTCGTTCGACGTCGGTGCTGGCGCTTCGTTTGGCGTCCAGGTGAGCGTTGGGTCATCGAATGGTCAGGGTATCTACAACGTCGCATTCGGCGGTCCGGGCATAGGTGCAGGCGCGTCCATCGCAAAATACAACACGTACACATGGCCGTTGGTCTCCGTGCCGGTCAATCAACCCCCGGATTGCGTAAGCGCGGTGTGCAGCCTTCTCCCACGGTTGGTCGGATCGGGATGGCTCTGACAGCCAGCGGCAGCCGTTCGGAACCACTCTTCATAGCGGATGTCGCAGAACTGTTGCTCGGGCTCCGGCACCGGGACGGGCTCGGCTCATACAACGGCGCCGGTCGTTGCGGGCCTCCGCAGGTCCCGGGATGGGCCGTAGCCCTGCCGAGCCGCGGGACATTTCGCCGGGATCTCCCGACTGCCGATCAGCGCAGCACCCGAAGGCGGGGCACGGGCCCGGCGCAAGCAGGTGGTGTAACCTCGACGGCGCCGGGCATGTCCACGAGCTGTACGTGGTGGCGGGTGGTCGCGGCTGGGCGCACGCGGATCTCAGCGCGCTGACCGCGGCGCCCGCGGCGGTGGCCGGGTCGCGGCTGTCGGGCTACCAGTGGGACGTGTGATTATCGAAAGGAGTCAAGCTGCCCGATAGCACGGTCTTGAACCGAGGTCGGTAAGCGTACTAGGAAACCAGGACAGCTATCGAACGCTGCATCGCAGCGCCTTGATCTAGCCTAGTAAGGCACGACGCTCCAGAGCGCCGATCACCCCGACCGGCGCGGCCGCCCACCCTCGCCAATCTCGGTCACACGGCCGATCAGAGGGGCGGGTTAGCGCATGTCATGCCACCGTCGACTTTTGTCGGTAACGGAACGCGGGTGCGGCGCAGCGGACGGCGGCGGCGCATGCCTGGCCCGCCGCACCCGCCGTCTTGGGCCGAGGGCATAGCCTGCCCGCATGCGCAGAGATCTGACCATGGACGATCTCGGAGATCTGGCCGGACTCTGCTTGCTGGTGGTTTTGGCCACCTACCGGCAAGACGGCACCGTGCTGTTGTCTCCGGTCTGGCACGAATGGCGAGACGGCGGCTTCCACGTCGTCACTGGCAGCCGCGATGTGAAGGCGGCGCATCTGCGGCGAGATCCAAGAGCAAGCATCGTGGTGTGCGAGCATTCCCCGCCCTACCGCGGAGTCGAGGTCCGCTGCAATGCTCAGCTCTTCACCACCGGAGTCGGCGAGGCAGTGAAGCGGATCGCCTCTCGCTACCTTGGCCGTGAGACCGGGGGGGCATATGCCGGGCGAGCCGCCGACGATCTCCTTATTCGCCTCGAGCCGGGTGATCTGCGTGCCTGGGACTTCGCCGATGAGCTGGCCTGAGGCCTGCGATCATGTGCCGCTGGCTCATTGTGGCTATGCGCGCACCCTGCCCAGCTGACTGGAATTCGCGCCGGCGCGCCCGTGAGCGCGCGGGAGAGTTCATCCGCCGCTCGTTCGCTTATATGTCCTGCAATCCATGAATGGGCAACACCACGCCTGCCGGACCTTGGCCCCAACGGCATCCGGGAGCCCGCGGCATCGGCAGCTACAGAAAGTAAGACTCATAGAGGCGCGGCAGCCAGGCGCTCGCGCCGAGCGCTTAATACACGGGTGATCCGTGTCACTCCTGTGTTCTTGCGTCACGTAGCGGGATGGTGCTGAAATGAGCAGCTTCCCGTGTCTTGTGCGTTTGGTGTCGGGCTCGGGCCAGGTCCGTTACCGGCTGGGTGAGCGGCTGGTGGACCGGTATCTGGAGTTCGTGGCGGGCCGGTGCCGGCCGAACACGCTGCGGGCGGTGGCCTTTGATCTGAAGGCGTTCTTCGTGGTGACCGGGAAGGACCCGGTCGAGGTCGCGACGGGCGGATGTGTTCGAGTTCTTGGCTGATCAGCGTGGCGACCGGGCGGTGGTGCGGCTGGCGGACCGGGAGTCGGGGCTGTCGGCGCGGACGATCGCCCGGCGCCTGTCACCGGTGTCGGTATGCCTGCCTGCTGGCGCGCGGTGATACGCCGGTGCGGGTCAACCCGGTGCCGCGTGGCCTGATGACCCGCCGCCAGGGCGGGACGATGCGCTCGCGCATGGAACCGCTGGTGCGGGTGCCGCGCACGCTGCTGCGGGTCTTTTCCCCGGAGGAGGCGGACCGGCTGGTCGCCGCGTTGCGCACGCACCGGGACCGGGCGATGGTGCTGGGCATGCTGCTGGCGGGGCTGCGCCGGTGCGAGGTGCTGGGGCTGCGGTTCTGCGACGTGCAGGTCGCCGACCGGCGGCTGGTGGTGGTGGCGGGCAAGGGCGGCCATCACCGGGTGGTCTCGGCGGCGAACCGGTTCTTCGAGGCTCTCGGCGCCTACCTGCACGGCGAACGCTCCGACACAGCGGACACCGACCAGGTGTTTGTGGTGCTGAAGGGGCCCCGTCGCGGCATGCCGCTGTCGGCGGAAGGGCTGGATGAGATCTTGGACGGCGCGCGCCGCCGCGCTGGGCTGGAGCAGGCGACCTGCCATCAGCTGCGGCACACGTGCCTGACCCGGCTGCGGCCCGGCTGGTACGCGGTCGCTTCGGTGAAGTGGCTAACCGCGATCGAGCTGATCGACCGGCCGTTCGGCGGGCACTTCCAGGTCGACCGGTACTTACCCTGCAGCGAGTGCGGTCGGTGATCATCGAGCCGGAGCTGGGCCGAACGGTCCAGCCCGGCGACATCATGGTCCGCGGGGTGGCCTGGTCAGGGGCGGCGGCCATCGCCTGGGTCGAGGTTCTGATCGACGATGCGCCGTGGCGGCCGGCCCGGCTGGTCGGTGAGTGCCGCCGGCTCGCCTGGCAGTGGTGGGAGCATCCGGTGCGCCTCACCGAGGCCGACGACGTGACAATCCAGGCACGGGCCACGGACCTGGCCGGGCGGATCCAGCCGGACCGGCCGCGGTGGAATCCGCTTGGTTACGCCAATAGCGCGGTCCACCAGGTCCGTCTCAGCGTGCCCGCGCGGTCCGTTAAAAACAAAGGGTTGTTCCGTATCGTCGGCCTTCCGCCAGGCCTGCGCGTGCTGTCAGCATTGGTGCATGGTTCCGTCGGCCCAGGCGAGCGCGGCGATCGAGGTGCGCGGCCTAACGAAGTCCTACGGCGAGGTCCATGCCGTGCGCGGGATCGACCTGGCCGTTGAGCGCGGGCAGATTCTCGCGCTGCTTGGCCCGAACGGTGCCGGGAAGACCACCACCGTCGAGATCCTCGAGGGCAGGGCCGCCGACCACGATCGGCAACCGCGAGCGGGCGCGGGCCAGGATCCGCTACCGGCTGGCCGACGGCGCCGTCCCGCCCGCCGACCTGACCGCGCCTGCGGGGCCGGACGGGCTGACCGAGCTGACGCCCGACGATCTGACCACTACACTGCACCGGCTCACCGGCTGGGCGCTGGAGCAGCACGTCCAGCTCACAGGGCTCGAGGTAATCCGGCCCTCGCTCGAGGACGTCTACCTGTCGCTGACCGGCGACCCGCCCGAGCCCGCCGGGCCGGCCTCCAGGAGGGGACGGCGCAGGTTATGAACGGTGCCGCGCTCACGGTCTCGCAGATCCGGTACGCGAACAAGGCGTTCTGGCGCAACCCGGCCTCGGCGTTCTTCACGTTCGCGTTCCCCCTTATGTTCCTGGTGATCTTCACTGCGCTGCTCGGTCACGGCACGGTGCGTCTCTCGCCCACCCGGACCGTGAACACCTCCACGTACTACGTTGCGGCGATGGCATCGTTCGCGGTGATCTCGGCGTGCTACACGAACATCGCGATCGGCGTGTCGTTCCAGCGCGATCAGGGCATCCTCAAGCGCGTTAACGGCACGCCGCTGCCGAGCCCGATCTTTCTCGGCGCGCGGATGGTGCACGCGCTGTTCGTCGGCATCCTCCTGGTCGTGATCACGGCCGCCTTCGGCCGGGTGTTCTACAGCGCCGATATCCCCGCCGGCGTCACGCTGCTGCGGTTCCTGGTCATCCTGCTGGTGGGGGCGGCGAGCTTCTGCGCGCTCGGTTTCGCGATCACCGCGGTCATCCCCAACGCCGACGCGTCGCCGGCGATCGTCAACGCGTCGATCCTGCCGCTGCTGTTCCTGTCAGGTGTCTTCATCCCGCTCGGCAGCAACGCGCCCGCCTGGGTCGTCTGGATCGCGCGCATCTTCCCGGTCCGGCATTTCGCTGCGGGCATGCAGGCCGGCTTTCTCGGCACCGCGTTCGACTGGACCGACGTGCTGATCGTCGCCGTCTGGGGCCTGGTCGGCCTCCTGTTCGCCGTCCGCTACTTCACCTGGGAGCCCCGGGCCTGAGCCCGCCTGCGGTCCGCATGCGCTCTCGATAGCACGCGGCATTTAGCGGACCATGCGCAGCGCGAGCTGCGAGGGACAGCCGCGCTGCACCAGCTTGGCGAGCTGGTGCCAGTCGACGTGGCCGGCGGCGTCCTCGGCCAGCGGCGCCGGGATGCCGAGACGCTTGAGCTGCATGGCGCGCCAGTTGTGCACGAGGAGACCTTCGGGGTCGATGGCCTCGTGGCGGATCATGGTCGCTGTGGGTTCCATCGTCTCGCCCGTTCTTATGGCCAGGGCCCGCGGCCAGGAAACCGGCCGCGGGCCCTCAGCACACTCGCCCGTCACCGGGTGAAGGCCGCCGCGTCTCGGCGAGGGCGGTCCGAGGCTATCCCGGCCCTAGCGTTGCTACGGACAGCGTGGTCGCGTCGAGCGGCCGGTCGGCCGGCTGGGGTGGGCTGCCCGGTGGCCGCCGGCTCTGGCCGCGCCCGTCGCCGGGCCTGGC
>Ga0126371_10004299_pt1 | contig 12548 bp, 7 predicted proteins | sample PanSoiMetaPlot_4_FD_110145 | JGI IMG/M metagenome (GOLD analysis project Ga0126371, IMG submission 110145) | Tropical forest soil microbial communities from Panama - MetaG Plot_4 | ecosystem: Environmental > Terrestrial > Soil > Tropical forest > Bulk soil | place: Panama | collected 2016-02-17
ACCGGCCCGGTCGGATTCTGCGTCTCGAGGTCGATGGCCCTGACACCGGCCGCCTCGCCATCGGTCGCCGTGACCGCCTCGCGTCGTGACGTAAGCGCCAGCGCGTCCGCCTGCTTGCGGTCGATCGGATTGACCGAGATCCGCAGCTCCTCGCCGTGGTCGAGCGGAAAGTGGCTGGCATAGCGTATGCGGATGTTGAAGTTGACCTTGAGAATCGCACAGTCGCCCTGGACCGCGACCTGCGCCGAGGCCAAGACCCGATCGACGACGGGTTGCGCCGATGCCGGTCGCAACGCGCCGAGCGTCGCCGCCGCCCGAAGGAGCCAACGTGGAGGCGCACTCACCATCCACCTCCCGCGGATCGATGCCTGCCGAATTGCCGCGTCAGGATGGTCCTTTGCGTGTAGTCGCTGTAGACGTGGCACGCGCCGGTGCAGTCCCGCAGCTCCGCGACCGTGTAGTAGACCTTGACCGGCCGCTCGAGCTTGGGATGCGAAGTCGGGCGGAACTTGTCGACGTGGCAACCCGCGCAACCCGGTCGGAACGCGGGGAATTTCCAGGCGACGACCTGCGCATTCGCCGAATGACAGCTGGCGCACGCGACGCTCGGGCCGTGATTCACGTAGGCTGGCGATACGTGCCGATAATTTGCCGGTATCCACGCGACGGTGCGATGACAGGTGTCACACGGTAGCGTGGTGACGAAATGTCGGGGCGGCTTGCCTTCACTCGTCGCCCCGTTGTGACAGCTCGCACACGTCGCCGTGATGCTGGCATGGTCGACGCGTGCGCCCTCGAATGTCACCGTGCTCCGGTGACAGCTCTCGCACGCAGCGTTCGTGACGATGTGTTTTGCCGGCTTTCCGATCGCGGCGCCGCTGTTGTGACAGCTGGCGCAGTTTCCGACGATCCCGGCGTGGTTCATTGCCGCGCCGGCGAACGTCACGGTGCTTTTGTGGCAGGTCTCACAAGGCGCGTTGCTGACGACGTGGTTCGGCGGCTTGCCGCCCGCCGTGACGCCGTTATGGCACATGGCACAGCGGTTGACGACGCCCACGTGGCTCATCTTGGGCTGCATCGTCATGGGCTGCATCGTCATGGCGGCCTGCGTCGTTGTGCTGGGCTGCGTCGCCATGCCGGCCGGTGTCGTTGCGCTGGGCTGCGTCGCCATGCCGGCCGGTGTCGTTGCGCTGCGCTGCGTCGTCATGCCGGCCGGTGTCGTCGTACCGGCCTGTGTGGTGCTGGGCGGCACTGGGCTCGCCGGTTTTGCCGCGGGCATTGTGGCGGGCGACGCCGCTGCTGGCGCTGCGGTGGTGCCATTGCCTGTGGCCGTCGCACCGGCGAAGCTCACCGTGTTGTGGTGGCAGTCGTTGCACGGCGCATTGGTGACGACATGACCGGAGTTCTTGCCGATGGCGAATTTGTTGTTGTGGCAGCTGGCGCACGGCCCCGTCGCCTGCGCGTGGTCCATGAATGCGAAGTCGCGCCACGTCGTCGTCAGATGGCAGGCGTCGCATCGAAAGGTGGTCCTTGGATGCGATTGCGGCAAGCCCGGCGCCGTCATCGTGTTGTGGCAGCCGATGCATTGGGTCGGCGTGTTCTTCATGCGCCCGTTGACATGGCAGGCGGCGCAGCTGACGCTGACATGCGTGCCGGTGAGCGGAAAACCGGTCCCGGCATGATCGAACGACGACGTCGCCGCGTTTTGCGCCCAGCCCGGCGGGGTGACGAGCAGGAGCGCCGCCGCGACGACCAGCAACATCATGCCCAGCAATCTCACGAGATCATCACCACCCATTTTCTTCCATCGCCCCCGAGCGGCTTGACGGCCGCCTTCTTGCCCCATGCTCCACCAGCGCTCAGGGCGGTGCCTTGATCGCCTGCTTGAACGAGACCGTCGTGTGGCAGCGCTCGCACAAGCGTCCAAGCGCGCCGCGATGCGCGTCGTCCTGCCGGTGGCAGGAATAGCAATCCGTTGGCAACGTGATTTTCGCCACGTTCTTGGTGACGTGGCAGGCCTTGCAGTCGAGAGCGCGGTGCGCGCCGGTCAACTGAAAACGCGTCTGCGTGTCGTGATCGAAGCGCCACCGCGCCCAACTATTCGGGTTGTGGCAAAGCCCGCAGCTCGGCGTAAGGCGGCCCTCGTGATGCTCGTCGCGGTGGCAGGAGACGCACGCAATAGGCGTGCCCTTGAACGCCTGCGTGCGATGGCACTCCTCACAGGGCACGATCGCGTGGCGCCCGATCAGCGGAAACCGCGTGACGTCGTGATCGAACGAAGCGATGCGCCGCCAGCTCGCCGCGCCATGGCATTGCTCGCAGCGGGTGCCGAGCTGGCCCTGGTGCTTGTCATCCTTGCGATGGCACGACACGCAGGTCGTCCCCAGCTTGTCGCGGTAGACGTCGCCGGTGTGGCACGCATCGCATTTGATCTTCGCGTGCGCGGCGCGCAGCGGGAATTTCGTCTTGTCGTGATCGAAGTGGATTGTGGCCCACTTGTTTTGATCGTGGCAGGATTCGCACTTCGCCCCATACCGCCCGCCGTGGACGTCCTGTATCCGGTGGCAATCGACGCACCCTGTGCCGATATCCTTGTAGCGCTCGCCGGCATGGCAGGCGGAGCACGCCACGGTGCGATGAGCGCCGCGAAGCGAGAACTTCGTCTTGTCGTGGTCGAACGCCTTGACACGACGCCAAGCCGTCTCACCGTGACAACTCTCACAATTCTCCCCGAGCCGCCCTTTGTGGGGATCGCTCGCCTTGTGGCAGTCGAAGCAACGCCCCGGAGTGTCGCGGAACTTCACGGTCTGCACGTGACAGTCGGCGCAGGCCACCTCCTGATGCGCCTCGCGAAGCACGAAATTCGTCAGCGTATGATTGAAGGTCTCGCGGTCGAGCAGGACGATATCGGCATCGCGCCCCACGTGATCGGTGTGGCACTGGCTGCATTCCTGCTTGCTTGCATCCGCGCGAAGCCCATGAAACCGCCTGCGCGCCTGACGGTCGGCGGCGATCTCCTTGTGACAGGCCAGGCAAAGCTTGGTCTGCGAGCGCGACGAGAACGGCTCGTGACAGTTGCCGCACTCCTTCTCGAGCTTGGCATGCCCGGTCACGAGCGGCCCCGGCGTGACCAGCCGCTCGAACAGGCTCTGCGTCCGCACGTTTGAGGTTACAGCGATGACCATCCCCACCCCGATCACCAACGCCCCGATGAGTCCCCGACCCAACCGCGAGTCTCCATTCAGAAGAAATGCGCCGCAAAGACGTGAACGATTGCGGCAACGACGAGCAGAAGGAACAAAGGCACGTGCAAGAAATGCCAGAGGCTGAAGAGACGCTCGTAGAAGCCGAACGCCGCCGCCCCCTGCACGGCGTTGACATGCAGCGTCACGAGCTCCGCGACGGCGGCGAGCCGGCGCCGCTGCAGCCTGTTAGATTGGCCAAGCCGCCGGCCTTCGATCGCGATGGTCTGCCGCGCCTCCGCGAGCAGACGCTGGCGGACGAATATCCCGCGGCAGCTGAGCAGCGGCCAGAAAACGAGCCCGGCGATGATGCCCTCGGGCGCCGCCGCGGCGCGCAGCCCAAAGGCGTTCAATTGGGCGAGCGCTCGATCCGCGGCCGGCAGATGAGCGCGGATACGCCCTTTCAGCGCCTCCGCTTCGGCCAGGATCTCCTGCACCGCCGCTTTGCGTCCATAGAGCCCGTGATGAATCTTACGGTAGAGGTACCGGCCGATGATCCCGCTGCCGGCGACGGTCAGCATCGCGAAGAGCGCCACGTTGCTGTTGATCGAGCCGAGGCGGAAATTCGCGTGCCACAGGATCAGCACACAACCGTACACCCCGAGCATCATGTGGGCGCGGAACCAAAAAGGGACCGAGCCGATCACGCGCAGTTTACGAATGCGTTTGCGCAGGGGGTACAGCAGCAACAGCAACATGAGAGCGGTGCCGGCAATCCCCAGCCAATAACCGAGGCCGCTTTTCGGCGTCAGGCCACTGTCATCGCGTTGGAGCCAGCCGATGCACAGAATGGCCACGACTGTGGCGCTGAAGGCGAAGCGGACGAAATTCGCCCACGGACGCGCGCGGGATTGGGTGAACTCCTCTTGGGCGCGCGCCCGTGGGCGAGACGCTGCGGCCGGAGTACGATGCGTACTGGGGGGTCGGCGCGCAACGAGCCGCTCTTCCGTAAAATCTAAAATGGTCGAATCGGTCATGAGCTTCCCCTGAGCCGCAACCAAGCATCACGCGCCGTCGCCCGGCGCAGTCCGCTCCCTGCTCGGTCGCTTCCCCCGGCAACAGTTGCCAGCGGCGGAGCGCTCTTCGGCGCCACCGCCATCCACCAACGCAGACACCAACGCAGAACGGCTGTTTCCAAATCTGTGCGGCGGCTGATCGGCCGCCGCACGTGTGCTGCGCGCTCGCGACTAATAGCTGCTCACATCGAGCGTCGCGCGCGCTAGCCACCGCCGTCAGGCATGGTGCCAGAAGTTATCAAGGTGACCCTGCCACTCGGCGACCTGCGGCGCACCGGCATCGTGGTGGCCACCCGGGCCACCCGGGCCACCTGCGCCAGGGCCACCCGCGCCGCCTGCTGGCGCAGGTACGGGTATGGTCCCTTGCGCGATGCCGTTCACGGAGGTCGCCGTCGCCACCGTGGTGGCGGTACCCACATAGGTGCCACCGCCGACCGGAATGTTGTTGCCGCTCACGTCCATGGCATCGGCGGCGAATCCCTGTCCTGCCGCCGCGACTTGGGCCTTGTCGGCCGCCAACGCCGTGCCCGTGTCACCGTTGAGAATGCCAGTGAGGCCTTGCACGGCCGCAGCGGAATCAGTCTTCAATGTTCCATCCGTCAGCTCGTTCAAGAAACGGGCACCGAAAATTCCGCCCTGCCCCTGGGCGAAGTTGGCACCAAAGCTATTGTAGTTTTCAATCTGAGTGATCAGCTGACTGAGGTTGCCGGTTGACGTGCCATTCGCCACCGCCTGAAGCGCATTGTTGATCGTATTGGCCTCGGCGAGGAACGATGCCCAGAAGTTTGTCTGCGTCTGGTTGTCCTGGTAATGCGTAATCGTCCCGGCGAGGTAGCCCGGCATTTCGGCGAACCCGCCGACATGGCCCGCGGCTCCGTTACCGCCCGCATTCGCGTTCAGGGCTGCGTCATTCTGGACGATGTCGATGATATCGAGGAGATTGTCGTTGGTCGACCGCCCCGCGACATTTGGGTTGTGCGCGTATTCGTTATCGAATGTGTTTATCTGCAGGTCGATCTGGTTGACCACGGTCTGCAGATGGATCGTGGTGAGAGCTGCGGAGGTAGCGGTTTCACCCTGCTCGATTGCCGCGAGCTCGGTCGGATTGTTCAAGATATTGGTGATGCCCGTCTTGACCGCCGCCATATCGGCGTTGAACTCGCCGAGATTGCTATGATTGAGGCCACCGACCGCGAGATCGGTCGCCGCATTGAAGACTGAACCGATTGCCGCCAATGACGCGCCGGGTGCCGTCGCGGCCGCGAGCGAGGCGGCGTCGTCCGCGCCGGTCGGAAGCGCCTGGAATCCCGCGTCGTTGGCTCCGGTGCCGCCGTTCGCGAACTGGTTGTTGGCGAGAGCCGCCGCGAGAGTGGGATCGCCGTTGATTTCGGTGAGAATTTGCGTCGCTACGGTGTGCAGGGTCGCCTGGTTTGCGATCTCAGAATGATGACTCCCGATCGCGTTGGGCGCCGCGCTCAGCAGCTGCTGCAGCTGGCTCTCGACCTGCGTCAACACCGCCGTATCGGTGGTATTCGGCGTGAAGGCAGTCCCGCCAACGGTCATCTGCGCCGGATTGGCAAGCATCGCCGCAATGTCGTTCGAGACCGCGTGGATGTCGGTCGTGAACATATCGAGATAATTCAACTGATTGTGCGTGTCGGCCGGGTTGCTCCAGAGGCCACCGTCAAGCAGACGCACCGCGTCATCGTAGACGGCGCCCGCTTGCGCAAGGTCGGTGGTCGTGGTCAGCGCGTCGTTCCTTACTAAGGTTGTTGCCATTAGATAGCCCTCCTGATCAGAATTGATCCCCAAAAAGACAAACGCTCATCGTCTCCGCGCCGGCACGTTCACGACGCACCGCGCAAGCTACGCCTAGCCGAGCGCCGAAGCGGCGCCGGCGAACTCGCTACAAGGGCGAACTCGCTACAAAGTCTGACGTTGACAACGTGGCAGCTCTCGACAGCACCGCGTCACAAGGGCCAACGGCGCTCGCCTCTACCCCGCCACCGTGTCGTGTTGTGTCTTGCTCGATTTAGCTCTCCGCTTCCGTGTCTCCCGAGCAAGCCACACAGGCAACTCGATCGCCCGTCTCGGCAAGCTCGCGAAACATTCGATTTTTAACTTTGCACATACGAATCGGACGGCAAAAAGATTTCGCACGCCCAAAAGCGTGATCTTAAATTGTCGGATTGAAGGCACACGGACGCGCAATGGTAACGAGAGAGGTGCTGTTACAAGATAACCCGCAGGCCGGCTACACGTGATCGACTAGCCCAAATTCCGCGCCGGAAAACGACAAAACGAAAATACCTTTGTCAAAACAAATATACCTTCTCCAAGAGTATCAACTGCGATCAACATTTGTGCCGCGACACCGCCGAAATTCCGTCGTGATCGACCACCAGAGTGCCGGGCAGGGATGCTTTGCGTCAATGCTTCGCGTCGAGATCTAACAGCGCATCAAATTCATCCGCGTCTGATGATGCGGCCGCGCAACGACGCAGGGGGGACAGGGTGGGAATGGCGAATCTTGATTCGAGTGATCCGGTCACGCGCGGCCTGCACGCCAGCGCGCGACAGCTTGCCGGCGTCGCGGTCTTTAGTGGCGTCGTCAATCTGCTCACGTTATCGGGCTCGCTCTATATGCTGCAGGTCTACGATCGGGTGATCCCGAGCCGCAACGTGGCGACCCTCATCGGCCTGTCCTTGATCGTGCTACTTGCCTATCTGCTGCAAGGCTATTTCGACGCGTTGCGCACGCGCATGCTTTCGCGCATCGGCTCGCTCTTCGACGCCGGCTTGCAAGAGCCCATCCACACCGCGCTCGCCACCCTTCCGCTGCGCGGTGCGCGGTCGATGCTGGCACAGCAACCGTTGCGCGACCTCGATCAGATACGCGCGTTCCTGTCGAGCATGGGGCCGACGGCATTCTTGGACATGCCATGGATGCCGATCTTCTTGATCGTCCTGTTTCTGTTCCATCCGGTGATTGGCATTACGGCCGTGGCCGGTGCATGCGCGATCATCGCGATGACAATTCTGACCGAACGCCGGTCGCGGGAGGCAGCCAAGAGCGCAATGGAATCGAGCGCCCAGCGGCAGGTGCTTGCCGACGCGACGCGCCAGAACGCAGAGGTGATTCGCGCGCTCGGGATGACCAACCGCTTCGCAGCGCGCTGGTCGAAGGCCAACGAGCTTTTTCTGCAAGAGAATATCCGCGTCATGGACGTGCATGCCAATCTTGGCTCGGTCGCGAAGGTGCTGCGCTACACGCTGCAATCCGCGATGCTGGGCATCGGCGCCTATCTGGTCGTCAATGAGCAAGCCTCCGGTGGCATCATGATCGCCTCCTCGGTGGTGATGGGCCGCGCGCTCGCGCCTATCGAGGTGGCGCTAGGGACCTGGAAGCAGCTCGTAGCGGCGCGGCAGGGCATCGAAAGGCTGCGTGACATCCTCAAGATGACGGCAGCGTCCGCGAAACCCGCCGTGGCCTTGCCGCGCCCTTCGCGTCGGCTGCTGGTGCAGAACCTTACCGTGACCTCACCCGGCAGCGGGCGAATTATCGTCTCGAATGCCTCGTTCTCGCTCAACGCCGGTAGCGGCCTCGCCTTGCTCGGTGCCAGTGCATCGGGAAAGTCCTCGCTGGCGCGGGCATTGGTCGGTGTATGGTCGGCCGCCGGCGGTGTCGTGCGGATCGACGACGCCGCCCTCGACCAATGGAATGCCGATGACCTCGGGCGGCACATCGGCTACTTGCCGCAAGATGTCGCGCTCTTCGACGGCACTGTCGCCGAGAACATCGCGCGCTTCGATGAGAGTGCGGGATCGGAAGCCATATTGGAAGCCGCGCGCATCGCCGGCGCACATGAGCTGATCCTGCGCCTGCCGAACGGCTACTCGACGCGGATCGGCGAGGGTGGCGCGTCGCTGTCAGCCGGCCAGCGCCAGCGTATCGGCCTCGCGCGCGCAGTGTTCGGCAATCCGTTCCTGATCGTGCTCGACGAGCCCAACGCCAATCTCGATGCCGAGGGCGAGAAGGCCTTGTCGGTTGCGATCGCGGCACTGCGGCAGCGGCGCTGCATCGTGATCGTGGTCTCACACCGGCCGAGCGCACTGGCGGCGCTCGACATGGCGATGGTGCTGAGCGAAGGCCGAATCATCGCGTTCGGACCGCGCGAGGCGACGCTCGCAAGCCTCGCGCGCGCGGTCGTCCAGCGGGCGCCGTTCGCCGCCGCCAAGCCCGCAGCCGCCAAGCCCGGACTGTCGATGGCGGCCGGCGGAGCACGGCCATGAGTCGGGGACCCCGCCACGACAACCGCGGCGACGGGCGGCATTGGCCGCAGGAGCACCGAGGCAGCGCGTTCGGGCCGCGCGGCGCGGCGCTGCTCGGCGAGCTTCGTCGCATGCCGGCCGACGTCGATCCCGACCTGTACGACGAACCGCCCGCCCCTCCCGCAAACCACAATCCGCCAGCTGATGCGGGTATCTCGCGGTACGCTCCAAGAAAGCGTGCCGCCGGCCCCGATCCCCGCAAGGGGGGCGCGACCGGAAGCGTGCGCGACTGGTTGGAGCGCCACGATATCGGCAACGACCCACGTGACGATCGTGCGCGCAGGCCTGACCGCAAGAACGTCGAACCGGCGCCAAAGCCGGCGCCAAAGCCGAGCCCTTCCATCCTTCGCTTTGATGTAAGCGTGCGTCGCCCGGCACCACCAAACGGCCAGCGCCCGCGAGCGGACTTGACATCGAACATCCATGATCTGCGGATCGGCGATCTTCGGGCTCCGCAGCCGGGCCCCGCCGCCCCGCGCCAGGCGGCGGCCCGCCCTGTTCCCGCGCATCCGCCGGCCGATCGCCCCTCTCCGGCTCATCCCAAACCCGCCCGCGTGGCTCCCGGTCGCGCCGCTCCCGCTCATCGGCGCGAAGCGGTTTCGGCCCAGAGCCGGGCCCGCAACGAAGCCATCGCGCGCGGCGCGCGCGATGGCTTTAACTTTGTGGTCACGCACGGCGGCCAGCTCGTCGAATACTTCCGCGTTCCCAGCTCGACGGACGCCGATGGCGCTGATCTGACCGGGATGCTGCGCCGTGGCTTTCAAGATCAGTTGCGGGCGGGTCTGCGGGTGCTCACGCTGGGCGTTGGCCTGGTCGGCGGATGGGCCGTCCTGGTTCCGCTGTCGTCGGCCATCACGCTTCCAGGCACCTTGGTCGTCGAATCGAGCGTGAAGAAAATTCAGTATCCGGCCGGGGGTGTGATTGCGGAAATTCGCGCGCAGGACGGAATGCACGTCAAGGAAGGCGAAGTGTTGGTGCGCATCGACGAGACGCAGCTGCGCGCGAATGTACAGGTGCTGTCCGATCAGCTCGAAGAGACGCGGGCGCGCATTGCCCGCCTGACGGCGGAGCGGGACGGGGCTGACGCGCCAAAAATGTCCGGCGCGGCCGACGCACAAGCGGGCGGAGAAGACGCCACAAAGCTTCTTGCATCCGAGACGTCATTGTTCAAGGCCCGCCTCGGCACGCGCGAAAGTCAAAAGCAGCTGCTGCGCAGCAACATCGCCCAGCTCCAGGAGCAGATCGACGGCATCGAAGCTCAGATCAAGTCGAAGTCCGCGCAACTCGATCTGATCTCCAGCGAGCTCAAGGGCGTCCAGACGCTCTTCGACAAGCAGCTCGTGCCGCTCACGCGGCTGACCGCATTGCAGCGGGAGGCGGCCCAACTCGACGGCGAACGCAGCCAATTGAAGTCTTCGATCGCGGAAACGCGATCGAAGATCAGCCAAGCCGAGCTGCAGATCGTCAAGATCGACCAGGACCTCCGCAGCGATGTGATGAAGGAGCTGCGCGAGGCGCAGGACAAGGAGAGCGAGCTGACGCAGAAGGTCGTCGCCGCGCGCGACCAGCTGAACCGCGTCGAGATCCGCTCTCCCACTTCGGGCGTCGTTCACCAGCTCACGGTTCACACCATCGGCGGCGTTGTCGCGGCCGGCGAGGTCATCATGGAGATCGTTCCGGACTCCGATGATCTGCAGATCGAGGCCAAGCTGCCGCCGGTCAACATCGATCACGTCCATCTCGACCAGGAGGTTCTGGTTCGCTTTTCCGCCTTCAATCAGCGCACCACGCCGCAACTCCATGGCGTCGTCTCCTATGTCTCCGCCGACCTGACCCAGGATGCGCAGAACAAGTCCAGCTCCTCCTACACCATCAGGGTGAAGCTGACCGCCGAGGAGCTGCGTCGCCTGGGAAATCTCCAGCTCGTCTCCGGCATGCCGGCGGAGCTCTTCCTGCAGACCGGTAGCCGCACGATGATGAGCTACCTGCTCAAGCCGATCACCGACCAGCTGAAGCGCACGTTCAGCGAGCCTTGAGCGCATGGTCCGCTCGTTGTGCAGTAGAGTTGTGCGTGGGCTCTGGCGTTGCCGGAGAGCGGCGGCGCTCGTCGCCCTAACGAGCGTGGCGGCACATCAAGCACTTGCCGGTACGCTCGAAGAGGCGCTCGTCCTCGCCTATCAGAACAATCCGCAGCTCAACTCCCAGCGCGCCGCCACCCGCGCCACGGATGAAAATGTCGGCGTCGCGCTCTCCGGATATCGCCCGAAGGTCAGCGCCAATGCCCAGATCGGCGAGCAATATCTGGACTCGCTGTCGCGGAGCCCAATTCCTTCCGCCGCCCGGCAAGTCGGCACGTTCGCGACCGGCGGCTACGGGCTGTCGGCTTCGCAGACATTGTTCAACGGCTTCGGCAATGCCAGCCGGACGCGGCAGGCCGAGCATCAGGTGTCGGCGGCGCGCGAGACGCTGCGCAGTACCGAGCAGACGGTGCTGTTCAATGGTGCGACCGCCTACATGAACCTGCTGCGCGACAGCGCGCTGCTCGATCTCCAGCGCAATAACGTCAATGTGCTGACCGAGACGCTGCGGCAGACGCGCGATCGCCTCAAGGCAGGCGAGGTCACGCGCACCGACGTGGCGCAGGCGGAGTCGAGCCTCGCCGCCGCGCGCGCGGCCCTGCACGCCGCGGAATCGAGCTACCTCACATCCAAGGCGACCTATGTCCAGGTGATCGGCGTTGAGCCCGGGCGCCTCAGCAAAGTGGCGCCGGTCGACCGCTTCTCGCCGCCGAGCCTCGCCAAGGCGCTCGAGCGCGGCGCTGCGGAGAATCCGGCAATCACGCTCGCCACCTACAACGTCGATGTCGCGGTCGAGCAGGTCAAGGTCGCGGAGAGCGCGCTCTATCCGAGCCTGTCGCTGAACGGCAGCGTGCAGAAGAGCTACGGCTCGCCCTCGAGTCTTTCGACACTGGAAACGCTCTCGGGCTCGGTGACTGCACAGCTCTCGGTGCCGATCTATCAGGGTGGCGCCGAATACGCGACCATCCGCCAGGCCAAGGAGACACTCGGCCAGAGACGGCTCGATCTCGATACCGCTCGCCTCTCGGTGCAGCAGAATGTCACCCAGAGCTGGGGCCAGCTCACCGCCGCCAAGGCGCAGATCGACGCCACTACCGCGCAAGTGGCCACGTCCGAGGTCGCGCTCGACGGCGTGCGCGAGGAGGCCCGCGTCGGCCAGCGCACCACGCTCGATGTTCTCAACGCCGAGCAGGCCCTCGTCCAGGCGCGCACGTCGCTCGTCACCGCGCAGCATGACCGGATCGTCGCCTCCTACATGCTGCTCGCGGCGGTCGGATCGCTGTCGCCGCAGGTGCTGGGCCTCTCGGTCGAGCCCTATGACCCGACCGTGCACTATCAGCAGGTGCGGAACGCCTGGTTCGGGGTGCGTACGCCGGACGGCCGGTGATCCCAGCAACGGCGCGCGCAAGCCGGCCGCAGCGGTTAACGAGGCGACCAACATGCCAAATCGATCTTTCGCGGAGGAACTAACTCACCGCGCGGCGGGCGCGACCAAACCTGTCACGAAACCTGTTGCGGCCGGGAACGATTTGCAGCTCCTCCCTCACGTCGAGGAGGCGTTTCAGATCGCTTCCGGTCTGCACAACGAGGGCAAGTTGCCCGAGGCCGACAAGCTCTATCAATTCATCCTGGCGGTGATGCCAACCCATTACGGCTCGCTGTTTCGTCTGGGCACGCTTCGCGCCCGCTCGAATCAAATGAACGACGCGGTCCATCTGTTGCGCCGGGCGGTCGTCGCGCAGCCTGACCGAGTCGATGCCCTCGGCGGCCTTGGTGTCGCTCTGGCGGCGCTCGATCGCGATGACGAAGCCATCGCCTGTTACCAGAAGGCACTGTCGATCAGCCCGGATCATGCCGCCGTGCTGAACGCGCTCGGCATC
>Ga0126371_10004300_pt1 | contig 12547 bp, 11 predicted proteins | sample PanSoiMetaPlot_4_FD_110145 | JGI IMG/M metagenome (GOLD analysis project Ga0126371, IMG submission 110145) | Tropical forest soil microbial communities from Panama - MetaG Plot_4 | ecosystem: Environmental > Terrestrial > Soil > Tropical forest > Bulk soil | place: Panama | collected 2016-02-17
GAACTCGCTGGCATGGTCGAGCATCGCGCGGATGTCGGCGATCCTGGCCTCGGTGAACTCGCGGTCGTACTCGCCGTTGTAGGCGCGAAGGAGGGCGACGCCTTGCAGGCCGAGCAGGTAAGCGAGGGGGTGCTGATAGATCACCTGCCCGATGCTAAGAGCCGCCGCGCGAGGCGGGCTACTGGATATCGGAGCGGATGACGAGCCGTGCGATCCGCGTGCGATAGCGAGCGGCCGCCCACGGTCACGTAGAGCCAATCACGCTCACTCGGCTGTGAGAGGCAGGAAACGTCGTACATCACTGCATCATGCTGGCGCCCGGACGCCGTCTGTCGCCCCTGGTGTTGACGTCGAGGGGTCCGGATCTGTCATGCCCAGGAGGCGGTCAGCTGTCGTGCGGTCGCCAATGTCGAGCATCAGGATCGTGACCAGAAGGTCATCGACCAAGCCGGGTAGCTCATCGATCCGGTCGGCGAGGATCCGGTTGAACACGACCTCGTGGATGCCGCCGACGATCGTCTCGGCGGCGAGCGCGGCCCGCGGGCAGCCAGGGATGAGCTCATGGATGTTGTCCTCGATGATCTCGGCGAACATCCGCATCGCCTCGTTCCGTCGCGCGATGGCGCGCGGCCCGGCCGCAAGCACCTCCGTGATGGACATTCGCGCGAACTCCGGCTCAGTGGCCATGAACTGCATGTACGCACTGAGGCCTGCGCGCAACCGCTCCCGCACGGTTGTCTCTTTCAGATAGGCGCGCCGGACATGCCTGACCTGCTGACGCACCACGGCGTCGTAGGCCGCCAGGAATGCGTCTTCCTTGTGCTTGAAGTGCTGGTAGAAGGTGCGCCGCGACACCCCTGCCCGGGCGATGATCGCTTCCACGCTCATTTCGGCGTAGCCAAGCTCGGCCGCCACCTGGGCGACCGCTGACAGGATGCGTTCGCTCTGGTTGGCGGCGATGAAGCTGCGCGACAACCCATGCCGACCGCGGGGCAGCTGATGCAGCCGGGGCCGGGCGTCGCATGCACGATCAGCCCGACCGGAGTCCGCTCTGGCTGGCTCGGCCATGGCCACCCCGCTGTCTTCAGGCCGCCCAGGTAGCTGGCGGCTGCCTGCGTGGTAATTGTATACGGCGTCGTTCCTGGTAATCGCGGATGCCTCGTGGGGGCGACAGAATCCGGGGTGTTGACCCGGCTAACGCCATCGGATTACTGTCGGGTAATCCAGACACATCAGCGTTCCTCATAGCTAATCGTGCCTACAGGCGCGGATTGTGAAGAAGGGCGCCGCCAAAGGGCCGCAGCGGATCAATAGACGATGGACATCGATCGCGGGCGGCTGGCTGGGATGAGAGACAACGAATTTAGGGGGGCGCGATTGGCAGGGAGAAGCGATGAAACCATCTAGCCGGCGGATCCGCCGCGCGCTATGGCTGGCTGCGATAGCAGTTGCCGCGTTGACCGTTTCTGGGGTGACGTCATCGGTGCTGGCACAGCCGGCCTTGCTTTCGGCTACGCCATCCGACGACGATGGGCCGGGGCCGGGTTACCCCCCGCCAGGGGGTATCTACACGATGTTCACCGATTGCCCGATAACGAACCCGCTCATGCAGGAGACCCCTCCGAGCTCCGACCCTGCCTCAGGTGGAACTTCGCTCGCTGCGTGCACCGCCGCGGACGTGACCAGCGGCATGCTCAAGATCGGTAACATCACCACGACGGTCGTGCAGCCGGTCAACGTGCAGTTCGGCTTTTTCTCTGCGCCGAACGCAGCCCCCGGCGGCGACAACAACACCGCGATCGCCGTCTTGCCGCCGCGCTCGGGGCTGTCTGCGATGGTGGTCACCAAGCCGGACCTGGTGCCGCAGAGCCTGACTACGGCGTTGGGGTGCCCTAGCAGCAACCCCACCGTCGAGAAGCTGTGCCAGGAGGCGCAGCATCGCGGGGGAAGGTTCCAGCAGGTCTTCGGGCTGGCGCAGGAGGCGGGCCAGCTCACGAACTTCGCGCTGCTCAGCTGGACGCAGCGGCTCAAGGTCCACCTGATTAACCCGCTGCTGGGCAAAAACTGCTCCATCGGGACGGACCAGAACCCGATCGTCGTTAACCCACAGCTCTCCGTCGGCCCCGGCGGCGGACTAACAACCACAAACGACCCGAACCCCATCAAACACCCAGACACCCAGGTCATCACGATCACGAACGCCATCGCTAGCGACAGCACCTTCTCCGCGCCCGCCGTCACCGGCTGCGGCCCGGGAGGGCTGGCCGACATCGCGGTCGACGAGGCACTCGACACCTCGGCTGGCCTGCCCGCGGCGTCTGGCACCAACAACATCACGCTCAACGGCACCTTCGGAGTCGCTGCCACCTTTGCCGGGGAGGACGCGTCGCTGTCCCAGCCGCAGAACAACGCCCGGATCCTGCTGTCGGCGTTCAAGGCGAGCGCCAGGGAACCGGACGGCGGGGACCAGCAAGCCGTTCACCGGATCTCAGTCGCGGACCTGCACCGGCTCGGGATTCTGCGCCGGCTCGGGCTCAAGTAGCTAATAAACCGCAGAAGTCAGCTAGCTGACGACCACGGAGCTTGAGGGAGCATCAGCCGCAGCGCTGATGCTCCCTCGATCGTGAAGATCGATTCCCTGGCCACCCTCGCCTCCTGGTACACGAGGCCTCAGCCCGGCCTAGCGGGAGGCGCAGTTGACAGACTGCGATGGCCGGCTGTGGAGATTCATCGACAAGGAGCCGATTTTCTGCGCAAGCCGGCAAGCCCGGCGACGCGTATCCTTCGCGGTGAAATCCGGTGCGAGGGTCATCCGGCGCGAAGTGCTGGCCGATTGCCGGGAGGCTCTGACTGCGGCGATGACTGGCGCGTGGCCAAATTGTGGGGTTCGAACCAACGTAGGCTGAGCCGACGGTTTTACAGGCCACCGTTTCAGAGCACGGTGCACTGTGCCTGACCTGGGCACATTCGAACTGGCTGATATCAGCAGTTCCACGCTTTGCCGTTCAGGCGCGCCTACGAGGATGTCGGGAACGAGATGCCCGCCAGTGAGACAAAGCCGAACTCGGCACCGCCGGGGGGTGGCAGGAACGGGCAGACCTCTCCGCTGTCAACCTCTGCGGCGTTGCCAAGCACCTGGATTGTCCCTATGGCGTCCCCGAGATTCACGGTTATGTCGAGTTGACTGCTTGCCGGACGCGCGGCCTTCGGCAGCGTGGTCATGCAACTGTAGGGTCCGGTCGATTTGCTTGCGGTGCCATCGAGGTAGACGACCCCGTCGTTGATCCCGTAGCTCAAGTGCCCGTGCCAGTCTTTGCCGAGCGGCAGGGCATGCATCGTGATGCTGGTCGCATCGGTGGTGACCGCCGTTGAGGCGTAGCCGACTCCGCCTCCCACGGCGAAGACCAACGCCGCGAGCGAGATCGCAATGGCCGGGGACTGCGAGACCAGTGACCGGATTTTCGGCATCTTCGTGCTCCGTTTCGGGGGGAGGGTCCGGCGCGCGATACGGCCGCTTGCGACGACCTCTCGAGCCAGATGTCATCAACCATTACTGACGCGCTGACGCCCCTGGAAGGTATCGGTCCAGTCGCCGGGTGCCGCCGGAGGCGGCGCTGTGCTCATAACAGAACAATCTGGATGCCAAAAATCGCGCCAGTCAGCATCCTTGGACGGAGCCCGTAATCGGCGGTCGGGAGCCGAGGCGAGAGCCGCCCGGGACAAGTGGCGCCGCCTGGGTCGTGACCTGGCGTGATTGTGCGGCTAACGGTGAGGCAAGGTGACGGGGCGGCGTACCCGTAACACGATGTTCTGTGCGGGCCGTTTGGTGCTTAGCGTCCTCGTCGCTCGGATTGCCGTTGGCATGAGCGGAAGCATCGATGCCGTGGGCTAGCCGGATATCAAAGGCAATCGACGCTCGCGCGCCCCAACTTCGGGCCATACGTAGTCAATCTCGCGATAACACCGTCAATGCATCTGACTCCGCCTCCGAGCTACCTGTCTATGCCACCAAGCCCGCCGCCGGTACTCGCGGGGCCCGCCCCTTTCGCCGTCCGCGGTGCGGTGACGGCGATGGCCTGGCCGGTGGCCGGATCATGCGGTATAAGAATCACCACCGGACGTCGGTGCGGGCGTGCAGCGGACGGCGCTGCGCCAGGGTCCCGGCCGACCTGATGCCCGCAGGCAGAGCAAGGAAGCCAGATGCCGCTGTGAGAGCCAGGCATAAGTCCGCGGCGGTCGTCGCGGTCGCGTCCGTCGTGGCCGGCGCGCTAGCGCTGCGGTCCCTGCGCGCTGCGGGGAATGCGCGAGCGCGCACCGGGATCCGGACGGCGGAGATGGCAGCTGCCCCGCGCGGCACCGCTGAGGCGGCGTCGCCCGGCCCGGCCGGCCTGCCGGTCCTGCTCGACCGGATCTCGGATAACTTCGCGACCGGCTACCAGACGATGACGGCGATCATCCAGGGCGTCGCGCTCGTAGTCCTGATCACCGCCTCCGCCCATGCGATCTTCGGCACTGCCAGCGGCTCCCGGGTCGCGGCCGCCGCGTCCCAGGCGGTGGCCGTGTTCGTCATCATCATCGTCACAACCGATCAGTTCTTTCAGCTCGCCGCCACCACTCGGTGGCTCCCGACCACGTTTGACACGGCAATCCCGTACCTGATCGGGGCCGGCGAGGCGACCGCCGCCTTGTCACTAGGCGACAACACGCGCTGGTGGGCCGGCATCTCCTGGTCGCTGCTGGCCGGCGCCATCGCCTTCGGGCACTCCGCCCTCCGCGCCAGGCCGGAAGGGTTCGAGGGCATCGAAAACTATTACCGGCACTTCGTCCGCGACGTGCGGCGCTCCGCAAACATCTGCGCCGCCTTGTGCGCCTATGCGGCCGCGCTCGCCGTGACATCAGCCCTGGCACATCTGCCCCCGTGGCTGTCCATAGCAGCGCCCTGGGCAGTAACCGCAGCCGCGATCATCCGCGTCGGCCACCTCCGATGGGGCGGCGTGCCTGCCGCAGACGCCTAACCCGCCCGCGGACATGCGCCCGCCACTCCCCGCCGAGCCCGGGCGAGCAGTCGGCGCGAACGAATTGCCGCGGCGGTAACTCAAGGCGACCAGCACCCGCTGCAAGCAGCACGCAGTCGGCTCGATCTGGCGCGATGCCGGCTCGTATGGCGTGCTGGTCCTGAGGACACAGAATCGATGTTCTGAGGCAATATTCAGCGAACGATTCGCCCAAGACGTGCTGCTCAAGACGCCACTAGGACCCAGCGCCGCCGAACTTAGCGGTGAGGCGGAATGATCAAGCAGTCCCGGCATGCGTCTGCCCGGCAGTCCCCATGCGATCACGGCCAAGACCTTCCTGGCAGTGGGTGTTCACGCACGGTCACCTCGCGTGACCCTCTTCACTGCCCCGGAAGGCTCGATCTGGCACCGACAATGTCTGTCGGCTTGGCCAGTTGCGTCGGGCCAGAGTGGTTGTTATGCAGGGGCAGGATGGCGCGGTCGCACAGCGCGGCCTAGCACTGTCGTAGGCCTGCTTGCGCTGAGGCTGCGGTTGATATGGGCGTTGACGGTCCTGCCAGCGGGATCGGGAGTCAGCTGACCAATCGACAGGTCCCGCCCAGGTGAGCGGGGTGAAACGTTCCGGCGCCAGCAGCCGTTTTAGCTCGCGAATGGGTTCTTCTTCGCGCCGCGCCCACCCGCTCATTGACTAGGTGGCCTTTCATGCGGTAAACGTCTTTGGCGAATGGATCGACAGGTTGGCTTCGGAGAAAGGAGCCGCGATGCCGGCGCAACGCAAGATAGCGCGGTATGGCTGGGTGCGAGACCTACCTGACATGCGGGATGCAAGGCTCGAAGTGCCGCCTGTCACCTCATTGCCGAATTCAGTTGACTTGTCTGTTCAGCCGCATATGCCGCCTATATATGACCAAGGTCAATTGGGGAGTTGCACCGGCAATGCCATAGCGGCCGCGATTGATTTTGACAACCACCGGCAGACCGGACAGTTCCTCACGCCAAGCCGCCTGTGGATCTACTACCAGGAGCGCGTGATCGAGGGGACCGTCAGCCAGGATGGCGGTGGCCAGATCCGCGATGGCGTCAAGGCGGCGTCTCAGCTTGGGGTCTGCCCCGAATCTGACTGGCCATACGACATCAGCACGTTCGCGCAGACCCCGCCGCAGCAGGACTACACGGACGCGCTCAAAGACCGGGTGCTCACCTACCAGGCTCCTCCCCAGGTGCTGTGGCCGCTGAAGAGCGTGCTGGCCGGCGGCACGCCGATCGTCTTCGGGTTCACTGTCTACGGCGCGTTCGAGTCGCCGCAAGTCGCGCAGACCGGCATCGTCCCGATGCCGGCGCCCAGCGACCAGGTGATCGGCGGACACGCCGTCGTGCTGGTCGGGTACGACGACGCCGTAGACCGGTTCCGGGTGCGGAACTCCTGGGGAACGGGCTGGGGACAGAATGGCTATTTCGAGATGCCATACCTGTATGTCACGTCCAGCTCACTGGCGTCTGACTTCTGGGTGATCCAGACCACCTCAGACTGAGAAAGGCACCGGCACGGATGCCTGGGGCGGTCCAGGCTCCGACGTCCGGCTCTTGCCGCCAAGAGGGGGGCAATCATCGACCGCCAATCACCTACCTGGCCCTATGGGTGCCAGTCGCCAGCGTCCGCGCCGCCGACTTCAGTTCCCGCCGGGTTGGCAACTACCAGTACAACCCGGCTGCGGGCATCCTCCTGGACCAACTCTGGTTGCGGTGATACGTGCGCGAAATGCCGCACCTGAGCGCGCACCCACTCAAGGCGGGACCTTGCTATACATCCATATTCGGCAGGCGCGTATCGGTCCCTTATCGAGTGGGTGCGTTAATTACCTTAGGTGATCTGCGGTCAGCCGGCCCGGGCAGCTTCAGCGGCCTGGCGGTAAAGCGGCTGCTCGCGGCGGATCAGGTCAGGGTTGGTGCCGACCGCGAGGCAGAACTCGAGCGTGAGCAGCTGGAGCGCCACGGCGCCGGCCAGGAGCGCTTCGGCCCGCGTGACCGCGTCCCGGCCGCCAAGCCGGACCGTCGGCATTTCCAGGACGCTGGCGGCGGCCGCGACGTCGGCGCTACGACGGTCGCGCTCATCGCGGTGGTCGGGATCGAAACCCAGCAGCACGAGCCCGGTGTCGCGATCGGCAGCGGGAAGGTGCCCGTGCAGGATCTTCTCCGCGCCGAGCGGGGTGGCAGGAACGTGGGCGGCTTCTTCAACCTTGAGGGCCAGTTCGGCGGCGGTGATCTCATCGACACCGGATCCGACCACGAGCAGCCGCCCGCAGCTGGCGAGGCGGCCGGCGTCCTCGCGGCGCTGGGACCGGGCCGCGAGCTGGGCGGCGATGAGCTCGTGCGCACGCCCGGAGCCCAGGCCGGCGAAGGAGGCGTGAAGCAGCAGCGGTGAGAGGTAGGCCACGGTGTGGCACCACGACCGGTCATGCAGCGGAGCGCCGATCGGCTCGATGCCGGCTGGGACGCGCTCTGGCTGGGCGGTGATGAGCACGACCCGCGCGCCGGCCTCGCTCGCGCCGCGAGCGGCATCGAGCGTGGCCGCAGTCCCGGCTTCGTGGGAGATCGCGACCACCAGGCCGCCAGCAGGCACCGCGAGCCGGGCCTCGAACGCATCGCGGCTGGCGAGCATCGCGCCGGGATGAGCGCCGGCCACCATCGCCTGAGCCGCGCGGGCGGCATGTTCGCTGGTACCACAACCGGTGAACAGCACCGGCTCGCCAGCCTGAATCGCGTTCCGGAGGTGAGACGCCAGGCGGGCGGCGTCACTGCTGCTGGCGATCTGCTCGGGCAGGTCCAGCTCCGCCCAGATCATCTCCTCCATCACCCAGGGAGGGCCAGGGCGCAACTCGGGCTCGAACGTCACGTAGCTCTCCTCATATCGGGCCACCAAATATATCGGCGACGCCGGCTCCCTGACCCTGGAGGTCGTAGCCGGCCAGCGCTTACCAGTCCCGGTGCAGGCGACGCGACCGGAACGCTGGGCACCAGGCGCCCGGATCCGCGGCGGCGAGTAGGCGGCGCAGCCGCGCATGAGCCGCATTCCTGGCGGCCTCTCCCCTCCCCGAAGGACTGGCGGGCGCTACTTCGAGGACGTCGCCGGGGCGCCGGTGCCAACCACGGTATCGCTCCGTTCAGTGACCGATTTTGTGCCTGGCGGCCCGGCGGTTAGGCCTGATCTGGTCGCCCGCAGAGCTCTAAACATTGCGCGATCCCTGGGTAATCTCTGAAACCATGCATGGTCACGTCGCAGGGCTCGTCGGTGGCAGGTGCCGGCGCCTGCCGGGCCGCGTTCAATGACGTCGCCCGGCAGGCGCTGATTGCAGCCTGTTAGCGGCCGAGCAGGGTCAGTGCTTTGGCCACGTCCGGGTCGTGTCCAGTGGAGAGGTCTCGTGCGGTGAGCGGAATGTAGAAGTCAGGAGCGACGCCGATCGCGTTGATGGTCTCGTGATTGGCGCTGAGCTCGTGCTCGGCCGGCAGGGAGAGGATGCTGCCGTCATCCAGCACGAATCCCATTGCTGGGCCGGTGACGATGCCCGAGGTCCGGGTGCCGACCAGCGAACCCACGTGCAGATCCTTGACCGCGCCGCTGAACGCATCGCACGCCGACGCGCAGTCGCGGTCGGTCAGCACGACTAGGGGCAAGTGCAACAGCGGAACGCTGTCGTCGGTGTAGTTGGGGGTGCATGTACCTCGGAAGTCGCAGTCGTAGCTCCAGGCAGCCCGGTGGACGAAGGCGCCGAGCAGCCTGGCGACCTCGGGGGGTGCGCCGCCGCTGTTGCCGCGCAGGTCCAGGATTACCCCGTGCAGCGTGGCGGCCTTGCCAAGGGCCGATATCGCGTGCAGTACCTGCTCCGCCGCGCCTGGGAGGAACTTGGGCAGCTTGACGTAGGCGATGTCTCCGCTGACCAGCCTTGCCGACGCCGCTTGGACCGCCGCATAGTACGCGGCTGGTGTCACGCTCGCGGTCCAGGTGTGGCCGGTGGCGGGCCTGCGCAGCCGCATCAGCACCGTCCCGGCTTGGGGGTAGGGCGCGTAGAGCAGGTCGATGACGCCTGGTGAGACCAGGCCGTCGGCGAACGGAGGTGCCCCGTTGACCGAGAGGATGACGTCCCCGGGCCGGATCCGGGCGCGGGCAGCGGGCGATCCCGCGTCAACCTCGGTGACGAACAGCGGAGGCAGCGCCTCCAGCGGCGCGTCGGAGGTCAGTGTGTCTATAGGTGAGGTGGTTATTCCGAGCCCGTAGTCGTCGCTTCGCGTGAATCCGGGCGGCCACTGCAGGTGATCCCAGCGGGCGTGGTTGTCATCCAGGCTGGCGACTATTCCGTTGATCGTGGCGGCGGCCAGGGCCTGCCGCCGTGCCGCGATGTCGGGTACCTGACTGATCACCCGCCGGTACACCGCGGCGAACGCGGCCCAGTCCCTGTCGCGGTTGCCGGTCAGTCGCGGCATCGTGGCATCTGGCTGGTCCACCCCAAGCCGGTCAAGCTCTTGGGTGAACCCGGCGAATGCGCCGATGAGCAGCATCTGGTCATGGAGTACGGGCCCGGAGTAGTAGTTGGCGAGGATGCAGTAATAGGCCTGCTCAGTGGTGGTGATCGTCGTTGCTGTCACGGTGGGCAGTGAAGGCCCCGGCGGTGCGCACTGCGGCGGCCGCTGGCTCGCCACATGCGTCCCCCGGTACTGCGCCTCCGCGGTGATGCGGGCCGTGGCGGAACCGCCACCGCAGGCCGCCGCCAGCGCGGTGACCGCCGCGATGGCTCCCAGTGCGGCCGCGACTCGCGCCGACCAAGTCCGAGGCCGCTCCAGGCCGGAGCCGGTTGCTGGTCTATCGTTCATCTTTCGTCTCCTTCTGACTGGTCCGTCTGGAACCAGGTGTAGGAGGCGGCAGGTCACACCCGGGTGACGCATGTCACCTGGCTGTCACCTACGGCCTGCACACGGCTCGGACCTGCCATGCTGGGAGCCAGGTGATAGCGCATGCGAGTCCTGATAGCGGAAGACGACGACCGGCTGGCCCGGCCGGTGGCAGCCGGGCTGCGCCGCCGAGGCATGAGTGTCGATGTGGCCTTCAACGGCAGCGACGCCATGGACCGGCTTACGACCGGCCGATACGACGTAGTGGTTTTGGACCGGGACCTGCCTGGCGTGCACGGCGACGAGATCTGCCGGCACCTGGCGAGGGAGCGCTCGGAGAGCCGCGTCCTCATGGTCACCGCTGCCCGCTCCGTCAGCGACCGGGTCGAGGGCCTGGGGCTGGGTGCCGACGACTATCTGCCCAAGCCGTTCGACTTTACCGAGCTGGTCGCCCGCATTCAGGCGCTGGCCCGCCGTCCTGGCGCCCCGCCGCCGTCCGGGCTGGGCTACCGGGATCTCAGTTTGGACCCGGCCCGCCGGATTGCCACCCGCGACGGGTGCCGGCTCCCGCTGACGGTGAAGGAGTTCGCGGTGCTGGAATGCCTGCTCGAAGCCGACGGACGGCCGGTCTCCGCCTGGGAGCTGCTGCAGCGGGTGTGGGATGAGGCCGCTGATCCCTTCACCACCACCGTGAAGACCACCATCGGCAGGCTTCGGGCCAAGCTCGGGGATCCGCCGGTCATCGAGACCGTCCGCGACAGCGGCTACCGAATCGGAGGCTAAGAATGCGCCCGTTCCGCCGCCCGGACCGGGCCTGCCGATCGCGGCTACCTCGCCGCACTGCCCGCATGCGACTGACGGCTGTGTACGGCGGGCTGTTCCTCGCCTGCGGATCGATCCTGCTCGCGGTCAGCTATGTCCTCGTGAAGCAGGCGATTGATCCTCCCGACTTCTGCGACCGCCTCCGGCGGCTGGCAATCGCCCCGGTCGTAGATGCCTGCTCACGGCGACGCTCTACCCAGCTAACAGCGGTGGTCGCGAAGGAGATAGCCGGCAGCGATCTCAGGCAAGTGCTGATCCAGGCGCCCGCCGCGCTGGCGATCGTCACTGCCCTGGCCCTCGTTCTCGGCTGGCTCGCGGCCGGACGAGTGCTGCGCCCGCTGGCCACGATCACCGCCGCCGCCCGCCGCATCTCGGCCAGCAACCTGCACCAGCGCCTGGCACTCAGCGGACCGGCGGACGAGCTCAAGGCCCTCGGCGACACGCTCGATGACCTGCTCGCCAGGCTTGAGGCCGCTTTCGAGGCGCAGCGGCATTTCGTCGCCAGCGCCTCACACGAGCTGCGAACCCCCCTCGCCCGCGAGCGCGTGATGCTCCAGGTCGCGCTCGACGACCCAAGCACCAGCGCACAGGCCTGGCGGAACACGGTCCTGGACGTGCTGGCCTCCAACACCGAACAGGAGAGCCTGATCGATGCGCTCCTCGCCCTCGCCACCAGCGAAGGCGGCCTGGACCGGCGTGAGCCCGTCGACCTAGCCGCTATCACGGGCCAGGTCCTGCTCGCCCGCCACTCCGAAGCCACCCGCCGGGGCCTGCGCGTCCAAGCCGCGATCCAGCCCGCCATCATCGACGGCGATCCACTGCTAACCGAACGGCTCACGGCCAACCTGATCGACAACGCCGTCCGCCATAACGTCCACGGCGGAGTCGTCACTGTCAGCACGAGCGCCACGGACGGTCACGCCATCCTCTCGGTGGCCAGCACCGGCCAGGTCATCCCGCCTGCCGAGGTCGGCCGGCTATTCCAGCCATTCCAGCGACTGGAGCCACGCGGCACTCACGGCGACGGCCACGGTCTCGGCCTGCCCATCGTCCGCGCCATCGCAGCCGCCCACGGCGCCGGGATCACCGCGAGCGCACGCCCCAGCGGCGGCCTGGCCATCGACATCACCTTCCCCCACACACAAGCCGCCGCGTCTAATCGATCCATGCCATGACCGTCATTGGCGTCAGCGTCGGCGAATTCCACCTGCCCGGACGGCAATCTGAAGCAGACCGGGGTCGCATGAAGCAGCCTCCGGCGGGCAGCCCCGACCATGTCCCGGCCGCTCCGCCGCTAGCTGCCGGAAAAGCCGTTGATACCGACGAGATCAACAGGATCTTGATCGGCTTGCCAACCCGCCGCAAGGCCGACACCGATTAGCCGCGCGCAAAACAACCATTCGGGCGTGCCGACACTGCGACGCTCGTCGCCGATCGCTGCGCCAGATCGAGCCGATGAACGCGGCACCATCACGGACGCTGGTGATCCTGATTACGTGCCGCCAATCACGGGTCGAGCCGTGCGGAGCGGGCCGCAAGGTCGGAACCGGCGGGCCGCCTTCTGCGTCTTAATGGCGGACGATGGAGGCGGTGATGGAACAAGCCGTCCGGCTAGGCCCGGTGCCCGGGTTGCTCGCGGTGCTCGCGGCGGTGGCGCTGGCGGCCGCGGGCTGCGGCACGGCCAGGCAGTCGGCCCCGGTGCGCGCGCGGTCAGGATCGGTGCCTACCCGGTCAGCGGGTACCGGGCTTCCCGCCGGGGCCGCTGGCGGGTCGCGCGGCGTTGCCGAGCAGATGTCACGCCGGCTGCTCCGGCACCTGGTGCTGCC
>Ga0126371_10004301_pt1 | contig 12543 bp, 10 predicted proteins | sample PanSoiMetaPlot_4_FD_110145 | JGI IMG/M metagenome (GOLD analysis project Ga0126371, IMG submission 110145) | Tropical forest soil microbial communities from Panama - MetaG Plot_4 | ecosystem: Environmental > Terrestrial > Soil > Tropical forest > Bulk soil | place: Panama | collected 2016-02-17
CTATGCCGGAGAATTCATCGCCGGCAACCCCGCAGTGCGGCCGATCGTGGTGCGTGCCGAAGCGTTGGCGCCGGAGATCCCCGTGCGCGATCTGTGGCTGTCGCCGGGGCATGCGTTGCTTATCGACGGCGTCATGGTCGCGTCCGAGCACCTGATCAACGGACTGACGATCCTGCAGGCCAAGGCGGTCGACCAGGTCGAATATTTTCATCTCGAGTTCGAGGCGCACGAGGTGATCCTAGCCGAGGCCGCCGCGGCGGAAAGCTATGTCGAGTGTGACAACCGGCACCGCTTTAACAACGCTCGTGAGTTCGCTGCGCTTTACCCGAACGACACGCGGGCTTCGTTCAGCTATTGCCTGCCGCGGCTGGAGGCGGGGATGGCGGAACTCGCGCCGATCCGCGCCCGGCTGTTCGCGCGGGCGGCGGCGCTTGGCCACGCGACGACTGCCGACCCCGGCCTTCATCTGGTGGTCGATGGGACCACCGTCGCGGCGCAGTCGGTTGCGAATGGCTGCCACGCCTTCCGGCTCGATGCGGTGCCGGATGAGGTCTGGCTCGCCTCGCGGTGCGGCATTCCGGCCGAAATGGGTCTGCTGTCTCGGGATCGGCGAACCCTCGGCGTCTGCGTGAAGCAGCTCGTATTGCGCGATGACCACCAGCGGCTCGAGATATCGCACTCCCACCCTGCGCTCAGTGAAGGCTTTCACCAGGACGAGGAGGGCGTGCGGCGCTGGACCACCGGTATGGGACGGGTTCCCGAGCACTTCCTGCGCGCCTTTGCCGGCCGCCTGACCATCGAGGTGCACTGCCTGCCTCCCTTGGAGCGTTATCCCCTCCAGCCGCAGATCGTGGCTATTCCGGAGCAGTTCGTCCACACGGCAGCCTCGCCGACGCAATCGGCACTCTCCCGTGCGCGGCGGGCCGCCGCCTCGGCCGAAACGCATGCGAAGGGTCGCACCCGCCGCGAAAACTCGCGCCTGCAGGCGAAGGTCGCGGCTGTCTAGCCGCCCCTTCTGAACCAGGCGCGTGGCTATGCGATCACCTTCGCCAGCGAAAATGCGGTCCAGCCGACCACGTCATGGCGACCGCCACGGTACTTCCGCTAAGCGCGGGGATCTTGGCTGCGAATTCATGATACGCACTGGCTAGGCAAGAATTTTAGGGGTCATTCGATGACATCGAGCAAACATCAAGGGCAGGGTGCCGTGCACGGCGGGAGTGCATCCGTGAATGTGCAGGTGCACGACGGATCGGGCGACAACCTCAGTCTGCAGATGAGCAGCGGTGACGACCTCGGTGTGCAGCTCAACGACGGATCGGGGGACAAAATCAATGTGCAGGTGCATGACGGATCGAGCGATGACATCACTGTGCACATGCGCGACAAAGCGGGCGACGACATCAGCGTGAAGCTGCATGACGGATCGAGCGATGACGTCAGCGTGCGGATGCACGACCAATCCGGCGACGACATCAGTGTGAAGCTGCACGCCGGATCCGGCGATAGCGTCAGCCTACACCTGCACGACGGGTCGGGCGACGACGTCAGTTTGCAGCTGCAGGGTGATGATGTGAGCCTGCACGTACATGACGGGTCGGGCGACGACGTCAGCGTGCGCGTAGACGACGGCGACGATCCGCCTTGCTATTGTCGGGGGACCTTGATCCGCACGCCACGCCGCGAGCTCAGGGTCGAGGACCTCACAATCGGCGACCTGGTGACGACGATCTCGGGTGAGGCAAAGTCGATCAAATGGATCGGTCGCCGCAGCTACGCGGGACGGTTCATCGCCGGCAAGCATGACGTGTTGCCGATCGTCGTGCGCGCCGGCGCACTGGCGCCGGACGTTCCGGTGCGTGATCTCTGGCTGTCACCGGGGCACGCGCTGCTTCTCGACGGGGTCCTGGTCCAGGCCGAGCATCTTCTCAACGGACTGACGATCCTGCAGGCGGAAGCGGTCGACCAGGTCGAGTATTTTCATCTCGAATTCGAAGGGCACGAGGTAATTTTCGCCGAGGGCGCGCCGGCAGAAAGCTACGTCGAATGCTACAACCGGCAGGGCTTTCAGAATGCCCACGAATTCGCCGAACTTTATCCTGACGACGCGCGGCCTTCGTTCAGCTATTGCCTGCCACGGGTGGAGGCGGGGACGGCGGAGCTCGCGGCGATCCGCGCCCGGCTATTCGAGCGGGCAGCGGCGCTCGGCCACCCGACGACCGCCGACCCCGACCTGCACTTGGTCGTCGACGGCACCATCGTTGCAGCCCAATCGGTCACCGATAGGCGCTACAGCTTCCGGCTCGGCAAGGCGGCGGATGAGGTATGGCTCGCGTCGCGCTGCGGCGTTCCAGCGCAGATGAATTTGCTGTCGAAGGATCGCCGATGCCTCGGCGTCTGCGTACAGCGGCTCGTCATGCGTGATGAGCATCTGCGGCTCGAGATATCGCACTCGCACCCGGCGCTCAGCGAAGGCTTCCATGACGACGAGGAAGGCGCGCGCCGCTGGACCGCCGGCATGGGACGGGTTCCCGAGAAGTTCCTGCACGCCTTCGCCGACGGCTTCACGATCGAGGTGCACTGCCTGCCGCCCATGCAACGCTATCCTCTGCAGCCGCAGAACGTTGCTGTACCGGAGCAGGTCGCGCGTTCGGCAGCCGCGCCGCGGCAAGTCGCTCGGTCCCGTTCTCGAAAGTCCGCCGCGAAGGGTCGCGCCACTCGCCCGGCTGGGCGTCTGCTAACGAGGGCCGCGACAGTCTAGCCTGGCCGCTTGTTTACAGAGCTCTTCCTCCCCCAGCTCGCATTATACAGTGGGTTTAGAGAAGCCGGCTGGGGGAGGCGCCCATGGCGCAACAATCCGATCGGGTGCAGCTGATCGGCAGCGTCCCGCTGCCCGATTGCGAGGCGGTATTCCGGCGCGTCGCCAGCGCGCTCGGAGGGTGGCGCCGCCGCCTCGAGACATGGCTCTATCGCGGCCTCCATTTTCGATGATCGCGTGGGCGATGCCGAGCGCACCACTGCGGCCCGCCATGTCATTAGCGATTTCGGATCGCCAGCGAACGCGGCTGGGGGCCGCACCGACCCCGCGCGGCTGCTTGGCCTGCGCGCGAGCCACCCCACAGCGGCTGAGGTACTGCCCTAGGTCGAGATTTGTCATTGCGAGTGCAGCGAAGCAATCTTGCGCCCGAATAGATTGCTTCGTCCCCCCCGGAACGCCCGCAGGGCGCCCTCAGGGGGTCCTCGCAATGACATGACGGGCTCTTGGTCTAACCGGTCAACTCGCGGCGCACGATCGCGGCGCCTTTGGCCAGCGCCTGCAATTTCGCGAAGGCAGTCTCGCGCGGGATGTATTTCATGCCGCAATCCGGGGCCGGGATCAGGCGCTCCGGCGGGATGTGCTCGAGCGCGCGGCGGATGCGGAGAGCGACGGTTTCGGGGCTCTCCGGCGCAGGATCGCCCATGCTGATAACACCGAAAATCACTGTCTTGCCGTCGAGAGCGTCGAGCGTTGTAAGATCGAGATTGGGCTGTGCCGCCTCGATCGAGATCTGCTCCGCGGCCGTGGCGGTGAGTTCGGGCAAAAACGAGTAACCGCTCGGCTTGTTGCGCGCGACATAGGCGTAGCCGAAGCAGAGATGCAGCGCGGTCGGCCCGGGGATGCCTTCGAGCGCCCGGTCGATCGCCGGCAGAGCCAGCCGCCGCGCCTCTTCGGGGCGCGCCTGCACCCAGGGCTCGTCAAGCTGGATGACATCGGCTCCGGCCGCCTTCAAGTCGCGGACTTCGGCGTTGACCGCCGCGGCGTAATCCATCACCAGCTCTTCTTCCTCCTTGTAATATTCGTTCTGCGCCTGGCGCGACATCGTGAACGGGCCGGGGAGCGTGATCTTGATCATGCGATCGGTGTTGCGGCGCAGGAACTCGACGTCGCGCACCTCCACCGCATGCAGCCGTCGGATCGGGCCGACGATGCGCGGAACAGTGATCGATCCGCCCGACCGCCCCGGCGCGGTCGCGGGATTGTCGAGATCGACGCCCGAGAGCGCCGTCGCAAAGCGGTTCGAATAGCTCTCGCGGCGGATCTCGCCATCGGTAATGATGTCGATGCCGGCTCTCTCCATGTCGCGGATCGCCAGCACCGTCGCGTCGTCCTGCGCCTGTTCGAGCCAGGGCTCCGGCACCCGCCAAAGCTCCTGTGCGCGCACCCGCACCGGCGGCAAATGCGTGAGCTTCTCGCGGTCGATCAGCCAATCCGGCTGTGGATAACTGCCGACGACAGTAGTCGGGAGAAGCATTTCACTCATCGCTGGAGCTCCCTGCGATTGGCTCGGCGTCATTGCGAGGAGCGCTCCGCGCAACGCAGCAATCTCGACCGTACGAGCGCTCTGACGGCCAAGATTGCTTCGCTTCGCTCGCAATGACAATCACAGCGGAATTTCCACATCGAGCAGCGGGGCGTGCTGCTGCGCGCCGTAAACGTCGGTATCGCCGATGTCGCCGGCCGGGACGAGGCGCGGCAGCGTCGCCTTGAACGCGAGAGCCGCATCGTAGACGGTGAACAGGACGTCATCGGCGCGCACGCCATAGAGGCGGGCGAACAGCGCCGGGCCGAGCACGCCGCTGCGCTTCACTTTTCCGAATATTTCCGGGTCGTCGAACACGACGTCGATTGTCAATTCGAACGGGCCGGCGTTCTTGCTCTTGCAGACCGCCGCAATGTCACGAATGCGGGCCATCTCTCACACCCTCTCATGCTCGATCGGGAATATCGCCAGCGGGTTCTCCGGCGCCACCGTGTGAAAAATGCTGAAGCGATACATCGCGCCGAACTCGATGTCCGAAGGCGAGAACGGGAACGCCATATTGCCTTCGCGGCACAAGCGTCCCGGAAAATCGGTGTGCAGCATATTGGTGCGCGCAATTGCGACGACGGCGTTCGCGATTTCCTGCTCGTCGGCGATCGCCTCGACGACAAAGCCGATCTCGTGGCCGGCGGTGCCGCGCAGCGGCTCGCGTTCGGCCATGACGCCGTCATGACCGTAGCTCCGGATGACCAGCCGGTATCGGTCGGGGGTCGCACCGAAATCGGCCGCCTTCTGCTCGACGTTGCGGCGAACCGAAGCAAGGAAGTCGTCGAGCCCGGCGATCAGCAGCGGATCGCGCGTGCCGCAGATCGTGATCGCGCGATAGCCGGCCCGCTCGACGCCTTCGAGCTTCACCGTGTAGGTGTCCGCCGGCTGCCAGCGCATGCCGCTGACGCGGACCGCCCGGTCGGAGACCGCCTCGAAGCGGCAATCCGCGGTATCGAGCATGCCGCCCGGCTCAATGTGGTGGACGGGGCTCGCATTCTCGTGCAGGCTGTGATTGGCGACCGAGAGCGGCGTGCAGCGCCGCTCCGGGTTGAGCGGCTCGCATTCGACATGATCGTTGCGCACGGTTACGAAGATGCAGTCGTGGCCCTTGGGGACCGCAGCCGTCGCGCCGCATTCGAGCATCTTGCCGGCGTACCACGACTGCGCTGCCGGCAATTGCTCCCGCATCGCCGCTGCGGCCCACGGCGCGGGATCGCTGCTACGTCCGGCGAGCACGATCTGCGCGCCGTCGTCGAGCGCCTTGACGAAGGGCTCCGGCCCCATCATGCCCACGATGCGCTCAGCCCGCTCGATCGTCGCCGCATCTAGGGGCGGACGGTGCGCGAGCGGCCGGATACGGCCTTCGCCGACCCACCGCGCGACATCCGCCTTGTTCTGCTCGGCATGAATGATTGCCATCGGAAAGCGGAGGCCTTCCTCGCGGGCGATCTCGCGCACGAGCGAGACGACGAGCTGCAGATGCGGCTCGCCGCCGGCGCCGCCGCAGGTGCCGATCAGCATCGGAATGCGCTGCGCGAGCGCCGCCCGCAGCATCAGCTGGAGGTCGCGGCGGATCGCCATCGTCGAGCAGAACGGCTTGCCGGAGCCGAGGTAATGCGGTCCCGGATCGACGCTGCCGCCATCAACGCCGATCGCGTCGGGCTGGCGCTCCAGCCCGGCATTGAGTGACGCCTCGGGGAAGCCGTAACCCAGAATGCCGCTTGTCGACAGCAGGCGAAATTCTTTCATCGCGCCACTCCCTTGACCGCGAGTGCACTGTAGCACGGAAGCACCCCCACCCTAATCCTCCCCGGCATGCGGGGGAGGGGAAGGGGGCCGCTGATGGGGTTTCCATCGCTGCCGGGCAGCCGCATAGTGCCGACTTCGACATGGAGGAGCGCGATGGCGGACGATGTCCCGCTTTATGAGAAAGGGTTGGCGATGCGGCGCGAGGTGCTCGGCGCCGAATATGTCGGCCGCTCGATCGCCAATGCGGACGCGTTCACGCAGCCGTTTCAGAAGCTCGTCACGGAGTGGTGCTGGGCCCCCGGAACGCCCGCCTTAGCGGGCGGCCGTCCGGGGGTGACCGCGCTCAACCGGCCGAACGAGGTGCGGCTGCATGTCCGCGGCGCGCTCAACAACGGCGTCTCGCGCGAGGAGATCCAGGAGGTGCTGCTGCAGACGACGGTCTATTGCGGCGTTCCGGCGGCGCTTGAAAGCTTCCGCATCGCAGCGGAAGTGCTAAAGGAGGAGGACGCGAAGAAACGTTGATCCGGCTGCGCACGCGCTCGGTCGCAACCGTCGCGGCGATCGGCACGACGCAGACGCTGGCCTGGGCTTCGAGCTACTACCTGCCCGCGGTTCTCGCCGACCCGATCGCGGCGGGACTGGGTGTACCGAAATCGCTGTTCTTCGGCTTCTTCTCCGCCTCGCTGCTATTGCAGGCAGCGCTGGGTCCGGCGATCGGCAAAGCGATCGACCGGCATGGCGGCCGCGTTGTGCTCGTGCTGTCGAACCTCGCGCTCGGTGCTGGGCTCTCATGCCTCGCATTGGCGCAAGGAGTGGGAGGGCTGGCCGGCGCCTGGGTCGTGCTGGGGATCGGCATGGCGCTCGGCCTCTATGACTCGGCCTTCGCGACATTGACCGCCCTCTATGGCCGCGAAGCTCGAGGCCCGATAACCGGGATCACATTGATCGCGGGCTTCGCCAGTGCCGTCGGGTGGCCGCTCTCGGCCTTGCTCAACGACAGCTTCGGCTGGCGCGGCGCCTGCCTCGGCTGGGCGGCGCTGAATATCCTCGTCTGCCTGCCGATCAACCGCTTTCTGATCCCGGTGCCCGCGGCTCGTTCGCCGAGCGCCGCCCCGCAGGAGGCGGTCCAGACTCCGGCAAACGGGATGGCGGTGCTCGCCTTCGTGTTTGGCGCGGTCGGCTTTGTGACCGGCGCAATGGCGGCGCATCTGCCGCGGCTGTTGGAAATGTCCGGCGCGACCGCGACAGCGGCGATTGCCGCGGCGTCACTGATGGGGCCGGCGCAAGTGGCGGCGCGGCTCTTCGAATTCGGCGTGCTGAAGCGGTTGCACCCGCTGGTCTCGACGCGGCTTGCGCTGCTGATGCACCCGGTCGGCGCGGCGGTGCTCGGCCTGTTCGGCGCGCCGGCGGCGCCCGTATTCGCGCTGCTGCACGGCGGCGGCAACGGCTTGCTGACGATTTCGCGAGGAACCTTGCCGCTGGCGTTGTTCGGCCCGGCCGGCTACGGGCTGCGGACTGGGATCATTGTTGCGCCGGCGCGCATCACGACGGCGGCCGCGCCGCTGCTCTTCGGGTTATTGCTGAATGCGATGGGGACGGCGGCCTTGGTGGTCTCGGCCGGCCTCAGCCTCGCGGCGCTGGCGTCGCTTGCGCTGCTGTGCGTGCGAGCGGCCGAGGCGCCTAGCTGATCCCCCCGGCCATCGGGCGCACGGCGATCCCGGCCTGTTCGAGCCTTTCCCGCACGAGCCCCGCCATCACGACCGCCGCCGGGTTGTCGCCGTGCACGCAGACCGTGTCGATTGCGACCGGGATGCGTTTGCCGGAGGTGCTGATGAGCGCACCCTCGCGCACCATTGCCTGTACGCGGTCGGCTGCCTCCTCGGGATCGTGCAGAACCGCGCCGGGGAGCTTGCGTGACACCAGATTGCCGGTGTCGTCATAAGCCCGGTCGGCATAGATCTCGCGCGCCATTCTGAGGTTGAGCTCGCGCGCCGCGCGTTCGAGCTCGGTGCCGGCCATCACGACATAGATCAGTTCGGGATCGACCGCCGCGATCGCGCGGCCGATCGCGAGCGCCGTCGTGCGGTCGATAGCGGCGAGATTGGCGAGCGTGCCATGCGCCTTGACATGCCCGACCCGATGCCCGACGGCGCGCGCCACGCCCTTAAGGGCGCCGATCTGGTAGACGACCGTCTTTTCGATGTCCTCGGGCTTTTCGCCCTGGATCATGCGACGGCCAAACCCCCAGATGTCGTAAAAGCTCGGATGCGCGCCGATCCCGACGCCGTTCTCCTTGGCGCGGGTCACGGTCTCGAACATGACGAGCGGGTCGCCGCCATGGAAGCCACACGCGACATTTGCTGAGGAGACGATCTTCAGCATCTCGGCGTCGCTGCCCATCGTCCAGGCGCCAAAGCTCTCGCCCATGTCGCAATTAAGGTCGATCACATCCATCGCATCCCTCTCCGTCTCTTTCGTCTATTTGGTGTCGCTGCCGGCCGGAAGAAAACGCTTCAACGCGGAGGACGCAAAGAGCCTGCCCCAGACGCGCCCGCCCTAGCGGGCGTGCGGAGGGGAAGCGCCCACGGGTCCGCGCTATGCGTGGACCGAGGACAGGCTCCGGACGCGAAGGCACTCGACGCGCCTCCGACGCCTTCGCGTCCTCTGCGTGGCCTCAGCTTCCTCCGCGTTGGAATATTTTCAGTACTCTTACTAAGGAGAATTTGCCGCGCCAGCTCACGCCAGATGCCGCCACTATTTGTCGAGCCAAACGTCCTCGAAGCGAGCGCCGTTATATATGCTGTTGACCATGCTGATCAGACCCTTGACATAGGGCCGCCGGCAGGTGATGCCGCGCACGTATAGAATGTCCGGGCGCGCGTCCTCTTCGATCAGCCGCTTCTCGATTTGCCAGACCAGCTGCCGCCGCTTCTCGGCATTGGTTTCCTGCGATTGCCGCTCTATCAGCTCGTCGACTGATTTGTTGCAATATCCAGTGTAATTGCGCAGCGCGCCGCATTTGTAATTCTCGGAGAAGATCGCATCGGGATCGTCGACCTCGCTTTCGGTGACGTTGAGCCCGACTTTGAAATCCTTGCGCATCAGCCGCGGATACCATTGCGTCGTGTCGACGGGCTCGAGCTCGCCGTCGATATAGATCTCTTTCAATTGGTCGATCAGGATCAACGCCGGGTCGCGCCAGGCAGCCACGTTGCGCGCCGCGACGCTGACGGCGAGCCGCTTGTTGGGGCCGTAGCCGAGTGTTTCCACGATCTGCCGCGCTTGCGTGCGCCGCTGCGCGACATCGGGGCTATAGCCGGGCAGGGTCTTCAGCATCTCGGAGGGCATGCCCCACAAGCCCTCGGGCGGCGGCTCCATCGGGCCGCCGATCGCTCCCTGCCCTTGACCCATAATATCGATGAACGCTTGGCGGTCCAGGGTCAGCGACATCGCGCGCCTGAGCTCGGGGTTGTCGAAGGGCGGCGCGCCGCGATTGACGATCAGGTTGCGGCTGCCGTTCACCAGGAAATTGTCGCAGATCGCGTCGGGCACCTGCCGCTTGACGTCCTGCAGCTGCGGGAACGTGACGCCGAAATAGACGTCGGCCTGGCCCGCAATGAAGCTCAACAGCCGCGTCGAGGTATCCTTGACGATCGTCCATTCGACGCCGTCGAGATAGGGGCTCCCCGGCTTCCAGTAATCCGGGTTGCGCGCGACACGGATGACCTCGTTCGGCTTGAACTCGACGAACTTGAACGGGCCTGTGCCGATCGGATGCTGGCGCATGTCGCGCGCCGGCACGTGACAGGGATAGACCGGTGACCATCCCGATGCCAGCAAGGTCAGAAACGAGGGTTGCGGCCGCTTGAGGTGAAAGGTGACCTCGAAATCGCCATTGGCGGTCACCTCCTCGAGATTGTCGTACCAGGATTTGCGCGGGTCGATGCGCAGCTTGTCGCTGCCCCTGCCGGTCAGCAGATCCCAGGTGCATTTGACGTCCTTGGCGGTAAACGGCCGGCCGTCATGCCATTTGACGCCGCGGCGCAGCGGCATTGTCAGCTCGGTGCCCTCTTCATTCCAGCTCCACCCCGTCGCCAGATCCGGCACGATCGATTGCGGGCTGTTCTGCGCCGCCTGCTGGTCAAACATCATCAGATTGTTGAACACACCCGTCATGGGCCGGTTGACGGCGAGCGTTGACTCCTCGAGCATCGACATGCTGGCCGGGCTGTCGAAATGACCCGCACGCAGGATGCCGCCCTGCTTCTGCGCCGCAGCTGGAGCAGCGGCCATTGCTGCCAATAACACCGCCGCTGCAGGCATAGGCAAAGTTCGGATCATTCTTGTTTGCCTCCCTCGTGACACCCGCGAGATTGCTTCGCTTCGCTCGCAATGACATCCCAAGTAGGCGTCATTGCGAGGAGCAGAGCGACGAAGCAATCTCGGAGATCAGGCTCAGTTGTCGAGCCAGAGGTCTTCGAAGCGCCAGCCATTGTAGACGCTGTTCACCAACGACGTGAACCCCTTGACATAAGGCTGCCGGCAGGTCGCCGATCGCGTGTGATAAATGACCGGTCGGGCGCCATCTTCGGCCAGCCTTCGCTCGATCTCCCACACCAGCTGCTTGCGCTTTTGCTCGTCGAATTCGGCCGATTGCTGGTCGATCAGCCTGTCGATCTCGGGATTGCAATATCCGTCGGGGTTGTTTTCGGCGCCGCAGGCGTAAGTCTCATAGAACGTCTGATCGGGGTCGTCGATGCTTTTGAACGTCGCACCCTGGGCGACCAGGTAGTCGTGACGCATGACCTTGGCAAACCACAGCGCGTTGTCGATCGGTTCGAGCTCGCCGTTGACGGATATCTCTTTCAATTGATCGACTAGGACGACCGTCGCATTCACCGCTGGGGTCGTATTCCGCGTCGATACCTTGACGGCGAGCCGCCTGTCAGGGCCGTAGCCGAGCTCCTGCATGATCCGGCGGGCTTCGCCTCGGTTCTTCTGCGCGTCAAGACTATAACCCGGCAGCGTCTCGACGATCTCCGTGGGCATGCCCCAGCGTCCTTGGGGCGGTGGCAGCATCGTTGCGCCGATGTCGCCGTGGCCTTCTTCCAAGATGTCGATCATCGCTCTCCGGTCCAGGCTGAGCGCCATCGCCCGCCGCAGCTCGCGATTGTCGAAGGGCGACCGGCTCCTGTTGATCAGCAGATCCCGGTAGATGTTTTGCGGCACCAGCTCGCAAATGGCCTCTGGCGCCTGGGCCCTCACTTCTCTCAGCAACGGAGCGAAGATCGTATAGGGTTGGATCATGTCGATCTGCCGGCTGACGAACGCCAGAGTGCGCGTCGACGGGTTCTTGATGATCGGATATACGATACCGTCGAGATAGGGTCGGCCCGGTTTCCAATAATCCGGATTTCTGGCGACCCGGATCACCTCGTTGGGCTTGAATTCGACAAATTTGAACGGGCCGGTGCCGATTGGGTGACTGCGCATGTCGCGCGGCGAAACGTGACACGGGTAGACAGGCGCCCAGCCAGACGCCAACAGTGCAAGCAGCGCCGGCTGCGGCCGCCGCAGAGTGAACGTGACCTCGTAATCGCCGTTGGTGGTGACCTCTTCAAGGTTGCGGTACCACGCCTTGCGGGGGTTGAGGCGAAGCGTCTCGCTCGCCTTGCCGGTCAGCAAACCCCAGGTGCACTTGACGTCGTGGGCTGTGAACGGTTGACCGTCATGCCATTTGACGCTGTGGCGTAAGTGAAACGTCAGTCGGGTCCTGTCTTCGTCCCATGACCAGTCGGTGGCGAGGTCAGGCCGGATCGACTCGATGCTGTTCTGCGGAACATGCTGGTCATAGACGACGAGGTTATTGAAAACGCCCATCATCGGGCCTTCGGCCGTGTTCGAGGACTCTTCGTGGATCGACATGCTGGCCGGGCTGTCGAATTGGCCAATCTTGAGTACGCCGCCCTGTTTTTGCGCGAATGCCACCTCACCAGTGAACATCGTAACGAGCAGCAACGCCGCCACCGCGAGCACGCAAAGATTGCATATCATTTCCATGTGCCTCCCTGTCGATCACCGGCCAATTAAGCCCCTGAGGCCGAGTGCTTATTTATCGAGCCAGACGTCTTCCATGCGCCAGCCGTTATAGATGCCGTTGACCATGATCGTGACGCCTTTCACCTGCGGGTACCAGCAGGAGGCGGCGCGGTTGTGGTAGATCATCGGCCGCGCGCCGTCCTCCTGCAATTTCTTGTCGATCTCCCACACGAGACGCTTGCGTTTGTCGATGTCCGGTTCCGCCGACTGCCGGTCGAACTCCTTTTCGAGCTCGCGGTTGCAGTAGCCAGGTGTAATTGCGCTCCGCGCCGCAGGCGAAGTTCTCGTAAAACGTCTGGTCCGGGTCGTCGAGGCCGTTTTCCTGGAGATTGAGGCCGACCATGTA
>Ga0126371_10004304_pt1 | contig 12541 bp, 9 predicted proteins | sample PanSoiMetaPlot_4_FD_110145 | JGI IMG/M metagenome (GOLD analysis project Ga0126371, IMG submission 110145) | Tropical forest soil microbial communities from Panama - MetaG Plot_4 | ecosystem: Environmental > Terrestrial > Soil > Tropical forest > Bulk soil | place: Panama | collected 2016-02-17
GACTGCCTTGTCGCGCACAATGGGCTGGATGCGCCCCACGACGATGACGGCCGCGATACACAACAACACCAGTGAAGTTGTGGCTATACCGAGCGCCGGCAGCAACCAACGGCGCCTGCGTGGGTTGATCAATACCACTATCGCCCCTCGTTGATGCATGGATCGCATCGATTTCGGCAACCAATCGTTACCGAAACGATTCTGATGCGCACCGAGATTCAGACGCACGGGAATATTCGAGGAAGAAAGAAGTTGGGGTGCCTGGTGGGATTCGAACCCACGTCATCCGGAGCCACAGTCCGGCGTTCCACCGCTGAACTACAGGCACCGCGGAGGGAACTGCAGTCCCTGATTATAACATTCGTGAAGAGGAGGCTCAGCGGGACGAAGCCGCATGGCGCGCGCGCAGGGCATGGTCTTCGAGAGACTCGCCCCGGCCCACGCCAACATACTGGAAGCCGAGAGCGCGCAGGCGTGTCGAATCGAGGAGATTCTTGGTGTCAACGATTACCGGTCGTTTAAGCAGGTGTTTGATCTTGGCAAAGTCGAGGGTGCGGAACTCGGGCCAGCCGGTGCCGACCACCAGCGCATCCACACCTTCAGCGGCGGCATATGCCGTCTCGCAATAGCGCACGGTGCCGTTGAGCTGCGACTTGGCGTCAGAAAGCGCGACCGGATCATACGCCCGCACGCGCGCGCCGCGAGCCAGCAGCGTCTGCGCCAGTTGGATCGATGCAGACCCCGCAACCGAGTTGGTGTTCGGCTTAAACGCCAGCCCCAGAATGCCCACCTCTTTGTTCTCCACTGATTGCACAATGCTGGCAATCTTCTCGATGACGCCCTCGGCCAGCGCCTGATTCACTTCGCGCGCGGCGGCGAGCACCTTGAGGGTCACCCCTTTTTCGCGCGCGAGATTGGCCAGTGCGTTCATGTCCGACTCGGCGAAGGAACCGCCCATGCCGGCACCGGGTTGCAGGCAGCGCGGCGCGATCTTCTTGTCGAGACCGAGCGCCAGCGACAGGTTCACCGCATCGGCGTTCACGCGCTCGCAAAGGCCTGCGAGTTCATTGATGAACGACAATTTGGTGGCAACAAAGGCAGTGGCTGATTGCCGGACCAATTCTGCGGTCTCGTGATTTGTGACCACCACCGGTACCCCACGCATCACCAGCGGATGGAAAATCTGTTTCAGGGTAGCCACCGCATCGTTCGAGGAAGTGCCGAGAATGATGCGATCGGGCCAGTTGAAATCCTCGACGGCGCAGCCATCCGTAAAGAAAACCGGCTGGGACACAATCGTGCAGCTGAGCTTCGCTTCGGCGAGGGCCTTCTCCAGTCGCGTCGCCGTTCCCACGGGCACTGGGGTCACGAGCGAAAAAATCACTGGGCGCGCTGCCTGCCTCGCGATGCGCAATATGAGGTCGGATAAATGTTCTGAAGAATCTTCGGCGAGAAAGATGACATGGGCTTTCTTGGAGAAAGACTCGACGTCCGTCGAGTAAAGGAGTCGCCCGCAGCGTACATTCCGGCGAACAATTTCTTTCAGATTTTTCTCGAAGAAGGGGACATTGCCCTGCGCCATTTCCACCATGCGCGAGCTGTCCACGTCGCAGCAACTGACCGGGGTACCGAAGTCCGCAAGGCAGGCGGAGATGACCGTACCAAGGTAACCCGCTCCATAGACTCCGATGTGCATGCCGGCTGGCTCCCAGAGGATGGCCGCGGAAGAGCATAAGTGGGGGAGGGCTCCGCCGGGGCGCACAGTCTGCCTCGCTTTCCTTTATGTACTGCGCGAGCCGGGAGCGGGCAATGCACGGAGGGACGTAGACGGACACCCCGAAGGGGCATGTCCCATAGGAAACGCCTGTGGGCCGGGATGCCGCGCCCCATGCCCACTTTGGAAGGTCAGGTGCCCTTTACCGTGGCGGCGATACCAGCCTACGCCCCAACGGCACTGGCGCCAGGTCTACCCAGCAGTTTTGCTGGTCCTCGCGGACGAAGGTGACCTCCTCCAGCGGGATCCGCCGGCTGCCGCTATATTCCAGCCAACGTCGCCGCGAGACCTCGAACGCCTTCCACGCCTGCTCCTCGGTGTTCATCTTGGCGATGGTGAGATGCGGGATGTAGGGCCACTCCTCCTCAAAGGCGAGGGTATTCTGATTGAGCAGGTCATGCAGTTCCTGCATACGCGCCGAGGCATGCGCGACCCGGATGAAGACCGTCGGAGTCACCGGGATAAATGTTTCAACTTCGCCTAGCATCACCTCGAAGGGTTCAATCCGGCCGCACACTTCCTCGAGTTCCTGGAGCGCAGAGGCCTCAGCTCCCCGCAAGGGACGCGGGGGAAGAATGGTGACGTGGGCCGCCAGATGGGGCATGTCCGGATGAAGTTCGCAGCGGAGGTTCTCCACGAACTCACCAACCGGCCTTCTAATGTAGGCGACCAAAGCGTAACGCGGTGGCTGCATGCTGACCGAAAATTATACTCTGCCCGCCCGGGAGTGGGGCATGGCACATGGGAAAAGTGAGACAGGGCCAGTCCGCGCAGAAAGGTCGTCGGGTCAGAGTCAGCTATAATTCAATACGATCCTCACCGTGGATGTCGGGGCGTAGCGCAGCCTGGTAGCGCACCTGCCTTGGGCGCAGGGGGTCGTAGGTTCAAATCCTATCGCCCCGACCAATTCCCGAGTAATTCTGTTCTCTACCCGACGGCTCAAAGACACATACGTCCGCACGCTCCGGGTACTCCGTAATTTTCCTGCTGCTCCGAAAACAGACACTGCATCCCGGATGAGCGACAACTATCCGACCCGATATTTGCGAACATCCACGCCCATCTGCTTGAGTTTGGATTGTAGAGTGGTCCGGGGCAATCCCAACCGAATGGCGGCACCATTCGGGCCGCTGAGTTGTCCCCGGCTTTCCTCGAGCACGCTCAGAATATGTTCGCGTTCCACGGTTTCGAGGGTCTTCTTTGCAACTGCGTCCTCGGTGGCCAGCTCGCTAATCGGCGCCGCCAGCGCATGGCCGAAGCTCAGAATCACCGAGCGTTCCATGAAGTTTTCCAGCTCGCGAACGTTTCCCGGCCAATTCCAACGTATGAGGGTATCCAGGACTTTCTTGGGGATATGGCTGATGGACTTGTTCATGCGCTGCGCATGCTTGCGCACGAAGTGCTCCGCGAGCAATGGAATGTCGCCGCGCCGGCTCCGCAAAGGAGGAATCCGGATCGGGAAGACACTTAGGCGATAGTAAAGATCATTGCGAAAATGCTTCTCCTGGACCTCGCGAACCAGATCCCGATTGGTCGCAGCGATCAACCGAAAATTCACCTTGATTGTCTCCGTGCCACCGAGCCGTTCGAACTCCTGGTCCTGCAAAACCCGAAGCAGCTTCGGCTGGAGCTCCGGAGGAACATCTCCAATCTCATCGAGGAAGAGCGTGCCCTTGTCGGCCAGTTCGAGCCGGCCGATCTTCCTTGCCAGCGCTCCCGTGAACGCCCCGCGTTCGTGCCCGAACAGTTCGCTCTCCAGCAGGCCCGAGGGGATCGCGGCGCAATTCATCTTGATGAACGGATGTTGGCTCCGCTTGCTCATCCGATGCAGCGCCCGCGCAATCAACTCTTTTCCCGTGCCGCTCTCACCCAATAACAAGACCGTGGAATTGCTGGAGGCGACCTTCACCACTTGCTCCAGCACTCTCTTCAGCCCATCGCTTCTGCCGATGATCTCGTCGAAACCCAGTTCGGTATTAATTTCGTGCTCGAGGTAGTAGTTCTCCTCCGTCAGCTTCTCCTGCGCCACCCGCAAGCGCGCTTCGCTTTGCCGCAGAGCGATCTCAGCCAGTCGGTTCTCGGTGATGTCCTGAACAATTGCCATATACGAGGCTTCCTGCTCGTCGGCCAGAGGGACGACCAACACTTTCACCAGGCGGACCGAACCATCTGGACGCAGAAGTCGGCTCTCGCTTTCAATGGGACCGCCGCTTCCGTTGGCGGGCTGGCACACCCCGACCACAGTCGCGGAAAGATCGCCCGAGTGGAAAATCTGATGAAGCTCGCGGTCAAGCAGGTCCTCCTCCGTGCGGCCCACAATTTCGCAGAATTTCGGATTTATCTTCAGGAAACGACCCGTGCGGCTTTCGACCAGGCAAACTCCGACCGGAGACTTTTCGAAAATAGTGCGCAGCCGGGACTCACTGGCTCGCAATGCCCGCTCAGCCTGTTTTTGCTCAGTGACGTCGTGGGCCATGCCGCGCACGACGGGCGCAGATACGCCTTCAGTGCGTAGCGTATTTTGATATTGCCAGATACGGCGTTCCCCAAAGCGCGTCAGCACCGCCATGTACCCATGGGCTACGCCTCTTCGGCCGATCTCATCCAGGTAGGCATCAAACTGTTGACGGAACTCGGGAGCGATTAGTTCCCGCAGCGGAATCTGCAGGATTTCCTCGATCGTGTATCCCAGGACCCGTGCCGGTGCAGGATTTACCGATAGAAGTCGGCCCTGCAGGTCGTGGATGCAGAGTAAGTCTTGACTGTGATCGACTAAGTCGCGATACCAGTCCGCGCCTACTTGAAGGCTTTGTGGGATCTGCCCTTCGCTTGCGCTCGGAGAGAGCGTCTTCATGGAAGAAGTGTGCGCTTCCATAACCAACCCTCCTGCTGGATGGTCTGGATGCACTTACTGCATCCGTTAAGAAGCACGGGAGTGTTCCCCATTCGTCAAGCCGCGTGCTTCACGAAGACAACAGGGTGTGGCTGAGAGTAGCACGTTTAAGGCAGGCGGGATGTGAAATTACTTCCGGAGTGTCGGTACCAATCCCAACATTCGAACGAAAAACCAGGCGGCGAATGGCTGCCGATATATCGGCAGATGGCGCGCCGGAGGCTTGCCCCTACTCCTCAATGCCTTCAGGGTCATTCCGGAGTTGTTCAGCTCCACCTCAGCAGCCCAGTCCTTAAAGACTCCCATCTCGTTGCCGATGAAATTAGTGCGACATCCCGTGGTGCAGGGCAGGTCCGCTCTCCGGGCAGTCATGTGTAGGTGCGCAACAAATGACGAACCGATTCATCGGCATTGGCCTGCCGCTCGTGTTTCTGGCGTTCATCGTGCTTATTGTGGGAATCGGCGCCGTTGGCACACGCGCCATGCACGAACTGCACGCGCAAGGGCAAAGCATTGCCCATCAGCAGTGGGTCGACGTACAGCTGGCCAACCAGGCGCTCAGCTATTCCAACCAGAACAGCCAAATCAATACCGAGATCTTCCTAACCGATGATCCCTCCGTTCGTGAGTCACTGTTGGGGCGGCGAGCGTACAACAGCGCCAGCATCTCGGTTTTGCTGGGTCAACTGCAGAGCCGCGTGGGTTCCAACCAGGAGCAGGATCGGCTCAACGCATTATTCGCCGCCAGGATGCTGTTTCTGGCCAGCGATGAGCGCGCGGTGCAACTCTTGCTCGAAGGGCAACACGCTGAGGCACGCAGAGCGTTGATCCAGGACGCGCTCCCACGCTTAATCGAGTATCAATCGGCCTTCACGAATTTTGCACAGTTTCAGGCAGATGAAATGAATAGCGAATTGAACAAGAGCTCGGTGCGCTATGCCCGGTCTCTGCGGATGATGCAGTATCTGCTGACGGTTGCGGTTCTGCTGGCAGTTGGCATTGCCTCCTTTGTGATTTCCAAGATGCTGGCAGAAGTCGGGCGTCGCTTGCGGGCCGAGGTCGAATTGCGACAATTAAACCAGGAGCTTGAGGCCAAGGTACTCCAACGTACCGCGGACCTGGAAGAGTCGAACCAGGTCCTTTTATCAGAAACCGCCGAACGACGGAGAAACGAAGAACTGGTTCGCCGTTTGTACACCGCAGTGGAGCAGTGTCCCGTATCGGTCGTCATCACCGATCTCTCTGGCAACATTATCTACGTGAACCGCAAGTTTGTGGACTGCACCGGCTACAGTTACGAGGAAGCGATCGGTCAGAACCCGCGCATTCTAAAGTCTGGGCATACGCCTGCCGAGGAGTACCAGCGGCTCTGGCAGACGATCACAGCAGGGAACGAGTGGAGAGGAGAACTCTGCAACCGCAAGAAAAATGGCGAGTCCTATTGGGAATATGCAGTCATCCGTCCGATCCGCAATGAAACGGGCGAAATCGCTCATTTCCTGGCCATCAAAGAGGACATCACAGAACGCCGGAGACTGCAGGCACAGTTGCAGCAGGTTCAGAAGCTCGAATCCGTCGGCCAGCTTGCGGCCGGCATTGCCCATGAAATTAATACTCCCATGCAATTTGTCGGTGACAACACCCGCTTTCTCCAGCAGGCGTGGTCTTCGGTTGAAGAAGTGATGAAGTTATGTTGTTCGATGCCCTTCTCCTCCGGCGATGAAAGCGGTGTTCGGCAGGTAGTCCAGAAGTTGGAAGCTGCCGATTTCAAGTATCTCCAAAAAGAAGTACCGGCAGCGATCGAAAACTCGCTCGATGGCATCCAGCGCGTCAGCAAGATCGTACGAGCCATGAAGGAGTTCTCGCACCCCGGTTCTGACGAGAAACAGTTGGTCGATCTCAACCATGCCATCGAAACCACGGTCACCGTCGCTCGAAATGAGTGGAAGTATGTCGCCGAAGTGGAGACCGCATTCACGGAAGAAGTCGGGCTGGTTCCCTGCTATATCGGCGAATTCAACCAGGTCATTCTCAATCTGCTCGTGAATGCGACCCATGCCATCAGTGAGGTCATGGGAGAAGGCTCAAAAGGCAAGGGAAAAATCACCATCCGCACTCGGCGCGATGAGGATTGGGTCGAGATTTCCGTTCAGGATTCTGGCTGCGGCATCCCGCAGGCAATTCAACCACATATCTTCGATCTCTTTTTCACGACCAAGCCCGTCGGGAAGGGAACCGGGCAGGGGCTCGCCCTCGCCTATGCGGTCATCGTGAAAAAACATGGAGGCAAGATCTGGTTTGAGACGAAGGAGGGCGAAGGCACCACATTCTTCGTTCGTCTGCCGGCCCCCGTTCCCACGGGCGATTCGGTCTGCCAGCCAGCTGGCGTCACTGCTAACTCGTCCGACTGAAACCGGATCGTGCATGACCCCGCCCCGGCTGGCACACGCTGTTTCCTATTGAACGCACGATGACCAGCGGCCGATGGGTCTGGGACTCGTAGAACTTCAGGGATTGAAAGGCAGGTCTTGCCCCAGGCATGATCCAGCTACTTTGGCTGTCCGCTAGTCTGCGCCATAGCCCTCTCTGCATCCGCACCGAGAAATTCATAGCGGGCGCGGTGGACTTCCGGCGCCGCATGGGTTTTTTCGCCGGACAGGTGCATGGTTTGGTAGCCGTTGTTTTTCTGGTAGGGAGGCCACTCGGGCAAGTCGTCTCCGTTCGGATTGCCAGCTTTCACGAACTGCACCCAGTACGTAGACATGGTGTCGGAAACCTTGAAGTCATCGGCGGTCCAGGGAACATCCACGGACTTCAATGTTTGAAAAACGTATTCAATCTCGCCCGCATGGCGGGCGCCCATCTCACTCGCCGGCACCTTGCCGGCCATCGCCCCGGTTTGACCGCGGGAACCTGGTCGAAGCGATAGGCGTACACCGTCGACTTCCCAGTTTCCAACTGCATGTTTAGCCACTTCCAGGTGGAGAACGCGATGAAGTCGTCGCCGGACAGTTGCTCCGCCGAGAGGAGAGCCTCGTCGTCGGTGCCGGCCGGGTACAGTTTCAGAAACTCCTTGGCCTGATCTCCGAAGCGCTTCTTGGCTTCTTCGGCGAAACTTTTCGCAGTGGGTTTTTGAGGAGCGTTGAGCACCGCGATTTTGCCTTCGTCCGCATTCCATCCGGCCAGCAGGGGAACATGGCTCTGAGCGCCTCGGCGGAAGATCGTCTCGACGTTGGTGGGCAGGAAATAGCCGTCAATGTTCGGAGTGAAGTCGAATGCGTTATTGAACTTCGCCGCAGCCTGCAGAAGTTTTTCGCCGGGGATCGCGCGCAATTGCGCCAGCGATTTGGCGCCAAGCGATTTGGCAAACTTCACGCCAAATTGTTCCGTCTCCTCCAGTGGCTTCAGGGGGAGACCGTGCGCTCCGGGGTGGGGGAAGAATGCCCCGCTTTCGCCGATCGCCTTCTGAAACAGATTTCGCGACAAAGGCGATGCCATCAGCGCGCTTACCGAGAATGATCCCGCAGATTCTCCTGCAATCGTAATGTTATGCGGATCACCCCCAAAGGCTGTAATGTTTTTGACCACCCACTGCAGGGCAGCCACCTGGTCGAGAAATGTATAGTTACCCGAAGAATGGTGTCCTGATTCCTTGGTCAAGGCGGGATAAGAAAAGAAACCGAAGACTCCCAGGCGGTAGTTCGGACTTACGACAATGATTCCCTTCTTGGCAAGGTTCTCCCCGTCGTAGCGTCGTTCGGAGGAACTGCCCGCGACAAAGCCACCGCCGTAGTACCAGACCAGCACCGGAAGCTTCGAACTGGCAGGCTTAGCGGGAATCCAGACATTGAGCGTCAGGCAATCTTCGCTCGGAGAACTGTCCCGAAAATAGATGTCACCGTATACGTCGGTCTGCAAGCAGGCCGCGCCGAACTTATCCGCCGGGCGGACGCCGTTCCACTTGAGCGGTGGCTGCGGAGCTTTCCAGCGCAGGTCGCCGACCGGCGGCGCCGCGAATGGCACTCCCTTGAACATGCGAACCGTATGATCCGCGTTGGTAGTACCGGCGAGCATTCCCGACTCGACCGTAACTTGATCCGGGGATGTGCTGGCTGTCACGAAACTTGCGGCGATTAAAAGACAGATTGCGACAGGCCCAAAGAAGCGCGCTTGCTCGGCCATCTTTTTCCTGGACAGGCTCCCTGAGCCGACATTCTACGCGGTCAGGCGCTCACAGGTCGATCAAAAGCGGCACGAATCATTGAACGGCCTGGGCGAGGTCGTCTTGCGAAGAACATCCAAAAAGAGGTGGCCACGCAGCCAGCCCCTCTTCGTCATAATTTCTCGATTTACAACTCAGTGATTTCCGCCAAACGTGTAGCCGATCGAACCGCCATAGCGAACGGCGTGCGCGGAGGAGAATTCCACGTTGTTATTGATGAGATACAGGTGTGCTTCCGGCCGGATGAAGAAGCCCCCGTGTGCGTACACCTTCAAGCCCGCCCCAAATTGTCCGAGAAAATGTGTACTAGTGAAGTAGTTCGTACAGGAAGTAAAGCTGCACTGAAACGTATTCGTGTAGAAACGGATACTCTCGGCGCCAATGCCGGCTGAGAACTCTCCTTGCACGTGCTTCGCAATGTGCGGCGCCCATATCCCATCGAAGTCCCAGAACAGTGGCCGGTACGGCTGGAAGCCGGCATACAGGGCTTGACTCGCTCTCCAGGAGATCTCCCCGCCGATCCCAAGGTGCTTAAAGAAGATGACGTCGCCGCTGAACGCGGGATATGCTCCGCCCGTGAGCGACTCGACCGGAAACAGGCCATTGAACTGGTTCTTTGCTGCTGGCGCACTGATGGTGCCTACTCCGAAGGCAAAGTCAATCTGCTGGGCGCTAGCCACTCCCACTGCCAAAAACAGAAGGCAAAGACTTGCAAGCAAACATATTTTTCTCAAGGGGACTCTCCAAAGGCGTGTTTCGATTTCTGGCGGTACGGTCGCTATTCAAACGCGTCGCAATGACGCAACGGTCTCAGAGTTCCTTTCCAGTCTAAGGAAACGCCAAGTCCTGTGCAATCCATGGAACCCGGGGGATCGAGTTCGGCCGCGAATTGCGATCCAGGTCTGTCTGAACTGCTACCAAGGAGATGCCCCCGACGTGCAATGTGTTGCCTTATTTGTGCTTGCTCGATCCTATCCGGCGCCCAAAGTTGCCCTGATCGGGTGCATCGTTTCGCGGACTGTAGTTACCCTTCGGTAACCTTGGACTGCACATTTTTTGTTGCACTTTCATCATTCTGAAATATGTTGCCGATATCCTAGGAGGGAGGCTGTCCCATGGGCCCCATGCGTACCGCAAAGTTCGCGTTGCCGCTGCAAGTAGCGGCCATCTGTTACCGCCGGCGCGGAACGCAGGTGGAGTTCCTCCTGGTCAACACCAACGGCGGCAACAAGTGGACCTTTCCCAAGGGTTCTCCCGAACTTCGCCTCTCACATAGCCAGGCCGCGGAACGCGAGGCCTTGGAGGAAGCCGGTGCCCTCGGAACCATTGAGCCCCGCCACTTCCACCTCTATATCCATTCCAAAGGGGTCTTCTGGCAGCCGACTGGCGTGCAGGAGTTTGTGGTCAAGGCGTTCCTGATGGAAGTTCAACAGGTGATTTCCGCGCACGAAGAACTTCGCAACCCGACCTGGTTTTCCCCCGAGGAAGCGCACCGCGCTCTGGCCAAGGGGCGTGAGGTGAAATACGCGGCCGAACTGCAAGCCGTTTTGGAGCGTGCTTTGGAGCGAATTCACCATGAACGTCCCACGATGTTGAAGGACCCTTCGGACCGTCGCTATCGGCATGCGCTTCCCTCCTGATTCGACTCCGTTACCCCAGTAACTAACGCCTTTCCCGCCATTCTTGGAACAATCAACCTGTCGTGCTGCGTGAAGCGAGGAGTACTTCTATGCGTATTTTCCAGGTCGGGCTGATCGCATCTGTTTTAGCGGCCAGTTGTACCCAGTCCTCGGCCCAGGCCAAGCCGGCTCCATCGAGTTCGACCGTGCCTGCTTCTCAGGCTGTCCTTGCCGACGGCACCCCGGTAAAACTGCGCTCTGCTTCCGCGGCGAGTCTTGCTGCCCTGAATGTCGGGGATACCGTCGAACTGAATGTTGTTCAGGATGTAGTGATCCACGACACGGTGATCATTTCTACCAGCAGCGTTGCGACGGCTGTGGTCACGTCGCGGCATTCCCGGATCAGTAAGGGCGACACTAACAAGGTGGATGTGAACCTGCGCTCGGTTGCCTTGGTCGATGGCGAGAGAGCCGCCTTGCGTCCGAATCCGCAGGGCAAAGCGGGTTACCCCACTGAAGCAGTAGTTTCGAGCGGCATCGGTCAGGACGTTGCTCTTGGCGACGGGCAAGAGTTGACCGCTTATGTGATCGGGAACGTGCCGCTGGATCTGACCAAAATGCGGCTTGGCGCCAACCCTACCCAGGAGGTGAGGATCTCCAGTTCACCGGCAAACGCGGAAATCTCCATCGATGGCCGGGTTGTAGGCATCTCGCCCTATACCGCCCACTTGACCCGCGGGGAGCATGTCGTGTCTTTGCGTATCGCCGGTTATCAGCCATGGCGCACCAACGTCCGTATCGCGGACGTGAACGCTGAAATTCAGGCCCAGCTGTCTCGCACGGATACTACTGAACAGGTGGTCGCCCCCAAAGCCACGGCTCCATCTCTGGGTGACCTGGCGCGCCAGGCACGCGCCAAACGAGCTGCCCAGGAAGGTCAGAAACCAAACGGGTCCACCCAGGAGCAGGGAACGAAACCTGCGACTACGACCCTCGAGAACTGACGGCACTAACTTAAAAGTGCGCAGCTCGCGCAGGAAGCATCTCCCGCAGATTTCGCCAGCCGGCTGATCGCTTCGCCAAACCTGCCCTCCCATGAGACGATGAAAGTGTCGTCATGATTCAGCTCTCAAGCGCCGGGAAGCGCTTCGGCCACAAGCTCCTGTTCGAAAACGTGGACTGGCTGCTCACGCAGCAGGATCGCATCGGTCTGGTCGGCGCCAACGGCACCGGCAAGTCCACCCTGATGAAGATCCTTGCCGGATTGGAAACGCTCGATTACGGCTCGATGGTCGCTGCCAAGGGTATTTCGGCCGGCTACCTCCCGCAGGATGGCCTCACGCTCGCCGGCCTCAGCGTATTCCAAGAGTGCATGGGGGTGTTTGCGGACTTGCGCGCGATGGAGAAGGAGATGGAAGACCTCGCCCAGCGCATGGCCGAACTCCCGCACGACTCGGAGCAGTTTCAGCAGGTCGCGGAGCGGCACCATCGCCTGGATTACGAATTCCGCACCCGCGACGGGTATGCAATCGAGGCCAAGGTAGGCACTGTGCTTACCGGGCTCGGGTTCAATAAGGAAGATTGGTCGCGTTCGACCGATGCATTCTCGGGCGGCTGGCAGATGCGCATCGCCCTCGCCAAGCTCCTCTTGCAACAGCCGAATCTCCTGCTGCTCGACGAGCCGACGAATCACCTCGACCTGGAAGCCCGCAACTGGCTGGAGGAGTACCTCACAACCTATCCGTACGCCTTCGTGCTCATTTCTCACGACCGTTATTTTCTTGACGTAACCGTGAAAAAGACCGTCGAGATCTGGAACAAAAAGATCTTCTTCTATAGCGGCAACTACGAAAAGTACCTGACCGAGAAGACCCAGCGCCGCGAGCAGCTGGAATCCGCCTACCGAAGCCAACGCGAGCGCATCGAGCAGCTGGAGGTGTTCATCAATCGCTTTCGCTACCAGGCGACCAAGGCGAAGCAGGTGCAGAGCCGCATCAAGGAGCTCGAAAAGATCGATCGCATCGAGATCCCAC
>Ga0126371_10004306_pt1 | contig 12537 bp, 6 predicted proteins | sample PanSoiMetaPlot_4_FD_110145 | JGI IMG/M metagenome (GOLD analysis project Ga0126371, IMG submission 110145) | Tropical forest soil microbial communities from Panama - MetaG Plot_4 | ecosystem: Environmental > Terrestrial > Soil > Tropical forest > Bulk soil | place: Panama | collected 2016-02-17
GTGGGCCACATTCGCGATGACGCGGGCGCTCGCGCAGGAAAACGGCGGGCTCGCCAATATCGCCTACTGGATAATCGGGCAGTTGCTCATGACGGCCCTCGCCATGGTGGTGGTCTGGATCGCCGGGCTACGGTTCCTGTGGCGGTCCGAGCGGCCGCTCTGGCGGGCCCTGGCCTGGGCGTACGTGATCCTGTTCGTGTTCTTCGCGGTCACGACCGGCGGCAAGATCTACTACCTCGGTGGCGCCTACATCTACCTCGTCGGGGCGGGAGCCGTCGCCATCGACAGCTGGCTGGGCGCGCGTAAGGCTCGGCTCCGCACGCTTCTGCTGGCCACGGCGGTCACTACAGCGCTCGCCGTGCCGCTCATCCTGCCAGTGCTTCCGGCCAGGGATGCGGGCGGGACTCAGAAGATCAACGCCGTCCTCGCCGAGTCGGTGGGCTGGCCGCAGCTGGTCAGCTCGGTTCGCACGGTGTGGTTCTCGCTGCCGGCCAGTCAGCGCGCCAACGCCGTCATCTTCGCCTCGAACTATGGCGAGGCCAGCGCGATCAACATCCTGGGCAAGGGCACTGGGCTACCACAGGCCGTCAGCGGGCACAACACCTACTGGTGGTGGGGCTCGGGTAACCCGCACGCGACCACGGTCGTCGCAGTGATGCCAGGCCCCATGGACGGCGGCGGCGATGCCGCCTACCTCGGCAAGTTCTTTACCAGCGTGCGGGCGGTTGCCACGCTCACTAACCCGTACGGCTTGCACAACCAGGAGTGGCACGGCCACGTGTATGTGTGCACCGGCCCGCGGCACCCCTGGCGCCAGATGTGGCCGCAGCTTCGCCAGTACAGCTGACTGCCTGTGTCAGACTGCCGAGGTGGAGACGGCGACCCAGACGCTGCACCGGCTTACATCGATGGGATTGTGGGACGATGCCCATGGGTGGGATCCGCCGGTCGACGACCCTCGGGTAGTGCGCGACCTCGTCGTCAACGACCTGGACCGCCTGCCCTGGTTTTACAAGAGGTACCCGGAGAAGCTCCCGCGACTCCGGCTGCCTCTCGAACTGGGGGCCACCACGCCGGCGGCCGTTGATGTACTCGCCGGAACCGCCGACGTGGCGAGTACCGATCTGAGCCTGTCGCACCTATCCCGTGTTCTGCACTTGTCCGCCGGCGTGGTGCGGGTGTCGCAGCGCCCGTACGGCGAGTATCTGTTCCGTGCGGCGGGCTCAGCAGGCGGCCGATTCCCGCTGGAGGTGTACGTTGCTGCGCCAGAGGGCGGGCCGGTGCCGGCTGGCGTGTACTGGTATCACCCGCAGGAGCACAGCCTCGTCCTTGTCGGTCCGCCGCCTCAGGGGGAGTCACCGGTCCTGGTCGTCACAGGCGTGCCCTGGCGGACGGGCTGGCGCTACCGCGAGCGCGGATACCGCCACGTCTACTGGGATGCCGGCACGATGCTGTCGCAGCTGCTCGCCGCGACCGACTCCGCGGGCATCACCACTCAGCTGCACACCCGGTTTCCAGATCAGGCGGTTGCCGGCCTCGTCGGCGCGGACGGGGTGCACGAGTGGCCGGTGGCAATAGTCACCCTGGGCGCGGGAGCGCCGGCGCTCGCCGCTACTGGCCCGACCGAGACCGGTGCCGTGGACAACGCGCCTCTGGAGTTTCCGCTCATCACCTCCGCCCAGCGAGCCGGGGACCAAGACACGCTCGGGCCGGCGTGGGATCGAGGCGTGCCGGTATACGTCGGGTCGAGCGCCAGCGCACCCATCGAGACCGTCGTCCTGACACGCGGATCGCAGCGCCTGATGGACCCCTCCAGCGCACTGCCGAAGAATCTGCTGTGCAGCTCGCTCAATACTGCTCTGCGTGGAATCACCGTGCCGCATTGGGTCGCGGTACACAACGTCGACGGTGTCCCTTCCGGTATCTATCGCTGGCCGGACCTGTCGATGCCGCTGCGCGCCGGCGAGCTGCGTGATGAGCTCTACCACGTCTGCTGCGACCAGGGGCTCGGGCGCGATGCCGCGTTCGTCGTGATCGCCGCGACTGACCTTGAGACTTGCGACGACAGGCAGTATCGCGAAGCTCAGCTTGCGGCCGGCCTGGCTGAGGGCAGGATGCACCTGATGGCCTACGCGCTCGGCGCCGGTGCGTCCGGCATGACGTTTGCCGACAGCCTCGTGCCCGCGTTGCTTGGCCAGCCCCTGCACGGCCTGCTCTTCACCTGCGTAGGTGTTCCCGAGTACGCATCGGCCGCTGGCGGCTTGCCAGGGAGGCCGACCTCGGTACGACAAGTCAAAACACGCCTTTAACGCAACGCGTACGCTCCGCAGCAGCGGCCGATTCTTCACAGCGGTGCCGGGGCCTGTTCACCTGCCTGGAACCCGGCGTGCAAGCCAGTAGACGACTATCTGAGCATCTCCTGTCGGATACCGATCTCATGGAGGCTGGAATGGACGCCGAAGACGCTGGACGAGGCCTTTCCCGGCGCGAGGTGCTGTCGTCGGCCGGAATCGCGGCTGTGGCCGTTCCGCTCATCACCCGCACGCGCAGCGCCCCGGCCCTGGTCCGCCGCGCTGACGCCGCCGGCGCGCCCGGACCGCAGGGCACGCATGTGCAGTTCGGCAGCAACGCCGCATCGCAGATGGCCGTCTCGTGGGAGACACCGGCTTCGGTGCCGAATCCTCGGCTGCGGCTAGGGCGAGCTGCGTTCGGCTTGGGGGCTGAGGTGCCCGCAGAGGAACGCACCTATACCGACGCGATGACCGGCCAGACGGTGTGGACCTACCACGCAGCGATTGATCACCTGCAGCCCGGTACCGACTACATCTACGAGGCGCTGAACGACGGCGCGACGCCAGTGACTGGCACGTTCCGCACCGGGCCGAGTGGCAGGTCCCAGGGCTTCAGATTCACCAGCTTCGGGGACCAGTCCATCCCGGCTCCGGTCGGCATGGGCCTTGGCCCGCACACCGTGAACGCGGGCTACATCGTGCCGGCTGTGGAAGTCCTGGACCCGCTGTTCCACCTCTTCAATGGCGACCTTTGTTACGCGAACGTGAGCGACGACCCAATCGCAACCTGGACTTCGTTCTTCGCGAACGACACGCTGTCAGCCGCGAACCGGCCATGGATGCCCGCTGCGGGCAATCATGAGAACGAGGTGGGCAACGGCCCGCAAGGCTACCTGTCGTATCAGACGAGGTTCGAGCTCCCTGACAACGGCTCGGCTGACTTCCGCGGTAACTGGTACGCGTTCACCGTCGGGTCGATCAGGGTCATCTCGCTCAACAACGACGATGTGTGCCTGCAAGACGGCGGGTTCAGCGGATACCGCGCCGCCCACATTCCGAACTATGCGGGTAGCGGCGACAACCCCTACATCATCGGGTACAGCGGCGGCCAGCAGCGCCAGTGGCTCGAGAGCGAGCTGAGCAAGGCGAATGCTTCGGGTGACATCGACTGGATCATCGTGTGCATGCACCAGGTGGCGATGTCGTCGGCGCACTTCAATGGTGCTGACCTCGGCATCAGGCAGAACTGGCTGCCGCTGTTCGACAAGTACGGTGTCGACCTCGTGCTGACCGGACACGAGCATCACTTCGAGCGCACGTTCCCGGTCCGCGGCGTCTTGTCGGGCAGCAGCGTGCTGACGCCGGCTCCGCAGAGTAGCGACCCCAACGAGATGGATACCTCCCTCGGCGCCGTGCACATGATCATCGGTGGTGGCGGCCACTCGACGCCGACGCCGGTCGCGGACTTTGACATGCCGCACGATGGCGTGCTGATCACGTCCGTCGGTCCAGGCAGCCCGACAGCACAGCATCCCGCGATCACCACGACGGAGCCCGCGCCGTGGTCCGCGTACCGGGACCTGGCCACCCCGTACGGATTCGCATCCTTCGATTTCGTGCCACACGAGCCCGGCGACACCACATCCATCACAGTGACGCACTATGGCGCCGACCTTGGCTCGACGGCATATACGCAACGGGATCAGTTCGTGATGCGAAAGTCGCTCAGCCAGCTTCAACGTCAGAGCGTCCTGACAAGCGCAACGTCTCGCTAGCGGGCGCTAACCGCCGCAGACATTTCGGCTGCCCGTGGCTGACATCCGCCTCTCGCGGTTGGGGTCACGGGCAGCAGGCTTGCCAGCAATCGCTCCGGTTATGTGCGCTAGCAACACGACGCGTCGCGCCCACCGTTCCTCTGCCACTGGCGCAAGGTGTACATCACGTGGCGGCCGCGTATAGAGGCGTCCTGTATTGGCACCCCCTTTTTTGCATTCTGGCAAATATCGACAACGCTTGAAATCAACTGACCGGCTGCATGCGAAATGATCAAGGACGCTGCCCTAAGCACCCTACAGATGGCAAAGAGCCGACCGAGAGAATTGGCGCACAGGAAACCTCTCTATTACTTGCGCGCCATTCGGGAGTCTCTGCCAAGACAGCTGCGGCGGACGCCGCTGCGGTCTTGAGCGGCGAGTGGCGTTCCCGATCAGTGCAGCAGCGCGACGTCGGAGCCTCGAACCCGCGACATGCGGACGTGGCAGGAACGGGCAGCTCGGCCTGCTCCAGGACGGTCGCTATGGCGGCTGGCTTTTGACACTGGTACTCCCGGCTTAAGGCGATGTTCATTTGCTTTTACGTCCAGCGGGAAACTCAGCCCGTAAGTTAACGGACCGTGCGGCCGTTACGTTCATCGCCTGGCGCTGATCGCCGTTATTTGCCGTCCGCCGCTTGCCGAGGCCGACGGAAAAGGACGTAGAAGCAGGAATCTATGGACCCTCTGCTGCCCGCGTCTATGGATACTCCTCTGGCCGTCCGCGCGCGAGCGATCACCGAGCGCTCCGGTGATGTCGCGCTCGGCCGCGTCGCCATGCGTGCATCTGGCCGACGGCCCCGCGGTCAGTCGCCAACGATGACGGACCGACCCAGGTCATTGATTACTTCCTCGTGCGGACCCCAGCCGGGGCTGCCGCCAACCCGCTACGGCAGCTCGACGTGACCGTCGATCTGCTCGCCAAGAAGGGATAAGTGATGCAAGTCACACGCGAACGACGTCGGCGCGACCCGAAGGCCTGGACCCAGGTCTACGGTCGCCTGGGCCACAGGAGCCGCGTTGCCATCGCCAGCGCAGCTGTCCTGGCCGTCGTCGGCACCGGCTCAGGGATCGTGTATGCATCCACCACCGGGCTGGGCACCGAACAGGCCGACCACACCTACAACGGCGGCTTGGTCTTGCCCGACGATCAGGTCATCAAGCCTATCGGCGACCGGCTCGTCATCAACAGCGGCAAAATAATGAGCTCCGCCGTCAGCCCTGACGGCACCCACCTGGCGGCACTCACTGCCGACGGGGCCGCCTCGCTCACGATCGTGGACCTGAAGAACTGGACGGTCCAGCAGCTCGTCGGGACTTCTTCGACAGACGACCTGAAGATCAATGATTCCTCGGTCGGGCAACAGGGGCCGACCTATTCCCCGGACGGATCGTCCCTGTGGGTGCCTGTGACGAACGGCTACGACCGCTACCCGGTCAACGCCGACGGCACGGTGAGCGCCCCGACCGTCATCAGCATCCCCGCGGATGGCTCTAAGCACGCGTTGTCAGCTCAAGCCGCGTTCTCGGCCGACGGATCCACCATGTACGCCAACGTCAACGGCCAGAATCGCGTCGTCGCTATTAACGCGTCAACCGGTGCCATCGAGCAGAGCTGGCCGGTAGGCATCGCCCCGCGCGGCGTGGTCCGCGTCGGTGACAAGCTGTACGTGAGTGACGAGGGCGGCCGCATGCCAACCGCCGGAGACACCACGATCAACTCTTACGGCACGCAGGTGCCGGCCAATCCTGAGACTGGCGCCAGCACTACCGGCACGGTCAGCGTCATTAACCTGGCAGACCCGAGCGCACCCGTGGAGAGCATCAACGTTGGCCTGCACCCAACAGCGATGTATGCCGCGCAGGGCGCGGTCTTCGTCGCCAACACCTTCAGCGACACCGTCTCGGTCATCAACACCGGCAACGACAAGGTCGTGCAGACGATTGCCACCCAGCCATGGCCGGAGGCCAGGGTCGGGTACGAACCCAATGGCATCACCCTCACCGGAGACGGCCACCTGCTCGTGACCCTTGCCAGGGCCAACGCAGTAGCGGTCTACCAATTCGTGAACGCTCAGGCGCCGGTGCGCTACATCGGCCTGCTGCCAACGGACTACGTCCCGTCTGCCGTCAACAACGCGGGCAGCCAGATCGTGGTCAGCAATACCCGCGGTATCGACGACCAGCGAGCCGACCCATACGCTCCGGGTGCCCACAACACTCACGACACCACCAGCAGCCTGACCCGGTTTACCCTGCCTAGCGACCAAGCCACTGCGGGTTACACCGACCAGGTGTTCCAGAACAACGGCTGGACGAACAAGTCGGTGCTGCTGAGCAACGGCCAGAAGGTCGCGCCAGTGCCGGTGCCCCAGCGGATCGGGGATCCGTCGACGATTAAGTACGTGTGGCTGATCGTCAAGGAGAACCGCACCTACGACCAGCAGTTCGGCGACATCCCGAGCGGCAACGGAGACTCGGCGTTCACGATGTACGGCCAGAGCGTGACGCCCAACCAGCACGCGCTGGCGGAGCAGTTCGGCTTGTACGACAACATGTACGACCCCGGCACGAACTCTGCGGAGGGCCACAACTGGGCGATGCAGGGTGACAACCCGTTCTACACCGAGTCGTCCGCGGGTGAGTACCTCCGGAGCTACGACACGGAGAACGACGTACTCGGCCATCAGCGCTCCGGCTTCATCTGGAGCGGGGCGCAGGCGGCTGGCAACACCGTTCGTGACTTCGGTGAGTTCAACCAGTTCGAGTCGTACCCAGCCGGAAACAACTGGGACTCGTTCTACTGCGACGCGCTGAACATGAACCAGACGGGGCAGCCCTCAACCATCAATCAGGTCACCTCGTCGCCGATTCCATCGCTGAACGGCGTGACGGTGCACGCGTATCCGAAGTTCGACACCGGCATCCCTGACCTTTACCGGTACGAGATCTGGAAGCAGGACTTCGAGAAGAACGGCCCCGCCAACCTCAACATGATGTGGATGTCCAGTGATCACACTGGCGGACCGCTCGCTCCGGAGGCTCAGGTCGCCGATGATGACCTGGCCCTGGGCCATATCGTCGACACGATCTCGCACAGCAAGTACTGGCCGCAAAGCGCGATCTTCGTCATGGAGGACGACACGCAGGCAGGCGTGGATCACGTCGACGGCCACCGCGGGCCATTCCAGATCATCAGCCCCTGGGCCCAGCATGGCGTGGTCGATCACACGTACTACTCGCAGATAACGATGGTCAGGACCATCGAGCAGATCCTCGGAATTCACCCGATGAATCAGATGGACAGCGCCGCCACGCCGATGTTCGGCGCGTTCACCAACACGCCCGACAACACGCCGTTTAACGCGGTGCCGAACCAGACGTCGCTGACCCTCGGCTTGCAAGAGCCTGAGCCGAGCTGCGGCTATGACAATGGCCCGCTTACCCTCAATGGCTCCCAGCCAGCGACCGCGGCCGCGAGGCAGAGGTTCGCGGCAGCGCAGCCATCGACCGCGATACCGGCCGCGGAGAAGCAGGTTGCCGCGCAGTGGCAGAAGTGGCTGACGCTGCAGCACCTGACCGGGCCCCAAGCAGTTCCCGATTACGCCAACCCGGAGCAGATGAACCGCTACACGTGGTACGCGACGACCGGGTGGACGAAGCCCTACCCGGGTGACCACAAGATCTACGCTCCGAACCAGGTTCCTGGCGCCTATCTCCCGGCGTCGGACACCTCGGGATAGTAGCTAGATCTGATCGCAGAGGACCCATGGCCGGTGATAACACACCGGCCATGGGTCGTCTTGGCACAAATATTCAGCATAACCAGAGGCGCTGCAAAACTGCTCCAGAGGTTCTTCAGAAGTGCAACGTCGGCGAAGTCGATGTCCAGCAGATCACCTTGTCCGGTTTGTGCGGTAGTCGAATAGTGAATGAGATGGTCCCAACGCGCTGCACGCATCCGGCCTGTGCTGGCTTTCGGGAGATCGGCCCAAGCAGTGAATTGCCCCAAGAGTGCGTTCACCTACCCTGCACTCAGGGCGAGGCACGGTCATCGTCAGTGCCGAGCCAAGTCGATAGATGCGGTTACCAGGTCAGAGGGTCCCACCTTCGATGGACCTAGCCGTGCCGCGCTCGGAGCCGGACTCGGCCTCTGTGGCCGCTAACGCATGAACTATTGCACCGGGATGCCATTATCGAAACTCGAACGCTTCGAATTCGCCGACCTAGACGAAAGGTGGCGTACGAATTAGTCGTCAGCCTAATTTGCTCACCCGCGAAATATGAGTAGCGTGCCAATCAGACGATGCGAATCTTGAATAGTCATTGCAGCAAAACTGATTGGGGTAGCTCGCTGGCGTGCGCCCCAGCACATTGCCATCCGCCGCCTAGGGCCGGATCGCTCGTGGCGGATCCCGTCAGGCCATGTTCCTCGTCTGCGCGGCGGAGCCTCGGCGGCGGTCCTGCCCTCGAGCGCCACACCTAGTTCGCTGCTGGTCAGACTGGCGAGAGCAACACGATGCCAGCGATGCATCAGCACACCGGCCCCTGAGGCACCGGACGGTCGAGCGTGCGAACGCAGTGGGAACGGGCAGGTCAGTGTGCGCCAGGATCTTCGCCAGGTCGTGCCACCACCCGAGTGAATCAGTCGTCGTGGCCGGTGGGCTTTTAGCGCTGGTACTCCCGGCTTAAGGCGATGTTCATTTGCTTTTCGGTCCGATGGGAGTTCTGGCCCGTAGGTTATCGGACCGTGCGGCCGTTACGTTCATCTCCTGGCGCTGATCGCTGCCGTTATTTGCCGCCCGCCGCTTGCCAAGGCCGACGGAAAAAACCTCGAAGCAGGAATGTATGGACACTCCCATGCCCGAATCCATGGATACGCCGCTGGCCGTCCGCGCACGCGGGATCACCAGGTTCTTCGGTGATGTCGTTGCGCTCGACGGCGTCGATCTGGACGTGGCACTAGGCCGGATCCACGGCGTAGTCGGCCCGAACGGGGCCGGGAAGACCACGCTACTTGGGCTGTTGCTGGGACTGGCTGTCGCGGACGGCGGCTCGCTGGAAATCCTCGGCGCGCCGGTGAGGCGCGCACTGGCGGCGGCGGATGGTGTCGCGGGCTTCGTGGATGGTCCGGGGTTGTACCCGTCCCTCACAGCCAGGCGCAATCTTGCCGCACTGGCCGCGCTTCGCGGCCAGGATCGCGATGCTGCTGGTATCGACGAGGTACTCAGCGAAGTCGGGCTCACCGATGTCGCTGATGATCGGGTCCGGGGCTTCTCCCTGGGCATGCGCCAGCGGCTTGGACTGGCCGCCGCGCTGCTGACTCGCCCCCGGCTGCTGGTGCTAGACGAGCCGGTCAACGGCCTCGACCCAGCAGGCAAGAACCACGTCCACCGGGTCCTAACCGGCCTTGCCGCGGACGGGGCTGCCGTGGTGCTCTCCAGCCATCGCATGGACGATGTCGACGCGCTGTGCTCAGAGGTGACCATTGTCAGCCGCGGCCGAGTCTCGTTCTCCGGCCCGGTGGACAAGCTGAGAGCCGAGAGCGGCGAAGTGGCGTACCGGCTGGTCACCCAGGACTCAGGCGCAGCTCGCGAGGTGGTCCTTGCCACAACTGGGGTGCATCTGGACGACCGCCCCGCTGTTGGCCAGCGTGCGAGCGGCGACGCCCTGGTGATCCGAGCGGCAGTCGAGGCCCTCGACGAGCTGGTTGCTCGGCTCGTGGCTGCAGGAGTCGCTGTGCGCGAACTCGCTCCGGTGGTCTCGCCGCTGGAGGCGGCCTTCCTGGCCCTCACCGAGCAGCCGGAGGACGACCGATGACCGCGACGATTGCAGCCCCGGCCACTGCCGATCGGCGTATACCGGTCAGCCGCGGCTACCGCTTCGAGCTAGTTAAGCTGCTGTCCCAGTGGCGCCTGCGGATTCTGATCCTCGCTTGCTGGATCGTGCCGGCCGCGCTGGTGAGCGAGGTGAGCAAGCAAAGCACGCTGCCTGCTGACACACTATTTGGCCGCTGGATGCACGCCACCGGGTGGGCCGGATCGCTGGTGGTGCTCGGCTTCGCGGGCACGTATGTCCTGCCGCTGCTGACTTCCCTGGTTGCCGGCGATGTGTTTGCCGCCGAGGACCGACTCGGCACGTGGCGCCATCTGCTCGTGGCCATCCGCTCACCGCAGCGCATCTTCGCGGCCAAGGCTCTGGCGAGCCTCACGGTAATCGCGCTGCTAGTGGCAGGGCTAGCTATCTCCAGCGCAGCAGGGGCACTCGTCGTCGGCAATCGGCCGCTCATAGGCCTGGACGGGCAGACCATCGCCCCCGCAGACGCTGCCGTCAAGGTGCTGATTGCCTGGCTATGCGCGTTTGCCCCGACGCTGGCGCTGGCGGGAATCGGCCTTCTCGGGTCGGTGACGCTGGGGCGTTCTCCGATGGGGCTGCTGCTGCCGGCCGTGGCCGGGCTGGGCATGGCTGGTGCCCAGATCCTGCCGCTGCCAGTTGCCGTCCGTGTCGCCCTGCCGAGCTATGGCTTCATTGCCTGGCGAGGTCTGTTCACCAGCCCGGCGCAGGTAGGCCCGCTGCTGGTGGCCGTCGTGGTGAGTCTGCTGTGGGCCGCCGTCGCGACCGGGCTGGCTTACTGGCTGTTCCTGCGGCGCGACTTCACTAACGTAACGGCCGACGGCCTGGTGCGCCGGACGCTCACAGTTGGCGTCCTTCCGCTGGCCGTAGTGTTCGGCCTGACGATCGGAGTTCTGTCTCTATCGGCCCCTGAAGCTCGGGGCTCGGGAATCGATCAGGGCAAGCTCCAGCAGTCGCTGACGACCACGTACGCCAACCTGTACGTGTTGCAGACGAAGCAGCTGCACAGGCCAAATGTCAGTGAAGCTCAGCTCCGGGCCTCCGCGTTCTGCGACAACGGCGGCGGCCTGGTCGCCAGCACCGGTCCTGGCAACGGGTGGCGCTGCACGGTCACCTGGCACCTCCCAGGCGTTGGCAACGCCGTCGGGCAGGCCGTCTATCAGCTCGATGTCACCCCAGACGGCCGATACGTCGCCGATGGTGACGGGCCGATCCAGGTCAACGGTTACTTCCTCGTGCGGACCCCAGCCGGGGACGCCGCCAACCCGCTATGGCAGTTCGACGGGACCGTCGACCTGCTCGCCACGAAGGGATAAGTGATGCAAGTTACGCGACAGCGTCGAGAAGTCTCGAGAGCCCGTTTTGGGCTCCTGAAGTGGCCGAGCCGCCGGGTCCGCATCGTGGCAGCAGGCACAGCAGCCTTACTGGCCGTCGGTGCCGGAACGGCCTTCGGCTCGTCGGCGGTCTTCGGCGACAACCAGGTCGGCACCCAGTACAAAAACGGGATCCAGGTTTCCGACGACCAGATCATTAACCCGATCGGTGACCGCCTGCTCACCCAGTTCGGCAAGTTTATGGGCTCGACGGTCAGCCCGGACGGGCGATTCCTGGCCGCGACCAGCGCCGACAAGTCGGTGGTACTGCAGATCTTCGACCTGTCGAGCTACAAGCTCATCTGGACGGTTGGCACCGCAAACGGGGTCAACCAGACCCTGTCTGATGGCACTGTCGGCCAAGAAGGACCGACGTACTCGCCGGACGGCAAGTTCCTCTGGCTCCCGGAGCAAGACGCCGTGACCCGCTTCCCGGTCAACCCCGACGGCACCCTTGGTACGCCGACCCGCTTCTCGCTCCCGAGGGTCGGCACTCACCTCTCGGGTAACGGCCGGACTCCGACGCCCAACTCGGCGCTGGTCGGTCAGATGACGTATTCGCCCGACGAATCCACTCTGTACGCCGCACTCAACGGGCAGAACGCGGTCGTGGCGCTCGACCCAAGCACCGGTACAGTCGAGCACACCTGGAACGTCGGCATCGCCCCTCGTGAACTCGCCTTCGTCGGCAACAAGCTCTACGTGAGCGACGAGGGCGGCCGCCAAGCCCAGCCCGGCGAAACGACCATGGACTCCTACGGCACCCCGGTGCCCGCCAACGGGTACCTGGGTACGTCGACGACCGGACAGGTCAGCGTCATCGACACCGCGAACCCGTCCGCGGCGGTCGGACAGATCGCTGTCGGCCTGCACCCGACCGCGTTGTATGTCAAGGGCAACGCGTTGTTCGTCGCCAACACCAACAGCGACACCGTCTCGGTCATCGACACGACGAGAGACCAGGTCGTGCAGACCATCGACACCCGGCCGTGGCCGGAGTCCGCGGTGGGATACGCGCCCGACAGCATCACCATGACCCAGGACGGCCACCTGCTGGTCTCTTTGGGGAGGGCGAACGCCATCGCGGTCTACCAGTACGGAGGGACGCCGCAAGAGCCGGTGAGTTACATCGGCCTGCTGCCGACGGACTACTACCCGGCGGACGTGGCTACGGTCGGCGACCAGATCGTCGTCACCAACACCCGTGGCA
>Ga0126371_10004307_pt1 | contig 12536 bp, 11 predicted proteins | sample PanSoiMetaPlot_4_FD_110145 | JGI IMG/M metagenome (GOLD analysis project Ga0126371, IMG submission 110145) | Tropical forest soil microbial communities from Panama - MetaG Plot_4 | ecosystem: Environmental > Terrestrial > Soil > Tropical forest > Bulk soil | place: Panama | collected 2016-02-17
GGTAACGCACCTGAACCGAAACAAAAACTCGCCCTGGCTGACACGAATGTCGCCAGGGCGAGCATGATGACCGGTCCCCCCGGATTCATCTGATTGGGTCCCCCACAGGAAAGGATGTCAGGTCCGTTCGCAACCGTCCGCACCGGGGGCTGGTAGTGGCTCTCATGGCCAGAGCACGGCGTCACCGCGGATAGTGTGCTTGCCGACATGAGGGCGACCACCCAGCCAAGCCGACGCGCACTGATCCTTGAGCGCAGGGCCACCTGCATCGTTTTCCTTGCCCACGGCACGTGGAACGGCACGTTCGCCTCGCGGCTGCCCTGGATCACCGCGCGACTTCACATGAGCAGCGGCCTGGTTGGCGCGGTCGGCCTGGCCGCGAGCGTAGGCGCGCTGACCGCGATACCGCTGGCCGCCAGGTTCGTGCACCGTCTGGGTGCCAAGCAAGCCACGCGCATACTGATCGGCACGGCTGGCATCGTGCTCGCACTCCCGCCGCTGGCGCCGAATGTGGCGGTGCTTGCGGTCACACTACTTGCGGCCGGAGCTGCACTTGGCACCGCCGACAACGCCATCAACGCGCAAGGTATTGAGGCTGAGGGGCGTTTTGGCAAGTCGATCATGTCGGGACTGCACGGAATGTGGAGCCTGGGCGTGCTCGCTGGCGCACTCATTGGATCCCTGGCGGCGCGGGTTGGCGTCGACCCGCGTATCCAGTTCGCCATTGTTGGCGCCGCCATGGTCGCAGCCGGTGTCGCTGCCCCGGCATGGTTCGCAGGAACACCGGCCGCTGCTGACGTACCCGACGCCGAGGTGCCGCGCTTCGCGTGGCCGCGCGGATTGATCCTGCTCATGGGCCTGGTCGCCTTTGCTGCTGTCTACGTGGAGATCGCTACCAACGACTGGTCAGCGATCTTCATGCGCTGGGAGCTGCACACCAGCCAGTCCCGGGCGGCGATAGCTACTGCCGCATTTGCGCTGACAATGGCAAGCGGTCGGCTCTGCGGCGATGCGGTCGTCCGGCGAATTGGTCCCGAGTTCGCTGTCCGGGCCTGCGGCTTCCTCGGCATCACTGGCTGCTTGCTCGTCGCGCTCGCGCCAGACGACATCGCCGCCATCGCAGGCTTCATGCTCATCGGCCTCGGTGTCTCGGTGGTGGTGCCACTGGTATTCGCCGCAGCTGGGCGGTCGGGCCCCAGCGTGGCTATCGCGGTAGCAGGCGTAGCCACTGTCAGCTACGGTGCGGGTCTCGCCGCGCCGAGCGTGATGGGAGGCGTCGCCGATCTGACCTCGCTGCGCATCGCCTTCGCGGTTAGCGCGCTTGTGGCCGTGGGCGTGGCTGCCGGAGCTGGCTTGCTCGGCCGCGAGACCACCGACAACGACGCTGTAGCCACAGAATAAGACTCAGAAGAAGATCAGCTTCACAGCTGAGATCACGCCGATCACCACCACAAAGATCCGCAGCGCCAGCGGTGACAGCCGTCGGCCGTACCGCGCGCCGACCAGGCCGCCAAGTGACGAGCCAGCTGCAAGCAGCAGCACCACAAACCAAGCGATGTGCGCGAAGATGATGTAGATCAAGGCAGCTACGCCATTGACGATGCCTACCAGCACGTTTTTCGCGCCGTTCACGCGCTGCATGCTCTCGTCGAGAAAGGTGCCGAGCAGGCCGATGACCAGAACGCCCTGCGCAGCACCGAAGTAGCCGCCGTACGCTGCCGAGCCGAAGATGCCAGACAGCAAGACCGGGCTGTGCTCGGCGCCGCGCCCAGTACTGCCATCGCGCTCAGCCTGCCTGTTGCGCCTGGCGGTGAGCCGGGCGCTGAGCCACGGCTGAAGAATTACCAGGACGCACGAGATCAAGATCAAGACGGGCACGATGAGCTTGAACGACGACGACGGCAGCAACAACAACGCCGCCGAGCCCGCTATGGACCCCGCAGCCGCGAACAGCCCGAGAAAGATCAAGCGTCTTCGCTGGCCAGCCAGTTCCCGCCGGTATCCGTAGGAGCCGCTGAAGTTGCCTGGCACCATGCCAACGTTGTTGGACACGTTGGCCACCACCGCCGGATAGCCAAAAGCAAGCAGCGTAGGAAAGGTGATGAGTGACCCTGACCCGACGATCGCGTTAACTGTCCCCGCGGCGACGCCTGCCGCAAATATCCCGAGAGCCTCAGCTGGACCCAAATGTTCCTCGCATGGCCTCCAAGGGTAGGCCAGCGCCTCACCTGCCTGATCAGGGGATCTGGACTGCCCGCGCCGACCAGCGGGCGTGGTGCTGCTCCACTCGCAGCTGCATCCCAAAACACCGCGACAGGTTCCGCTCAGTAAATACCTCCGCCAGTGGACCAGCTGCCAGCACGCTGCCCCGGCGCATCAGCATCGCGTGGCTGAACCCCTGGGGCACCTCCTCAACGTGATGTGTGACCAGCACCATCATCGGTGAGCGCGGGTCGCGCAAAAGTGCGGCGATGCGCTGCAGCAGGTCCTCCCGCCCGCCGAGGTCCAGGCCAGCGGCCGGCTCGTCAAGGAAGAGCAGCTCCGGATCAGCCATCAGCGACCGAGCGATCTGAACTCGCTTGCGTTCGCCCTCCGACAAGGTCGCGAATCGCCGGCGGATCAGATGCGCGCAGCCCAGTGCGTCGAGGAGCTCCACTGCCCTGGTTACATCGAAGGAGTCGTAGTCCTCTGCTTCGCGGCCGAGGATCCCATACGAGGCGGTCAGGACCAGGTCAATGACCTTCTCGGTGACGGGTACTTGGTCGGCGATCGCGGAGCTCGTCATGCCGATCCTGGTTCGCAGGTCAGCGACATCTGCCAGGTGCAGCGGTTCGCCGAGGATCTCTGCAGTCCCATGCGTGGGCGCCAGAAGGGTTGCCGCAACCTGAAGCAGCGTTGTCTTGCCCGCCCCGTTCGGGCCGACGATCACCCAGCTCTCGTCGCTTCTTGCGGTCCAGTCAACGTCGCGCAGCAGCATGGACCTGTCAGACCGGACCCCAACGCCGCGCAGCCGGATCACATCAGCCGCCATCCGGCCCCCTTCGAGTGCCACCATCTCAGGTTGAACTTACGGCATGAAGACGGCTAACCCGTCCACATCGGGGCGTCAGCGAGACTCTTGCCTGACCGCGAGCAACGCCGCCTGCGTGCGGTCGGCGACACCGAGCTTGGCCAGGACGGCGCTCACATGCGTCTTCACCGTTTTCTCCGAAAGGCTCAAGGTCCGGGCGATCTCGCGGTTCGAGCGACCATCGGCGACCAGTGCTAGCACCTCGCGTTCCCGGTTAGTCAGTGAGCTAATGCCGCGCGCTCCGGAACCTGGCCGCGCCGCTACCAGCCCTGCGGCGTCCGGCGCCAGGACAGTGTGGCCGTCGTGCACCGACCGGATAGCGCGCACCAGAGCATCAGGATCAACATCCTTGTAAAGGAATCCGGATGCGCCTGCCTGCAGCGCCAGGGCCGGACCTGCGGCTCCTGCTCCGCTGGTCAGCACCAGCACTCGGGTGGGCACTCCCTGGGCCACGAGCTCGGTCAGCACAGCGATGCCATCCAGCCCCGGCAGCTTGAGATCCAGCAGCAGCACGTCCGGGCTCAGCTCGGCAGTGAGCCTGACTGCCTCCTGGCCATTGACCGCCTGGCCCACGAGCCTGATGTCATCCTGGACCTCCAGCAGCACAGCCAGGCCCTGCCGCACCACGGGATGGTCATCGGCTACCAGCACAGTGATCGGCCGCGAATCGCTGGTCATTGCTGCTCACCTCGCGGCTCATCGCCTGCAGACCCGGCAGTCATTGGCAGGCTCAGTCGGACGAGCGTGCCTTTCCCGGCCGTTGAACTGACGGTGAGCCGACCGCCAGCAGACCTGGCTCGCTCGCGCATGGAGCCGAGGCCCAGGCCGGCGTGCGGCGCGCGAGCGTCAAAGCCAGCGCCGTTGTCCTGTACGTCCAGCACAACCCGTCCACGCCGCTGGCCCAGGCAGACCCTGACCAGCCGTCCGCCCGAATGCCTGATCGCATTAGTAATCGCTTCCTGTGCCACCCGGTAGACGACGGTCTCCTGTGCCGGATCGAAATCCGGCAGGTCACAAGCCTGGACCTCGACCCGCGCTCCATGCGTGCGGCCAGCGAGCAATGCGTAACTGCGGATTGAGCCAGTCAGCCCGCCCGCCGCCAATTCCGGCGGCGCCAGTCCGTCAATGACCGCGCGCAGCTCCGCGTGCGCTTCGCCGGCCAGCTCCGCCACACTGTCGATCTCTTCGACGGCACGGACCGGGTCTCGTTGCACTAGCACCGACGCGGCCCTCGCCTTGGCGCGGACGCTGAACAGCTTCTGTGACACCGCATCATGCAAGTCTCTGGCCAGCCTTGCGCGCTCTTGCAGGACTGACAGTTCGCGGCCCTGCTCGTACAGCCTGGCGTTAGTCAGCGCGATGGCTGCGTGCGCCGCAAACAGGCTTACCAGCCGCTGGTCCCGCTCAGTGAATCCGCCTGGCTTGGTCTTCGAGGCTGCGAAGATGAAGCCAAGGGTCCGATCGCCCTCCTTGATCGGCACGCCGAGCACGTCAGTCAGCTCAGGGTGCGCTGCTGGCCATCCCCAGAATCTGGGATCCTTGCGGATGTCGTCCAACCGCAGCGGCTTGCCTTCGCGCAGCATCACCGCCAGCATCCCGTGTTGTCGCGGCAGCGGGCCGATCGCTGCCTGCTCGGCCACGCTGAGGCCGTCCACGACGAACTCTGCGAAAGTACCGCCCTCACCCGGCACACCGAGGGCCGCGTACTTGGCCTCAGCCAGCGAGCGCGCCGAGCGCACGATCATCTGCAGCACATCGCGCACCCGCAACTGGCTCGCGACGGCAAGCACAACTTGACTGACATGCTGGAAGATCTCGTCCTGGCCAGTCAGAGCTGCTTCTACACCGCCGGCCGGCGGTTTCTCGCTCACTGGTGCACCATGCTTACGTCGGCAGTTGTCAGGCTGCTGATGCACCCGAGGTGCCACCAGGTCATCGCCCTGTTCGCTTGACGCATCAGACGTCCGTTATGAGTTCCGCGGGATCTGCTGGTTACCCGGGACGCGCCGACCGTCAACAGGGCTGTATGCGCAGGTGAGCGCCGAACAGTGAGCAGACAGGCAGCGGTGTCCCGGCACCGCGCATCAGGGTGCCTCCCCACTGGGCTAGCAGCGAGGAGGCTGTAATGGATTATCCCCCGGACACGCTGCCTGCAGTACCGCCGGGCGGTGTGACCTGCGGCATCGATTGGGCCAACGACGATCACGCGGTCTGCGTATGCGACATGGCGGGCACGGTCGTGCGGCGATTCACGGTCAGGCACACCAGCGAGGGCCTGGCCGAGCTGGTGCGCCGCCTGAGGAAGGTAGACGCCAGCGAGGTCGCGATCGAACGGCACGACGGCAAGGTCGTCGACGCGTTGCTGGAGGCCGGGCTGACCGTCGTGGTCATCAGCCCGAATCAGCTGAAGAACCTGCGCGGCCGCTACGGCTCCGCGGGCAACAAGGACGACCGCTTCGATGCGTTCGTGCTGGCGGACACGCTGCGCACCGACCGGGCCCGGCTGCGCCCGCTGCTGCCCGACAGCCCGGCCACCGTCACGTTGCACCAGACCTGCCGGGCCCGCAAAGACCTGGTCCAGCACAGGGTCGCTGTGTGCAACCAGCTGCGCGCCCACCTCAAGATCGCATTCCCCGGTGCCGTCGGCCTGTTCCACGAACTGGACAGGCCGCACATCTTCACCTCGCTGCCCCGCTCGGGCACCATACGGGCCGCCCGGCTGCTGGCCGAGATCGGAGACTGCCGGGCCCGGTTCGCCACCCCCGAAGCCCTCATCTGCCTGGCCGGCGTCGCCCCCTCCACCCGCAAATCCGGCAAGACCACCTTCGTCGACTTCCGCTGGGCCGCCGACAAGCAACTCCGCGACGCCGTCTGCGACTTCGCCGGCGACTCCCGCCACGCCAACCCCTGGGCAGCCAGGCTCTACAACGACGCCGTCGCCCGCGGCAAAGACCATGCCCACGCCACCCGCATCCTCGCCCGCGCCTGGCTCTACATCATCTGGCACTGCTGGCATGACGGCCACGCCTACGACCCCGCGCGCCACAACGCCCTCCAGCGCATCCTCGCCGACCAACGACCAGCGGCAGCTTGACACAGGGCTACTCATAAGCCGACGGTACCGGCGGTACGTGCGACGCGGATCAGGCGCTGGTCCTAGGACTAAAGACCCAGTGCCGTCCGGGCTCGCGGCCGATGTTGTGTGTAGGCGGGCCACCTAGCGTCGAAGGCATGGAGTCTTCCTCTCTCGCAGTCGTCACCGGAGCCTCCCGCGGCCTCGGTTTCGCGCTCGCAAGCTCGCTGGCAGCCGCGGGTTACCGGCTGATCGTCGATGCACGCGATGGCGCTGCCCTGCAGTCGGCGGCGGGCGTCATCGCCGCGCGGCACGGTCTGGACCAAGATTGTCTAGTCGCTATTCCAGGCGACATCGCCGACGCTGACCACCGGTCGACGCTGGCCAAGGTCGCTGCTGCCCACGGCGGCGCGAACCTTCTGGTGAACAATGCCGGCACGCTTGGCGCTAGCCCATTGCCAGCACTGGCCGACTATCCGCTCGATGAGTTGCGAGCTAGCTTCGAGGTCAATGTGGTGGCACCGATAGCGCTGACGCAGCTGCTATTGCCAGGGCTGCGAGAGCAAGGTGGCAGCGTGCTGACGATCACATCTGACGCGGCCGTCGAGGCATACGCAGGCTGGGGAGGCTACGGAGCAGCCAAAGCTGGGCTGGAGCAAGCCTGCAACGTTCTGTCCGCGGAAGAGCCCGCAGTCCGGGTGTGGTGGGTGGACCCAGGCGACATGCGCACGCACATGCATCAGCAGGCATTCCCGGGTGAGGACATCTCCGATCGGCCGTTGCCCGCCACCGTAGCGCCGGCGTTCATTCGGCTCATCAGCGAACGCTTGCCCAGCGGCCGGTATCGGGCCGCGGACCTGATGCCGGCCGGAGCTAGGCCATGATCACGCAGCCGACCGCGCTTACAGTGCCGTTCGAGTTGGCGCCCGAGCTTGAGGCGCATGAACCGCCCGAGGCACACGGCAGGACACGCGATGACGTCCGGCTCTTGGTCAGCCGGAGCGCGACTCGTGAATTGAGCCATCACGCCTTCCGCGACCTAACCGACCTTCTCCTGCCAGGTGATCTGCTGGTGGTCAACAATTCAGGCACGCTGCCAGCGGCCGTGGCTGTGGATAGCCAGCGAACGATCCACTTCTCGACCGCCATGCCTGACGGGGACTGGCTGGTCGAATTGCGCACGGGCCACGGCGCGACAACGGTGCCATTGCACGCGGGCGCTCCAGGTGACCGGGTCGTGCTGCCAGGCGGCGCGACGCTGACGTTGAGCGTCCGTTTCAGCCAGCGGCTCTGGCGGGCGCGGCTGTCCACCGCAGTGATCCCGTACCTGCTGAAGTACGGGGCACCTATCAGGTATCCGTATGTGCCCGTCGCGTGGTCGCTCGCCGCCTATCAGACCGTCTTCGCGGTGCGCCCAGGCAGTGCGGAGATGCCCAGTGCGGGCAGGCCGTTTACCTCAGACGTCGTGACGAGTCTCATCAGCCGCGGTATCGCCGTGGCGCCAATTACGCTGCACACTGGCGTCTCTTCGCTGGAAGGCGGCGAGGATCCCTATCCGGAGTCATTCGACGTACCGGCACCCACGGCCAGGCTGGTGAACCTCACCAGGCAAAGCGGCGGCCGAGTCATCGCAGTCGGGACAACGGTGGTACGCGCCCTGGAGACAGCAGCGCTCCGCAGCGACTGTCTCAGCGGAAGCTGCGTCAGCGCTTCGGCGGGCTGGACTTCGCACGTCGTGACACCGCAGACCGGCGTCGCGGCAGTGGATGGCCTGCTAACCGGGCTGCACGAGCCAAAATCCACGCACCTGTGGATGCTGGCTGCATTCGCGACCAACGACCTCCTCGCGCGCAGTTACCAGGCTGCAGCGGACCTGGGTTACCGCTGGCACGAGTTCGGTGACGTGCACCTGCTGCTCCCGTAGCGTTTAGAAGCTGACTGGACGACCTGACACGTGCAGGCACCCATCGCTGGCGCCCGGCCTGCCGCTCGATAGCGTGGACAGCGCTATGTCCGGTCCGCAGATCACGCTGCTCGTGACCCTGACAGGCCGGGACCGGCCAGGGGTCACATCCCGGTTGTTTACCGTCTTGTCTGCGCATGAACTGGTCGTCGCCGACGTGGAGCAGGTAGTCATCCGCGGCAGGCTCGTACTGGGCGTGCTTCTGTCCGGTTCGGCTTCGCCCGATCTGACCACGATCCACCAGCAGATCACCGCACTCGCGCACGACATGGGCATGGACGCCGAGATCACGATGGGATCAGGCGAAGCTCCGCCGCGACTGCGCGGCCGGCTCCATGTCACCGTGCTAGGCCGGCCGCTACTGCCATCGGCTGTCGCCACCATCACGGGTCGGATTGCCGCACACGGTGCGAATATCGACAGGATCGGCCGACTGGCGAAACACCCCGTTACGTGCATCGAATTCGATGTTTCCGGTGCTGATCCCGCAGCACTTCGCGCGGCGCTTGCGCAGGAGTCGGTGGAACTTGGCGTTGACATAGCGGTCCAGCGAGGTGGACTACACAGGCGGGCGATGCGCCTGGTTGTCATGGATGTCGACTCCACGCTGTTGCAGGACGAGGCGATCAATCTGCTGGCTGCCCGAGCAGGCTGCCAGGCCGAAGTAGCAGAGATCACAACCGCGGCAATGCGCGGCGAGCTCGAGTTCGCCGATGCCTTGCACCAGCGAGTCGCGTTGCTGGCAGGGCTGGATGCCACCGTCATCGACGAGATGCTGACGGCAGAATTGCGGCTGGCTCCAGGCGCACGAACGCTGATACGGACACTGAAGCGGCTGGGCTACCGGTGCGGCGTCGTCAGCGGTGGATTCACGCAGGTTACCGATTGGCTGACCGTCGAGCTGGGGCTAGATTTCGCCGAGGCCAACATGCTCGAGATCGCCGACGGGAAGCTGACCGGCAAAGTACTCGGACCAGTCATCGACCGGGCAGGCAAGGAACGCGCGCTACGCCAGTTCGCAGCTGACGCTGGCGTGCCGCTCATCCAGGCAGTCGCGGTCGGAGATGGAGCGAACGACCTCGACATGATCTCGGCCGCGGGCCTAGGCATCGCGTTCAATGCCAAGCCCGCCGTCCGCAGTGCTGCTGACACCTCGCTCAGCGTTCCGCACCTGGACGCCATCTTGTACTTGCTTGGCATTTCACGCGACGACGTGGAGGCGGCCGACGCGGAGGACACGCAGCTGCTGCGGCCCGGGAGCTAGGCCACCTCGTGTGGTGTCCAGCTGGCCAGAAGCTCACCGTCGCCCGCGGTTAGGTGCGCCCAGTACTCGTTTACGCCGAGCACCGCAATCGCCGAGGTCGGGAACTCCGGCTCGGTCCCGGTGAGGATTCCGACCACGCCTGAGGCAGCCGGATTGTGCCCGATATAGAGCAGGGTTGCGACGCCCTCGGCGGTCTGCTTAACCATGTCGATGACGTCGTCGCTGTCAGCCTGATAAAGGGCGCGCTCAGATGAAAAAGATGGCTGCCCGCTAAGTTCAGCCGATAGGTACTGCCACGTTTGCCGCGTCCGCCGGGCGGCCGAGCAGATCACCGCGTCCGGCTGGAGCCCGTTGGTCTGCAGCCATTTACCGGCCGAGGTGCTATCTCGGCGGCCGCGCGCCTTCAGTGCCCGCTCGAAGTCGGGTCCACCAGGCAACTCGCCAGCTTTCGCATGGCGCATGATGATCAGCCGGTGCCGGTACTGCGTGACATTCATCGTCTGCCCAATCGCGCTGTGGCGCCCGGCGCCGGCTTGTGGCGAGTTAGCTGGTCCAGCGCTGTCGCAGACGGCCGGGCTGGACAATAGCGGGCGGCAGGTCATGCGACCCGCCGCCCGCGCCTTCGTTCGGAATCTACCCCGCGGCTCGTCGTTCAGACTTGCCGTTGGCAGAGCAATCTATTTCCTACCTCAAGCAGTCACCTTGTCCGCTTGGGGCTTGGCCTCGGAATTGCCCCCGGAGATGGTCGCCGACCGCCGCTTGGACACGATGATTGCCGTGGCGATGATAGCCAGGGCAACGATTGCCACACCCGCGCGCAGGCCGAGATTACCGGTGTACTCAACCACGCTCGTGGCAATCAGCAGCGAGACCAGGTTCATCACCTTGATCAGCGGGTTAATGGCCGGCCCGGCGGTGTCCTTGAATGGGTCACCCACGGTGTCACCAATGACAGTTGCCGCATGTGCCTCAGAGCCCTTGCCACCGTGGTGACCGTCCTCAACCAGCTTCTTGGCGTTGTCCCAGGCACCACCGGAGTTAGCCAGGAACACCGCCATGAGCGCACCAGCCGCGATTGCGCCGGCCAGGAACGAGCCGAGGGGCGCGTAGCCAAAGGCGAAGCCGACGACGATCGGCATCATGACCGCGAGCAGGCCAGGGGTGGCCAGCTCACGCAGCGAGTCGCGGGTGCAAATGTCCACGACCCGGCCGTACTCGGGTTTCTCGGTGAAGTTCATGATGCCAGGACGGGTGCGGAACTGCTCCCTTACCTCGAACACAACCCGGCCCGCCGCTCGGCCGACCGCCATGATCGCCAGACCCGAGAAGAAGAACACCACGGACGCGCCAATGACCAGCCCGAATAGGTCGTTCGGTTTGTCGATGGCCAGGTCGAACCCGCCGAGGTGTTTGAGCACGAGCTCAGCAGTCACCTGCGTTCGGAAGGCACCAAACAAGGCCGTCGCAGCCAGTACTGCGGTCGCTATCGCGATGCCCTTGGTAATGGCCTTGGTGGTATTGCCCACCGCATCCAGCCTGGTGAGCACCTGCGCCGCCTCGCCCTCGACCTCGCCTGACATCTCGGCGATTCCCTGGGCATTGTCGGAGACCGGCCCGAACGTGTCCATCGAAACGATGACGCCGACGGTTGTCAGCAAGCCGGTACCGGCCAGCGCGACGGCGAATAGCGCAATGGTTGCGTTGCCCGTGCCGAGCAGGAACGCGAGGTAGACGGCACCACCAATGAGCAGCGCCGAGTAAACCGCGGACTCAAGGCCAACCGAGATTCCGGACAGAATCACGGTGGCCGGCCCGGTTAGCGAACTCTCGCCGATCTCCTTAACCGGCTTGCGGTTGGTCTCAGTGAAGTATCCGGTCAGCAACTGGATTGCACTGGCGAGAACCAGCCCGACAAGGACCGCCAGGATGGCGAGCAGGCGCGGATCACCGTTGTGGTGCAAGATTTTCGGGTCGATGACGCCAGTCAGGGCGCTGAACTTGGACGGCAGATAGAGGAAGGCAGCAATGATCACCCCGGCCAGCGAGATGACCGCCGACACAAAGAAGCCTCGGTTGATCGCGGTCAGACCGCTCCGGTCGTTCTTGCGCGGCGCAACGACGAAGATGCCGATCATCGCGGTGATCACGCCGATCATCGGCACGATCAACGGGAAGACCAGGCCCTTCGAGCCGAACGCGGCCTTGCCCAGGATCAGCGAGGCGACCAGGGTTACTGCGTAGGACTCGAACAGGTCCGCGGCCATACCAGCGCAGTCGCCAACGTTGTCACCGACGTTATCGGCAATCGTCGCAGCGTTACGCGGATCGTCTTCGGGGATTCCCTTCTCCACCTTGCCGACAAGGTCGGCGCCCACGTCAGCCGCCTTAGTGAAGATGCCGCCGCCCACGCGCATGAACATCGCCAGCAGCGCAGCGCCGAAGCCGAAACCTTCAAGCACTCCAGAGGCATTGGACTTGTAAATGATCACCACGACTGCGGCGCCGAGCAGGCCAAGTCCGACCGTGCAGAGGCCAGCCACACCGCCGGTGCGGAAGGCAATCCGCATAGCCGGGCGCTCGCCAGCTTCCTTGGCGGCGGCGGCGACCCTGACATTGCCCCGAACCGCAAGCGACATGCCGATGAAGCCGGTAACAGCTGAGGCTAGCGCTCCGATCAGGAAGAAAATCGACCGGCCAATCCTGACGTTTGTCGAATCCGCGGGCAGCACCAACAGCACGAAGAAGATAAGAACAACGAAGACGCCCAGGGTCTTGAACTGCCGGCGCAGGTACGCTGCGGCGCCCTCCTGGACTGCCGTGGCGATCTCCTGCATCTTGGCCGTACCCTGACTAGCCGCCAGCACGTCCCTGACGAGCCAGCCAGCCATGGCCAGCGCGGTCAGCGCGATCACGGCTACTACGACTACCCAGGCGAGGTTGGCGCCCGCTACAGTTGCGCCTCCCGCCAGGGCGAGGTAGTGCGACATCCGTCCTCCTTGACAGGTGGATTACAAGCTATAACCGACCGATGCGCGGTAACACTGTCCCGGCGGCTTTGTTGCAGCGGCTCGTTTGTGGCTGCCGATGAGATGGCAAACCCAACCCGCGACGTGCGGAGTCTACGCATCCGGGTATGCGGATACTAAATCGGGTGCAGTTACTTACA
>Ga0126371_10004308_pt1 | contig 12536 bp, 7 predicted proteins | sample PanSoiMetaPlot_4_FD_110145 | JGI IMG/M metagenome (GOLD analysis project Ga0126371, IMG submission 110145) | Tropical forest soil microbial communities from Panama - MetaG Plot_4 | ecosystem: Environmental > Terrestrial > Soil > Tropical forest > Bulk soil | place: Panama | collected 2016-02-17
CATGGACACCAAAATTACGAAGCGCGCGCAGCCAATGCCGCGAGAGTCTATGGCGATTAATTGAACGTGCGTAAAAACTGGTCAGTGATCGGCTTAAGCAGATAGCTCATCATCGTGCGGCTGCCGGTCTGAAGGAAAACTTCGACCGGCATCCCGGAGACGAGCTCCAGAGCGCCGAGCCGCCGGCGTTCGCCAGGCGGAAGCGTCACGCGGACCGTATAGTACGCCGCATTGCCCTTCGGATCGTGAGTGAGATCGGCAGAGACATAGGACACGACCCCCTCCAGCTGGGGCGTGGTGCGCTGATTGAATGCCGAAAAACGGATATAGGCGCGCTGCCCGGTGCGCACGTGATCGACCTCGTGTGGGGGAAGCCGGGCTTCGATCTGCAATTCGTCCGACTCCGGCACAATCTCCATGACGACTTCGCCAGGAGTGATCACACCGCCGATAGTGTGGACTGAAAGCTGATGCACGATCCCGTCCGTCGGCGCGCGCAAATCGACCCGCTGGAGCAAGTCGCGCGCAGCGATGCTCTTTTCGACAAGCTCGGCCTGCTTATCCTGAGCCTCCCGCAGATCCTTCATGACTTCCGTGCGAAAATCATGATCGATTCGCACGGTCTGAAGCTCCGCCTCGCTGATCTTGGATTTCGCCTCCGCGATCGCCGCCACCACCTGACCACGCTCGCCGTCAAGACGAGCGGCCTCGCGCTGCAGCGATGTTTTGCGGGTCAATGGCACCAGTCCTTTCTGGTATAGGCCCTCCACCCCCTCGAGCTCGCCGGTAATGAGTTCACGCTGCGCTGCTTTCGATTTGACCTGAGCATCGAGACCTGAAATCTGCTCCTCGAGTTGTCCGATATGGCTGCGCAAGAGCTCCTTAGCGTTGCGACGCGTGGCGGCACGGCTGTTGAACAGTGAGATTTCCGACGCCCAGAGGCGGCTGACATCATCGTCACCTGACCGGTCAGCCATTTCGTGCGGCATCTCGGGCTGATCCAAGCCGTCGCGTTCGGCGATCAGGCGCGCCAACCGCGCACGTGTCTGATCGAGCTGCTGCGTCACAACTTGGGAATTTGCGCGCGGCTGGGTTTCGTCAAGATGCAGGAGCAGATCGCTGGAACGTACATGCATCCCGTCACGGACTGGAATATTGGCCACAACGCCGCCTGTGGGATGCTGAATTTTCTTCACATCCGATTCCACCACCAGCGTGCCCGGCACGATGACCGCACCCGACAGCGGCATCAAAGTTGCCCAACCGCCAACGATGCCGATGCCGACGATCAGCACCCGAAGACCGGTTTTGAGTTCGCCCTCGAAGGCGCGGACGAGCCGCGTCGTTAGTCTGGTTTCAGCTTCGTCGAGCGCGGCGGTGTGCGCCCGACCGGTCAGGAAAGCATACGCGGAACGCAGTCCTTCGAATGCTTGGCGGGGCCGGAGACGCCGGCCTCCGGCTGCAAAGGCTGACCGCACTGGGCTTGTTCCCTCCTCCGGCGGCGTATTTCCGATACGATCCGCCGAAGAAACCCGGGCTATCTCAGAAGAAGGATGAACGCCTGCCTGATCGTTTTCGTCCTTTGCAGGAGGTGTCGGCGGCGCGATCCGTTCAAGCCTTTGCTCGGGCTGCGCGTGGGGCGGCAGCTTCGGGTCCTGGCGTACGGACTGCCGCGCAAACGCTGCAGCTTTGCCGCGCGCTCGCGACCTGTTGGCCGGGTTTCCGCGATTGAGACCGAACTTGTCGAGGAGGCGGTCGACCGCGCTGTCGCGCGCGGTGCCGCGCGGATGTCTGGAAGACCCTTTGGCCGATTGAAGGTCAACAGCGTGTGGAAATCGTTCGCGCTCCTGTTCGTGATCAAGAAATCTTTGCAGCCGCCGCAGCTCCGAAATGAGCGCCGCTTCCTGCGGACCAATCGACAGGTCGATGACATTGACCGCGTCTTGGTATCCCGGAGCATGTCCGCCAGCACGAGAGTAAGTCATGACGCTGCACCGGCAACCTGACGCGAAGCTCTGCTGCTTTGCTTCGAAACTGCCCCATTGCGAATCGCGGACTGCGCGACGCGTGCAAAAACCTCTTCACGCGGCCCGAACGCGATAGACCGCCCGCCATAGATGACCATTGTCATGTTCAACGCCGCCAACGCATTGGGCCGGTGCGAGATGACGATGACGATGCTCTGCTCGCGGCGCAGGGTTTCGATCGCGCCGACGAGCGCATTCTCGCCGTCGGCATCGAGATTGGCATTTGGCTCGTCGAGCACGACCAGAAACGGACGACCGAATACGGCTCGCGCCAGACCAATTCGCTGACGCTGTCCGGCCGACAGTGAGGTGCCTCGTTCTCCGACGCGGGTGTCGTAGCCGTCCGGCAGACGCAAGATCATCTCATGGGCGCCGGATACCCGCGCAGCCTCCAGAATTCCCGCCGATGTCGCGGCCTCGTCGAAGCGCGCGATGTTCGACGCGACCGTTCCGTCAAACAATGCGACATCCTGGGGCAGGTAGCCGATGTATCGCCCAAGATCGTCAGAATCCCACCGATCGATCGGCGCGCCGTCGAGGCGCACCGCGCCCGTCGCAGCCGGCCAGACGCCGACCAATGCTTTGGCGAGCGAGGATTTTCCGGCAGCGCTTGCACCAAGAAGCGCCAATCCGTTTCCGATCTTCAGGTCAAACGACACCTGAGAGATGACGGTTTTCTGCGTGCCCGGCACCACAACGCTGACGTCCTCAACGGTGAGGCTGCGTTGGGGTCGTTGCAGGACGACCGCCGGCGCCGCTGGCGCTGCGGTAACCTTGAGGACGGCGCGCAGGCGACCAATTCCCTCACGCGCCGCAACGAACTGTTTCCAGTTCGTGAGCGCGACTTCGACGGGAGCCAGTGCGCGACCCATCAGGATCGCGGAAGCGATCATGATGCCCCCGGAAGCCTGGTCCATCACCACCAGATAGGCGCCGGCCCCGAGCACCGCCGATTGGAGGCCGAAGCGTAGTACCTTTGCAACGGACCCAAGATTCGCATGGACATCGGCGAGACGCGTGTTGTGCTGAATGTAGTGTTCGTTTGTAAACAGCCAGCGTGACGCCCAACGCCCTGTCATTCCGAGGGCGCGGATGACGTCCGCATTTTCACGCAAAGCGTCGGCCACGAGCTGCCGCTGGACATTGCCCTCCGTCGATACTCTCGCAGCGCTTCTCGACTGATATTCGGTCAGCAGCGTCATGGCGACGATAGCTAGCGCGCCGGACGTCGCAATGATGCCGATCGCCGTATGAAAGAGAAACAGTGGAATCAAAAACAGCGGAATCCACGGCATGTCGAGAAAGGCCGTCGGTCCGGTGCCTGAGAGGAATGCTCGGACCTGATCGAGATCGCGCAGCGGCTGCTGAGCCAGAATTGGCTTAGTTCCCCGCAAAGGAAGCGTGACCAGCGCGCGGTAGATCTGCGGCTGCAACCCGGCATCGAAGAGGGCGCCGATCCGCGCCAGCATGCGCCCGCGGAGCGCGTCGAAATAGCCTTGCAGCAAATAGGCGAACAACACAATCGCCGACAGCCCAAGCAGCGTCGCCACGTTGCGGCTCGGAATAACGCGATCGTACACCTGCAGCATATAAATCGAGCCGGACAGCATCAGCAGGTTGACCACGCCACTGAATACAGCAACGCCACCCAGTCGCCGTCGACTTGCGCGCAATTCGACCGCAACCGGGTCATCGCCATCGAGAGACATGCTGCCCCTCTCAATCCGTTCGATTAAGGCGGCACAACAGGCGTCTCATTCAGCCGCCGGCAAAGCTGGTCTGTCGGTTGTGGCTAGACAAGAAGATTGCTGAGATCGTGCGGATGCAATTGGTGCGGATTGACTCCCTGCAGCACGACGTGGTCGTCACCGACCGTGACGACAACGTTGCCGTGATCCTGCCGGACTTGAGCGTTCCGGAGGTCGAACCTGCTGGCATTTTCGAATTGCAGCTTGTCGACCCCGACCTGGAAGTCGGTAATCGTCGCGTTGGTCTGGCCCTTTCCGAAAACAAAGACATCGGCACCGGCGCCACCGGTCATGGTCATCTGACCACTTGCTGCCACCAACGTGTCATTTAGATTCCCGCCGGTCAGGGTATCCTTCCCCGGGGATCCGACCACCAGCTGTGCCTGACCCTCTACCGCGTCGGCGCCGGTCGGGTCCACCCCACCGGCCGTGCCTGAGTGCCGCTCGGTTGACACAAACGCGTCGGCCTGCATGGCCGTGGTGTCGGCCGTATCGCGCTGGATGATATCCGAAAGCGTGGTTGACTTGATCTCGTTCAGGGTCTGCGGGTCAAAACCCTGATTCTCGAAATAGAGCCGGTCTCCATCGCGCAATGCCGCGAACTGGTCCGCGATAATCTTGCCAAAAGTCTGGCCGATGGCGGCACCCGCCGTGTGGTCCTCCGCCAATCCCCCCGTCCACAGATCAACGGCGTCGACCGTACCATAGGCCTGCTTCAATGCCGCCGCCGTGGTCGCATCCGAGGTGATCTGGTCAAAACTCGTGTAGGGAGCCAGTCCCAAGGCCTCACGTGTTTCGTTGAGTGTCCCAAGACCTAAATCATGCGCGCGTTGAATGTTGATCGCGGCCAGGTCGGTCGCGTCTGGTGGGTCATTGAGGAGACTTCGGAGATCCTCGACGATATGCGTATCCAAGGGCTGCGCGGTATCGCTGGAAAGATGCCGCAGGAGTCCATCGGCGCCGCCATTCGCAGCAAATGTCGCCGGTGATTCAAAGAAGCTATCCGCCAGAGACTGCTCCGCGGTGGTGGCACCCAAATTGCTAATACCGTTGATGTCGCTCGATACAATGGAGTGTCCGAACCGATAGGCTGCCCCTTCAAACTCTTCAGAGATGGTCGGATTAACACTCGGGTCATAGCCGTGATAGGCCGGGATGGCATCCGGTCCCAGCAAGTGCGGCAGGAACTCGCTGTAGGTGATGTTGACCATTTCAGCCGTGGTGATGGCTTTGGCCATCTCATACAGCTGATCGCCGCTCCAGTTCGGATGTTCTTTCTGCAGTTGATCGACCTGATAATTGTGCTCGCGCACGAACAAGGTTTGCAGGGCCGTAAGATCGGGATTCTCCTGCGCCCGCACATCGCCGGCCATGAACATTCCGGATTGCGGATCAATCGGCAGGTTGTTTCCCGCCGACGTCTTCATATGACCGTCTGCCGTGCGCAGGCTCGCTGCGGTCGCGGCGTCGGATCCGTATACCTGTGATCCATCCAGCCAACCTGTGATGGAGTTGATTGCGGTTGCCGGGTGTCCAGGAACACCGGTCGCGGGATCGATCGCCACCCGCGTCAACGGAATGATCGTGCCCTCGGGGAGCGAGTCTCCGGCCGGTACCGGAATAGATATATCTGCTGTGTTGGTGCCACCCTTTTCCAAATCAAGATCATGATCGACGAATTGGCCCCACGCATACATCATACCGGACAACGCCACGCCGTTGACCTCGAGATGGGTGTCAGGACCGTTTGCCACGACAATGTCGCTAATCTCCCGCGGATTGGGACCGGGCTGCATGGCATCGACGCCATCTGCGAAATTGGCAGGCCCCACCCGTGCAAAGTCGGTGCCGGCTTGGTTGATGGTGGGATCAGCGAGATTGTTGTTGGACCCATCGATGGTCCGAAATTGCACGCCATTTGGCGTGGGATCCGGAGGCTGATGGCCATGATGACCGAAAAATGACTGCAGGCTACCGAGGTCGATCTGATGATCGCTGGTGAAGTCAAAGTCTCCGATCGTAGATTTCTTCATGGCGTCGCCCCTGTTCTGCCTTCTGGCGATTTATTCCGTGCGTAAAAAAAATTTTATTCGGGAAGATGGTCTTTCGATGAGAGCAAAGTGATCTTTCAATGACTGATAATCATTCACGCGGTTTGATGACACCATCGTGCTAGCGAGTGATACCTTCACGAAAAAATCAGTGTCAAAAAGAAATCAAATTTAATTTTTTTGCGGAGTGGGATTGTCGTGATGGGGCGCCAAAATTTCGCGCGCGCGCGAGAAGAAAACAATTTGCGCGTGCAAAGATCTCAATATTTGCCGAGGCCTGTGCCGCTCGCGTTAGACGGCGGTAGGAACGGATTGCACGGTTCTGAGTTCCTTCACTGCACGACAGGAAATTTTATTCATCCTCGGCACGCGCCTTTTTTGTTTTGTGTCGCGGATTTACCTTCAAGGGGTGACGCGTGGCCGCCGCACGATAAAGCTGTTCGCCTATCTTTCATATCGCGCGTCCGGCCAAGTGCGCAGGCAGGCTTGTGTTCTTGGATTTCGGCCTTACAGGCTCACGATAACGTAACGTACGCGGGCTATTGGGCGATGTATCGTTTACCTCCTATACTGAACCGACGACCATGGAGGCGAGTATGCGCATCTTGGCGACGATCGGCGCGCTTGCAGTAATTCTCGCAATAGGCGCTGCGGTATTCTTCTTCGGCGGCTTTTATAATGTTGCTGGCACCGTCGAAGACCCGGCGATTGTCCACTGGGCTTTGGTCAAAGTTCGGACAGCGTCGGTCGATCGCTATGCGCACGATCAGCCCCCCGCTTCCATCAACGATCCTGCCAGCGTACAAGCCGGCGCCAAGGCATTTTCCACACATGGCTGCACGAATTGTCATGGCGCGCCGGGTGTTAATTGGGCGAAGTTTTCCGAGGGTCTGCATCCCGATCCGCCGGATCTAAAGGAGATCGTCGGAGATCGCTCGCCATCCCAATTGTTCTGGGTGATCAAGAATGGGATTAACATGACCGGCATGCCGAGCTTCGCATTGGCCGGAGTGAAGGATGATGAGATTTGGTCGATTGTCGCTTTTCTCAAGAAATTGCCAAACGTTTCCGAGGCAGACTTCAAGGCGTGGACGGCGCCTTCGGCAGCGCAGCCGACGCCGTCAACAGAACCTCGGCCTGAACCACCTGCAGAAAGCAAATAAGGCGAGAGGCGGCTAAAATCCGTTCCATGGGCTTTCTGCAACTCTACGTCCGCGTTCTCGCAGCGCTCGGCGCTGACCGCCGTCTGGGCTGGCTTCTGGCGATCGCCAATGTAGCCGTGGCTTTGGCGCTGTTCGCCGAGCCGGTCCTTTTCGGCCGCGTGATCAATGTCCTCGCGGCGGCGCAGGCTGACGCCGCGTCCGCCGATTGGACAAGACTTTCGATTCTGATCCTTGCCTGGGCAGGCGTAGGATTGTGCACGATCGTCTGCGGAACGCTTATCGCGCTCTTTGCAGACCGCCTGGCGCACCGCCGCCGCCTGGCTGTCCTGACAAGCTATTTCGAACATGTGCTTCAACTGCCGCTCGCCTATCACGGCGAAACCCACTCAGGTCGGCTGATGAAGATCATGTTGCAGGGCACGGATGCTCTGTGGGCGTTTTGGCTTGGGTTCTTCCGCGAGCATCTGGCCGCCTTCGTCTCGTTGTTCATCCTCGTCCCACTGGCACTTTTCCTCAACTGGCGGATGGCGATCCTCCTGATCGTCCTCTGTGTTCTGTTTGCCGCGCTTACCGCGCTGGTGTTGCACAAGACCGAGACGCTGCAACGCAGCGTGCAGACACATCACTCCGACCTTGCCGAGAGGGCATCCGACGCGCTTGGCAATATCGCGTTGGTGCACAGCTTCGTGCGGGTTGAATCGGAAGTCGTTGCGCTCAAGTCCGTCAGCGAACGTTTGCTCGCTGCGCAGTACCCAGTGCTGTCATGGTGGGCGGTCGCTACTGTGCTTACACGTGCATCAACAACGCTGGCAATCCTATCCATCGTCGCGCTAGGCGCGTGGCTATTTCGGAACAGCCTGATCACGGTCGGAGAGATCGCAACCTTCATGGCGCTTGCCGGAATGGTTGTCGCGCGTCTCGAGCAGGCGGTCGGTTTTGCCAATCGCATGACACTCGATGCAGCACGTCTTCGCGAATTCTTCGAGGTTCTCGAAACAACGCCCGCAATGCACGACCGCGCCAGCGCGGTCGATCCCGGCCGCTTCGTCGGTCGGGTAGAATTCAACAACGTCTCTTTTGCCTTCGATGGGACGCGTCCAACTGTCTCCGGCCTGAGCTTTACCGCACTGCCCGGAGAAACGGTTGCGCTCGTCGGCGCGACCGGCGCCGGCAAGTCGACCGCTCTCATGTTGCTGCACCGTGCCTTCGATCCACAATCCGGCTCTATCCGAATCGACGGCATCGACGTGCGTGATATCCAACTCGGTGCGCTCAGGCACAACATCGGCGTCGTGTTCCAAGAAGCCCTGCTATTCAATCGATCGATTGCGGAAAACTTGCGTGTTGGAAAACCCGATGCAACCGATGAAGAGATCCGTGATGCCGCGGCCCGCGCGCAAGCGCTCGATTTCATCGAATACAACGTCGAAGGATTTGACGCCTTAGTTGGCGAACGCGGTCGCGCGCTGTCGGGCGGCGAACGTCAACGCCTGTCAATTGCACGCGCGCTGCTCAAGGACCCCCCAATCCTGATCCTTGATGAAGCGACGAGCGCGCTCGACGCCGCTACTGAGACCCGCGTGCTGTTGGCACTCGACGAGGTCATGAAGAACCGCACCACGTTCGTTATCGCCCACCGGCTCGCAACGATCCGCAATGCAACGCGTATCCTTGTGTTCGACCATGGCCGCATTGTCGAAATGGGGACATTCGAAGAGTTGCATAGGCTGGGTGGCCGTTTCACGCAGCTTACGAGGGCGCAGTTCACATCGATCGACGCATAGGCGCCAGCAATGCAACCCCACCTGCAATCGTGGCGAGGACCGCAAAATACCCGTAGCGAAAGTCCGGAGCGACTCCGACAATAAAGAAAGTCGTGACATAGACAGCGGCCGTTCCACAGAGGCCGATAGCAAAGGCGCCCTCCGCCGTCAGGCGGCGCCGCCAGGCTAGACCGCACACGGCGATGCATGCGAGCAGCCAGGTGCCGACCCGGAACAAGGGCGTCGGCTTCAGCAGGTCGTGAGTGCGTTTTAGTATGACGAAGGCGGGCCGATCCAAAAATACTTCCTTTTCCGGCCGTTCGATGTCGGCGACCCACATTGTGAGATTTGCGCCGGTGAGAAAATTCCACATGAATCCGGCGCGGTGCTCGAGATAGGCGACCGGGTGATGAAAGACGGCGTAAGCCCACGCATTTTCAATTGCGCTGGTGCCGAACAGCTTTTCGTCCTGTTCCAGCTTATGCATGACGAATTCGCACGGCGCGATCCGCCAGTAGATGTCCCACTCGGTTGGGCGGTAGCAGCCGTGCAAAAGGAGTGCCGACTCGGACGGGCTCCAAGTGACTGGAAATTGGTTCTCCCCCGTGAAGTGGCTGATACCACCAAGGTCGAACACCATGATCGATTGCAACGGATGCTGCCGCGTGGCGCCCAGCACGCCATAATAGACGAGCTGGACAAGTAGAAAGAACAAAACCACGGCTGGCACGAAGATGACGGCCGCTCGCTTCCAGTGAAACGTCATCGGCCACGCAATGTAAGCGCCGAGGATAGGCGCTGCGATCAGTGCGTTCGGACGCAGTAGGACACCAAAGGCGCAGAGCACAATCGCCAGCACCTGCCCTGGCACACGCAACGTTCTCCTACCGCCGGCGAGGGCGAAGGAAATGACTGCTGCCAGCAGCCAAGTGGTCGCGAAAAGCATGTCGCGCCAGATCATGCCGACGAAAGCGAAAGCAGGTGGCGCCAACGCCAGAATGAGCGCGAGGACCGCGGCCGAGCCCGACCGGCGCGCTAACGTGAACGCGAGCAGGCCGAAGGCAAGCCAATAGGAGCTCGCTATCAGCAGGAACATGCTGCCCGATCCCGGCGCTATCGGATCGATCAGCGCCCACAACACAGTCATCGCCGGAGATTGCCAGTCGCCGAGCGTGTGTTTGGCTATGTCCTCATAAACGAATTTCGCATCATAAGTCATGATGCCGGGATAGAAGACCAGAAGCGTCAGGCCATAACCCGCAGCTATCAGGATCGCGGCCGCAAGAAAGGCGCCGCGCGACGTCGCCTGAGGCGGCTCAGGCGAGCGCAGCATAGATGTCTCCCGAGTTGGCCGCCTGCGGCAGTTCATTTAGCCAAGCCGCGATCTCCGCATCGCTAACCCAATCAGAATGCACAAGCGTTTGACTCTCGCCGAGCGCAGCATTGAAGTGCTTGAGACCCAGCGCGACACATCGCTCGACGCAAGCGAGCGCGACGTTGCGCTGGATGGTGGTGAACTCGAACGACAACGATTTGATCGGCCGCGACAGCCCGGCCAACACCTCATATTCGAAGCCCTCGACATCAATCTTGATGAAAGTCGGCACTCCATGGCGAGCTATCAATGAATCAAGTGTTGTCACCGGAACATGAATGGCTCGGCTCCAGCGCTGCGCCTGCCACCCCGGAGCATCGCGCGCGGCGCTGACCATGTCGTGGGACGCAGTCGAAACTGTCGGGTTATCCGGGTTGATCATTATGGTGACGGTCCCAGTCTTCCGCCCAACCGCGACCGCCTCGACAACGACATTCCGATTACGCCCGTAGAGCAAACTAAGCACTTTGACCGGAGCGGGTTGCGGTTCGGCCGCCACAACCCGCGCGCCCAGCCGCCTGAACGAGGCGACACGATCTCCGACATGCGCACCGATGTCGAATACGAGATCGCCGGATCGTATGAAACGGCCGTAGAGCCGATCCATGGCGGCGGCACGCGGACGATTGCCATAATAGATGTAAAGCGATCGTGCGATGCCGCGCGCGGTCCTTATTGTTTGGAGCACCGCCTCAACCCGAATTTGGCTGCCGCGCCGGTGCCGCCATCCTCAACGCGGGCAGAGCCAAGGCATCCAGGTCGGTCGGGGCGGTCGTCTCCTCGGGCAGTCGGCCAATCCCGACCCGGGCGGACAGCCTGCCAAGCGAAGGCCACGCGGTGATCATGGCGAACGGGATCGATAACGCGAGCCCACCAGCGAGAAATAGTGCGAAGGGAAGCGCGGCCGGCTCTGTCGTCGCGAGGATTCCGAGACTTGCGCCACCAAGCAGTGTGTGTGGCCACAGACTTTGCACGGCCTTGGTAAAAGATACCGCGTGATCGTCGCGTGTCTGACCGATCCAACCGATTTTGCGACCCAACAGTAGGCCGGACAGGAAGATTGTGTGGCCGAACCAAAGAATTGGACACAGCAAAATCGAGTACACTGCATCAATAGCGCAGTTGACGATGAAACGACCAGCGCCACCGAACTCGCGACGCAGCTCGGGTCGCAACAAAATGTCAATTGCACTCGCGATCTTCGGCGAGAACCACATGACCAGCACGCAAACGAACAGGAGCATGCCCGCATCCGCGCGCATGAAGTTGGCGGGCGTGTGTGCAAGCGCCAGCGTACCAAGCACCAGCATACCAATCCACGCGGGTGATCCAACGAACATCAGGATTGCAAGTCCAAGCTGGTAGCGGCTGACCGGTTTGAGGTCGGGCAAGGTGAGCAGACGCCAATATTGCATGTTGCCCTGACACCAGCGCAGATCGCGTCGAATGAATTCGAGCAACGTCGGCGGGTTTTCTTCCCAGCCAAGTCCCTCGTCTGGTAGGACGCGAACGGAATATCCCGCGGCGCGCATCAACGCCGCTTCAATTTGATCGTGGCTGAGGATGTGAACTTCGGTTCCGTCCTGCGACATCACGGGAAGTGCGCAATGCGCGATGAACGGACCAAGCCGAAACACTGCGTTGTGACCCCAATAGGGTCCGCAATCTCCCTGCCACCACGCGCTGCCTATGGTGTACGAGCGCATGCCGAGCCGCATGCCAAACTGGAAGACGCGCGCGAAAGTGCTTGTCGACGGCAAGCCGACGACGAGTCCTTGCAGGATCCCCAGTTTGGGATCCGCCTCCATGAGACGCACAAGCCATAAGATGGCTTCGGCGGTCATTACACTGTCGGCATCGAGCGGAACGGCAAATTCGTGTTTGCTGCCCCACTGCTCGCAAAAATCGCGAATGTTACCTGCTTTGTACCCCGTATTAACGACACGGCGGCGATACGTTATTGCGATACGGCCGTCCCACGCTTTAACCAACTCAGCAAACCGCTCTTTCTCAACAGAGGCGATCTGCGGGTCGCTGGTGTCGCTCAGCACGTACACATGGAAACGATCGCCGAACCCTGACCTATCGAGTCCGGTCAGCAATGGATCGAGGTTGCGAATGATCCGCTCAGGTAACTCGTTTCGGATGCAGAGCAGGATGGCCGTCGATGCAGTGATGGGCTCATCGCCTCGAACGCCCGCCGCCTGGGGCATAACCGCTATGATTGGATCTGGTGAAAAGCGCAAAATCAGGAATCCGATGATGGCGTTCCAGAATCCGGCCACCATCCAGGGAAGCGTGATTGCGAACAACGCGATCAGCACCAGGTCGATTGCACTGAGTCCGGCGGGCGACAATGCCAACGCTGCGAGGGCGATCAATCCGGCCATAGAGACCGCGAACAGCGCA